>Ga0126369_10001790_pt1 | contig 15077 bp, 13 predicted proteins | sample PanSoiMetaPlot_1_FD_109646 | JGI IMG/M metagenome (GOLD analysis project Ga0126369, IMG submission 109646) | Tropical forest soil microbial communities from Panama - MetaG Plot_1 | ecosystem: Environmental > Terrestrial > Soil > Tropical forest > Bulk soil | place: Panama | collected 2016-02-17 | reverse complement strand
CGTCGCCCGCCTCAAGCGGATCGTCGGCGTTCGGCACGATCACCCGGCCGTCGCGCAAGATGGCGACCAGGGCGGTGTCGGCGGGCCACTCGATGGTGCCGATGCGCTGGCCGACGAGCGGCGCGTCCTCGGGCATGGTGAGCTCGACCAGGCTGGCCGCGCTCTGCCGGAATGTCATCAGCCGCACCAAGTCGCCGACGCTGACGGCCTCCTCGACCAGGGCCGAGAGCAGCCGTGGGGTGGAAACCGCCACGTCGACTCCCCAGGATTCGTTAAACAGCCACTCGTTGTTCGGGTGATTGATCCGGGCGACCACCCGCGGCACGCCGTACTCGGTCTTCGACAGCAGCGACACGACCAGATTGACCTTGTCGTCCCCGGTGGCGGCGATGACCACGTTGCACCGGTCGAGCGAGGCGTCGTCGAGCGAGCTGATCTCGCAGGCGTCAGCGAGCAGCCATTCTGCGCGCGGCACGCTGTAGACCTTGATGGCCCGCGGGTTCTTGTCGATCAGCAGCACCTCGTGCCCGTTCTGCAGCAGTTCCTGCGCGATGGAACGCCCGACGGCGCCCGCGCCGGCGATCGCCACCCGCATCAGTGCGCCCCCTTCCCTGGACCAGCCGGCTTGGCGAACACCGACGCGATGTGCGACAGGTCCGAGTCCTTCGCGATGACGTGGACGACGTCGCCTTGCTGCAGCACAGTGCCGGGTCCGGGCAGCAGGGCTTCACCAAGCCGGGAGATGAACGCGACCCGGGTGTCGGCGGCGGCCTCGATCTCGCTGACCTTCTCGCCGAGCCAGTCATCGCAGCAGCTCAGCTCGGCGAGGACGACCGTGCCGGTCGGGTCCCGCCACAGCGTGGCCGCGCCTTCCGGCAGCAGCCTGCGCAGCATCTGGTCGGCCGTCCAGCGCACCGTCGCGACGGTCGGGATGCCGAGCCGCTGGTAGACCTCCGCTCGCCGCGGGTCGTAGATGCGCGCCACGACCCGCTGCACCCCGAATGACTCCCGGGCCACCCTGGCCGCGATGACGTTGGAATTGTCGCCGCTGCTCACCGAGGCGAACGCGTCGGCTCGCTCGATGCCGGCCTCGATCAGGACGTCGCGGTCGAATCCGACGCCAGTGACCTTGCCACCCCGAAAGCCCGGGCGAAGCTTGCGGAATGCCTCCACGTCCTGATCGATGATGGCCACGGAATGCCCCTGGTCCTCGAGGATGTGCGCGAGCGTCGAGCCCACTCGCCCGCACCCCATGATCACGATGTGCACGGTCATCCTCCGGCTGCGCGTCGGTGCCACCACACGTTATGCCCTCATGCCGCCTGTCGGTAGCGCGGGGTGCGCGGCCCGCCCACCCTGGTGGGCGTGCTCGCCGGCCGACCGGCACGATGGTGGCGTGGACCCGAAGCGAGCGGGGCCTGCCGCGGTGGGAGACGTGCTCAAGCTGGCGGTTGGCGAGGCAGTGCACGGCGGCTGGTGCGTGGCCAGGCCCGTTGGCGAACCGGGTGCCTCGGAGTTCGTGGTCTTCGTCCGCCACGCGCTGCCGGCCGAGCAGGTCAGGGCCGTGGTGACGCAGCGCACGGCGCGATTCGCGCGCGCTGACGCCGTCGAGATCCTCTCGGCCTCGCCGGACCGGGTGCACCCGCCGTGCCCGTATGCCAAGCCCGGCGGCTGCGGCGGGTGCGACTGGCAGCACGCGAGCCTGGCCGCGCAGCGGGACATCAAGGCGCACATCGTGGAACAGCAGCTGCGGCGGATCGCCGGGATCGCTCGGGATGTGACTGTCGAGCCGCTGCCCGGCGAGTCGGACGGCCTCGGCTGGCGCACCCGGGTTCGGTTCGCGGTCGGCGCCGACGGCCGGGCGGGGCTGCGCCGGCACCGGTCGCATCAGATCATCGCGGTAACGGACTGCCTGATCGCCCATCCACTTGTCCGCGAGGCCGCGGTGACCCGGCGCACCTGGCGGGGAGCCCGGTCGGTGGAGGTCGCCGTCGCGCCGGGGACCGGACAGCGCCTGGTGACGGTCTCCGGCGCCGCCAGCGAACCGAGCACGCGGGACCTCACCCAGTGGGCAGTCGGCCGGGGATGGCGGGTCGGCGATGGGGTCTTCTGGCAGGTACATCCTCAGGCCGCGGATGCGCTCGTGGCGGCGGTCCTCGCCGGGCTCGGGCCCAGGCCGGGCGAGACGGCCCTCGATCTGTTTTGCGGCGCAGGGCTGTTCGCGGGGGCACTGGCCGAAGCCGTGGGACCCGGCGGCACCGTCATCGGCATCGAGTCGGACAGTGCGGCCGCCGCGGACGCCCGGCACAACCTGCGGTCAGCGTCCTGGGTCCGGGTGTACCAAGGCGACGCCGCCGAGGTGATCGGCAGGATCGGGCTGCGCGGAGCGGCGGTCGCCGTGCTCGATCCGCCACGGGCAGGAGTGCCCGCCACGCTCGTCGATCTGCTCTGCGGGACCGGGCCGGTTCCGGGCCAGGGCCGGCCGCGGCGGATCGGCTACGTGTCGTGTGACCCGGCCACGCTGGCGCGGGACATCGGGGCGTTCGGTGTGCGCGGCTGGCGGCTGGACGAGCTGCGCGCCTTCGATGCGTTCCCGATGACGCATCACGTCGAATGCGTGGCGATGCTCACGCCGCCTGCCTGAATGAGGCCTGAATGAGGCCTGGATGTGCCTGAGTGGGGGATGATGCCGGTATGCGACTGCGGATCTTCACCGAGCCGCAGCAGGGTGCCGATTACGCCACGTTGCTGCGGATTGCCAGGGCCACCGAGGACCTCGGGTTCGAGGGGTTCTTCCGGTCTGACCACTACCTCAAGATGGGCTCGGTGAGCGGGCTGCCCGGTCCCACCGACGCGTGGATCACGCTGGCCGGGCTGGCAGTGCAGACCAGCCGGATCCGCCTCGGCACCCTGGTCTCCCCGGTGACGTTCCGCCATCCGGGGCCGCTCGCGATCTCGGTCGCGCAGGTGGACCAGATGAGCGGCGGGCGAGTCGAGCTTGGCCTGGGGACGGGCTGGTTCGACGCCGAGCACGAGGCGTACGGGCTTGCGTTCCCCGGCCTTGGCGAGCGGTTCTCGATCATGGAGGAGCAGCTCGCGGTGATCACCGGCCTGTGGTCGGCGCCGGACGGCGAGCCGTTCTCATTCAGTGGCAAGTACTACAGCGTCGCCGAGTCGCCCGCGTTGCCGAAACCCGTGCAGCGGCCCGGCCCGCCGGTCATCATCGGCGGCGGCGGCCAGAAGCGGACGCCGCGGCTGGCGGCGGCCTATGCCAGCGAGTACAACGCGGCATTCGACCAGGTGCCAGGGACGCTTGCGGCCTTCGAGCGGGTGCGCGCCGCGGTCGCGGCGGCGGGCCGGGCCGAGTCGTCGATGATCTATTCGGCGGCCCAGGTGGTGTGCTGTGGCCGCGACTCCACCGAGCTGGCCCGGCGGGCCGCGGCGATCGGCCGCGAGCCCGATGAGCTGCGTACGAACGGCCTGGCCGGCACACCGGAAGAGATCGTTGCGAAGATCGGGCAGTTCGCCGATATCGGCACCGAGGTCACCTACCTCCAGGTGCTCGACCTCGACGACATCGCGCACCTGGAACTGCTCGCCGCCGAGGTGCTGCCCGCAGTTTCGTCGTAATCATCGAAGCCCGTCAGAGGTCGACCTCGCAGTCCGCTCCCAAAGGCGGCCCGTCAGGGACCTTGCCGGCCGCGATTAGCAATAAGCCGTAGAGAAAGTGGTCGCATGTGACGTTTTCTCTTCTGCTTACTGCGCGCGGACAGCGCCAGGCATGCCACCGGCGACAGATTCTGTGATTAGCAGCCGCCCTGCGGTCCGGGAGAGCCCGTGCCGACGGCGGGGGAGTCCACCATGCCGACGGCGCCACGCACGACGCCGCCGAAATGCACCACGTACCAGACTCCGCGCCAGGAAATCAGCGAGGCTATGCCGAAGGAGCGCAGCTGGCCGTGCAGCCGGTAGACAACCCGGGAGTTGGCCACGTGCCAGTAGCCGATCCGGTTATAGCACGCGCCGGCGCCGACCCACGCGACACCGGGCGAGTCGACGATGACGCGGACCAACCGGGCGGTCCTGGCGTGGCGGCCGAGAAGGGCGTGGGCGGCCCTGACATCGAGCACGAAGTCACCCCAGAGCCGGTTGCGCCAGTCGAGAGCGGGATTGACGATCGCTTTGACCTGCTTGTACGCGCCAACGGGGAAGAATGCCTGTCGGCCGTATGACGGCCTGCCGGCCCTGACCGCCAGCCACAGGTCGGTCACCATCGCGTGGAACGCCCGGCCGTCCGCGCTGGGTCGCGCCATCGTCTGCGGCAGACGTCCTGCGCCGGGCGCGACCGGCAACGGATGCAGTGGCCGGTGTCTGGCCGGCGCGGTCGGCGGGCTCTGGCTGGAAGGGGTCTGCGGCGCCGGACCGGTCGGCTGCCCGGGGCCGGCCGTGCCGCAGGCGCTCAGGAACAGCGCGGCGCCCAGCGCGGCGACCGTGATCTTGGGGAGCATGGCCAGAGCATATCGAGGTAGCGATCTCCTCCGGCGACAAGCGAAATCGCGCAGCGGCTGTGGCGGGTCACCATCCTCGTCCGGCGCTAGCGCGACAATGGGGTCGTGTCCGAACCTGCGCTGATTACCATCCGGGTGCATCCGGGCGCATCGCGCGCCAAGGTCGGCGGCTTGCCCGCGGAACCTGGGCAGCAACCGGTGCTCGGGGTGTGGGTGGCGCAGCGGGCCGTGGACGGCAGGGCCACCGAGGCCGCGCTGGCCGCGCTGGCCGATGCGCTCGGAGTGCGCCGCAGGTCGGTGCGGCTGGTCACCGGCGCCCGGAGCCGGATCAAGGTGGTGGAGGTCAGCGACCCGCCGCCGGACCTGGCCGAGCGCCTGGGCCGGTGGTCAGCTTGACGCGGCGCGGTGGTCGGCCTCGGCGCCGCCCGACCTTATCGTGATAGCGGTCAGCAGGCCCGCGCCGAACACCAGCGCGGCCGACACGTAGAGGGCCAGGTGCAGGCCGGACTCGAAGGCTGAGTAGGCCGAGTTGATCACCTTGGTGACCAGCGTTGCCTGGCCAGCAGGGGCTCTTGACGACGTGTGGCCAGCTGATGGCGCTTGGCCAGTCAGCACGCCGTTGATCACGACGCTCTGGAATACGGTCGGGATCTTGAGGTGGTTCAGCCCAGCGACAAGCGAGGACAGCAGCTTCGAGATGGTCAGGGCGCCGAGGACAGCGACGCCCAGAGCCGTGCCCACCTCCCGGCTCGTGTTGGTCGTGGAGGCCGCCATCCCGGAGCGCTCGGGAGGCACCACCGCGAGCACGGACGATGTGATCGGCACTACACATGTGCCCATTCCGATCCCGGTCAGCGCCAGGGCGCCGGCCAGGGGCAGGTACGAGGGGTTGGGGCTGAGCACGGCGCTGGTCAGCAGCAGGCCAAGGGCGAAGGCGGCACATCCGGCCACGATGGAAGCGCGGATGCCGACCACGTCGGTCCACCTTCCGGCGAGCACCGACGCGAGGATCATCAGCAACGTCATCGGCAGGAAGACCTTAGCGATCTGCCCGCCGTCGTAGCCCGATACCTCTTGCAGGAACAGCGCGGTGAACGAGAAGAGCGCGAATGTCGCGAAGTAGGTGCAGAAGGCGACCACGTTGGGAGTGGCGAACCGCGGCAAGCGCAGGAAGCTCAGGTCCAGCAGGGGATGCGCGGCCCGGCGCTCGCGCACAACGAACAGCACGAAGCTGGCCGCGCTGATGCAGAGCAGCGCGATCACGAGCGCCGAGCCGTAGCCTGCGTTCTCGGCCTGCATTAGCGCGAAGATCAGCGCGCCGAGGGCGGCCGCGCCGAACACCGCGCCAGGCACGTCAACGCCCGCGGCATCGGGGTCGGCGTTCTCTGGCAGGACCCAAGCCGCGAGCGCGAACGCGACCAGGCCGAACGCGACATCGAAGAAGAAGATCGCCCGCCAGGACCACCCGAATACCAGGGCGCCGCCGATCACCGGGCCCAGGGCCAACGAGAAGCCGGAGACCGCGGCCCAGACGCCGAGCGCCCGGTTCCGGCTCGTGTACTCCGGGTAGACGTGCCGCAGCATCGACAGGGTCCCCGGCTCGCTTGCGGCAGCGCCCAGTCCCATCACGGCGCGCCCGGCCAGCAGGATGGCCAGCGCCAACGACTTATCGAGGCGGGTGTGCGCGCCATGGTGGCTCGTCGCCAGCGTGATCGAGAGGGCGGTCATGAGCGCGCCGACGCAGTACACGCCGACGCCTGCGAGCATGACCTTCTTGCGGCCGAACTGGTCGCCGACGGTGCCGAACACGAGCATGGAGCTGGCGAAGGTGAGCGCGTAGGCCCCGATCACCCATTGCAGCGCGGACACCGAGGTGTTCAGCTGCTGGTGGATGCCCGCCAGGGCGACGCTCACGATCGTGATGTCGACAAAGGTCAGGAACAAGACCATGCAGAGCGTCGTCAGCGCCACCGACTGCCGCCGCCGCCCGACGACGCCGTCGGCATCCGCGGACGCAGGCGCGTCCGTCATCGCGTGCCCCGGTGCTTCGGCCATCTGGCGTCCCCCAAGCGGCTACGTCGGGTCAGGAACGGCGGAAAGGCGAACGGATTCCAGGCGGCACGTTACGGTCACCAGGACGTCAATGACCAGATTACGCCTGCTCGGCGCCCGGACACCAGGAGCGCCAGCCGTGCGCGTCTCAGGTTGGCGCCGACCCTCGCCTGGTGCGCGTCGCGCAGGTCGGCCCGAGTGTGTGCTCAGGGCAGTAGGGGCTTGCAGGCGGGGAACACGTTCGCCTTCTTGCCGCCGGCCTCGAGCAAAAGCAGGCCGCAGAAGTTCACGTCGCCCACCTTCCATACGCCGTTCTGGTAGACGGCGACGCCGTGCTGGTTGGTTAGCTGGGGAACGGTCTTGCCGGCGACCAGGATCGTATACGTCACGGCCGCCTGGCTGGCACTTGTGAGCTTCACCGCGGAGACCTTGGCGGAGGCGGCTGCCGCGAGCGGACCTCCCACCAGGGCGCTGATCGCGGGCGCGAAGGTGCTCCCGTTCTGCAGCAGCGCGACGTGGCGCGGGACCGAGGACTTGAAGCTAAAGAACGCTTCCCAGTTCGCCTTGATGGCCGAAATCGCGCCCGCTCCCGATGTGGGCTCGGCGGTCGGCGTCGCCGGGGTCGACGTCGTGGTCGGCGGCGGGCTCGAGGACGTCGAGCTTGGCGAGGAGCTGCATGCGGTCAGCCCCATGCCGACCGTGAGCGCCGCGGCCGCCAGGGACAGGGGAGACACACGGGGAAGTGACATGGCAGCATTCTGCCCCAGTACTCCCGCGCCGGATCACGCAGTGCAGGATTCAGCCCGCCGACGGCCTACGCGGGTCGGTGACGCCCTCCCACGGGTCGTAATCGACCTCGAGCGCCTCCTGGGGCGGCCGTAGCTCATCCGGCACGTGGCGTAGGTTGATCCGGATCCTGGTCCAGGTCGATGACCGGCCACGCATCGAGTCCACCAGGATGTCCGCGGGCTGCAGGAGCGCGGCTGGGTGCGGATGCCGCTGCTTCCAGCGGTCGAGCCCGGCCATGGCCTCCTCCTGGCTGGCCGCCCGGGCGACCTCGATCAGCGGCATCACGCTGGCGCGCCGCCCGGTCGGCCCGTAGCTCTTGCCCGGCGGCGCGGCGGCCTTGCGGCGGGATGGCTGCACCCGCGGCGGCTCGCCCTCGGCCTTGGCGAAGTGCGGCGGCCATGGCGCATCGGCCAGCCCGGCTCGGCGGTCCCGTTCTGCCTGCTCAAGCAGCTGCTCCAGGGATCCCACCGCGTCGTCCATGTCCGCCCACGGATCCCCGGTGGCGGCGAGCCGCGCGGGCACCGTGCGGATCGTGAACGCGTCCGGGTCACAGCCCGGGACCTCATCCCAGGTCAGGGGCGTTGACACGCGCGCTTGCGGCACCGGGCGCACGGAGTACGCCGAGGCGACCGTTCGATCCTTGGCGTTCTGGTTGTAGTCGACGAAGACGCCGTGCCGCTCCTCCTTCCACCAGCGCGATGTCGCCAGCCCGGGCGCCCGCCGCTCGATCTCCCGTGCCAGCGTCACCGCGCACGCGCGGACCTGGGGAAAGGTCCAACGCGACTCGATGCGCGCGTAGATGTGGAAGCCGCGCGAACCCGAGGTCTTCGGCCAGGCGGTCAGGCCGAAGTCGGCCAGCGCCTCGCGGGCGACCATCGCCACGTCAAGGATCTGCTGGTAAGGCACCCCGGGCACGGGATCGAGATCGACCCGCAGCTCATCGGGGTGGTCAAGGTCGCCGGCGAGCACGGGATGCGGGTTGAGGTCAATGCAGCCCAGGTTCGCCACCCAGGCCAGGCCCGCCGCGTCGGACACGACGACTTCCTCGGCGCTGCGTCCGGACGGGAACTTCAGCTCGACCGTCTCAATCCACTCGGGCCTGGGTTCCGGCGCCCTCTTTTGGAAGAACGCCTGGGCGTCGGCGCCGTTCACGTAGCGCTTGAGTACCATGGGCCGGCCGGCCACCCCCCGCAGCGCGCCTTCGGCGACGGCGAGGTAGTAGCGGACCAGATCCAGCTTCGTGACGCCGGCCGCGGCGAAGTACACCTTCTGCGGGTTGGTGATGGTCACCTCGCGCCCTGATGCCTGGACGACCTCCCTGGAACCGGGCATGGCAGCACGATAACCGCCGGCGGGCCGAGCCGTAACGGGCGCGCGGCGCTGACCGCCGAGCTCAGCGGAGCATCCGATTGGATCGGAACGGGCCGCTCGTCTACCCGGGCGTTCCTTCCTACTGCCGTGGCAGCGATCACCGCGAGAGCACAGAGCGCTGTGAGCCAGCCGACGTGCTCGCCGAGCAGCAGCACCGACCAGCCCAGAGTCAGGGCTGGCTGGGCGAGCTGCAGCAGCCCGATCCTGGCCACCCCGCCGAGCGCCATCGCCTGGTACCACGCGAAGAAGCCGATGCACATCGAGAACGTGCCCAGGTAGCCCAGGCCGAGCAGGGCGCCGACCGTGAGCGGCCTGGGCGGGGCGGTCAGCGCCGCAACGACCGTCACGGGAACGGTCACCGGCGCCGCGATCACGACGACCCAGCAGATCACCCGCCACCCGCCGTACTCGCGGGCGAGCAGACCACCCTCGGTGTACCCGATGCCCGCGATCGCGACGGCAGCGAGCAGCACCAGGTCAGCGGGGCGGAGCCGGCCGCCGCCCTGGGCGACGGCGAAACCGACCACCACGGCGAGCCCGATGGTGAGAGCGGCCCAGTAGGCCGGCCGCGGGCGCTCCCCGGCCCGCAGGACGGCCATCCCCGCGGTCGCGGCCGGGATCAGCCCCGTGAGCACGGCGCCGTGCGCACTGCTCACGTCCCGCAACGCGATCGCGGTGAGCAGGCCGAATCCGATGCCGACCGGGCCCGCCACGATCAGCACCCGGCCGAGGGCCGCGCGCGGTGGCAGCAGCCGCTCGCCGCGAGCGCCGAGGATGGCGATGGCGAGGACCGCGGCGATCACCGAGCGACCCCCGCCGATTTCGACGGCGCTGAACGAGGCCTCGGCCGCGGTCGTGGCCGGCAGGGTGAGGCTGAAGCAGGTGACGCCAAGGACGCCCAGGGCGAGCGGGCCGAGCGAGCCCGCCTCTAGCGCTTTCCTTGTCGCGTGAGAAGTGCTTCTATTAGCTCTCATGAACGATGGTAGCAGTAGTGCCTCCGCGCTGACCAGGATCGAGGCGCTCGTTCGAGATCTTCCTGCTGGCAGCAGGCTGCCTGGATATCGCGAGCTGCAGCAGCGCTATCGGCTCAGCCCGGCAACGGTGCAGCGATTGCTCGCTGACCTGGCCAGGCGAGGGCTGGTAGTGACCCGGCCAGGCAGCGGCACCTACACCGCCGTCAAGCCGGGTGCCACCGTGGCCGCCGACGTGTCCTGGCAGACCCTGGCGCTCGGCAGCCGCGCCGGACTGGGAGCCGAGCTGGAGCGGCTGGTCGAGGCGCCGCCGCCGGAGGTCATCCCGCTGTCGAGCGGATTCCTTGACGAACGGCTGCAGCCGCTCGGGCTCCTCGCGGCGGCCACGGCCCGGGCCGCTCGGCGGCCGCAAGGGTGGAACCGGCTGCCCGCCCAGGGGCTGCCCGAGTTGCGCGCGCACTTCGCAGCCGAGGCCGGCGCATCGTTCACGGCGGCGAACGTGCTCGTCACCACCGGCGGCCAGGCGGCCCTGTCGGCGGTCTTCAGGCACCTCGGCGCGCCGGGCGAGCCCGTCATTGTCGAGTCGCCGACCTACGTCGGCGCGCTCGCCGCCGCGCGCGCGGCGGGCCTGGTCCTCGTGCCGGTTCCCGGTGACGCCCAAGGTGTGCTGCCTGATGCGCTGGAAGATGCGCTGGACCGGACCGGTGCCCGGTTGGCGTACCTACAGCCCAGGTTTTCCAACCCGGCCGGGGTGGTGCTCGCTCCCCAGCGTCGGGGCCCGCTACTCGAGGCGATCGCTCGGCACGGCGCGTTCCTGGTCGAGGACGACTGGATGCGCGACTTCGATCTCGGGCCGCCTACCCCGCCGCCGCTGGCCAGTGCGGACGAGCACGGCCACGTGATCTACCTGCGGTCGCTGTCCAAGCCCATCGCTCCTGGCCTGCGCGTGGCCGGCCTGGTCGCCCGCGGTCCGGTGCTCGCCAGGCTCCGCCACGGCAGGCTCAGCGACGACCTGTTCGTTGCGCCCGTGCTGCAGCAGGCGGCGCTCGACGTGCTGACCGCGCCCGGCTGGTCCCGGCACCTGGGCAGCCTGCGACGGGCGCTGCGAGAACGCAGGGCCGCACTCGTCGGCGCGATCGGGCGGTTCCTGCCCGGCTGCGTGCTGCCCCCGACGCCGCCGGGCGGGGTGCACCTGTGGCTCCGGTTGCCCGACGGCTGCCAGGACACCAGCGTGGCGGAGGCCGCGGCGGCCCGGGACCTGCTAGTCAGTCCGGGCCGGGAGTACTTCGCAGGCGAGCCGCCTGGCGAGTTCCTGCGGCTCAGCTACGCCGCCGCCGATCCGCCCGCCTTGCTCCGGGCCGCCGAGATCCTCGCTGAGATTGTCGGCGCCGGGGCACCGGTCACGGGGTGACCGTGACGGCCCGCGGTGGGCGAGTCAGGTCCGGCCGGTGATGGCCTCGCTCATGCCGCGGTTGGCCAGGGCGTCGGCCCGCTCGTTCCCTGGGTCTCCGGCGTGGCCCTTCACCCACAGCCAGCTCACCTGATGCGGCCTCGCCGCGGCATCGAGCCGCTGCCATAGGTCAGCATTCTTCACCGGCTTCTTGGCGGCCGTCTGCCAGCCGTTGCGCTGCCATTTCGGCAGCCAGGCGGTGATGCCGTTGCGCAGGTAGACGCTGTCGGTGTGCAGCCGCACAACCGCAGGGCGGGTGAGGCTCTCCAGCGCGCGGATGGCGGCCATCAGCTCCATCCGGTTGTTGGTCGTTCCCGAGCGCTCTCCGCCGAAGATCTCCCTGGTGTGGGTGCCGTACCTGAGCACGGCACCCCAGCCGCCAGGGCCCGGGTTGCCGCTGCACGCGCCGTCGGTGTAGATCTCCACCACCGGCCCGGCGGCCTCGCCCTTGTGCCGTCGCGCGGCCATCAGGCGAGCGGGGCGAGCCGATCGGCGAGCGGCTCAAGCAGCTCGGGTGTCGCCGTCAGCGGCAGGCCTAGGATCGCCAGGTCGGCCCCGGCCTCCGCGTAGCCTGCCACGGTGTCCGCAGCCTGGCCGATCTCGTCGGCTGAGTCGAGGCGGACGTTGATGGAGCAGGTGATCTCGGCTGGGTCGCGGCCGATTGCGGCGCAGTGCCCGAGCAGTATCTCCCGCAGGCTCAGCCAGTCGGCGGGATCGGCCGTCAGCGCGTTCCACTGTTGCGCCCATCTGGCGGTGGTGCGCAGGGTCCGGGTCTTGCCGCGGCCACCGATCACGATGGGCGGGTACGGGCGCTGCACCGGCTTGGGCTCGCACCGCGCCTCGGTGAGCGTGATATACGCGCCCTTCATCGTGGTGGTCGTCTGGGAGAGCAGCCGCGCCACCGCCTCGACGCCCTCGTCGAACCTGTCGAACCGCTCCCGAAGCGGCGGCAGGTCGATGCCGTACGCGTCGCATTCCATCTGATTCCAGCCGGCGCCCAACCCCAGTTCGAGGCGGCCGTCAGCGATGATGTCCGTCGTCGCGGCCATGTTCGCGAGCACTGCCGGATGCCGGTAGATCATCCCGGTGACCTGGCAGCCGATCCTGATCCGGCTGGTCGCCTCGGCCAGCGCCGCGAGCATTGTCCAGCCCTCAAAGTTCGGGCCGGTCAGGTCCCCGGTGAGCGGGTAGAAATGGTCCCAGTTCCAGGCCGATTCGAACAGCTCGATCTGATCGGCCGCCAGCCATAGATCGCGCAACTGCGCCCAGGTCTGGTGTTCTGGCCTCGTCTTTATCGCAAAGCGCATCGCGCCGCTCCCTCTCGCCTCTGCCGGGCCTGATGCTACTGGACTGGGCCCGGCATGCCGACCGGCCGCGCGGCGATCGCCGACAGGGCGCGGCATTAAACCGGGTGACCCGGTGGGCGCGGCGCGGCAAGATCGCCATCATGGCCGCACGGTTTGTCCCCGGACTTCAGCTGGCGGGCGAGTTCTACGCCGAGGTCGTGCGCCCACTGCTGGAGGCGGCCTATCCCGGCATGGCGTATTCGGCGGCTCTGTTGGGCTGGGGGTCGGAAGTCCTCGGCTTCGACAGCCCGCGCTCCGTCGACCACAACTGGGGCCCGCGACTGCAGGTCTTTCCGGCAGCTGGCACGGGCCCGGACGCCGGCGAGATCGCCGCCATGCTGAGCAGGAAGCTCCCCGGCAGCTTCCGCGGCCACCCCGTCGTGTTCCCCAACAGCCAGGACCCGGGCGCTGCGGCCCGCCACTGGGTAGAGGTCACCGGCTTGGTGCCCTGGCTGCAAGGCCAGCTCGGGTTCGACCCCACGCGGCAGATCGGCCTGCTGGACTGGCTCGCGACCCCGGTCCAGCGGCTGGCCGAGGTTACCGCCGGGGCGGTGTTCCATGACGAGCCGGGCGAGCTGACCCGGGTGCGTTCCCGCCTGGCCTGGTACCCGCGCGACGTGTGGCTCTACGTGCTGGCCTGCCAGTGGCAGCGGATCGGCCAGGAGGAGGCATTCCCCGGCCGGTGCGCCGAGGCAGGCGATGAGCTGGGATCGGTCATCGTCACCGCGCGGCTGGCCCGCGACCTGATGCGGCTGTGCCTGCTGATGGCACGCCGCTACCCGCCCTACAGCAAATGGCTCGGCACCGCGTTCGCCCAGCTCCCCGAGGCGGCCGGCATCGCGCCTGCGCTGGCCGGCGCGGTGTCGGCAGCAGACTGGCTTACCCGCGAGCAGCATCTGTGCCGTGCCTACGAGATGGCCGCCACGCTGCATAACCAATTGGGGCTCACCCCGCCGCTTGAGCCTGAGACGCGGCCCTTCCATGACCGGCCCTACCAGGTCCCCGATGCGGGCCGGTTCACAGCTGCATTGCGGGAGGCCATCACCGACCCGCGGGTCCGGCGGCTTCCGGCCATCGGCGCCATCGACCAATTCATCGACAGCACTGATGCCCTCAGCGACCTCCAGCTCCCGCGGGCCACCTGCACAGCCGCGATCCAGCCCAGGCACCTCGAATAGCCGGAATCTCGCGGCCAGTCACGCGCTGCACAAGACGATACAGGCATATCGGGGTACATCGTTTCGAGAGGAGCGCTATCCCTGCCATCGACGACCTGCTCGCCCGGCATGGCCGTCCGCGCATGAGCGCGGGCCGCCCGTGATCCACCCGCGACCATGGTGCGTCCTAGTGACAGATCGCCTCGTTCCTCTAGCCTGGCCGACACTGCGTTGCCCGGGAAGGCGGCACACATGAAGCGGCTGGCTTCATCCTCGGCGGCGGCGCTCGCGATCCTGGTCGGAGCTGCTGCCTGCGCGCTCCCGCCGCGGCCGGAGGCCTCGAACCCAGGAACAGGCGCGGCCAGCCTGCTGGCCACCGCCCGGGGCGTGGTCTGGTCGCTTGCTCCTAGCGACCTGGGCGGGGCCGTGCTGCGCAGTGCCGATGGCGGCCGTCACTGGCGGCTCGTGCTCGCTAGGCGGCCTGGCTTTTTCGGCCTGGTGGCCGGTTTCTTCCTCGGGCCGAATCGAGCCTGGGCGATCGACCAGCATCAGCACGCTGACGGCCAGGGCGAGACGACCACGGTGTTCGGGACCTCAGACGGCGGCCGAACCTGGCGGCAGAGCCGCCCGCTGCCCGGTGACCTCAGCAGCTGCTGCACGATCCTGACCGACCAGGTCTACTTCGCCGACGCCGCGCACGGCTGGCTGCTCAGGGAGGGACCGGGCACCGCTCCCAGCGGACCCACGAAGCTCCTTGTGATGCTCTGGCGGACCTTTGATGGCGGTCGGGACTGGACCCGCGTCCCTTCCCCCGCGCTGCCGCTGCAGAACCTGCCGCTGCCCGGTCTCATGTCGCCGTGCGGCGCCGCCGCGCCGCCGCGAATCGTTTTCGCGAACGCGCAAACCGGCTGGATCACCAACGGAGCATGCGGTACCGGCGTAGCCCGCCCGCGTGTGTGGCGCACGACCGACGGCGGCAGCCGCTGGTCGGCAACGGCGCTTCCGGCCCCGCCCGGCGGTTGGGGAGACTGGCCAGGCACGCTCGGTGCGCCGGCAGGCGGCGTGGATGTGGGCGTACCGCACCTCGTCGCCGCTCGGGGTGTGCGCGCTGTCCTGGTGCCCGTCCGGGTCGGCGCCACCGGCCTCGTCATCGAGAGGTCAGCCGACGCCGGGAGGACATGGCATGTCGTGAGCCGAATGGCGGCGGGCGCCAGCGAAGGCAACAGCGATCCCGCCGGCTGGTTCCACGTGGTCAACGGGCACGACTGGCTGGTGACCGCGCCTGGCGAGGTTTTCGAGACCGTGAATGCCGGGCGGACCTGGAGCGCCACTCGCTCATCGGTGAGTCTGGCGGCTCCGGCCTCGTTCACCTCGCTGAGCAGCGGCTTCGTCCAGGGCAGCGGTACCGTCGCGGCTCTGGCCACCCACGACGG
>Ga0126369_10001789_pt1 | contig 15077 bp, 13 predicted proteins | sample PanSoiMetaPlot_1_FD_109646 | JGI IMG/M metagenome (GOLD analysis project Ga0126369, IMG submission 109646) | Tropical forest soil microbial communities from Panama - MetaG Plot_1 | ecosystem: Environmental > Terrestrial > Soil > Tropical forest > Bulk soil | place: Panama | collected 2016-02-17 | reverse complement strand
TTCCGCCTATATCGCGCCGGGCGTGGTGCTGATGCCGTGCTTCGTCAATCTCGGCGCCTATGTCGATCAGGGCAGCATGATCGACACCTGGGCGACCGTGGGCTCGTGCGCTCAGATCGGCAAGAACTGCCATATTTCCGGCGGCGCCGGGATCGGCGGCGTTCTGGAGCCGCTGCAAGCGGGGCCTGTCATCATCGAGGATAATTGCTTTATTGGCGCACGCTCGGAAGTGGCCGAAGGCGTGATCGTCCGCGAAGGCTCCGTCCTTTCGATGGGCGTATTCCTTGGGGCGTCCACCAAGATCATCGATCGTGAAACCGGCGAGACACTCGTAGGTGAAGTCCCGGCCTATTCGGTCGTGGTACCCGGCACGATGGCAAGCAAGCGAAGCAATTCCGGTGAGGCTGCGCCCAATCTTTATTGCGCGGTCATCGTCAAGCGCGTCGACGAAAAGACGCGCGCCAAAACCAGCATCAATGAACTGCTTCGCGATTGAGCGGGAGCAAGACTGACGGTCGGGCGCGATGGATTGGGCCTATCTCCTCAACAGTTTTGAAGGCCGCATCAGCCGCAAGACGTTCTGGACTGGGATGGCGGTCCTTATCACCGCCGAAATCCTCGCTCACCTCGTCGCGCAATCGCTTCAGGGCGATCGGCTCAGCGCCATTGTCGACCTCGCCTTCACTTACCCGGAATTCGCGATCGCGGCAAAACGCGCCCACGACCGCGATCTGCCCATCTGGATTCTGATCGTTTTCTTCGGCGGCGGAGCTGTGCTCGACTTGCTCACCGTGTTGGAATTGGCCGGCAGCACCGAGCAGCCGAGCGTATTGTCACTCTTTATAGCCGTGCCCTTTACGGTTCTGCTCATGGCGCTATTGATCGAGCTTGGCTTTCGTCGAGGCACGATCGGCCCCAACCAGTACGGGCCGGATCCCGTTGCTTCTCATTGAGTAGCTATGCCAGCCGACCCTGTTACCATCGCTCGCGATCTCATCCGCTGCCGCTCGGTCACGCCGGACGAAGGCGGCGCGCTCGCTTATCTGCAAGAGCTCCTGTCGCGAGCCGGATTTGACGCGCATCGGGCGATTTTTGCCGAGCCTGGGACCGCGCCGGTCGACAACCTTTATGCGCGCATCGGTACGTCCCGGCCTAATCTCTTGTTCGCCGGGCACACCGACGTCGTGCCGCCGGGGAACGAAGGCGCCTGGTCGCACCCGCCGTTCGCCGGCGCACTTGCCGGCGATCGTTTGTATGGCCGCGGTGCGGTCGACATGAAGGGCGGGATCGCCTGCTTCGTCGCGGCGGCGCTCGATCATTTGGCGGCAAACGGCGGCAAGCCGAAAGGCTCGATCTCTTTCCTGATTACGGGCGATGAGGAAAGCGTGGCGGTCAACGGCACCGTCAAACTCCTCAAATGGGCGGCCGAGCGCGGCGAAAGCTTCGACCATTGCATTCTCGGCGAGCCGAGCAATGTCGAAGTGCTGGGCGACACCATCAAAGCCGGACGGCGCGGTTCGCTCAACGCCACGCTGATCGTCACCGGCCGCCAAGGCCACGTCGCCTACCCCGAGCGCGCCGACAATCCGATCCGCGGCCTCATGACCCTGATCGCCGCGCTGCAGGCGCCGCTCGACGACGGCAGCGAGCACTTTTCGCCGTCGCATCTGGAATTCACCTCGGTCGATGTCGGCAACGCAACGGTCAATCTCATTCCCGGCGAAGCGCGCGCTCGCTTCAACATTCGCTACAACGATCGCCACAGCCAGACCGCGCTGAAGACATTGATCGAACGGCGCGCCAAGGACGCGGCGGCCGGACGTATCCGCTATTTATTTGACTGGCAGCCGTCGAATGCCGATGTGTTCGTCACCAAGCCAGGTCCTTTTACCGAGCTCGCGGTCGCGGCCATTGCCGAAGTTACGGGCTGCGCGCCGAGACTTTCGACAAGCGGCGGCACGTCGGACGCGCGGTTCATCAAGGATTATTGCCCGGTGCTGGAATTCGGATTGGTTGGCCAGACCATGCATCAGACCGACGAATCCACGCCGGTGCAGGATCTCCTGACGCTCACCGCAATCTATCGGCGCATCATCGAAAAATATTTTCCGAGCTAATCGCCGGAGCACGAGGAGGCGGCCATGACTTATTTACCGCGCGTTCTGGGAATTCTCGCACTTGTCGTCTGCATCGCGAAACCGGTTCACGCCGGCAATCAGCCGTGGTGCATCTACAAAAATTACGGCGACGGTTACGCCGATTGCCGCTACGCAACCTTGCAACAATGCCTGGCGGATAGGCTCGGAACCGGCGGGTCCTGTGGACTCAATCCATACCCGTCCTCGCCGGAACCACAAACCAGGTCGCCACGGCGTTCTTGAGGGGTTCGAGCCTGACAAGGGTGCGGCCTCATGGAAATCGTCGATCCCGAGGAGGTGCTTACGTTCTGGTTTGCGCCAGATCGGACTTCCCAATGGTATGCCGAGGATGAGAATTTCGACGCTGAAATCAGACGACGGTTTCTCGCTACCTACGAAGCCGCATGCGCTGGGCGGCTGGACAAGTGGCGTAACACGCCAGCGACCTTGCTCGCCCTGATCATTGTGCTCGATCAGTTCCCGCGCAACATGTTTCGCGGTACCGCTCGTGCATTTGCGACCGACGCCCGTGCCGTGAGATTGACCAAGGAGGGTATCGTCAAAGGATTTGCCCGCCCTTTAAGTGGCGCGGAGCTCGACTTCTTCTGCATGCCGCTCATGCATAGCGAATCCCTGAGCGACCAGGAGCTGTTGTTGGAGATGGGCTACAGCGACAATCGCTACGCGCGGGAGCACTACGAGACTATTGCCCGCTTCGGGCGATTCCCGCACCGGAACCGTGCGCTCGGTCGCAAGAACACCGCGGAAGAGGACACGTATCTATCGCGGCGCGAAACTGGACAATAACCTTCGCCGAACCTGAAAGGTGATGTTTGGCCTTACCGCGCTCCGGTGCGTCGTACCTTGCGCGAGACGGCGCCTCAATAATCCACCCGGACCAGATAGAGCCCATGTGGCGGTGCGACTTGACCGCAGGCGGCGCGATCGCGCGCCGCCAGCGCAGAAGCAAGATTGTCGGCGCTCCATTTGCCATCGCCGACATGAAGCAGCGAACCGACCATCGAGCGCACCTGGTGCTGCAAGAACGAGCGGGCCGCAGCGGTGATGCGGACCTCCTCGCCGGCGCGCGTGACGTCGAGCTGATCCAACGTCTTCACCGGCGATTTCGCCTGGCACTCGGTGGAACGGAAGGTCGTGAAGTCGTGCCGGCCGATCAGCCGCTGCGCCGCGGCGTGCATCGCCTGCGCATCGAGCGGACGCGGCACGCGCCAGACGCGATTTTGCTCAAGCGTAAGATCGGCGCGCCGATTGACGATGCGATAAAGGTAATGACGTTTGCGGGCGGAGAAGCGCGCGTCAAAATCCGGCCCGGCGCGCTCAGCCGCAAGCACCGCCACCGGCTGCGGTCGTAGGTGGAAATTGATGGCGTCGCGCACGGTCTCGGTGTCCCAGTCCTTGGCAAGATCGACATGCGCGACCTGGCCGAGCGCGTGGACGCCGGCATCAGTCCGCCCCGCAGCGCCGACCGCGGCCTGTTCGCCCGCGAATGCGGCAATTGCCGCGGTGAGCACGCCTTGCACCGAGACGCCATTATCCTGCACCTGCCAGCCGACAAAGGATGTGCCGTCGTATTCGATCGTGAGCTTGTAGCGAGGCATTGCCGTTTGCCTTGAGCCTAGTCCAGCTTCGCGCCGCGCGGGATCGGCGTGCCGCGAAGAAACTCATCCGCGTGCATTGGCTGCCGGCCGGCACGCTGCAATTCGAGGAGCCGGATCGCGCCGTCGCCGCAAGCCACGGTCAGCGCGTCGTCAAGAACCCGACCGGGCTCACCGGCGCCGTTTCCCTTGGTGGAGCGGAGAACCTTGATGCGGCCGGCGTTTGCGTGCTCAAGCCACGCGCCCGGAAACGGCGAAAGGCCGCGGCAACGGTCGTGAACCTTGTTCCACGGCTGCGTCCAGTCGATCCGCGTTTCGGCTTTCTCGATCTTGGCGGCGTAAGTACCGGCGCCCGGTTGCGGCGTCAACGCCAGTTCTCGCTTCTCCAGGTCAGCGAGCGCGCGAACCATTAAGCGGGCGCCAAGTCGCGCCAGCTCGTCGTGAATATCGCCGGCGGTGGCGTCCGGACCAATAACGATTCGCTCCATCATTGCCACCGGACCGGTATCGAGCCCGGCCTCCATTTTCATGACGGCGACGCCGGTCTCGCGATCGCCGGCCATGATTGAGCGCTGGATCGGCGCCGCGCCACGCCAGCGCGGCAGCAGCGAAGCGTGCAGGTTGAAACAACCGAGCGGAAACAGGTCCAGGATTGGCTTTGGCAAGATCATGCCAAAGGCAACCACAACCGCCGCATCGGCATGCTGCGCGCGCGCGCCGTCGACGGCGCTGACCTCGCGCAAAGATATAGGCGTAAAAACCGGCAAGCCGAAGCGCTCGGCTTCATCCGCAATCGGGGACGCCTGCACGGCCATGCCGCGCCCGGCGGGCCGGGGCGGCCGCGTATACACCGCCGCGATTTTATGACGGGCGCTGACAATCGCGTCTAATGTGGGCACCGCGAATTCGGGAGTGCCCATGAAAACGAGGCGGAGCGCCAATCACGCCTCCACGTTCTTGGTCGCGCTTTTGGTGGGGCTTTTCGCTGCCTTGGCGAATTTCTTTATGACGCGGTCGCGCTTGAGCTTCGACAGGTGATCGATGAAGAGCACGCCATTGATGTGGTCGATCTCATGCTGCAGGCACGTCGCCAGCAACCCCTTGGCGTCGATCTCGCGCTTCTTGCCGGCGAGATCGAGATATTTCACTTTCACCTCGGCCGGCCGTTCGACTTCTTCATAGTAATCGGGAATCGACAGGCAGCCTTCCTCGAACTTGGCGCGCGCCTCCGATTGCCAGAGGATTTCCGGATTGATGAACACCTGCGGCTCGTGATCGTTTTCCTTTTTGGACAAGTCCATGGTGATCACGCGCTTGGCGACGCCAACCTGGATCGCGGCAAGCCCGATGCCCGGCGCCTCGTACATGGTCTCGAACATGTCGTCGACGAGCTTACGGATTGCGGCGTCGATCTGTTTGACCGGCTCCGAGAGCAGCCGCAGTCGCTTGTCGGGAAGCTTGATGATCTCGCGAATCGCCATTCGGGCGATGTAATTGGTGCGTAAAGCGGGGTCAATGCGCGGGTTTCATTTGCGCATCGCCTGCCAAGCGGCTATGACCGTTCGCTGTTCGTTCCAGGGCGAATCAGCCGCCCCGAACCGTCGAGCGGAGCATGACCGACAGCTTCGTGACCTTGCTGATTTTCACAATAGCGGCGGCCGGGCTTGCCGCGCTCGGCATCGTGTTGTGGCGGAGCCGCCATCCGGCTGCCCCGAAGTCGGCGATGATTGCCGAACTGATGCAAGCGCAGCGCGACGGCTCGGCTCGGCTCGAAGCTATGATCAAAATGCTCGCCGACCGGCAGTCGCAAGTGCAGCACGCGGTCAATGAGCGCCTGGACAGCGTTTCGCACCGGCTCGGCGACTCGCTGCAGCAGACGACCCAGCACACCGCCGAGAACCTGCACAAACTGCACGAGCGATTGGCTGTTATCGACAGCGCGCAGAAGAACATCGCCGCACTGGCGACCGAGGTGACTTCGCTGCAAGGTGTTTTAGCCAATAAGCAATCACGCGGCGCTTTTGGGCAATTGCGCATGGAAGCGATCATCCAGGACGGACTGCCGAAGGGCGCTTACGAGTTTCAGCGCACGCTTTCCAATCGCACCCGGCCCGACTGCTGCGTATTCCTGCCGGACAAGCGCCCGATGGCGGTCGACGCGAAGTTTCCCCTCGAAGCTGTGACCGCTTTTCGCGAAGCCAAATCCGAGGACGAGCGTAAAGCCGCGGCCCAGCGCTTGCGCGGCGATGTGAGCAAGCACATTGCCGATATCGCCGAGAAATATCTGATCCCCGGCGAGACCTACGAGATGGCCTTGATGTTCGTGCCGTCGGAATCGGTTTACGCCGAGTTGTATGACGGCTTCGACGATCTTTTTCAGCGCGCCTATCGCGCGCGGGTCATGATTGTGTCGCCATCGCTCCTCACGCTCGCCATTCAGATGGTGCAGCAGATTCAGAAGGACGCCCGCATGCGCGAGGCGGCCGATCAAATCCGCGACGAAGTCGCGCGCCTGGTCAAGGATGTCGGGTTGTTGGGCGATCGTGTCCGCAAATTACAAGCGCATTTCAACCAGGCGAGTGAGGATATCCGGCTGGCAATCGTATCCATCAGCAAGATCGAGACGCATGGCGATCGCATCCAGGAGGTCGAGCTGGAAGCGGAAGCCCAGAATGCCGTCCCGCCGCCGCCTCTCAAATTGCAAGCAGGTGAGTAGCGGCGCATGCCCATGCAGTCCGCCGCGCGTTCCGATGTCCGCTCCGCGGCCGCGCGCTCGTCTCTGACCGAGACTGTCGCGGTATACCTCAAGCCGCGCGTGCTCGTGATCATGTTTCTCGGCTTCTCGTCAGGCCTGCCGCTGGCCTTGTCGGGTTCGACGCTGCTTGTCTGGATGGCCGAAGCGGGCGTCAATCTCGGCACCATTGGGCTGTTTGCACTGGTGGGCACGCCCTACACGATCAAGTTTCTCTGGGCGCCGCTGATCGACGCGCTCGATGTGCCGCTGTTGAGCCGCCGGTTCGGCCGGCGACGCGGCTGGTTGCTGCTGTCGCAATTTCTGTTAATGGCGGCGATTGTCTTTCTCGGCCTGTGCAATCCGTCGATCTCGCCGTTTCCAGTCGCAATCGGGGCGCTCCTGGTTGCCGCCGCCTCGGCGACGCAGGACATCGTGGTCGACGCCTTTCGCGTTGAAAGCCTCGATGAAACCGAGCAGGCCGCCGGCATGGCGTCCTATGTTGCCGCCTATCGCATCGGCATGCTGGTCTCGACCGCCGGCGCGCTGTTTCTGGTCAGCGGCTTTCAAGGCCTCGGTCTTGCTCACAACGCCGCCTGGACCGCCGGCTATGCGGCAATGGCGGTGCTCGTGCTGCTCGGCGTGGCGACAACGCTTGTCGCCCAGGAGCCGGCGAAGTCGGCGAATGCAGTTGCGGCACATGCGCGGGAAACCTCGCTGCAACGAGTCATAGAAGCTGCTATCGGCGCGTTTTCCGAGTTTTTGAGTCGCGATCTCGCCTTCGTCGCATTGGCCTTTGTCATTCTTTTCAAGTTCACCGATGCGCTTTCGGGCGCGATGACAGCACCCTTCGTCATCGATCTGGGCTTTTCCCGCAACGAATATGCGGCGATCATCAAGGGCGTCGGACTTGCGGCAACGCTGATTGGCGGCTTTGCCGGCGGTTCGTTGGCGCGCGCCTATTCGCTTCCGGCGAGCCTTTGGATCGGCGGACTGGCGCAAGGCTTCGCCAACCTTGCATTCTCATGGCAGGCGGTACTCGGTCACAATGCGGCATGGCTCACCTTTGCCATCATTGCGGAAAACTTCACCAGCGCCGTCGGTACCGTGATTTTTGTTGCCTATCTCTCGGCGCTCTGCCGCAATCCGCTGCATACCGCGACCCAATACGCGCTTCTCACCGCGCTGGCCGCATTCGGGCGGACTTACCTTTCCTCGGCGGCCGGCTTCATTGCCACAGCGACCGGATGGCCGTGGTTTTTCGCAATATGCGCGCTCGCCGGGCTGCCGGCACTGGCATTATTGGCTTTGCTGCAACATCGCGGCCATTTTGACGACTTGGCGCCGGCCAAGAATTGACCAGTCAAGAATTGATCCGCAAAGTTACAGAATTCCGCGCTATTTACGCCATCGTTACCACGGTCCGGTAACCTGGCGAGCTCGCAAAAAAGTCTTTTTGTGTGGATCAGATCGCTATAATCGCCGTTGTCACATTGCGGCATTTAAATACGGCACCCCGCTCCCAATTCCCATGGACCTGATCCTGGTCAAGATCTTTGCGACGGCGCTGGCGCTGAGCCAGGTCACGACGCAGCCGCAGGCGATCAAGACGCAATTCGATCCAGCCAAAGAGCAGGACGAGGTGGTGCAGATCTTGCGCAACGGTTGCGCACATATGACGCAAGCCTTCGATATTGAATCGATCAATCTCGACGATCTAATCGCCACCGCCCTTGACGATCCCAAAGCCGTTGGCGCGGAGATCAAGGCTTTTCACGGGTTCAACTTCATGGATCTGAACACCGCGTATCATCAGTTCTGCAAGAACGAGCCAATTACGAATCCGGTCGTCGATATGCGGCAGGTGATCGACTTCTTCAACACGGCGGCCGCGGATCTGCCGGATCAAAACATTCTCAAAGGCAAGCGATTGCCGAGCATGAGCGTAGTCCTCGACGGCAACGGCCGGAATTTCGCCGACGTGTTCGAGTCCGGCAACCGGCGCATCTGGGTTTCGCTCGCCGATATTCCCGAGCCGGTGCAAAAGGCGTTCGTGGCCGCCGAGGACCGGCGCTTCTACCAACACCATGGCGTCGACGAGCGCGGCATCATTCGTGCTTTTGTCGGCAATCTCGCCGATCCGCGGCGACCGCAGGGCGGTTCAACCATCACCCAGCAAGTGGTGAAAAATCTTCTGGTCGGCGACGACGTCACCTATGAACGCAAAATTCGCGAGATGATCGTGGCGTCGCGGCTCGAGAAAACGCTCGGCAAGAACGAAATTATCGAACTGTATTTGAATTCCGCTTATCTCGGCCGCGGCTCGTGGGGCATCGAGATGGCGGCGCGCAGCTATTTCGGCAAATCGGCCAAGGATCTCACACTGCCCGAGGGCGCGATGCTGGCGGGTCTGCTGAAGGGACCAAACTACTACAACCCGGATCGGCATCCCGATCGCGCCAAAGAGCGGCTCGCCTACGTGCTGGAACGCATGCAGGAAGACGGCGCCATTAGCGTGGCACAAAAGGATGAGGCGCTGACGGCGCCGCCGAAGCTTGTCGCTTACCAGCTTCCGCGGCGCGACACCGGTTTTCACTTCATCGATTTTGTCGGCCGCGAAGCCAAGGCCGATGGCATCGCCAGCCTGACCGCGCGGTCTTACACCGTACGCTCGACAATCGATGCGCAATTGCAGCGCGACACCGAAGCGGCGTTGCAGGAGGGCTTGGCGCGTTACGAATTATCGACCGGGCGAATGCAATTCCGCGGACCGGAAGCCAATATCGGCGACGCAGTCCGCAAGCTGGAAAGTGGCAATCGCGCCGCCACGCCGGCTGTCACACCGGCTTGGCAGCAGGAGCTGCAGGCGATCCGGCTGCCGCTCTACGATGTGCACTGGACTCCGGCGGTCGTGCTATCGAAGGGCAGCGGCAAGAAAGGCGACGAGGCAATCCGCGTCGGCTTGCCGGACGGACGCATTCTGCCGCTTGCCGTGTGGAGCGGCGCCATGCGTCGCGGCCTCGGGCCTTATGACGTCGTGTATGTGCATGTCGTCGAAAGCAGAAATGTAGAGACCAGGTCGAAGGCCAAACCGAACGGTGCCACCGCCCTGCAAAGCGGCAACCAAGTCGCGGGACAAGCGCAACTGCGTGTGCGCCCGACAGTGCAAGGCGCCGCGCTGGTGCTCGAGAACAAAACCGGCCGGATTCTTGCGATGGCCGGCAGTTTTTCTTATCCGCTCAGCCAGCTCAATCGAGTCGCCCAGAGCCAGCGCCAGCCCGGCTCGGCAATGAAGCCGTTGACCTATCTCACCGCGCTTGAACGCGGCTTGCAGCCGAACACGCTGGTGCCCAACGAACCAATCACGCTGCCGCCGATCGGCAACGGCATCGATGGGCGCGATGCGATCAGCCGCGACTATGGCGGCTATGCGCGTCCACAGGATTTCTGGTCGCCGCGCAACGCCGATTACAACGAAGGTGGCCTGTTCACGATGCGGCGCGGACTTGAGAATTCCATCAACGTTGTGACGGCGCACCTGCTCGAGGGCGGCATCAGCGACAGCCCGGAGAAAAGTCTCGATGCGGTCTGTGCCACCGCGGTTGCCGCCAAAATCTATTCGGAATGCGTGCGCTATTACCCCTTTGTGCTCGGCGCCCAGCCGGTGCGAATGATCGATCTCGCCGCGTTCTACGCAGCCGTCGCCGACGAAGGTGCGCTGCCGCAGCCGCACGGTATCGATTCGATCGAGGAGGACGGCCGCACCGTTTACGAATATCCCAAGACGCCGTTGCCGTGGATCGGCGCTGCCGACCGGGCGTCGTTTTACCAGCTCAAGACCATGTTGCAGGGCGTGGTGGCGCGCGGCACCGCCCGCGCCATCAGCGGGCTGTCGCCTTATGTCGCCGGCAAAACCGGCACCACCGAAGACGCCGTGGATGGCTGGTTCATCGGCTTCACCAATGACGTGACGGTTGCAGTATGGGTCGGTTATGACAATGCCGATCACAGGCGCCGCTCGCTCGGCACCAATGCGACGGGCGCTCGCGTGGCGCTGCCGATCTTCGAGCCGATCATTCAGGCAATCTGGGCCGAACACATCGCCCCGAAAACCCTGCTGAGCGGCCCATCGCCGGAAGCGAGAAAACTGCTCGTGGACGTGCCGATCGATTACGCTACCGGCAGTCGCGTCGCCGGCGGCGGCTTTATCGAGCATTTCCGCCGCGATGCCGCTGGCCAAATCGAAGACACGCAATATCAATTGGCGTCGCGCGACGGTTACTATTATGGAGGCGACCAGTGGGGCGGCGATCAAGGCTATTACTGGGGCGGCTATAATCGCAATGGGCAGTGGATCGGACGCTCGTATTATCCTAATTGGCAATCGCAGCCGTCCCAGCCGCCGCCGGTGGCGCGCGGCTTCTTCCAACCGTGGCATGGGAGCGACAACCCGTTCCGTGAATTCTTTTGGGGCGGGCGCGTGAATTGAACGATTTCCGCTGCAAGAAAACTCGCCTGCGACGCACGGCGGTCCTTGCCTCCATTGCGAGCGCATGGTTCGCCGCGCAATGGTCATATTCGATCGCGCAAACGCTGGAATTTCGCATCGACAATGTGAGCTCCGCGCGCACGGTCGACGCGGCGCGGCTGACCGCGGGCGCAATCGAATTCAGCGATCATACCGGCGCCACGGGAGCGGCCAGCGAGAACGCGCTGATCCCCTTTGACGAATGGGCAAACCGGCAGCCCAACGAGAAAAAATTTCTGGCGCCGTTTCCGAGCTATATCGAACCGCTGATCAACATCGAAGTCACCTCCGAACCGCAGAAACCCTATACCGAAAAGCTTTATATGTACGTCGCGCAGGCGCGCTTTGTGCTGGGCAAGCCGCCAAGCGCAATCGATCTATCCCGCTACGCCACGCTCGCGTTTCTGCAAAAGATAGATCCCGCTATAAAACATCAAATCATTACCGCTGCAGACGTGCCGCAATTCAAGGACAAAGCGGGAATTGGCAACGACAATCCCGATCGCAAGTGGTGCACCGGCATTGCCAACGCAATCTGTATTGCGTCAACCTATAAGCTCGAGGGCAAGATACCGATTGGCATCACGCTCGTGAACAAATTGCGCGACAGCAAAAAAGTCGCCGATCATATCGATTTTCAGAGCGAACTCGCTGCGTTGTCGCCGGCCGATCTCGATCAGGGCGGATTACAGGATTTGACCGCGCTTAACACGGCCATCACCGGCGTGCTCGAGCAGAATATTTTTTACGTCAATCAGATCATGAAATTTGGTAAGTTCTTCGCCGTCTTTCAAGCCCACCCATCGGATGCCGACAAAACAGTGGTTACGGCATTCATGGCGCTGGCGATCAAGGCCAGCGTGCTCGACGAGAAACGCGAATTCGAAAAGGTGCCGGTGCTGCGCAACCTAGTGCCGGCGCAAGTGCTGATGGGACAATCGTCGTTCAATTCCGGCGAATCGATCAGCGCTGGTTTGCCGAAATATGCGCGTAACGAGATCAAGACCGTCGCCGGTCTGTTGCAGACGAACTAAGGCTGGATGGCCTGGCTCGTCATTGCGAACAGCGATAGCGACGGAGCCCCCCTTGTTTTGTGACTCTGTGGACTGCTTAACGGATCTTGTCATCGGGCCCGCCACTTTGGGCCGGACCCGTTGGCTCGCAATGACGAAAAGATCGGTTCAGTATAAGCTCGTTTCGATTTCATTTCCCGCAGCCGATGCACGAGACCGAATTTTCCCACGAGCATAGCGAGACGCTGGCCGAGCGCGCCGCCGTCGCAAGGACGATCTGGGCGCAAGATAATCTGGCGTTCACGACCGTTGGCATCGACATTGGCAGTTCAACCTCGCACCTGTTGTTTGCAAAGGTAGCCTTGCAGCGGCAAGCGCAAGGCCACTCGAGCCGCTTTGTCGTAATCGGGCGAGATATCGTGTGGCGCTCGCCGATACTGCTGACGCCGTTTCGTGCGGATGGATTGATCGACGCCGCCGTGCTCGGCGGTTTCATCGACCGGTGTTACAGCGAGGCCGGCTTCACGAAAGATCAGGTAGACGGCGGCGCGGTGATTCTCACCGGCGAGGCGATCAAGCGCAAGAATGCGCGCGCCATCGACGAACTGTTTGCGGCGCAGGCGGGGAAATTCGTCTGCGCCAGCGCCGGCCATAGGCTCGAAGCGCGTCTGGCCGCGCACGGCTCGGGAGCCGTCGCGCTATCGAAGGATCGCGGGATTTGCCTGCTGCATATCGATATCGGCGGCGGCACGACCAAGCTGGCGCTGATCGACCGCGGTACGATTGTCGGACTGGCGGCCTTTGCTGTCGGCGGGCGCTTGATCGCCGCCGATGCGCGCGGCGACTGGACACGCGTCGATCACTCTGCCCGGCTCGTCGCCGACGATCTGTCGGTCAACGTGTCACCGCAGACGCTGGCGGATGAGTCGGTGCGCCGGAGAATGGCGCAGCGGCTCGCCGCAGCCGCAGCGGCCATAATCTTCGATGCGCCGCTCGATCCACTGGCGCGATCGCTTACGCTCACCGAGCCGTTGCCGCGCAAAATAGCCCCAGCAGCGCTGACGTTCTCCGGCGGCGTTGCTGAATATATCTTTGGCCAGGAGAACTCCGAGTTCGGCGATATCGCCAAACCGCTCGCGCAGGCGCTGGCGCGCGAACTTAGCGCCCGTTCAGGCTTACCCCTGATCGATCCGGGCCAACGCATCCGCGCCACCGTCATCGGTGCGTCGCAATTCACGGTCCAGGTCAGCGGCAAGACCATTTACCTGCCCGATCCTTACGTACTCCCGGTCCGCAATGTACCGGTTGTGCGCATCACGATGGATTCCGGCTTGCCCGATCGCGCCCGGACGGCTGCGGAAATCAGCACCGCGCTTGGCGAAATCGACCTCGACAAAAGCGCGAACGTTGCGATCGGATTCAGCTGGCGCGACGATCCGGAACATTCGCGCTTGCGCGCCGCCGCCGAAGCCATTGCCGACGCCTTGCAGCCGATGCAGGAGCGGATCAAATTCTTGCTGCTGGCGATCGACGGCGACATCGGCAAGACATTCGGGCGGCTGATACACCGCGAACTCAATTGGCCCGGAAAAATCGTCTGCCTCGACGGCGTCGAATTGCACGAGTTCGACTATATCGATGTCGGCGAACTCGTCGCGCCGCCCGGCGTGGTGCCGGTCGTGATCAAGTCGTTGTTGTTCGCAGCACAATGACAATGTTGCGCAATCGATTATGATCGTTCGCCGTAAAGCGGGAATAGCTTTTGGTCGAATCGATTCCATCCTTTGCTCGTTCCCGCGTAAGCGGGGACCAGCCCGTTCGAAGAAGCTAGATTCCCGCTTGTGCGGGAATGAGCGCAGATAAAAAATCGTGCTCGAAGCGGGAGGAAACGCATGAATATCCGCGAGACGCCACAGGCGAAACCGCGCTACGGCATCGACCCTTATCTCGATTGGCTTTCCGGCGAAGGCATTCCGGTCACGGAAGACTACGGCGTGTACTTGTTCGCCGTCCAGACCGCGCCTTGGCCACGTTACGGCGTCAACGGCGCGGCGGTTCATCTCAAGGGTCGCGGCGATTTCGCGAATATGTTTCTCATTGATATTGGCCCCGGCAAATCGACGGCGCCGCAGCGTCATCTTTACGAAGAAGTCGTCTATGTGCTGGAGGGCCACGGTTCGACGCAGCTCGAATTGGCTGACGGCAACCGCCGCAGCTTCGAATGGGGCGAGAAAAGCCTGTTCGCCATTCCGCTCAATGCTCGATATCGCCACTTCAACGGCAGCGGGACCGAGCGCGCGCTCCTTGTCAGCACCACCAATCTGCCGATGGTGATGAATATCTTCCACAACGAAGATTTTATTTTCGGATGCGATTTCGATTTCAGCGAGCGCGCGGGAAAGCAGGAGTATTTTGCCGGCGAAGGCAGCCTCATCACCGTGCGGCCCGGCAATCATATGTGGGAAACCAATTTCGTGCCGGATTTGGCCGCGATCGAGCTGAAAAGCTGGGGCGATCGCGGCGCCGGCGGCACCAATATCATGTTCGTGCTCGCCGACGGCACGATGCACGCCCACATCTCGGAAATGCCGGTCGGGACTTACAAAAAGGCGCATCGGCACGGACCGAGCTTTCACGTCATGTGCGTGATAGGCCAGGGTTTCTCATTGCTGTGGTACGAGTACGAGAAGGATTTTCGCCGCATCGATTGGAAGCACGGCATGGTGCTGGTGCCGGCTGACCGGCAATTTCATCAGCATTTCAACACCGGGCCCGAGCCGGCGCGCTATCTCGCCACCGCGGTCGGCGGGCTCCGCTATCCAACCATGCGCGCGCAACGTGTCTCGTTGCTCGGTGCGACCGAAGGCGACACGCCGGCAGTGTCGAAAAGCGTCAAGGATGGCGGCGACCAGATCGAATATGAGGATCAGGACCCCCGCATCCACCGCATTTGGCTCGAGGAAATGCGAAAGAACGGCGCCACCCCGCGGATGGAAAAATACATCCGGACGTCGGCGGCGCTGAACGCTGCGTCATCCTGAAGCAGGACGC
>Ga0126369_10001788_pt1 | contig 15084 bp, 16 predicted proteins | sample PanSoiMetaPlot_1_FD_109646 | JGI IMG/M metagenome (GOLD analysis project Ga0126369, IMG submission 109646) | Tropical forest soil microbial communities from Panama - MetaG Plot_1 | ecosystem: Environmental > Terrestrial > Soil > Tropical forest > Bulk soil | place: Panama | collected 2016-02-17 | reverse complement strand
CGATCGTCGAGGGCCGTCCGCGCCTGCTGACCCTCAAGGACGCCCTGCGCGTCTTCCTCGAGCACCGGCGGACGGTGGTGGCGCGCCGGACGGCGCACGACCTGCGCCAGGCGGAAGCACGCCTGCACATCCTCGCCGGTCTCAAGACGGCGATCGACCACCTGGACGAGGCGATCGAAATCATTCGCGGCGCCGCGGATCCGACCGCCGCGCGCGAGCGCCTCATGGCAACGTTCACCCTCTCCCAGCTCCAGGCGCAGGCCATCCTGGACATGCGCCTCCAGCGCCTGACCAGCCTCGAGCGCGACAAAATCGCGGAGGAGTACGCGGAGACCGAGAAGGCGATCCAGCGCTTCCGGGACATCCTCGCCGACGAGCGCGAGATCTGGAAGATCATCACGGAGGAGCTACGGGAGCTCCGCACCAAGTACGGCGACCCCCGTCGGACGCAGCTCGTGGCCGAAGCCGCGGCGATCTCGGTCGAGGACCTGATCGTCGAAGAGGACATGGTGGTCACGATCTCCCACGAGGGGTACATCAAGCGGAACGCAGTGGGCCTGTACAGAGCCCAGCGCCGCGGAGGCCGCGGGAAGATCGGCGCCACCACCCGCGACGAGGACTTCGTCGAGCACCTCTTCGTGGCCTCGACGCATTCCTACCTGCTCTTCTTCACCACGGCCGGAAAGGTCTACTGGCTCAAGGTCCACGAGATTCCACAGGCCGGTCGGGCGGCGCGGGGGCGGAGCATCACCAACGTGCTCAACCTGCGCCCGGAGGAGAAGCTGTCCGCCTTCCTGCCGGTGCGCGAGTTCCAGGAGGGCCGGTACGTCCTGTTCGCGACGCGCCGTGGGCTCGTGAAGAAGACCGATCTCATGCAGTACGCGAGTCCGCGTCCGTCGGGCATCATCGCCATTGCGCTCGAGGAGGGCGACGAGGTCATCGGGGTCCGCCTGACCGATGGGGCGCTCGAGGCGATCCTGTCGACCCGCGACGGGCAGGCCATCCGTTTCCGCGAGAACGAGGCCCGGGCGATGGGCCGTGACACCTATGGCGTGCGTGGCATGAAGCTCGACGAGGGGGACGAGGTCGTCGCCCTGGACCTGGTGGAGACGGGGGCGACGCTGCTCGCCGTGGCCGAGAACGGCTACGGCAAGCGGACCGAGATGGGCGAGTATCGGGTCACCCGGCGTGGCGGCAAGGGCATCATCACCATGAAGACGACCGAGAAGACCGGCCGGGTCACGGGCGTTCGCATGGTGACCGACGACGATCAGATCATGCTGGTGACGAGCGGCGGGAAGGTCATCCGTCTGCGCGTGAACGAGATCCGCGTGATCGGTCGGAACACGCAGGGCGTCCGCCTGATCGATCTCGAAGAGGGGGAGCGCGTGGTGGCCGTGGCTCGTCTGGCCGAGCGAGAGGACGAGAACGAGTCCAAGGACGAAGCTCCACCGCCCGAACCGTCCGCCGAGTCCTGAGCGTACCGGATCCGATTCTGCACCGGACCAGCAGCCTAGCGCGATAGCCCGGTTTCCTTCCGTACGGGGTTCGACGTCGAACCTCGCCGTTCACCTTGCGCACGTGGAGCCTTCGTGCGACTTCTGCCGCCTCTTCGATGGCGGCGGTCACGGTCCTGGGGTCGGGGAGCTGGGGCACGGCCCTGGCCATTCATCTGGCGCGGCTCGAGCACGCCGTCACGCTCTGGGCGCGGAAGGTCGACTTCGCCGCGGAGCTGTCGAGAGCGCGCGAGAACGTTGTCTACCTGCCCAGCGCCAAGTTCCCTCCGAACCTCCGGGTGGAGGGCTCGCTCGAGCGGGCCTGTGACAGGGCCGCCCTGCTGCTCTTCGTCTGTCCGTCGTCCGGGATCCGATCACTCGCTGAGGCGGTCCGGCCTTTGCTGACCGGGCAACCAACGTTCGTGAGCGCGGCCAAGGGGGTCGAGCACGAGACGCAGATGACGATGTCGGCGATCCTGGAGGACGTGCTCGGAGACCGTCATCGCCCCCGGGTGGGCGTCCTCTCGGGTCCGAGCTTCGCACGGGAGGTGGCCATCGAGGTCCCGACGGCAGTCACCGCTGCTGCCCGTGACCTGGCCGTCGCGGAGACGATACAACGACTCTTCAGCGGGTCCACGTTTCGGGTCTACACGACGGCCGACGTGGTAGGGGTCGAGATCGGAGGGGCGGTGAAGAACGTCATCGCGCTTGCCGCGGGTGTGAGCGATGGTCTCGGATTCGGGCACAACAGCCGGGCGGCCCTCATCACGCGCGGGGTGGCCGAGGTCACGCGTCTCGCGACCCGTCTAGGAGCCGAGCGGGCGACGCTCTCGGGGCTCTCCGGCCTGGGGGATCTGATCCTCACCTGCACCGGAGATCTGTCGCGCAACCGAACCGTCGGGCTGCGCCTCGGCCGGGGGGAACGGCTCGCCGAGATCACGGCCAGCATGAAGGAGGTTGCCGAGGGAGTGCACAACACGCGCTCCGTGCGGGAACTGGCACGGAGCGTGTCGGTCGAGATGCCGATCACCGAGGAGATGTACAAGCTCCTCTACGAGAACAAGGCGCCGCGCCAGGTCGTGGTCGACCTGATGACGCGGGGTCTCAAACGAGAGGTCGACTGAGCCCATGTCGAAGCCGTCGATGAACTGCAAGTTCGAGGGATGCGGGAAGCCTGCCACGGGCGGGAAGGGCTATTGCGCGCGACACTACGCGGCCTGGAAGCGGGGGAAGCTTCCCAAGGGCCGCTTCAAGACGTGTCGCGTCGCGGGTTGCCGGAAGCGGATCGTCACGCGCGGCCGATGCGAGGAGCACGTCGCGCGCGACTATCCGGGAAAGCAGGCGACGGTGGCGGCGCCCGCGACGCCGTAGAGAGTCAGCAAATTGACTTTCCGCACTCGCTGTGTTCGTATGGCCGTTTACTCCGTCAAGGTACCATGAAGCGGACCTATCAGCCGAGTAACCGCCGGCGGAAGCGAACCCATGGCTTCCGCGCTCGCATGGCGACCGCTGGCGGCCGGCAGGTGTTGCGGCGGCGACGCGCCAAGGGGCGCAAGCGCCTCACGGTCGCGGTTCCACGAAAGCAGCCCGGTTGATCACGTGCGACGGGAGACGTTCCCCAAGAGCGCGCGGCTGCGGAAGCGGAAGGAATTCCTGAGCATCCAGCGCGAGGGGAGGAGGCACCACACGGCTCACTTCGTGGTGATCCAGCGCCCCGCAGCGGGAGGCATCTCACGGCTGGGCGTCACAGTCAGCAGCCGGGTCGGAAATTCCCCAGTTCGGAATCGTATCAAGCGCCTCATGCGCGAGGTCTTTCGACGCCACCGTGAGGCACTCTCGCCTCCCAGCGACGTGGTCATCATCGCAAGACCAGGCGCGGACAATCTCACCTATGCCCATGCGGCCACCGAGTTCGCGCGCGCTCTGGAGCTCAAGCCCGCGCGCTGAGACCCGTCGTCCGGACGTCGTCGCCACGGCACTCATGGCACTGCTGAGGGCGTACCGGTTGCTCGTGGCGCCGGTACTGCCCCCGTCCTGTCGATTCGTGCCCAGTTGCTCCGCCTATGGCCTCAAGGCACTGCAGCACCATGGCGCAGCCCGGGGGCTCCGGTTGACGATGGGACGCCTGGCGCGCTGCCATCCGTGGAACCCCGGCGGCTACGATCCCGTTCCCGGACCAGAGGAGTGAACCGTGGACCAGCGTCGACTCCTTCTGGCTTTCGGGCTCTCCGTCCTCATCCTGTTCATTTACCAAGAAGTGATCGTACGTCGGTATCGTGTGCCGGCGCCGGTGACGCCGGCCGCTGGCCCTTCCGACCAGGCCGCGGCCCCCGCGGCGATTCCCGAGAAACCCGCCATCCCTAACGAGTTAGCTGCGTCTGCAGAAGGGGCGGTGATCCCCGTTGAGACGAAGGTTTTCCGCGCCGGTATCACCCCTCTGGGCGCGAGATTGGCCACGCTTGAGCTGAAGGAGTATCGGCGTGCGGTCGACCCCGAGAGCGAGCCCCTCGAGCTCGTCGCGTCCGGTCCGATCCTCCCGCTGACACTTCAGCTGGGAACGGAAGCGAGCGATGCGGGCCTCACGTATCGCGCCGACCGGACGGAGCTTCGCCTGGAGGCCGGCGAGCAGGGTGAGATCGTCTTCCAGACCGAGTTGGCGACGGGCGTCCGGGTGGAGAAGCGGTACCGCTTCGGCGGCGACGGATACCTGTTCCACGTCGTGGTGCACATCTCGGGCGAGGGGGCCGCGCGTTCCGTCGGTCTGATCGTGACGCCGATGCCCTTGGACGGAACGGGCGCCGCCGGGCGAGAAACCGCGATGGCGCTGGTGAATCAGCGTCTCACCGAGAAGACCTTGATCGACGTCCGGAAGCAGCCGATCCCGCTCGAGCTGGCTTCGTGGGTCGGCTTTGCCGCCCAGTACTTCGTGAGTGTCGCCATCCCGGTGGGAGGTCCAGCTCCGGCGGTCATGACCGCCGTCGACGACCTTCCGATCGTCCGCCTCGACACCCCGCTGGTCGATGGGGAAGCAGAGTTTGCGGTCTACGCCGGGCCTCGAGATCGAGAGGTGCTCACCCAAGCGGGCCACCAACTCGACCGGGCGCTCGATTTCGGAATGTTCTGGTTCATCGCCATCCCGCTCCTGCACGCGCTCCGGGCTCTGCATGGAGTGACCGGAAACTATGGCGTGGCGATCATCGCTCTCACCACTCTGGTCAAGATCGCCACCATCCCTCTCACCCAGACGACCTTCCGTAACATGCGGGAAATGCAGAAGATTCAGCCGCAGATGGCGAAGCTGCGCGAGCGCTTCAAGGACGATCAGGTGGCGCTGCAGAAGGAGATGATGGAGCTCTACAGGCGGCACCGGGTGAACCCCCTGACCGGCTGCCTTCCGATGATTCTCCAGATGCCGATCTTCTTCGGGCTCTACACTGCGCTTTCCCATGCCATCGAGCTGAGGCATGCGCCGTTTGCTCTCTGGATCCGGGACCTCTCGGCGCCGGATCGCCTGTTGATCGGAGGGATCGGAGTACCGGTCCTGACCCTCCTCATGGGGGCCAGCATGTTCCTGCAGCAGTGGCTTACACCCCAGCAGGGCGACCCCACCCAGCAGCGAATGATGATGTTCATGCCCCTGGTGTTCACCTTCATGTTCATCAATTTCCCGGCCGGCCTGGTTCTGTACTGGCTCGTCAACAACCTGCTCACGATCGCTCAGCAGTACACCATGATGCGATCGGCACAGTGAGGAACGTCATGAAATCGATCGAGACCGACGGCGAAACGATCGACGAGGCGATCGAGAGGGCCCTGGTTGCCCTCGAGGTCGATCGGGACCGGGTGGAGATCGAGATCCTCGCGGACGCGAGCAGAGGGCTGTTCGGGTTCGGCGGAAAGAAGGCTCGAGTGCGGGCCACGGTGCGGCCGCCTCTCGTGCTGGGTGGTGAACGTCCCTTGGCGAGCGATTCCCGGGAAACGCGGAGGGACGAGATCCGGCACGGCCGAGGGGACGCTCCCGTGGCCAGGCCGCGGCCATCGACTCCGGCGCGCACGACCAGTGGCCCGACGGCCCAGGCGCGCCCGGCGGAGAGACCGATACGTCCGCCCGAGACGACGGTAGCCCCCGCGGCCGGGCCGCCTCAGGAGAGAGCGAAGGCCGTTCTCGGAGGCATCCTGGCTCACCTGGCCGCGGGCTACCACGTCGAGGTAAGGCCGGGAGAAGAAGCCGGTGCCTTCGTCCTCGACGTGAAGGGGGACAGCGGTGGGCTGGTGATCGGTCGGCGCGGCCAGACACTCGACGCGCTCGAGTACCTGGTGAATCGAATAGTCGCCCGCTCCGAGGACGGGTCGACCTCCCGCCTCGTGGTTGACGTTGAGGGCTACCGGGAGCGACGGAAGGAGTATCTGAACGAGCTGGCCCGGCGGCTCGCCGAGAAGGCCAAGCAGACCGGCCGCTCGGTCACTCTCAACCCGATGAGCCCCCGCGATCGCCGGGTCGTCCATGTAGCCCTCCAGGGTGATACCTCGGTGGCAACTCGCAGCCAGGGCCAGGGGTACTACCGCAAGATGCTCATCCTTCCTGCAGGTCGGCGCGGAAGCCGCCCCGGCCCGCCGTCGCAGGATTCCCAAGAATAGAAGGCGGCACCGGTCAGGTGACGACGGCCGACGCAGCGCTCCTGCGGCAGAGCGCGGCTTGGTTTGACGTCAAACTCGATCGCCAGGCGTTCGGTCGGCTGGAGGGCTTTCTCGACCTGCTGGCGCTCTGGAACCGGCGCATCCGCCTCACCGGGGAGCGCGATACCTCGGCCGTTCTGCGCAAGCACGTTGCTGATTCCTTCGCTCCCGCTTCGTGCTTGCCAGCGGCCGGGCTGGTGGTCGACGTCGGAAGCGGAGCCGGTTTCCCGGGAATCATCCTAGCTTGCTTGCGTCCCGACCTGGAGGTCGTCCTCATCGAGTCGCGCCGCCGCCGCGTGAGCTTCCTGCGGGAGGTGATCCGTCAACTCGCGCTCCCTGGTGCGCGAGTCGTCGAAGCGAGGGCCGAGGACGCCGCGGCAGACCCGATGCTCAGGGGAAGGGCCGATATGATCGTGGCCAGGGCCATCCGCCTTGACAGGTTCCTCGCGCTGGCCGCTCCATTCGTTGCACCGAACGGAACCGTCGTGGCCATGCAGACCTCCCGCTCCGGGGGGATTGTCGGATTGCCAGCCCTCGTGCCAGGCGGAAGAAGGGACTATCGCCTTCCTGACGGCGTGAGCCGGACCCTGTTCTTCTTTTCTCCTCGCCGTTCGGTTCCCTAGGCCCTGCTGGTGTGGTAGACGGCTCTCGTGCCGAGGGGAGACGCGCTCCCCTCCCGGTGGAGTGGCGGATGGGTCGGACGATCGCCGTGGCCAATCAGAAGGGTGGGGTGGGGAAGACGACCACGGCCATCAACCTCGGTGCCGCTCTCGCCCTCGACGGGCACCCGACCCTCCTCATCGACCTCGACCCGCAGGGAAGCACCACCACCGGGCTCGGCATGCGTGCCGCAGGGATATCGGGCACCACCTACGAGCTGCTGGTGGAAGGACGTCCGGCGGTCGACGTCGTACAGCACACCGCGATCGAGGGGCTCGACCTCCTGCCCTCGACCCGGGAGCTGGTCGGCGCCGAGGTCGAGCTCGTCGCCATGGCGGCGCGCGAGCAGAAACTGCACGAAGCACTCGCCACCGTGCGCGGACGGTATGCCTTCGTACTGATCGACTGCCCGCCGTCTCTCAGTCTTCTCACGGTGAATGCGCTGCGGGCCGCCGACGGCGTTCTCGTCCCGTTGCAGTGCGAGTACTACGCGCTCGAGGGGCTGAGCGCGCTCCTCGACACCATCGGCCGTGTGCGCGAGACGCTCAATTCGCGCCTGGCCCTTGAGGGCTTGCTGCTCACGATGTTCGACCGGCGCAACAGCCTGGCGCGGCAGGTCGAGGAAGAGGTCCGGCACCACTTCGGCGACCAGGTCTTTCGCGCCGTGATCCCGCGCAACGTGCGGGTCTCGGAGAGCCCGAGCCACGGGATGCCGGTGGTGCGGTACGACCCGAGCTCGCGCGGCGCCACGGCCTACCGGGCCCTCGCGCGCGAACTCGCCGGGCCGGCCCGGGCCGACACCGTGCGCGGGGCGGCGCAGGTCGTGTGAAGATTAGAAAGAAAGTCGGAGGCGGATGATGCGGAAGGCGCTCGGCCGGGGGCTGGAAGCCCTCCTCCCGGAGCAGGCCTCGGTGTCGCCCGCCGGGGTGGAGAGCTCGGTGGCGGTGAGCGAGATCGTGCCGAACCCCGACCAGCCTCGGCGGCACTTCGACGAGGAGGCGCTCGCCTCGCTGGCCGAGTCGATCCGTCGTCACGGCCTCCTCCAGCCGCTCGTCGTCCGGCGCATCGCCGGGCGCTTCGAGCTGATCGCCGGCGAACGCCGTCTGCAAGCGGCAAAGCGTGCCAACCTCGAGTCGGTCCCTGTGATCGTTCGTGAGGCGCGGCCGGAAGATCGCTTGGAGCTCGCGCTCATCGAGAATCTGCAGCGCGAGAACCTGACCCCGCTGGAAGAGGCCGAGGCCTATCGTCACCTCATGGATGCCTACGGCCTCACCCAGGAGGAGATCGCGCAGCGCGTGGGGAAGAGTCGCCCAGCCATCACGAACACGCTCCGCCTCCTGGCCCTCCCCGACGCCGTCAAGGCGCAGCTCGAGGGGGGCGAGCTCTCGGCGGGGCACGCCCGGGCGGTGCTGTCGCTCGAGGACGCACAGGAGCAGGTGGCCTTCGCGCGCGAGGTGGTCACCCGGAAGCTGTCGAAGAGCACCACCGAGAGTCTCGCAGCCGCCCGGAGCAAGCGCCCTGCGAAGCGCACGGCGACCAGCACGGCCAGCGAGGTCCACGTCCGCGCCCTGGCCGAGGAGCTCACGAGGGACTTCGGGACCCGAGTCCGCATCACCTCGCGTGCGCGCGGCGGGTGCATCGAGATCGAGTACTACTCGGAGGCCGAGCTCGATCGGCTGGTCGAGCGATTGCGCTCGCGCAGCGCGACAAGTGCCTGAACGCTTTGACTTCCTGCCAGATCCGGTGGTAGAAGCTCTGGATCGTCCTTGAGATGTGGGCAGAGCGGCCGTGGGGAGCGGGCCGAGGCACCCTCGGAGTACAAACCTTATGGCGCTATTCGGAAAGGATCGCGACCGGATTGAGCGGGCGCGAGGCATCACGACCGACGCCTTCGTGTCGCCGGTCACTTCGGCTGCGCCTCCGGAGGTCGAGATGATCGAGCGCGAGCGGGAGGGTGGCTCGTCCGGCGACGTCGGCGGCACCAGCGCATTTCTCGGCAAGGGAAGCCGGGTAACCGGCAAGCTCGTGTTCGAGGGAACGGTGCGCATCGAGGGCCACGTCGAGGGGGAGATATCGGCTCAAGACACGCTGATCATCGGCGAAAGTGCCGAGGTCAATGCGCAGATCACGGGGAGCTCCGTTGTCGTGCACGGTCGCGTGACGGGCGACATCACGGCGCGCAAGCGACTCGAGATCCGTGCCCCGGGCAAGCTCTTCGGGAACATCACGACGCCCAGCCTCGTGATCCACGAAGGCGTCGTGTTCGAGGGGCAGTGTACGATGAGCGGGGCCGACAGTCTGCGGACCGAGCGGGATCGCAAGGTCGCCTTCTTCCCCAAGGAGGGTGACGGCGCGGCGTTGAAGGCGAACTCAGAGCTCGGCAAGTAGCCGTCGCCTCCCCCTCTGGAAAAACCTCGACGCGCCCAGTAGATGGGAGCCGGGTCGGGGTTCCCCTATGCTCAAGATTCCTCCGGACTACACCTTCCTGGTCCAGATCGGCCTGTTCGTTGTCTTCTGGCTGGTGATGAAACGGCTCTGGTTCGGACCCGCCATGCGGATCATCAAGGAACGCGCGGTGCGTTCGGAAGGCGCCATCCGTGAGGCGAAAGCCGTGCAAGCGGAGGCGGAGCGTCTCCGGACGGAGCACGCGGCGGCACTCGAGGCCGTGAAGGTGGAAGCCCACCGTGACATGCAGATGATCCTGCGCCAGGCGGAGAAGGAACAGCAGACGATCCTCGACGGCGCCCGGAGCGAGGCCGAACGGCGACTTGCCGACGCACGCGCCCGGCTCGCGGAGGAGGTCGGGGTCGCGCGGCAGGGGCTCCGCACGCAGGTCGAGGAGATCGCGCGGGACGTGATGCGCAAGGTAATCGGACGAGCGGCATGAGCGAGGTCGGTGCCGGACCTCCCCCGACGCTCCGGGACCTCTTCTGGCCGGCGCTCAACTTCGTTCTCTTCGTTGCTCTTCTGGTGCGTGTCTTGCGCGAGCCGATCCGGGAATACTTCCGGGCGCGCGGCGAGCGGTTGCGGGAAAGCCTGGAAGCGGGCGCGCGGGCGCGTGCCGAGGCCGAGGCGCTCCGTGCGCAGCTCGCTCGCGACGTCGCCAACCTCCCCGCGCTGCGCGAACGTCTCCGGGCGGATCTCCTCGCCACCGCCCAGCAGGAACGCGAGGCTCTCCTCGAACGGGCCCGGCTCGCGGCGGAACACATCAAGACCGACGCCGGCCTGGTTGCCGAGCAGGAGCTGGCAGCGGCACTGCATGCCGTGCGCCTGGAGGTGATCGACGAGGCGGTGAGGCAGGCTACGATCCTGCTGCGCCAGGCGGTGCGTCCCGAGGATCAGGAGCGCTTCGTGCACGAGTTCGTGAATCGGGCGGGGTTGAGCGCATGACCGGGCGGCTGGCGAAGCGATACGCGCGGGCGGTCTTCGATCTGGCGGGGGACGAAGGGCGGCTCGAGCAGCTGGGTGAAGAGCTCGGGCGCGCCGCCGCGGCGTTCGACGATCCCCCGGTACGACAGCTCCTTTCGAGCCCCCTAATCGACGCCCGCGTACGGCTTCGCACGATCAAGGACATCCTCGCGGCTTTGGGCCTCTCGCGCACCGTCAACAACCTCGTCACGATGCTCGCCGAGCGGGACCGCATGGCGATCCTCCCCGAGGTCGCCCGCTGGTACGAAGGCCTGCTGGACGTGGAGCTGGGACGGGTACGGGTCACGATCTCCTCGGCGGCGCCGCTGGCGACGGCCGACAAGAACGAGCTCGTGGAGCTTGCACGACGGCTCACCGGGCGTCGCGAGGTGCTCGCGACGGTCGAAGTCGAGCCGGATCTCCTCGGTGGGGTCGTGCTCGATACCGGGGGTACCGTGTACGATGGCAGCCTGAAGGCGCAACTCGTCCGTCTGCGGAAGGAGATGAGCGAGGGCGGCGCGTAGTCGACCGCCGGGAGAGAAGATCGATGCAGATTCGCGCGGCCGAAATCAGCGACGTCATCCGCGAGCAGATCAAGCAGTTCGAGAAGCAGCTCGAAGTCCGGGAAACCGGAGTCGTGCTCTCGGCCGGAGACGGGATCGCTCGCATCTACGGCCTCGACAAGGCGGCTGCGGGAGAGCTCCTCGAGTTCCCTCACGACATCTACGGCCTCGTCCTCAACCTCGAGGAAGACAACGTCGGGGCGGCCATCTTCGGCGAGCAGCAGGACATCCGCGAGGGCGACGAGGTGCGCCGGACGGGTCGTATCGCCGAGGTTCCCGTCGGCGACGCCTTGCTCGGTCGGGTCGTCAACGCGCTCGGGCAGCCGATCGACGGCAAGGGTGCCATCAAGACGACAGCCACGCGGCGGATCGAGCTGAAGGCCCCGGGTATCGTCGTCCGTCAGCCCGTCCGGGAGCCGCTGCAGACGGGCATCAAGGCGATCGACGCCATGATCCCGATCGGCCGCGGCCAGCGCGAGCTGATCATCGGTGACCGACAGACGGGCAAGACGGCGATCGCGCTCGACACCATCATCAACCAGCGCGGGGGCGACGTCTGCTGCTTCTACATCGCGATCGGCCAGAAGCGCTCGACGGTTGCCCGGGTGGTCGACAAGCTCGTGCGTGAGGGCGCCATGGACTTCACCACCGTGGTCGTCGCCTCGGCCTCCGACCCTGCCCCGCTGCAGTTCATCGCGCCGTACAGCGGCTGCTCGATGGGCGAGTACTTCCGCGACAGCGGACGGCACGCGCTGGTGATCTACGACGACCTCTCGAAGCACGCGCAGGCGTATCGCCAGCTCTCGCTCCTCCTGCGTCGGCCGCCCGGCCGCGAAGCCTACCCCGGCGACGTCTTCTTCCTGCACTCCCGCCTGCTCGAGCGCGCGGCCAAGATGAGCGACGAGAAGGGCGGCGGCTCCCTGACGGCGCTCCCCGTGATCGAGACCCAGGCGGGGGACGTGTCCGCGTACATTCCCACCAACGTCATCTCGATCACCGACGGGCAGATCTTCCTCGAGTCGGATCTCTTCTACTCGGGTGTGCGACCGGCGGTGAACGTTGGCATCTCGGTGTCGCGCGTGGGCGGCAACGCCCAGGTGAAGGCCATGAAGAAGGTCGCAGGCCCGCTCCGTCTGGACCTCGCACAATACCGAGAGATGGCGGCCTTCGCCCAGTTCGGATCGGATCTCGATGCCGCCACCCGGAAGCAGCTCGATCGCGGACAGCGCCTGGTCGAGGTCATGAAGCAGGGCCAGTTCGCGCCGCTCCCCGTGGAGAAGCAGATCGCGATCATCTACGCGGCGACGCAGGGCCATCTCGACCCGCTCCCGGTTGCGGCCGTCCAGCGTTTCGAGCGCGAGCTGTATGCCTTCCTCGACTCCAAGCACGCCGGGCTTCTCAAGGACATGCGCGAGAAGAAGGAGCTCGTCCCCGCCCTGCAGGAGTCGCTCAACGCCGCGCTTGCCGAGTTCGGTCGCCTCTTCAAAGCCTGATGCCGACCCTCAAGAGCCTCCGCAAGCGGATCGCGACAGTTCGCTCGACCCAGAAGATCACGAAGGCCATGAAGATGGTCGCGGCCGCACGGCTGCGACGCGCGCAGGAGGCGGTCGAGCGGGCACGCCCCTACGCGGCGAAGCTCACCGAGCTGTTCGCGGCCGTGGCGGCGGGCGTCGACCCCGAGACGCATCCCCTGCTGGCCCGGCGTCCAGAGAGACGCATCGACCTGCTCGTGCTGAGCAGCGATCGCGGGCTCTGCGGCGGGTACAACGCCAATCTCTTCCGCCACGTGGTGAGCTTCCTCGCCGCGCGCGGCGAGACCGAGTCGTCGATCGCCGTGGTGGGCCGGAAAGGCCTCGACTACTACCGTCGCCGGAACGCACGGCTGATCGTGCAGCGCCTAGGGATTCTCACGACTCCCCCGGCCCAGCTGGCCGCCGAGCTGGGGACGGAGCTCACGCGGCGATTTGCCGCTGGGGAGAGCGATGGGGCCTACCTGCTCTACAACCGCTTCCGCTCCGTGATCTCACAGGTGCCGACCGCCACACGGCTGCTTCCTGTCGCGACGCCCGAGAGCGACACTCCTCCCGTGGAGTACATCTTCGAGCCGGCGCGCGACGCCCTGCTCGCCCGCCTGCTCCCGCGCTACGTCGAGGCGCTCATCACCGAGTCGCTCCTCGAGGCGGTTGCGAGCGAGCTCGGCGCGCGCATGACCGCCATGGACAACGCCACCACAAACGCCAGCAAGATGATCGGGAGCCTCACGCTGTCGATGAATCGCGCCCGTCAGGCGGCCATCACCAAGGAGTTGATGGAGATCGTCTCGGGCGCCGAAGCCTTGAAAGGATGAGCCGAGGCACATGCCCAACACCGGACGCATCTCGCAGGTGATCGGACCCGTCGTCGACGTCGAGTTCATCGAGGGGAGCCTTCCGCCGATCTACGGCGCGCTGCAGATCACCAACCCGGCGATCAGCGACCAGCCCTGGAACCTCATCGTGGAGGTGGCCCAGCACCTCGGCGAGAAGACGGTGCGGGCGATCGCCATGGATACGACCGACGGCTTGGTGCGCGGGCAAGAAGTGCGAGATACCGGCGAAGGCATCACCGTTCCGGTCGGGGAGTCGACGCTCGGGCGCATCATTAACGTGGTGGGGGAACCGGTCGACGAGAAGGGACCCATCGCCGCAGCCAAGCGCTATCCGATCCATCGCGACACCCCTGCCTTCACCGATCAGGAAACGGAGGTCCAGGCGTTCGAGACGGGCATCAAGGTCGTCGACCTCCTCGCGCCGTACCAGCGCGGCGGGAAGATCGGCCTCTTCGGCGGCGCGGGGGTGGGCAAGACGGTCATCATCATGGAGCTCATCAACAACGTCGCCAAGCAGCACGGTGGCGTGTCGGTCTTCGGGGGCGTCGGGGAGCGGACGCGCGAGGGGAACGACCTCTACCTCGAGATGCAGGAATCGAAGCTCTCGGACGGCAACCCGGTCATCTCGCGAGCCGCGCTGGTCTACGGGCAGATGAACGAGCCCCCTGGCGCGCGTGCCCGGGTGGGCCTCTCGGCGCTGACCGTGGCGGAGTACTTCCGCGACGACGAGGGGAAGGACGTCCTCCTGTTCATCGACAACATCTTCCGCTTCGTGCAGGCCAACTCCGAGGTGTCGGCGCTCCTCGGCCGCATGCCGTCCGCCGTGGGCTACCAGCCGACGCTCGGCACCGACATCGGGGAGCTCCAGGAGCGCATCACGACCACCAAGAAGGGGTCTATCACTTCCGTGCAGGCGATCTACGTCCCTGCCGACGACCTGACCGACCCGGCGCCGGCCACCACCTTCGCGCACCTCGACGCGACCACCGTGCTCTCGCGGGAGATCGCCGAGCTCGGCATCTACCCCGCCGTCGATCCCCTCGATTCGACCTCCCGCATCCTCGACCCGGCCGTGGTCGGGGAAGAGCACTACCGGGTCGCACGGGATGTGCAGGCCGTCCTGCAGCGCTACAAGGACCTCCAGGACATCATCGCGATCCTGGGGATGGACGAGCTCTCCGAGGACGATAAGGCGGCCGTGTCGCGGGCGCGGAAGATACAGCGGTTCCTCTCGCAGCCCTTTCACGTCGCCGAGCAGTTCACCGGGTTCAAGGGCGTCTACGTCCCCCTGCCGGAAACCATCCGCGGCTTCCGGGAGGTCGTCGAAGGGAAGCACGACGATCTCCCCGAGCAGGCCTTCTACATGGTGGGCACGATCGACGACGTCATCGAGAAGGCCCGGAAGATGGCCGCGTGAGGGGCGTGCTGGGCACGACGTAGATGCCGGCCCTCTTCCGCTTGCACGTTTACACCGCGGAACGCCCGCTGGTCGACGCCGAGGTGGAGGAGGTCACGGCGCAGGGGGCGCTGGGCGAGATCGGTGTGCTCGCCGACCATGCGGCGATGGTCACCGCCCTCGAGCCGGGAACGCTCTCCTACCAGGAGAGTGGGCGGGTGGTTCGCCTCACGCTCGGCGCGGGCTTCGCCGAGGTGCGCGACAACGTCATGACCGTGCTCGCGGATTCGGGCGAGATCGCAAACCCCTAGCGGGGTGCCGGAGGAGGGGCCGGCGTGTCGTCGCCGGGGACCCGGACTCTTGGCGGGGCGCCATTGGCACCTTGCTAGCCTTTTGGCGTCGAACGTCTCCCCGGAGGACCCTGGGCAGCTCGCGCCGCGATCTCCTAGCCTTTGCGTGAGGGCTGTGGCGGCGCGGGCAGCGACGTGTCATGTCCCCCAGCAGGAGACCCGCTCG
>Ga0126369_10001787_pt1 | contig 15084 bp, 17 predicted proteins | sample PanSoiMetaPlot_1_FD_109646 | JGI IMG/M metagenome (GOLD analysis project Ga0126369, IMG submission 109646) | Tropical forest soil microbial communities from Panama - MetaG Plot_1 | ecosystem: Environmental > Terrestrial > Soil > Tropical forest > Bulk soil | place: Panama | collected 2016-02-17 | reverse complement strand
CACAGAACTGTCGCAAAGCGTGGCGCGAGCCTGCGGCGGCCGACTCTTGAAGAGGTCGCCGGCGCGCTTGCCGGCCGCAACGGTACGGGCGCGCCGGTGCCTGTGCAACACACAGCGGTTCACAAGGCCGCGTGGCACAAAGGCGAATGACCAATCGAGAGTAGAGATTGCGTCCCGCCATTCGCTCCTCGACACACGCCAATGACATTGTGCGATCACGATTTTGTGAGGCGCAAAACTCGATAACTTTTTGGTGTTTGACGACTTGGTACCGCTGAGACGGAAGTGATTGGCTCCTTGCCGGCCGCTTTGGCACAGCAAGACCGATTGCGCTGCCAATGATTTGCAGGGGGCCTGCGTGACCGATCGATTCAGTAAACAATCAGATTCGGGCAAGTCCCGGCGCGTGCGCCATTCCCGTCATTCGTGCGGTATCGCCTTTATGGCCAAGGCCTCGGCGCCTGGACGCGCCAAAACCCGGCTGGTGCCGCCGCTCACTTTCGACGAAGCGGCCGAGCTGAACACCGCGTTCTTGCAAGATGTAGCGGAAAATCTCGTGCTCGCCGACGAGCAGGCGCGCGCAAGTGCTGCGCAAAATGCGGCGATTGTTGGCTATGCAGCTTATGGCCCGCCGGGCTCAACCGATTTTTTCCGCCGCATCCTGCCGGCGTCGATCGGCCTGATCGAGGCCTGGTTGCCGAATTTCGGCGATTGCCTGTTCCACACCATCGGCGAAATTCTGGCGCGCGGGCATCAATCGGCGGTGGTGCTTAATTCAGACAGCCCGACTCTGCCGACGGGGTTGTTGGTCGAGACCGCCGAAATTCTGGCTCGGCCGGGCGACCGTGCGGTGCTCGGTCCCTCGACTGACGGCGGCTACTATCTGCTCGGTCTCAAACAAATGCACGCCCGCATGTTCGAAGACATTACCTGGAGCACGGAGCGGGTGGCAGAACAGACGCTGGCGCGTGCGCGGGAGATCGGCCTCGACGTGCATAGGCTTCCGGCCTGGTACGACGTCGACGATGTCGACGCGCTGACGCGCCTTCACGACGAGTTGCGCGGCGCGGAAGTCAAAACGCTCGGACAGGTGCCGCAGCAGCCGCGTTACGCCGCGCATACCGCCAGGCTGATGCGGCAATTGGGGCGCGATCGCGATTTCGGCCGCGCCACGGCGCGCACTTTCGCAGCCGACCAAATTCACGCCTGAGCCGACGCACCTTCATAATTTTCAAGAGGATGAGTTGATGCGAAGCGCGGCGACGAAAAAGGCGGTCGATCCGACCCGGTATTTCGATAATGTAACGACCGACGACGAGATCCCGGCGCAGGATCCGGTTTGCCTTTATCTGGAAACTACCAACCGCTGCAATCTGTTGTGCACCACATGCCCGCGCACGTACGAGGAGCTTGAGCCGCCGGCCGATATGAGCTGGGAACTGTTCACCTCGATCGTCGATCAGATTCCGCATTTGCAACGCGCGGTGCTGCACGGCGTCGGCGAGCCGATGCTGGTCAAGCACCTGCCGCGCATGGTGCGTTATCTGAAGGATCGCGGCACCTATGTGCTGTTCAATACCAACGGCACCGTGCTCAACGAGAGGAATGGGCGCGCGTTGATCGCCGCCGAGTTGGACGAGCTGCGTGTCTCGTTCGATGCCGCCAATGCGGAATCTTACCGCGCCATCCGCGGCAAGAATTATTTCAACCGCATCCTGAAAAACGTCCGCGCCTTTCGCGAGCTGCAGGAGCGCGAGGGTCATTTAAAGCCGCAGGTCTCCGCCTGGCTTACGGGTTTACGCGAAACTGTCGAGGAATTGCCCGATTTCGTCCGTGTCGCGGCTGAGACCGGGGTGAAGGAGGTTCACCTGCAGCGGCTGGTGTTTTTCAAAGAGAACGCCATCGGTATGGCGCGTCCAGACCAGGCGCTTTACGAGCAGCTCTCGGCCGAGGAAACAGTCCACATCGATCGCGCCACCGCGCTGGCCGAACAGCTCGGAATCACATTTAGCGCGTCGGGCGGCGCCTCGGAGCCAGGCGTTAGTCTCAAGCGCAACGATAACAGTTCGCCCTGGTCGCTGTGCCGGCGGCCGTGGACGGTGATGTATTTCACCGCCAACGGACGAGCGTTGCCATGCTGCATCGCGCCGTTCTCGCAACGCGGCTACGAGAACTACACGCTCGGCGATGCCACGCAGGCGAGCTTGCGCGAGATCTGGACCGGGCCCGCTTATCGCGCCTTCCGTCATGCGCTCAAGTCCAACCGCCCGGCCGAGGCTTGCGCCAATTGCGGCTTGCGCTGGAGTCTTTGACGGTGGTCGCTGCCAAACCCTCCGTCGCCGTGCTCATCCCGACGTTCAACGAAGCGGAATCAATCGGCGCGGTCGTCGCCGCGCTGCCGCGCGACGTTGTCGATCGCGTTATTGTCGCCGACGGCGGCAGCAGCGACGGCACGCGCGAGTGCGCGCGACAGGCGGGCGCGGAGGTGATCGCGGTCGGCCGCGGCTATGGACGCGCGTGTCTTGCCGGCGCGCAGGCCGCCGACACCGACATCCTCGTCTACATGGACGGCGACGGCGCCGACGATCCAGGCGCCATCGCCGCCCTGATCGCGCCGATTGCGTCCGGTGACTGCGATTTCGTCATTGCGTCGCGCGCGCGCGGCAAGCGCGAGCCGGGCAGCATGGCCTGGCATCAGCTCCTTGCCGGCCGCGTCATCGGGACGCTGATCGGGCTCATCGACGGAACGCGCTACACCGATATGTGCGCGCTGCGTGCGATCCGCCGCGATGCGCTCTTTAAGCTCGGCATGCGCGAAATGACCTATGGGTGGAATCTGGAAATGCAGATGCGCGCCGCGCGCAGGCATTTACGCATCCGCGAAATGCCGGTCGACTATCGCTGCCGCATCGGCGGGCAATCGAAAGTCGCCGGCTCGCTTTCGGGCTCGCTCAAGGCCGGCGCCAAGATTTTATCGACCTTCACCCGTATCGCGCTGGAGCGGAGCTATCGACATGATTCCCTCCCCCCGCATAGCGGTGGGGAGGGTCGGCGAATTTTACGTGAGTGAAATGAGCCGGGCGGGGGTGAACTAAAAAATCCCCCACTCCTAACCTATCCCCACCGCGCGCGGCGCGCGAGGGCAGGGGGGAAAACCAAACAGTCAACTCGTGAGAATGTGCTTGTCGGGATCGAGCCAGAACGCCCACACCGCAGCGCCGACGACCAACAGCGCCGCGGCGACGATAAACGGCGCCTGCCAATTACCGATCTGGACCAGCGCACCGAACACGATCGGGGAGAGGGCGCCGCCGATATTGCCGGCCATGTTCATCATGCCGGAGACCGTGCCGGAATATTTTCCGCCGGTATCCATCGGCACCGCCCAGGACGGGCCGATGGTGCATTCGAGAAAGAACATCGAGGCGGTGAGGCACCACACCGCGGTGTAGGCATCCTCCGTTAGCGCCGCCGGCACGATGCACACCGCGCAGCCGAGGAGCCCGGTGATGGCGACGACGCGCCGCCCGATCTTGGCGCTGCCGGTGCGTTTGAGAAGGTAGTCGGTGGCAAGCCCGCCGACGGTGTCGCCGACTACGCCGGCCCACAGCGGCAGCGAGGCGAACAGTCCGACCTTGAGCAGCGTGAAGTGGCGGAAGTCGATGAGATACGACGGTAGCCAGCTCAAGAAGATCCACAGGCAATAAACATAAGTAAAATACGCCGCCATGATCGCCCACATGTTCGGCGAACGTAACAGCGTGCCCCACGGCACGTTGGCTTGCTTTTCCATCGGCGGCGGCTTGATTGCGCCGGCCGCATCAAGTCCGCGAATCTGCTCGAGTTCGGCGCGGTTCACCAAGCCGTGCTCTTCTGGCAGGTTGCGGTAAGACAGCGCCCACCACAGCGACCAAAAAATTCCGACCGCGCCGCAAATCAGGAACACCACGCGCCAGCCCCATTGGCTCATGATCAGCACCACAAGCGGCGGCGCGATCGCGGCGCCGAGCCGGCTCGCGCTGTGGGTGACGCCCTGCACGAAGCCGCGCTCGGGCTGCGGGTACCAAAGCTGCATCGCGCGGGTGGCACCGGGAAACGCGCCGGCTTCGCCGATCCCGAACAGAAACCGCACCACGATAAACGACACCGCGTTGAAAGCGCCGGCGGTCGCCGCGGTCATGATCGACCAATAGGTAACGATGCCGCCGAGCACACCGCGCGCGCCCAATTTGTCCGACAGCCAACCGCCGGGAACCTGAAACATCGCATAGGCCCATACGAAGGCGGAAAAGATGAAGCCCATCGTGACCTTGTCGAAACCGTATTCCTGGCTGATCAGCGGCGCCGCAGTCGAAATGTTGACGCGATCGAGATAAGTGATGAGGTACATCGCGCTGATCATCAGCAGCACGTACCAGCGGCCCCGGCTCGGACGTGTCGATGCGCGTGTAGATGCGGCGGCAGCCTGCTCAAGCATGTGTCTCACTCCCTTGCGATTTTTTTCGCTTCTTGGCGCGCCAATCGCTGGCTTCGCAGTGGCTTGGCGCGGTTCGAACCAGCCTGCCTGTTTATGCCATGATCGGCAAGCGCGCTGGATGCCGCGGCATTACAGATGTAACGCGGATGGAACGAGGTGAAAATCCGGCAGTGGCGTTGAAGCTTTGGCCCTCGGATTTTGCTTACGCTTGATCCGGCCTGCAGGTGCGGCACGCATACGCGAACTGCAGCGCGATTAATCCGGACAGACCGCGCCGGTCTTCACCCAGGCATCGTCAGCGTGGCCGCGGCACAGATCGACGGGACAAATGCCGACGACATCGTCGTCGGATCAGGCCCTGGCATCGCGGATGAAGTAAAGGTTTATCAAATCCCGCTGGCGGCATCGTCGAGCGCCGGGCCGGCGCTGTTCGCGGCATTCAAGCCGTATGGTGAGGACCGCTCCGGCGTGAGCATCGCCACCGGCTTTGTCGACTTCTCGACTGGCCGCGAGAGCATCGTCACCGCGCCAGGGCCCGGCATGCAAGCCAGAATCAAGGTGTTCGCCTTCCCGCTGTTGAAGACAATTGGGAAGGCCAGGCAGGGCAACATCCCGACGGCTGACCAGCCCGTAAACACTGCCTTGTTCCTCGCGTTCGGCGATGATTATCGGGGCGGTGTCTCCCTGGCTACGGGTTGGCTCGCGGGCGCACTCGGCGGCGCCAAGCGAATTATCGTCAGTCAGCTCGCGGACCGCGGCGCAGTGAAGATTTTTTCCAGCGGTTCCGCACTGGATGGTGGGCCGTCACTCTATCTGCAGAGCCCTCTATTCCACGATCACGGCGCCCATTTTCGCGAGATCGCGAGCTTCGAGCCATTCGAGGGAACCGCCGGCACACGGGTAGCCACGACCGGTACGACGACCGGCGCCAATCTCCTGGTCAGCGGCGTTGCACCTGGCGCAACGGATACCAGCGTCCTCAAGTACGATTTCGTCAGACCGAACGCTCAAGCGACAACGCTTGAAGCCGTGCGTCTCGCACAAGTCTGGTCCGGAAGGGCCTCTGCACCTCCCGCGCTCGGCGGTGACTAGAAGAGCCGTCCCAGCTTGCAGCACATGGATCGGGTCAGATCCGCCGAGCGTAAGTTTGTTTGCTGAAATGGCGAGCGCGCGGGCTCAGGCAAGCACTCAGGACGGGTGGCCGCACCAAGTCTGGCCATGACGAGAAAGGCACTTCGCTTTAGCATGCTGCATTTGCCGTATCGCCGAGGTTTGCCATGATCAAGCGCTACAGCGACCATGCCGCCAACGAGCGCACCTTTCTCGCCTGGGTGCGCACCGCGATCGCGGTGATGGCGTTCGGTTTTATCATCGAGCGGTTCGATCTGTTTCTCAAAGTCGCGGCGCCGCAGCTGTCCGAGCGCCAGCTCGCCGCGCACGGCGAGCGCTTCGCCAATTGGGCCGGGCTCGCCTTCATCGTCATCGGCGTCATGACCATCGTCGTCGCCGGTGTGCGCTTCACCAAGACCGCGAAGGGGATTGACAGCGATGCCGAACTGCCGGGCCCCGGCGCGCGCTTCGACCTCGCGCTCGCCATCATGATCGGCTTGTTGGGCGCATCGCTCGCGCTTTATCTGTCGCGCGCCGTGCTGCCGGCGTTTTAGCGATAATATTTGTCGACGATGACTTTACCGGCTGAGCGCTTAAGTCCACCTTGACGGCCCACCATGGCGAATGACCATCGACTGATGCACGCGCGCGAGCTCTTGCAGCTTGTGCAGGCGAATGCCGCCATCGCGGTATTGCGTAATCTCGTGGCGCACGAACCCAAGCCTCGGAGCGATTTTTGCTCGCGCGCGATCATGAGGCGCGCGTCGCCGTCTTTGATGTTCTGAGCAAAACCGGATTTGTGACGAGCGCAGACCTTAAGGATATTGCCCCGGAAGCGGGTTACCAAAGCGATAATTGATGCCGAGCTTCAATTCATTGATGCTCTGTTTGACGCTTAATTGGTTCGATCCTGAGTTGACATCACTAAAAGTCAAATTGCGAGTGCCAAAATTCAAATAGTCCCACTCGCCGAAGATCGACCAATTGCCGCCAACCATCCATTCCGTACCCAGGCCAATTGTCCAGCCCCACTGGCTTGCCGACGGAGCAATGGAATTGACTGCGATATTCGTTGGAGAACTTAGAGACTGGCAACCTTTTGTTGGATCAAAAGCAGCACCGTCAAGGCAGCTGATAGTGGAGGTTTGTCCTTTGATATTGAACGCGTCGTAGTTCACGAACGCGGCACCACCCTTGAGGTAAAACAGCCCCGCGATGGGGTCGAAATTAACGGCGTAACCGATCCGGCCGGTGACAGTCGAGAGCACATTGGCTTGTACTATCGAGTTTGCTGATAGGCTAATGCTGCCCTGCTCAGGCAGCCTGCCGATGACGTGAACGCTTGGCTGCCGTTCAGGTGCGTCCAGGCTCCATCAATCTGCGCACCAATAACCCAATTGCGTGCAAACTGAAGGCCGCAGCCGACTTGGCCGCCGACAGTCGCGGCGCTTGAACTGGCATTCTGATCAATGGCAGTTGTGATTGAAGCAACGCCACCTAAATTGGGATCAATGGCGCCGTTAGTCGTGAGTTGTCCGTTGAGGTGGTTTTCAGCAAAGGCGCCACCGAGCTGAGCGCCCAAATAACATCCGGTCCAGTTGTACACGCGGACCACCGCCGGTGGCGGATAGAATGGTCCTTGCGGCGGAAACCTGCCCAAATCTGCGGCCATTGCTTGCATCGTGCCTAATGCAGCAACCGCAATTCCTATCGCGAACGATGCTCTCGTCACGCCCCCGGCTCCCCAAGCGGCGTCCAACGCACGCCTAGCATTAACTATTTCCACATTAGTTAAAAATTCGTTATGACCCCTCCGAAATGCACTGTTGGCTGGGCACGCGCGTGTTCGCCCCCGGGTCACAAGCGGACATTCGGTCTAGCAGGCGCGGTGGCCACCCTCCGCCCGAAGGCAGATACCGACGTGAAGCGAACGTCAGACCGCTACCAACAATGGAGGTGGTTTGATTCCGTTTCCTTGACCGGGGGACTTTGTCAGGAAAGCGAAGCAGTGCCAGAACGGAATTTTTGTGTTGGTGCCCAGGGGCGGAATCGAACCACCGACACCTGCATTTTCAGTGCAGTGCTCTACCGACTGAGCTACCTGGGCTTGCTGTTTGGTTTATAGATATCAAACTGAGCTTCTTGTTCGGCGCGCCGTTATAGAGACGCAGCCTGCCGCTGTCTAGAATGGGTTCCCACTGGTGACAATCCCGCTCCCAAGCAACCGATGGATAGTGCGGCCGGGCAACGGAAAATTAGCGCGGCACCTCGTCGCTGTCGTTTTCTTCACGCCGCTCGTCTTCCTCCTCGTCCTCGGTTACCGGCACGACATAAACGCCGGCCAGCCAGCGATGCAGATCGACGTCGGCACAGCGCTTGGAACAGAATGGCCGCAACACGGCGTCGGCGGGCTTGCCGCAGATCGGGCATTTGCTGATCGCCGGTTTTGCCGTTTTTGCGTCGGGCATGAGAGCAATATGGGAAAGACGCGGAGCCACGCCAGGGCTTACCGCGATCCGCCCGTCTCCGCGAAAGCGGGGATCCGGCGGAACTGCAGCGGCTTCATATCATCTGGATTCCTGCTTACGCGGGAATGAGCGGAAGGAAGAGCCACCGTCAGCCGGCGTTGATCCAGCCGAAATGGATCGGGTAGCCCTCGCCGCCAAGCAGCGTCAGCGTCTCGTAAAGCGGCAGGCCGATGATGTTGGAATAGGAGCCGACCAGCTTGACCACAAAACCGCCGGCAATGCCTTGCGCGGCATAGCCGCCGGCCTTGCCGCGCCATTCGCCGGAGGCGAGATAGGCTTCGATGTCCTGTTCGGACAAACGTTTAAAGCGCACCCGCGTCTCGACATAGCGCTGGCGAAACGTCTCCTTGGGCGTGACCAGGCAGATCGCGGTTTGAACGCGGTGATTGCGGCCCGACAGAAGCCGCAGACATTGCGCCGCTTCGTCGAGCAGTTCGGCTTTCGGCAGAATGCGCCGGCCGACGGCGACGACCGTATCGGCGGCGAGGATGTAGGCGCCTTTGAGCTCATCGTCGATGCGCACCATGCCGAGCGCGGTTTCGGCCTTGTTGCGTGCGAGCCGGGTGGCGTAAGCGCGCGGCAGCTCGCCGCGTTTTGGCGTCTCGTCGATGTCGGCGGGGCGCAGCGCGTCCGGTTCGATGCCGACCTGATTAATAAGCGAAAGCCGGCGCGGCGAGCCGGAAGCGAGCACCAGTTTTGGACGGCCGATCATTTGAACCGGTAGGTGATCCGGCCCTTGGTGAGATCATAAGGCGTCATCTCGACGAGCACCTTGTCGCCGGCCAGCACGCGGATGCGGTTCTTGCGCATGCGTCCGGCAGTGTGAGCGATGATCTCATGGTCGTTCTCGAGCTTGACCCTAAAGGTGGCGTTCGGAAGCAGTTCCGTCACCACGCCGGGAAATTCCAACAGTTCTTCCTTCGCCATTCGCTTTCCGAAAAATCGTTTATCGTCCCCCGGCCGCGGCCGGCCGAAATTTGCGGCGGACAGTAGCGGATGGCACGCTCCATCACAACAGCGTTGAGGGCTGTTCGCCAAACACGGTGATATCATTCATTGCCGGGGCCGCGCGGGATAAACCGCTGGCGGATGCGCGCCAAAATCTGATCGCGCACGTCGCGATAGGCCTCGAGCTGCTGCTCGCGGCTGCCTTCGATCGTTGTCGGATCGGCGGTCGGCCAATATTCCACGTCGACGCCGCTGGTGCGGGTCAATTCCAGGGCGCGGTGATGGGCTTCGGGAGCAAGCGTGACAATGAGATCGAAATTGAGCCCCTCCCATTCGTCCAGCTCTTCGAATGTCACCGGCCTGTGCCGCGAAATGTCGAGGCCGATTTCCGCCATTACCGCGACGGCAAAGGGGTCGAGCTCGCCTTTGCGCACGCCGGCCGAGCCGACATAGACGCCGCGTCCGAAAATCTGTCCGAACAAGGCCGCCGCAATCGGCGAGCGCACCGAATTGAGCCCGCAAGCGAACAGCACCGCCAGCGGAGGGCGCGATTGCGGCGGCAAGCTCAGCCCTTCCAGTGCAAGACCGAAATCAAGGTGAATAAGCGGCGCGCGGTATCGAAATCGATATCGACCTTGCGCTTGAGCCGCTCCATCACCAGGTGCGAACCTTCGTCGTGCAGGCCGCGCCGCGCCATGTCGATCGCCTCGATGCGATCGGGCGTCGCGGTGCGGATCGCCGCGTAATAGCTGTCGCAGATTACGAAATAATCTTTCACAACGCGGCGGAACGGCGCCAACGACAGCATATGCGCGATCACCGGCGTGTTATCGGTCAGCCGGATGTCGAAGACGAGCCGATTGCCGGAAATGCCGAGCTGCAGCGCGTAGGGACCGCCGTCGTGACCGACCGGCCGGAATTTGTTGTTTTCGAGGAGATCGTAGATCGCGACCCGCCGCTCGTGCTCGACATCGTCGCTGGTGCGGCCGAGCGACGCTTCGTCGAGAGTCACCGCCGCCAGCCGGCCGGCATTGTCTTTGCTGGCGCCTCGCCGCGGCATCAGCGGTTGAGCCGGATCGCGATTGAGCGCGCGTGGGCGTCGAGCCCTTCGGCGTCGGCGAGCGTGATGGCGGCATCGGCGAGCGCGCGCAGCTGCTCCGGCCCGCATTTGAGGATCGAGGTGCGCTTGACGAAATCGAGCACGCCGAGACCGGAGGAGAAGCGCGCCGCGCGCGCGGTCGGCAGCACGTGATTGGAGCCGGCAATGTAGTCGCCGATCGCTTCCGGGGTATGCGGCCCGAGGAAGATCGCGCCGGCATTGCGGATGCCTTGCGCAAACCGCTCGCCGTCGGCGGCGGCGATCTCGACATGTTCGGGCGCAAGCACGTCGATCAGCGGCAGCGCCTGATCGAGCGTCGGCACGAGAATAACCGCGCCGTAATCGCGCCACGACGCGCCCGCGACCTTGCCGCGCGGCAGGGCGGCGAGCTGCGCGGCCACCGCGCGCTCGACTCGTTCGGCAAGCGCGGCGCTGTCGGTGATTAGAATAGCTTGTGCGCTCGCGTCGTGCTCCGCCTGCGCCAGAAGGTCAGCGGCGATCCAGTCCGCATTACTGTCGCCATCAGCGAGAATGAGGACTTCGGAGGGGCCGGCGATGGTGTCGATCCCGACCTTGCCGAACACCATGCGTTTGGCCGCGGCGACATAGGCGTTGCCGGGACCGACGATTTTGGCGACTGGCGCAATGGTTTTTGTTCCATAGGCCAAGGCGGCAATGGCCTGGGCGCCGCCGATACGGAAGATTTCGTCGACGCCGGCGAGCTTGGCTGCCGCCAGAACCAGCGGATTGAGTTCGCCGCGCGGAGCCGGCACCGCCATCACGAGGCGTGGCACGCCGGCGACTTTTGCCGGCACCGCGTTCATGAGGACCGACGAGGGATAGGCGGCGCTGCCGCCCGGCACGTAAAGGCCAACCGCCTCGATCGGGGTCCAACGCGAGCCGAGTTCGACACCGAGCGCATCGATGAAGCGGTCGTCGGCCGGCACTTGACGGCGGTGATAGGCTTCGATGCGTGTCCGTGCGAGTACAAGCGCTTCGAGGGCCGCCGCACTGCATAATTTCACCGCGGCCGCGACCTCGTCCCTCGTTACTTTCAAACCGGCGCGGTCGAGATCGCAGTGGTCGAACTGGCGCGTGTAGTCCTTGACGGCGTCGTCGCCGCGCGCCGCCACGTCAGCGATAATCTCGCGCACGGTCGCTTCAACATCCGCGGAGGCTTCGCGCTTGGCGTTGACCAAAGCGCGAAAGTCCTTGGCGAAAGCGCCGGTATTCATGTCAAGGCGGACGGCCATCGCATCTGCATCAAGGCTGGCGGCGCCGCAGCGCGCGCTTTTTCGTCAAACTTCGGCGCTGGGTAGCAGTCCGGCGAAGTTATAACAATTCTAAAATTGGGCTTTTAGATTGACAAAAAGTCCGGTGTTCCCCAACTGCTTGTTCACATCCGTGGTTTGTCATTCACGGCAGAGACCGCCATTGACGGGTATCGGCAATCGCAGCGGCACGTTGAATCGGCGGCATGTCCTTGCCGTGGTTTTGCCGGCCATGGCCGCTCCGCTGGTTTGGCGCGGCGCGCAGGCGGAAGACGCCGTTTCGCTGTCGCTGACCATCAAGGAAGGCAAATTTGAGCCGGTCGAACTGCATGCACCGGCCGAACGGGCAATCGAGATCCACGTTACCAATCTCAATACCATTCCGTCGGAATTCGAGAGCAGCGATCTGCATATCGAGAAGGTCGTGCCCGCCGGCAAAGAAGGCGTGATACGCGTGCGGCCGCAACACCCCGGCCGTTATAATTTTTTCGACGATTTCCACCGTGAAACCCAGGGCGTGCTGATAGTGCCATGAGTGCCAAGAGTGCCAAGAGTGCGATGAGTGTCTTTTTCGGTGCCGGCATCGCCGTGTCCGTAATGGTCGCGTGAGGCACTCGTGCTCGCAGCACTCATCATCGTCTTTCGCGAAGTTTTCGAAGCCGGCTTGATCGTCGGCATCGTCATGGCGGTGACTGCGGGGGTGCCCGGCCGCGCATTCTGGATTTCGGCCGGGGTCGGCGCCGGCGTGCTCGGCGCTTGCGTGGTGGCGGTGTTTACCGGCGGCCTTTCAGAATTGTTCGGCGGCGCCGGCCAAGAGATCTTCAACGCCGGTATTCTCGGTTTCGCCGTGGTGATGCTGACTTGGCATAATGTCTGGATGTCGCGGCACGGCCGTGAGCTTGCGGAGGAGCTGCGCGCCGCTGGAGAAGCGGTTGTGGCCGGCTCGAAGTCACTGTTGGCGCTCGCGATCGTTGTAGCGGTCGCGGTGCTGCGCGAAGGCTCCGAGGTCGTGCTCTTTCTCTACGGCGTCGCTGCGGCTCAGGGCGGGGGTAGTTGGGCCATGGTCGCGGGTGGCGTTGCCGGGCTCGTGCTCGGTTCTTCGGTTTGTCTTCTGACTTATCTCGGACTTCTCAGTATTCCATCGCGCTATCTGTTCGGCGTCACCAGCGCCTTGATTGCGTTTCTCGCCGCAGGCATGGCGGCGCAGGCGATCGCATTTCTCGAGCAAGCCAATATCGTGACGGCGCTCGATCAAACGGTGTGGAATACGTCGTGGCTACTGAAGGATTCCAGCTTCGTGGGTCGAGCGTTGCATACGTTGATCGGCTATGTCGATCAGCCGACCGCCATGCAAGTCGTGGTCTACACCCTTACATTGGCGGTCATTGCCATATTGATGAAGCTGTTTTCCGCGCCACAGATGCAGCGTCCGCGCGTCGCTTAAATCCGCTCAGGCGCGGGCAGTATCGGCGGCGGAATGATCGGGGCAGATCGAGGCTGTCGAAACCTCGCCAAGGTCGGCGAGCTCCGCTTCGAGACATTCGACGTCAAGACGAACGACGCCCCCACCTGAGAAAATCAGCGACACGACGCCGGCTGGCGAATCGGTCTGGGCGAATTCCACCGCGAGCAGATTAAGCTGTGCGTCCTTGGCGGTTCGATCGAGATTGCGGCACTTGCAGGCCAGTACGCGTTCGAAACGCAGCGCGGTGCGGCAACGCCGGTAATCCGGCTTGATTTCGGTCCCCGCTGGCATGCCGGACGCTTTGCCGGCTTTGGCAAACTCGGCGGCGCTCATCCAGTCGAAGCGATTGAGCGCCATCACGAAGCGATGCTCGTTCGGTCGCCACAACATGTCGGCGACCTTGACGAGGGAATCTTGGACGTGAGCCGAGATGACCTCGATGTCATCCTTGTCGAGGGCGACGAGCTTGAGTTCGTCCGTGCACGGGCCCATTACGATCGCTTCCCTGATCGATCTGCTCCCATGCGAAATTAGTGATCGCATCCGCTGCCCGCAAGTGCGGCGTCGACCAGAATTTTTGGAAGACCGGCAGGCGCCGTCAATACCATGCCGGTGCGGGCAACCGTTGCCCGAACGGTCTGCCAGACTGGCGCCGCCCGGCGCTGCAGGGGCGGTAGCGATGGATTCGATTGGCCCGCCCCGCAAACAAGATGATGCGACTTTCACCGCCGCGGTCACCGGCGGGCCGTTGTTTGGTTTGTGTCGACGCTTTGCTGGCGAATTAACGATCAGAAACCCGAATAATGGCGACTACGCCGCTCGATCGAAGAATCATAATCACTCTTGGATTGATTGTTTCTAGAACATCAGGTTGCCGAAGAATCGTTTGCTTCCTGACCGTATGCGCGCTAATGATCTAAAAGCTAATGATCTAAAATAAGTTTTTGTTTTGATGCCAGAATGGATGTTGCGATTTTCACAATCGCGCGAGCGGACCGAATGCCGAAAGACGATTGTCACACTCGGCTTTTCTTTTGCTCGCATTAGGGATACAAGCGGCCTTTTCTTGAAAGGGAGGTGTTATGGCGAAGAGGAAGAAAAAGCGGCGCGCGTGGACTTCGGGCGAGCTCCGTGAACTGAAAACGATGGCGCGCAAGAAGACCAAGGCGTCGCACATTGCGAAGAAGCTGAGGAGAACCGAAGGCGCTACGCGCCAGAAGGCGTTCAGCATCGGGCTTTCGCTCGACTCCCGTTCCTGATTTTTAAGAACACATCGGAACCTCGTCGAAACCGCAACGCACGGCCCGGGCAGAACCCGGACCGGCGCTTGCGGCTTCGTCGTTTTTGAAAACGTTGAAATTGAAATTGCCGACCGTAGTCGGTCCCAGGCGCCGAATACTTCTTTTCAACGTCGGTCGCGAGGGAGGATTAGGAATAAATCCTTGGATTGCAGTCGCTTGGCGGTATCGCGCCTGCGGCTTCCGCAGCCGCGCACCCGCGGCAAAAGGCTTGCTTTGGCAGCTTCATTAATTAACTAACGGCCGCGAACCCGCCCAAATCTCGTCTAATTCGAGTATATTCGGTCCATTATCGTCGCTTTGGTGGGGAAATGCCCCCGCGACGAGCCAGGATGGCCGACCGCCGGTCTTCTGCAGCCCGTGCGGAGTTTCGCGTCCTTAACAATGGTACGCAGTCTTTATGAATTCTGCCCTCGCTCCGGCGCAGCAGCAGTCCGCCAGTTCTGAACTTGCCGCCGCACTCGGCGCCTGCCGGCGAGCCTTTGTTGCGACCGCAGTCTTCAGCGGGATGAGCAACCTCCTGATGCTCACCGGCGCAATTTTCATGCTCGAAGTCTATGACCGCATCTTGCCCAGCCGAAGCATTCCGACGCTGGTGGCGCTGCTCTTTTTGGTCGCCGGCCTATACGCCGCACAGGGCATGATTGACACGATCAGGAGCCGTATCCTGGTGCGGGTCGGCCACAGCCTTGACGAGTCGATGAGCGGCCGGGTCTACGACGCGATTATACGCCTGCCTTTGAGGATCGGCGGCAAAGGCGAGGGGACGCAGCCCATCCGCGACCTGGACAATGTGCGCAGCTTTCTGTCGGGGAGCGGCCCTGTGGCATTCTTTGATTTGCCCTGGATGCCGGTTTATCTCGCGATCTGTTTTTTGTTTCATACGCT
>Ga0126369_10001785_pt1 | contig 15094 bp, 13 predicted proteins | sample PanSoiMetaPlot_1_FD_109646 | JGI IMG/M metagenome (GOLD analysis project Ga0126369, IMG submission 109646) | Tropical forest soil microbial communities from Panama - MetaG Plot_1 | ecosystem: Environmental > Terrestrial > Soil > Tropical forest > Bulk soil | place: Panama | collected 2016-02-17 | reverse complement strand
ATCAGCAGCGGCTTGCCGAGCTTGGCAATCTGCTCGAGCAGCGGAAGGAGGTCCTTCATCGAGCTGATCTTCTTTTCATGGATGAGGATCAGCGCGTTTTCAAGGACGCACTCCATGCGTTCCGGGTCGGTGATGAAGTAGGGAGAGAGGTAGCCACGATCGAACTGCATTCCTTCTACGACTTCGAGCGTGGTGTCCATGGTCTTCGACTCTTCCACGGTGATGACGCCGTCTTTGCCGACCTTCTTCATCGCCTCGGCGATGATGCCGCCGATCTGCTTGTCGTTATTGGCGGAAATGGTGCCGACCTGGGCAATCATCTCGCCCTTGACGTCCTTGTGGAGCTTTTTGATTTCCTCGACAGCGACTTCGACGGCCTTGTCGATGCCGCGCTTGAGGGCGGTGGGGCTGGCGCCGGCGGCCACGGTCTTCACGCCTTCGCGGAAGATGGCCTGGGCCAGAACGGTGGCGGTGGTGGTGCCGTCACCGGCGACGTCGCTGGTCTTGCTGGCGACTTCGCGAACCATCTGGGCGCCCATGTTTTCCAGCGGATCCCGTAGTTCGATTTCCTTGGCTACGGTCACGCCGTCCTTGGTAATAATGGGAGCGCCAAACTTCTTCTCGATCACCGCGTTGCGGCCCTTGGGGCCGAGGGTGATCTTCACTGCATCCGCGAGGGCGTTCACGCCGCGAAGAATCGCTTGGCGGGAATTCTCTCCGGTAACAATCTGCTTCGCCATTGGTACTTTCCTCCTAAGATCGATGCTTGCTGGTTTCTGACTTCTAACTTCGAATTACTGGGTGGAACTTCTGAAAGGCGAACAGCGATAACGGCGAGGATCTCCTCGCAGTCTTACTTCTTCGCCGCCTTCGCCTGGCCGCCGAGCTTCGCGAGGATCTCTTCTTCGCGCAGAATCAGCAGCTCTTCGCCGTCAATTTTGATTTCACTGCCGCTGTATTTGCCGAACAGAACCCGGTCGCCAACGTTCACATCGAGCGGGATGCGTTCGCCCTTCTCGCGCTTGCCGGCACCGACGGCGATCACTTCGCCTTCTTGCGGCTTTTCCTTTGCGGAGTCAGGGATGATGATGCCCCCCTTGACGGTTTCCTTCTCTTCAATGCGCTTCACGATCACACGGTCGTGGAGCGGGGTGAGATTGACTGCCATCTTAGAAAAACCTCCATAGGTGATCTAACGGTAAGACTGGAAAACAGGATGGTTGAGGAGAGCAGGAATGGTGTTTAGCACTCCTCGATACCGACTGCTAATATAGCAGGAAAAGTTGTCGTGTCAAGCAATTTCCGGACAATTTGAGTGCCTCTCACTCAGATTGGACAGCCGCTCACCTCCACCTAACTAGTCTATTTTCTGTCGGTTGGACTGCAGGATTTTCCTGGCAGTTGGGCATTGCCCTGCGACAGGCCTCGGCGATAGACTCCGCCCTGGAGCCCGATGCACTGGCTTCTCTACGTTCGACTCATTCTTCTGACGGCCGGGACGCTTTTGCCGTTCTTCTGGATGGTTGTGATTCTCGGCCATCGCCGCCAACGCAACTTCGAGCGCATTTTCTTTTTCCTGTGTCTGGCGCTGACCTGCTTTTTTGGCAGCAGCCTGCTCGAATTAAACGCCGAGCTTTACTACGGCGTGCCGCGCGAAGGCTTGCAGCGCTTTTGTTGGGTGATCCTGTGCCTGGGACTGTGGTTCCTGCCGCCGTTGATTCTGCACTTGCATGTGGAATACGCGTACCTGCGCGAAAAGCCCCAGCCAGACCGCTCCTACTGGGCCAAAGTGTTTGCGATTTACGCTCCGGCGCTGCTGTTCTCTCCGAGGTTCGTCGCCGCGTTGCAGTTCACTCGGGGCATGGATTTCGAACACCCTTCCCACATCCTCGGGCCGTTCTATCAGACCTATCTGGTGACGGCATTGGCCCTTTCGGTCTACTGGCAGCACCGCTTTGCCGCGATTGCGCCGGATGCCGAGCAAAAGCAGTTTCACAGGGCATTGCGGCTGGACTTTCTGCTGCTCGTGGCCTGGCTGGCAACGTTATTTCTGCTGCCGCGTCGCGTTCCGGACGGCGTCACGACCGTTTTCTCGCTCATTGCCTTTCTCTACGTGCAGCAGCCCCTGTGGAAACTGCTCCGGGGCGTGCAGCGTTCAAATTTTCTGCAGATCGGGCGGCAGCGAAACTTAATCTACGCCGTATTCGGGGTTTTCCTTGCTTTGTTGTATCTGAGTTTTGCGCGGCGGGCAGGCCTTTGGCTGGAGCCGTATCTGCCGCCGGAGGCATCCGCGGCGCTTTTGCTGTTTTTGCCGGTTGTGTTTTTCGAGCCGCTGCAACGTGTGGTGCGGAGGTCCTTGCAGGAAACGGCACAGGCGGAACTGGACCGTGCGCAAAAATTGATGGGGCCGATCAGCGAAACGGCGCGCTTGGGGGACTCGGGAAAGTTGAAAGATTTCAGCGAGAAATGGATTGCCGAGCAGTTGCAGCTCGCGGAAGTGCGGATTGACCTGGGCGCGTATGCCAGTGAGAAGGGTAAAGCGGGGAGTTCGACAGAAAGTTTGGAGATTCGGCGAGGGAAGCAGCGCCTGGGGTGGCTTCAAGTGAAATCGTTTGGCGCGATGATTTCAGGAGAAACTTACGCGGCTCTGGAGCTGATTGGCGAGCAACTGCCTGCGACGTTTGATCTATGCCGGCTGATTGAACAGAAGCTGCAGCTGGAAAGGGAACTGGCGGAGCGCGAACGGCTGGCGCTGGTAGGACAGATGGCCGCGAGCATTTCGCACAATTTGAAGAATCCTCTGGGCTCGATCAAGACTATATTGCAAGTACAACTGGAAAGCCCGGAACTGCCAGCGAGCCTTTACCGCGAGACGCAACTCGTGCTGGCGGAGATCAACCGCCTTTCGGCGCGGTTGAACCAACTACTGCAATACAGCCGTCCTGGAGCGCGCGCAAGCGGGGCGCAAAGCTGCGATTTGGCACTGGTGGCGGAAACGGTGACCAGCGTGCTGCGCCATGCTGCCGACGAAAGGCGGATCTCGCTAGAGCTAGCGCATGGCAACGGGAAGATGAGCGCGGCAATCGGCGAAGAGGCCGCCAACGACATCCTCTCGAACGTGGTGCTGAACGCCATTGAAGCTGCGGCCGACGGTGGACATGTACGGGTGTCTCTGGAAAATGGAAACAACATCGGAACGGTATCGGTAGCCGATGACGGGCCAGGGATTTCCGCGGCGGACCGGGACAAAGTGTTGCAGCCGTTTTTTACGACAAAGGCACGCGGTACGGGACTTGGGCTGGCCATCGTTGACCGGCGTTTACAGGAAGCTGGCGGAAAGCTGGAGATTGAGAGTCCGCTGAGCGGAGGCCAAGGCACACGAATTCGATTGCACTTTCCGCTGGCAGCGAAGGAGCAAGCCGGATGAAAACGATACTGATTGTGGATGACGAGCCGGCCTCGCGGTACGCGTTAAGGCGCGCCCTCGAGGGGCGTTACCAGATCGTCGAGGCAGATTCAGCGGCGGCGGCCCGTTCGGTGCTTGGTGCCGAGAATCCTGATCTCGTGCTCCTGGACGTGGTGTTGCCCGGCGAGGACGGGCTATCGTTTCTGCGCTGGTTGCGGGAGCAAGGCCAGGAGCTGCCAGTGCTAATGGTTTCGGCGCTCGATCAAGCCAAGACGGCTGTAGAGGCGCTACAGCTCGGCGCTGCCGATTACCTGGTGAAAGGATTTGAACTCGAAGAGCTGCGGCAGCGTGCGGCGAATTTGTTGAAGCTCGCGGGATTGGAGCAGGAGAACGAAGCATTGCGCCGGCAGGTGGCCAGCGACGGGCAGTTCGGCCAGATGCTGGGGCGTTCGGCGGCCATGCGCAAGGCGTTCGAGATGGCCGACCGCGTGGCGCCAACCGATTCTACGGTGCTGATCCTTGGGGAGAGCGGCACGGGGAAGGATTTGTTGGCGCAGGAGATTCACGCGCGCTCGCAACGAGCCGGCCGGGCGTATGTGGCGGTGAATTGCGCGGCGCTGCCGGAGACGCTCATTGAGTCGGAGTTGTTCGGTTACGAGCGTGGCGCGTTCACGGGGGCAGCGCAGCAGAAAAAAGGGCGATTTGAGCAGGCCCATGGCGGGACGCTGTTTCTGGACGAAATCGGCGACATGAACCCTGTGACGCAGTCGAAAGTGCTGCGCGCGTTGGAGAACCGCAAGGTGGAGCGGTTGGGGGGTACGCAGTCAATTCCCGTGGATGTGCGGGTGATCAGTGCAACGCACCGGAACCTGCCGCTGGCGATCCGCGACGGCGGTTTCCGCGAGGACTTGTTCTACCGCTTGCGCGTGGTGACGCTTGAATTGCCGCCGTTGCGCGCGCATAAGGAAGACATTGCGATTCTGGCAGAGTCGTTTGTCCGAATGCACGGGTCGCGGCTGGGACGTACGCCAAGAATGAACAAGAACGCAGTGCGCGCGTTGGAGCGGTACGACTGGCCCGGCAATGTGCGCGAGTTAAGGAATGCCATCGAGCGGGCGTTGGTGCTTTCGCGGGGGGAAGAGATCATGGAGGGGGACCTGCCGGAGGAAGTGCTGCAGGGAGTGCCGATGGTCCCAAAGGGCGCAGCGGACGGCGAGGAGTTTGGTTTGCGGGAAAGAGATTTTCGCGAGGCGAAGCGGAAGTTCGAAGTGGCGTTTTTGAAGAGGCAGCTCGCTGCACACCGCTGGAATATTTCGCGCACAGCGGCGACGATTGGCTTGCACCGGCAGAGCCTTCAAGAACGATTGAGGGAATTGGGCATTCGGCGTCCGGGACACGAGATTTCCGGGGAAGACGAGGCCTAGGCATGAGTGTGTTTGGCTACGTGCAGGCGGGCGGGGCAAGCACGCGCTTTGGCGTGGACAAGGCACTTGTGGAGTTGGGCGGCAAGTCCATGCTGGAGCGGACCTGCGAATTACTGGCTGGGGTGTGCCGCAGTGTGCGCGTTGTCGCTACAACCGACAAATATCCGACCGCCCCGGCACCTTTGATCGCCGACAGGTGGCCGGGTGAGGGGCCGCTCGGAGGAATCTTGACGGCCCTCTACCACGCCGAGCAAATGTCGCGCGCGCTAGAAGGCACACCCACCAAGGGATTGGAAGGCCGGAGCTACTGTCTGATCTTGAGCTGTGACATGCCATTTCTGACGCGGCAATGGATGGTTCATCTATGCGACCGCGCGGCAATTAGCAAAGCGGAAGTGATTGTGGCGCAAGCCAACGACCGCCTGGAGCCGCTATGCGCTTGCTGGAGGATCGACGCGGCCCCCGCCGTGCAGCGCGTATTTGACGCGAAAGTGCGCAAAGTGACGGAAGCCATGAAACGCCTGCGTATGGAAGTGCTTGACGAGGCCGTCTGGAAACGATTTGATAGCGATGGACGATTGTTCTGGAACATGAATACTCCGGCAGACTATCAAGAGGCGCGAAGAATCTTTGAACAGAGAACCGAACGAAAGTAGGGCGCAGGGCCTTGCGGGGCGGGCGTGAACGAAGCCTTCACACAGACCGGATTGACCGACCAGGGAAAGAGCGGATCCGCGCTCTACTATTTCGAATTTCGCGAGGTGAGCAAAGCCTTTGACGGGCGGCCGGTGCTCAACAATGTAAGCTTTCGTGTGAAGCGAGGCGATACTTGCGTGATCATGGGCCGCAGTGGCGTGGGCAAGTCGGTTTCGCTGAAGCACATCATGGGATTTCTGAAGGCGGACTCCGGACAGGTCCTGATTGATGGCGTCGACGTGACGCATTTCACGGAACGCCAGTTTGAGGAGATCCGCAAAAAGGTCACCATGGTGTTTCAGTCGGGCGCTCTGTTTGATTCGCTCACGGTTGCGGAAAATATTGCCTTTCCGCTGCAGGAACAACCCGGAATCACCGCCGAAGACCTGGACGCTTATGTGGCGAAACTGGCGAACACGCTTGAAGTTACCGAGGTGCTCGACAGATTGCCAAGCGAGCTTTCGACGGGCATGAAGCGCGCGGTGGCCATTGCGCGGGCCCTGGCCCAGAATCCCGAAGCGATTCTTTACGACGAACCCACGACGATGGTGGATCCCATTATGGCCGGACACATGGGCGATCTGATCCTGCGGTTAAAAGAGGCCTTTCACAAGACTTCGATCGTGGTGACGCACGACACTCACCTGGCAAAGCGGTTGGCGGATAACGTCGTGTTTTTGCAGGACGGGAGTGCGCAGGTGTTTGATTCGTGGAGCGCATTTGAGAACTCAAAAGATCCCTTTCTGCACGATTTCCTGCTTCAGGATCGCCTCATTCCCGCTCTGGACGTGACTCTGTGAGCAGCGGCGCTCCGATTCCTTCCGATCCCAAATCGCAACTTCGAAAGACGATGGGTTTCTGGGATGTGTTGCTGTTTAACATCGCAACCGTGCTGGGACCACGGTGGATTGCTGCGGCGGGACACAACGGAACGTCTTCCATCAGCCTTTGGGTGATCGCCGCATTTTTCTTTTTTGTTCCGGGCGCCTTCGTGATCAATGAATTGTCGTCGCGTTTCCCAGAAGAGGGCGGACTATACGTTTGGGCCAAGGAGGCCTTCGGCGATTTTCATGGTTTTGTGGCCGGATGGACCTATTGGGTGTACACGATCTTTTACTTTCCAGGGCTGCTGCTGGCCAGTGCCTCAATGAGTGCCTACATCGTATGCGAAAAAGGCGCACGGTTGTCCCAGGACACCACATTTCTGCTGGTCGTTTCCCTGATCCTGTTGGTAATCGCGGTGGTGCTGAACATCAAGGCTTGAATATCGGGAAATGGCTGCAAAACGCGGGCGGCGTGGGTACCTACGTTCCATTGCTGATGCTGGTGGCGATCGCCATCGCGGTCTACTTGCGCCACGGCTCGGCAACGCAGTTCTCCGTGAGGAATATGCTGCCGACCATGGACCTGGATACGGTCAATTTCTGGTCGCAAATTGCGTTTGCGTTTACGGGGTTAGAGCTTGTCTCCGCCATGAGTGAGGAGATACGCGATCCCAGGCGCACACTACCGCGCGCGGTGTTTGGCGCAGGCGCGATGATTGCGTTTATGTACATCGTGGGAACCTTCTCGATTTTGGCATTGGTTCCCGCAACGGAACTGGATCCGAAAAGCGGCGTGTTTCATGCATTGGCCATCGGCTCGACGTTGCTGAAAGTGGGAGTCCTCGGTGTAATTGCCGCGATTCTCGTGACGGTTGGAAATGCCGGGGGAGTGGGCAGCACGGTGGCGGGGATTGCCCGCGTGCCGTTCGTGGTTGGCATTGACCGCTACCTGCCGCCTGCGTTCGGCAAGATTCATCCGAAATGGAAGACGCCTTACGTTTCGATTCTCGTTCAAGCAGGACTCTCAGGCGCGGTGCTGTTGATCAGCCAGATCAACCAATCAACGCGCGATTCCTACCAGCAGTTGATTGACGCGGCCATCATTCTCTATTTCATTCCTTTCCTGTATATGTTTCTGGCCGCGATTAAGTTGAGTTACCGCAAGGACCGCCTGACCGATCCCTGCGCGGTGCTGATTCCAGGCGGTATTCCTGGCGTGTGGATTGCGAGCGGAATCGCCTTTGCGGTGACGCTGCTCTCGATTGGCTTCTCGGTCTACCCGCCAGGGGACGCGACTGACCGCTTGAAGTTTCAAGTGCGGCTGTTGTTGTGGGTCGCGGGCGCGCTCGCAGTTGGTCTGTCGCTCTACTGGCGTGGCGCGCGATCCAAGAAGCACGCTGCCTAGAATCCCTGGCCCAGCAGTTGCTCGACGCTGAGGTTGGAAGCCGACTTCGCCGTGCTGCGCGCTTCCAGGTAGCGCTCCACATATTTCCCTAAGACATCGCCTTCCAGATTCACGGCGTCCCCGATTTTCTTATTGCGCACGTTGGTGTGTTCATAGGTGAACGGAATGACGGCGACTTCGGCGACTCGGCCGTCCCAGCGGGCAACGGTGAGGCTGATGCCGTCGATGCTGATGGACCCCTGCGGCACGATATAACGCGCGAAGGATGCGGGAACTTCCAGGCCATACCACCAATTTCCGCCTTGCGGGTCGAGGCGCACCACGCGGCCGACCGTATCTACGTGGCCGAGCACGAAGTGGCCGCCGAATTCCTTGCCAGCGGTCATGGGTTGTTCCAGATTCACCTGGGTGCCGGATTTCCATTCTCCGATGCCGGTTTTGCGCAGGGTTTCCCCGGAAAGGTCCGCCGAGAACCGATCCTCGTTCAATGCCACGACCGTAAGGCAGCAGCCGTTGACGGCGACGCTGTTCGACAAAGCCAGCTTCTTCGCCACCGTCGGCGCGTGAATCGTCAGGGACCCTCCGTTGCTGTCGGCCGTGAGCGATTTCACCGTGCCCAGGTGCTCGATGATTCCCGTAAACATCCAGGACTCCCCCTTTTGGTACCGCCGGATCGAAGAATAAGAATACCGTCTTTGCGGTTGGAAATCCTTGACGAAAGCGACTTTTGGTGGGAACAATTGTGCCGGACCACGCTCCTGGTCGCAGGAGTATGGCCGATGTTCGAACCTCATCTTGCCGAAACCGATCCCCGAACCGAAAAAATCTATCCGCAAACAGTAGTGTGCCCTCAGCACAAATGCGAAGTGGAAATCGTGGTCGCCGCTTGGCCAAACAGTGAAGAAGGCTGGAGCGATTGGCGGGTGATCGATTGTTGGCTGCTGGCACCCGGGGCGGTGCGTTGCGGCATGGATTGCCTTTCTCAGGCTCGCGTCGAGAGCGGGTGAGGAAGATTCCGGCGTCCCGCGGCCGGGCAATATTCGAAGTTTGTCCTCAGGACTAGCAGCGGAGTAGAAGGAAAGCCACGGACTCGATGGCACAATCCCGCGCTCTACGGAGGAACAGCATGACGGATCCGGAAATACTCGATCGAATCCTAGAGACCTGCAGTTACCGCTTCCGCAATCTTGCATGTCCCAACAAAGAGCGGATTGCGAACATCACCGCGGCGAAATTCCATATGATGGAGGGTGCTGACTGGACGGTGATTGAGTGTTCGCTGCTGCCAAGCGGCGAAGTGAGATGCGGGATGAACTGCCTGCTGCGCGATTTTGACCCTGAGGAATAGAACCGGCGCAGCCGGCTTCGTTACGCGGTTGTCTTTACCTGCGTCGTGGCGATTTCTCGCAATCGGCGCAGGTCAAGTTTTCCGGTACCCAGATACGGCAGTTGCTCCACATGAAAGAAAAGATCCGGCCGAGGTTTCCAGAGCGCCGGAAGGTCACTCTTCGCCAGTTTCTCCAGGCAATCCCTCAGAACATCCTCATTCAAGGTATGCAGCACGACCAGACGCTCCCCCTTTTTCTCGTCGGGGATGGCTGTGACGGCCAGGATTTGTCCGTCCGCTTCGACCAGTTCGTGCAACTTTTCTTCCACCTTAATGTGCGGCACCATTTCACCGCCGATTTTGCTGAAACGGCTCAGGCGGTCAGTGATGCGGAGAAAACCATCCTCGTCCTGGGTTGCGATATCACCGGTGTTGTACCAGCCGTCCTTCAGGACTTCCGCAGTCTTTTCGGGGCGATTCAGGTAACCCACCATGACGTTGGGTCCGCGAACCATCAATAGGCCAGGCTTGTCCACGGGCAGTGACTCGCCGGAATCAGGATCGATGATGCGAACGCCGATACCGGGGAGCGGGTGGCCGATGGTGCCCCGCTTTGCTCCTACCTGGCGGAAATAGGCGGCGCGAAAGTCATAGGTGTTGACAGCCACGACAGGCGAGCACTCCGTGCAGCCGTAGCCTTCCAAGGGCCGGATGCCGAAGTGGTCTTCGAAAGCCTGCGCGATCCGTTCCGGCAGTTTTTCCGCGCCAGCCATCACGATCCGCAGGCTGCCAAAAGACTCCGGCGGGCAGCGACGCGCGTAGTTGTTGAGAAACGTGGGCGTCGAAAGCAGCATGCTGACAGAATATTTGCTAACCAGGGCGGCAATGGCCTGCGCATCGAGAGGGCTCGGATGAAAGACGGCGCCGATACCGGCAAGAGCGGGCAGGCAGAGCGTACCGGTGAAGCCAAAGGAGTGAAAGAAGGGAAGAATGCCGAGGATGCTGTCGTTCTTGTGCAGATGGAAGACCTGCTCGAGTTGCTCGACGTTGGAGGCCAGATTGAAGTGCGAGAGAACGACGCCTTTGGGTTCGCCCGTAGAGCCACTAGAAAAGATGATCGTGGCGGTGTCGTCGAGGGAAGGCTTGCTGGCCGAGCCGAGAGAACGCTCCAACCAGCGCGCGGGCAGAAGTTTGGCGGAGAGCAGTGCCATAAGCTTTTCAGATAGACGGGGATTTTCCGCCAGGTCTTCGACAAAGATGATTTTTCCTGGCGGCTCGATCTTGACCTTTTCGAGAAACAGCTTCGAGGTCACCATGGTTTCCAATTCGCATTGCCGCGCGCAAGAAGCCAGTGACTCACTGGAGCTGGTGTAGTTCAGGTTGATGGGGACTTTGCCTTGCAGCAACGCCGCCCAGTTGACCAGCGCGCCGGGAATCGACGGCGGTAGCAGGATCCCGACCATTCGCTGGTCCTTCCAGAGCGGTCGCAGGCGCCGCGCGAGAAAGACCGCCTTTACGAGCACTTCTCCGAAGGTGAGTTTCGGCGTGCGACCATCGGCCATGGCGAAGCGGCGCGCGTGCCGGCGTGCCACCTTGATAAAAGAACGGGTAAGCGGCTTCATGTAGCGACGCCGGCGCTGGAAGGCGTCCACGCCGAGTTCCTGCACAGCAGTGCGCACCTCGGTGGTGCTGGCGGTTGAGGGAAGAGGCTTGCCGAAAGTCACGCGAACGGGATACGGAATGTGACGCGGCAACTTCCAGAGAAAGCGCCCGCCGGAAAAGCTGAAGATGGAGCCCCAGAGGCCGTCAATGTTTACGGGAATGATGGGAACCTCGATGCCTTTGATGATGCGCTCGAATCCGCGACGGAAGGGAAGCATCTGGCCGATGCGCGTAATCTCGCCTTCAGGGAAGATGCAGACCACTTCGTCATTCCGCAGTGCTTCAGAGGCCTCACGGAGGGAATGAATCATTTCGCGCGGGCCCTGGTCGGAGGCGATCGGAATGATCTTGAGGATTTTGGCGAAGGGCTGCACCAGCGGGTGATCGTAAACGCCTTTGAACATCAGAAATCGGATGGGACGGTCGGTGGCAGAGATCAGGAGAATCGCATCGATCCAGGAAGAATGATTCGGCGTAAGCAACGCTCCGCCTCGCGCGGGGATATTTTCCTGGCCCTTCAGGTCGAGGCGATACAGGGTGTGGGCGGCTATCCACAGCAGCAGCCGCAGCAGGGAATCTGGCAGCAACCACAACACATAAGTCAACGCCGCCAGCGTGCCTGCAGAGGCCCAGAAAAAGAAAGCGAGCGGGCCAAAGTGGAGCAAGCGTTCGGCAACGTAATATACCAGTGACGCCGAAAGGATACCGACAAACGAGAGCAGATTTGCGGCCGCTAGAACCCCTCCTCGCCGCTCCTGTTCCGGGCGATGCTGCAAAAGAGCGCTGATCGGCACGATGAAAAAGCCGCCGAAAAATCCCAGCGCTACAAGCAGGGTGAGCACCGCTCCGAACGACAAGCCGGGCAGGGCCAATAGAAAACCAAATGTGGTGATGCCTGCCGCGCCGAGGGGAATCAGGCCGTACTCGATCTTTCCGCCTGACAAATACCCCGCCGTCAAGCTCCCAAAACCGATACCAATGGCGATGGCCGCTTGCAGGAAGCTGCCCCTGCCGGCGGAAACCGCCAGGACGTCACGGCCATAGAAGACAATCACAAACTGAAGCAAAGCACCCAGGAAGAAGAAATACGTGTTGCCAAGCACCGCGAGCCACAGCGCGCGATCTTGTCGGATGAGGCGCATCTGGGCCCACAAATCGCCAAGAAAATTGACTTGAAATTTCTTCGCAGGGCTGGCGGCCGGCACGCGTGAGATCCCGAGACTCGTCAGGAGCCCGAGCATGGACAAGCCCAGGAACACGAAACCTGAATACTGCTGCCGGCCGACGAACCACTCCGAGAGATGCGCACCGGCGAGCGTCCCGAGGATGGCGGCGAGGAAAGTCCCCAATTCGATGATGCCATTGCCCCAGGAAAGACGCGTTTCCGGCAAAATCTCCGGGAGCAGGCCGTACTTCGACGGACCAAAAAGCGCCCCTTGGGTGCTCGCGAGGAACAGCGCCAGCAGCGACACGGGCATGCTGTGCAGCCAGAATCCCACAATCGCGAGAACCATCACACCGAGCTCAAAATATTTTGTGCCAATTGCTACCGAGCGCTTGCTGAACCGGTCCGCGAGGAAGCCGCCGGTCATGGAGAACAGGATGAACGGCGCGGCAAACAGCAGGCCGACCATGCGGACTTTGGACGCCTCCTCGTCTGGGGAAAGATTTGTTTGCAGAATGAGGTAGAGGACGAGGAACTTGAGGGCGTTGTCGTTGAAAGCGCCCTGAAATTGCGTGGCGATTAGACTCCAGAAGCCCATACGCCAGGGACGGGGAGCTTCGCTCAAGAGGCAAAACCTCCGCGGGGGAATGGATAAGGCGGTTCGCTATGCATCGTCGCAAACGCGGGGCCGTTTGCACAGGGTTATATTGGCGGAGCGTGTCGAAACGGATTTACAGTCTCTTGTGCGCGTTAGGGAAGCAACTCCAAAGCGACGTCGGGACCGAATTGGCGGATGCTGCAGATGGTGAAACGCAATTGGTTCGGTATGGGACCTTTGGCGAAGGGAACTTGCGAGCTGGCGGCAAGCTTCGGGGCGTAGAACAGAACGAGTCTGTTGACCAGCTTTGCCGAGAGCGCAGCGGTGTTCAGAGCAGGCCCCGCTTCGAGCAAGACGCTGAGAATCTCTCGTCGGCCGAGTTCCTTGAGAACGGGTCGCAGATCGAGCCCCGACTTGTTCTTCCTCAGGCGCACAAGTTGCACGCCGGCATTTTGCAATTCGCGGGCTTTTAACGACTGGAGTGGGGCGCTGGTGAAGACGAGAAGGTCGTCGTCGACCGTCTGAAGGATACGGGATTTCGGCGACAGGCGAAGGTCGGTGTCGAGAACGACTCGCAAGAGCCGGCGACGGCGTTCCAGGCCGCTGCGATCTGTGAGCAGCGGGTCGTCTGCGAGGATGGTGCCAATGCCGGTAAGGAGCGCGTCCGATGCGTGACGCATGCGGTGAACTTCCGCGCGGGATTCTTCGCTGGAGATCCACGGGTTTCTTTTGTTCTTGCGAGATTGTGGGAGAGTAAGCTGGCCGTCCAGGGTTAGCGCTGATTTCAGAGTCACAAACGGCCGCCCGGTTCTAATCCAGTGTGAGAAGCCGTCGTTCAGTCGTTGGGCTTCCCCTTCGAGCAAGCCGCTTTCGACTTCAACTCCGGCTGCCCGCAGTCTTGCAAATCCGCCGGCGCCGTTCTTGGGATTGGGATCCCGCATTGCGCCAACTAGTCGCATGATCCCGGCCGCAACAAGGGCGTCGCTGCAAGGTCCAGTGCGCCCTGTGTGATTACACGGCTCCAGCGTCACATACATCGTCGCGCCGCGCGCGCGCTGACCAGCTTGTTTCAGTGCAACGATTTCGGCATGATCGCGCCAATCATATTGATGAAGGCCTTCACCGATGATGGCGCCGTCTTTGACGATGACACAGCCGACCGGTGGATTCGGGCTGGCAAGTCCGACAGCCTTGCGCGCCAGTTCCAAGGCGTGCTCCATGAAACGCTGATCGTGAAGGTTCACGGCGTCAGTTAAACAGCGAGTCGGCGTAAGTTTGCGCGTCGAAGGGGACCAGGTCATTGATCCGCTCGCCGGTGCCGACGAAGCGGATGGGCAGACCGAGCTCGCGAGAGATGGCAACGACGATGCCGCCCTTGGCAGTGCCGTCGAGCTTGGTGAGGATGATGCCGGTGACGCCGACCGCGGAGGTGAATTCGCGTGCCTGGGCGAGGCCATTTTGGCCAGTGGTGGCGTCCATGACCAGAAGGATGTCGTGAGGAGCGCCTGGGATGACTTTGCCAGCGGTGCGTTTCATCTTTTCGAGTTCCTGCATGAGGTTGGACTTTGTGTGCAAGCGGCCAGCGGTATCCACGATGACTGCGTCGGCGGAACGGGCTTTGGCGGCGGCCATGGCGTCATAAACGACGGCGGCGGGATCGGAGCCGGGCCTTTGTTTCACTAGTTCGACGCCATTCCGATTGGCCCAGATTTCAAGCTGCTCGATGGCGGCGGCCCGGAAAGTGTCCGCGGCACAGAGGACTACGCTGCGGCCGTCTTGGCGCAGACGATTGGCGAGCTTACCAATGCTGGTGGTTTTGCCGGCTCCGTTGACGCCGACGATGAAGATCACTCGCGGATCGTTGCCATTCGCAGGGCCAGCGAGCTTCGGCGTGTTGCCGTAAATATTCAGCGCCCGGAAAACGTGGGCCTTAATTTCACGCTTGAGTTGTTCGCCGTTATTGAGTGCATTTCGGGCGATCTGCTCTTTCACCGAATCGAGGATTTCGCGGGTCGTTTTCACGCCCAGATCCGCAGAGAGAAGCGCGATCTCCACTTCCCTAAGGATGGAAGGATCGATCTGGCGGCCACCCTGGGTGATGGTGTCGAGGGTATCGGCGAGGGCTTCCTTGGTCTTGCCGACGGACTCTTTTAATCGTTCGAGCAGCGTCGGTTCGGGTTTTCCAAAAAGGGTGATCATCTCAATCGTTCAAACACGACAAAAGGCGCGAAAGAAAAGTGTAACAGATTGGATTCAGGATGCGGCAGCGAGGCCGGGGCGCCGCAAAGAGGCGCTAGACGTGGACTTCGACAGCCGTGAGGCGGAGCTTGCCGGCTTTTACGGCGGATTCGAGTGCGGACACGATGGATTCATCGAACTTGGAGCCGGCCAGCGCCTTGATGCGGCCCAGCGCGTATTCGAGGTCCATGGCGGTCTGGTACGGTCGGTTCGTGGTCATGGCGTCGAGCGTATCGGCCACGGCGATGATGCGTGCCATTCGGGGGATCTGCGGACCGGTCAGCCCGTAGGGATAGCCGCGGCCGTCCATGTGCTCGTGGTGCAATTCGATGCCCGGCAGCATGTCCTT
>Ga0126369_10001784_pt1 | contig 15094 bp, 15 predicted proteins | sample PanSoiMetaPlot_1_FD_109646 | JGI IMG/M metagenome (GOLD analysis project Ga0126369, IMG submission 109646) | Tropical forest soil microbial communities from Panama - MetaG Plot_1 | ecosystem: Environmental > Terrestrial > Soil > Tropical forest > Bulk soil | place: Panama | collected 2016-02-17 | reverse complement strand
CGTCATCCAGGCCGCGAGCGAGATCATCGGCTTCAACTACGTGCTGGCGCCCGACGTCCGCGGCAAGGTCACGGTGCAGACCTCCGGCCGCATCGCCCAGGAAGAAGTGTTCGGCGTCCTGCTCGCGATCCTGGAGGTGCAAGGGTTCACGGCGGTGAAGTCCGGCAATCTCTACAAGATCGTCCGCATTGAAGGCGCCCGCGAGCGCGCCGTGCCGACGATCGTGGGCCAGACCGCGGATCCGAACCGGACCACCGACGAGATCATCACGCAGATCGTGCCGATCAAGTACTCGTCGGTCGCGGATCTCAGCGCGCTCCTGCGTCCGCTCATCTCGACGCGGGGCACCCTGATCGCGCACCGCGAGACGAACGTGCTCATCATCACCGACGCGGCGTCCAACGTGACCCGCCTGCTCGACATCATCCGCCTCGTGGACGTGCAGGTGGCGCAGGAGGAGCTGCAGATCATCCCGATCTCGTACGCCGACGCCGGTGAGCTGGCGACCATCCTGACCCAGCTCTTCGCCAGCGGTCGCGTCCGCGTCACGACGCCCGGCACGCCGCCCGTGCCGCAGCAGGCGCCGCCGCAGCCGGGCGCGCCGGTGGGCCCCGGCGGCGCGCCGGGACAGCCGAGCGGCTCGGCCGAGCGCGCGCCCCTCATCCTGCCCGAGCGCCGCTCGAACTCGCTGATCGTGCACGCCAAGAAGCACGAGGTCGAAACGATCAAGCGTCTGGTCTCGCAGCTCGACGTCAACATCTACGGCGGGCGCCGCGTGTTCATCTACTACGCGGAGAACGCCAAGTCGAAGGATCTCGCCACGACGCTGAACGCGATCTACGGCGCGCGTGACAGCGGCTCGACCAGCTCGCTCACGAGCCCCACGTCCTCGACCACGCCCGGGCGGACCGGGGCGCCGCCGCCGCCGGCGCCGGCCTTCGTGCCGCCGGGGCCCGGCGGCTTGCCCGGCGCGAACGTGACCGACGTCCTGGCCGAGGGCCAGGTGCGCTTCATCGCGGACGAGGTCACGAACGCGGTGATCGTGACGACCTTCCCTCGCAGCTGGACGGAGATCGAGAACACGATCAAGCAGCTCGACCGCATGCCGCGCCAGGTGCTGATCGAGGTCATGGTGGCCGAGATCACCTTGACCGACGACACGCGGCTCGGCGTCGACTGGGCCGTGCGCGCCGGCCGCTTCAGCATCGTCAATACCAACACGGGCCCGCCCGCGCTCCCGACGACGCCTACCCCCGATGGCGGGTTCTTGTCGTTGCCGGTCGGCGTCGGTGGTCCGGCCCGGCTCATCGGCCCCGTCGGGCAAGGCCTGTCGGCGTTCACGTTCTCGACGGATCAGTTCATCGCGATGCTCAACGCGCTGGCGAGCGAGAACAAGGTCAACATCGTGTCGAACCCGCACGTGCTGACCTCGGAGAACAAGAAGGCGATCATCAACGTGTCGACGTCGGTGCCGATCGTCACCAGCCAGACCACCGGCCAGGTGGCCGCGGCGACGACCACTCCGACGACGACCACCACCCAGACGACGACGACCACCGCCGGACTGAACCAGACGGTCGAGTACCGTGACGCGGGCGTGATCCTCACGGTGACGCCACGCATCGGCGAGCAGGGCACCGTCGCGCTCGACGTGAAGCAGGAAGCCAACCAGATCGGCAGCCCGGTGCCGCCCACGAACTCGCCGTCGTTCACCAAGCGCGAGGCCGAGACGTCGGTCGTGCTGCTGAACAATCAGACGCTCGTGCTGGGCGGTCTCATCCAGGACAAGCTGACGACGACCGATCGCGGCATCCCGCTCCTCAAGGACGTCCCGCTGTTCGGCTATCTCTTCAAGTTCACCGAGCGGCTGATCGAGAAGACGGAGCTGGTGCTCCTGATCACCCCGCGCGTGATCGGCACGGCGACGGACGCGGCCAAGATCACCAACGAGATACGCAGGTCGACGCCGGATCTGGAGGACGCGCTCCGCCGGGCGCCGCGATTGCCGGCGACCGGCAATCCGCCTCCTCCACCCCCCGGCGCTCCGCCGCCTCCACCGCCCGCGACCCCGTAAGCGGCGGTCGGCCGCGCCGTCAGCGCGGCCGCAAGCTCAGGTCCCGGAGAACTTGGGCGGGCGCTTGTCGAAGAAGGCGGCGATACCCTCCCGGTGGTCGTCCGAGGCCACGGCGATCCCCTGCGAGAGCGCCTCGACCTCGAGCGCGGCGGCCAGATCGCTGCTGGCCGCGCGGTTCAGCGCCTGCTTGTCGAGCCGCAGCGCGAGCGGCGGGCCCGCGGCGATCTTCTCGGCCAGATCGCGGGTCGTCGAGGCCAGATCGGCGACGTGCACCACGCGATTGACCAGGCCCATCCGCATCGCGTCCGCGGCGTCGATGACGTCGCCGGTGAAGACCAGCTCCTTGGCGCGCGCCATGCCGACCAGCCGCGGCAGGAGCCAGGTGCCGCCGCCGTCGACCGCCAGGCCGATCTTGCAGAAGAGCTCGCCGAACTTCGCGCGGTCGGAGGCCACGATGAGATCGCAGCAGAGCGCCAGGTTCGACCCGGCGCCGACGGCGTAGCCGTCGACCATCGCGATGGTCGGCAGCGGGAAGTTCACGAGCCGCAGCACCGCGCGATTCAGGAGCCCGACCCGCACCTGTCCGTCGGCGGCGGTACTGCGCTGGCGCATGTTCTTGACGTCGCCGCCCGCGCAGAAGTGGCCGCCGGCGCCGGTGACGATGACCACGCGCGCGGCCGGGTTCGCTTCGATCTCATCGAGCGCCAGCAAGAGCTCGTGGCGCATCGCGAAGTCGAGTGCGTTGCGCGCGTCCGGCCGGTTCAGGGTGATCGTCGCGATGGCGCCGGCCCGATCGACGATGAGGGTCTCGTAGCTCATGGCGTCTCCTGCGGCCGGAACGTCACCGGCGGCGGGTGTCGAAGCGCTGCATGACGCCGCGCCCGTCGGGCCGCGGCTGCTCCACGTAACGGCCGCGCGTGTACTCGCCGATGACCCGCCGCCAGAAGGTCTGGGCCTCGATGTTCCGCGTGAGCTGCGACACCTCCCACTTGCCGGGGAACGCGTCGAACATGCGGCGGGCGACTTCGGCGCCGATGCCCTGACGGCGATGGCGGCGCAGGATGAAGAACTCGCTGATGTCCCGCGTGCCATCCCCCGCGAAATAGGCGCCGTCGCGCACCAGCGCGAAGCCGGCGAGCACGCCGTCCGCATGCACGAGATAGGACGTCATGCGAGGATCGGTCCAGAACCCCTCGATGATCTGCGTGTTGCCGTAGAGCCCGTCGTCGCCGATCGACCAGTCGTCGATGGCGGCAAAATCGTAGAGGTAGAGCTGCATGAGTCGCCGCAGGACCGGGAGGTCCTGGGAGCGGGCGGGTCGAAGCTCGATCTTCATGGGGTCATGCTAGGCTACCGCTGATGCGATTCGAGCGCACGATCATCGGAATGGTCCACCTGGCGCCGCTGCCCGGCAGCCCGCGCTGGGAGGGCTCGATGGACCGCGTCGTGGCCGGGGCGCTCGCCGACGCCGGCGCTCTGATCGAGGGCGGCGCGGACGCGGTGCTCGTCGAGAACTTCAACGACATGCCGTTCACGCCGGGCCGCGTCGAGCCGGCCACCGTAGCCGCCATGAGCGTCGTCGCCGCCGAGGTTCGCCGGACGCTGCCGCGCACGCCGCTCGGCCTGAACGTGCTCAAGAACGACGCGCGCGCGGCGCTGGCGGTCGCGGCGGCGGCCGGCGCCGAGTTCATCCGCGTCAACGTCCACGCGGGCGCGGTGCTTGCCGACCAGGGGATCGTCCAGTCCGACGCGCACGGCACGCTGCGCGACCGGCGTCTGCTCAGCGTCGACGTCGCGATCCTCGCCGACGTGGGCGGCAAGCACGCGGTACCGCTGGGCCCGGTCGACGTCGACCAGACGGCGCGCGACCTCGTGCACCGCGGGCTCGCGGACGCGCTCGTCGTTTCGGGCCCGGCAACGGGCCAGGCGACGCCGCTCGCTGACGTCAAGCGCGTGCGGAGCGCCGTCGCCGACGTTCCGCTCCTCGTCGGCAGTGGGGTCACCGCCGAGACGATCGCGGAGCTCCTGTCGCTGGCCGACGGCGTCATCGTCGGCACGTCGGTGAAGCGAAACGGCGACGTGCGGCTGCCGGTCGAGCGCGCGCGCGTGGAGAAGCTCGTTGCGGCGGCTCGCCGCCGCTAGCCTTCTCGGTGTCCTCCTCGCCGCGGGCTGCGGGCCCGTCCTCACACCCGATCCCCGCCTCGCCGCGATCGAGCGCGAGCTGGGCGCGCTCTTCCTCGTCGGATTCCGTGGAACGGAGGCAGCCGGGAACGCGGAGCTGACCCGGCTGCTCTGCGAGCTGCGGGTCGGGGGCGTGCTGCTCCTCGGCCGCAACATCGTCGACTCCGATCAGCTAACCCGCCTCACGGGCGCGATCGCAAGCCAGTCGACGGCGTGCACGAGTCGAAAACTGTTCGTCGCGGTGGACGCCGAGGGCGGCAACGTCATGCGTTTGGCGCCGGAGTTCGGCTGGCCCGCGACGTTCTCCGCGCAGGAGCTCGGCGAGACCAACGATTTCACGCTGACCGAGCTCGAGGCCCGCCGGATCGGCGCGATGCTCCGGGCGGCGGGCATCAACTGGGACCTGGCGCCCGTGATCGACGTCGGCTACAACCCGGCAAACCCGGTGATCGTCGGCGCGACCCGCAGCTTCGGCGCCAATCCGCGCCAGGTGACGCAGCACGCGCGGGTCTTCGTGCAGGGGCTGCGCGCCGAGGGCGTGCTGACCTCGCTGAAGCATTTTCCGGGGCACGGCTCGAGCTTCGGCGACACGCATCTCGGCTTTACGGACGTGACCGAGACGGCGTCGCCCGAGATCGAGCTGGCACCGTACCGCGCCCTGATCGAGAGGGGACTCGCCGACAGCGTGATGACGGCGCACGTCTTCAACAAGCGCTTGGACGAGCGGTATCCCGCGACGCTCTCGCGCGCTACGGTCGACGGGCTCCTGCGCGGCGAGCTCGGCTTCAAGGGCGCTGTCGTCAGTGACGATCTCCGGATGGGCGCGATCGAGCGGCAGTACGGCGTCGGCGAGGCCGCCGTGCTGGCGCTCGACGCGGGTGTCGACGTGCTGCTGATCGTCGACGATCAGCTCCCCGACGGAGGCTCCGCGACCCAGCTCGCTCTCGCGGCGATCCGCCGGGCGCTCGCCAGGGGCGCGCTCGATCCGGCGCGCGTCGAGGCGGCCATCGAGCGAGTGCGCGCGTTTCGAGCACGCCTGCCCTGAGCCGGCGCGCCGGGCAGCGCCCCCCGGCGCCGGACTGTCGCGCCGGCGACGGCGAATAGTCCGGCGCCGGCACGGTCTGACACATCACGCTGAATCGAGCAACCGCCGGACTTCGGCGCGCGTCGGCAAGGACGGCTGGGCGCCGCGCCGCGTGCACGCGATCGCGGCTGCCGCGCTGGCGAACCGCAGCGCATCCGGCAGCGGATCGCGTCCGGCCAGCGCCGCGCCGAGGGCGCCGTTGAAGGCATCGCCGGCGGCGGTCGTGTCGACGGCCTCCACTGAGAACGCGGGCGTGCGAATGTCGCCTCGCGCCGTGCGCGCCAGCGAGCCCTGCGCGCCGAGCGTCACGATCACCGAGCCGACGCCGCGCTCTCGCAGCGCCTGCCCCGCCGCGGCGGCGGAGCTCGCGTCACGCACCGCGACACCGCTCAAGCGTTCGGCCTCGCCCTCGTTGGGCGTCAGGTAGTCGACGAGCCGCCAGACGCCGTCCTCGATCCCCTCGCGGACGGGTGCCGGGTTCAGCATCGTGACGAGGCTGCGGCGTCTCGCCTCCGCGAGCGCCCACTCGAGCGTGTCGAGCGGCGTCTCGAGCTGGCACATGAGGACCTGCGCCCACGCGAAGTCGTCGGCGCGCGCACGCACGTGCTCGACGGACAGACGCCAGTTCGCCCCGGGCGCGACGACGATCTGATTGCGGCCTTGACCGTCCACCACGATGAGCGCCGTCCCGGTCGCCGCGTCGGGGGTGACCACCATGCCGTCGACGCCGATGCCTTCGGCCTCGAGCGCCGCGCGAATGCCCCGGCCCGAGGCGTCGTCGCCGACACACGCGACCAGGCGCACCTCGGCGCCGAGACGGCGCGCGGCGACGGCCTGGTTCGCGCCCTTGCCTCCGTGGTTGACGAGCAACGTGCCGCCGCTGACCGTCTCGCCGACCGCGGGCAGCCGGGACGCCGCGACGGTGAAATCGACGTTCGCCGAGCCGACTACGAGGACACGTCGCGCGATGTCGGCGGGCACAGGCGATCCAGGAACAGACGGATGAAGCGGTCGCTCTCCACGCCCTTCGCAACCCGGCAGTTCGGCGCACCGCCGGCACGGAGCGTTTCGCCGTCGGGTCCGATGGCCAGCCGGACCGCCTCCCACTTGGCCAAGGACGGGTCGATCGCCAGCCCCACCGCGAGGGGATCGTGAAGAGCCATCCCCTGCTCGCCATCGCTGTGGGCGATCCGGAAGCCGCGCTCGCTGAAGGCCTGGACCCGCGCTGCGAGCGGTCCAGGCGAGCGCGCGAGCGTCGCTCGCATTCCGGCGCGCGGCAGCACCGCCTGGCGCGTCGCGTCAAGCGGGACGATGTCGAGCATGAGTCCGGCGGCGAGTACGCGGTGCGCCGCCTCGGGGTCGACGGACATGTTGAACTCGGCCGTCGGCGTGACATTGCCGGGGACGTCGACCGCGCCGCCCATCGCGACGACCCGGCCCGCGCGTCCGAGCGCGACAGCGTCCGCCTTCAGCGCCAGGGCCAGGTTGGTCAGGGGACCGAGCGCGACGATCGTCAACTCGCGGCCGTGACGCCGCGCGGCGTCGACGATCACGTCAACCGCGCCGGGCGCCGTCGGCAGGCGCTCGACCGCCGGCCAGTCCGGAAGGTCGCCCAGACCGTCCTCGCCGTGGTAGCGGGTCGCGGTCGTGAGCGCCCGCGCGAGCGGCCCCGCGGCGCCGGCCGCCACCACCGGGGACGGATGCGGCCTGCGCAGGGCGAGCAGGCGCTGGAGGTTCGTGCTCGCGGCGTCCAGCGAGACATTTCCGGCGACGGTGGTGATGGCCTCCACCCGGATCTCCGGCGAATTCCAGGCGAAGAGCAGCGCCAGCGCGTCGTCGATTCCGGGGTCGGTGTCGATCAGGATGGGCGTCACGGAATCTCCCCTCGGCCGTCCGGCGTCGTATTAGAATGAGGGTCACTTTCAAGGAGGAGGCTCGGATGAACATCCAGATCAGATACTGCGGCGAGTGAAACTACCTGCCACAGGCCTCCAGTTTGCAGGCCGCCATCAAGACCAAGTACGGGCTCACCGCGACGCTCAAGGAAGGACACAGCGGCATCTTCGAGGTGTCGATCAACGACGACGTCGTCTACACGAACGAGACGACGTTCCGGTTCCCGACGGACGAGGAAATCTTCGAGAAGATCGACGCCGCTAAGAAGTAGCACGCTGAAGTAGCTCCTCCCGAAATCGGGGATGGGCGACCGCGATGAGCGCCTCGGCCCGTCCCCGTTCACCTTTTCCCCGCAGCGCCGCCGCGCCGTGCTCCGTGACGACCCAGTCCGCCAGCGCGCGCGGGCTGGTCACCGCCGCGCCCCCCTGCAACGACGGAACGATCCGCGAGACGGCGCCGTCGCGCCCCGTCGACGGCAGCGCGATGATCGCCGCGCCGCCGCGCGAACGCGAGGCGCCGAGGACGAAATCGAACTGGCCGCCGATCCCTGCGACCTGACGCGCCCCCAGGCTCTCCGCCGTCACCTGCCCGCTCAGATCGATTTCCAGCGCGGAGTTGATCGCGACGAAGCGGTCGAGCTGCGCCACGACCTCCGGATCGTGCACGAAGCCCGAGGGCTCCATGTTCACGAGCGGGTTTTCGTGGACGAAATCGAAGAGCCGACGGGTGCCCATCGCCTCGGCGATGTCCATGCGCCCGCGGTGCACGCGCTTGCACGCACTCGTGACGACGCCACGCTCCGCGAGATCGACCGCCGCGTCGACCAGCAGCGAGTGCAGCGAGAGATCCCGATGACTGCCGAGCGCCTCGAGCACGGCCTGCGGGATCGCGCCGACGCCGACCTGGATCGTGGCGCCGTCCGGCACGAGCGCGGCGACGTGGCGGCCGATGGCGCGCTCGACGTCGCCGATCGGCGTCGGCGGATACGGGGTCAGCGGCTCGTCCACCTCGACCCAGCAATCGATCTGACTCCGGTGCAGGCACGCGTTGCCCAGGGTGCGCGGCATCGATGGGTTCACTTGCGCGATCACCAGGGGCGCACGCCGCGCCGCCGGGAGCGCGACGCTGACCGATACGCCCAGGCTCAGATAGCCGCTGCGGTCCGGCGGCGCACAGTGGACCAGGACGCAGTCGGGCGCCCAGGCGCCGCCCGCCGCGAACTGCGTGACGAGGTCGAAGTAGCGAATCGGGACGAACTCGACGCGCCCGCGGCGCCGCGCGTCCTCGAGCCGCGGCGACATGTGCCACGTCGCGAAGCGGAGCGCCGCGTGCTCCGGCCGCGCCCATGGGTAGCCGCCGAGATGAATCCCACCGAGCAAGGTCAAGTCCCGCAGCCGCGACGACTGGCGGCAGATCTCGGCGACGAGCGCCGCCGGCTCCCCGCACCCCGGCGGCAGCAGCACCTTCATCGCCGGCCCGAGTCGGGCGACGGCGTCGGCGAGCGAGCAGCGGACGAAGGCGCGCGGCATGAATCGCGACGCTATTTATACCGCATCCGGACGCGGCGCGCGTTCGCGGGTCCCGGTTGGTGTGGTCTCGCGATAGAATGGCCGGCATGACACCACGGCGCGGACTCGCGACTTTGCTCCTCGTCGTGGTGCTCACCGGCTGTGGATCCCCGACGTACCAGAAGAGCAGCAGCAGCTCGAGCGCCCCGCGAGGCAGCAGCTCGCCTCGAGTCCGCTGCCTGTCGGACCCGTCGCGCGACGACGCGTCCGGCAGTCGTCCTCTCATCTACCTCTTCTGCGCGGAAAGTCCGTGACCGGCGTGCCCGCGCAGCCGATCGCCCTCGTCACCGGCGGCGGGCGCGGCATCGGTCGCGAGATCGCGCTGGCGCTGGCGCGCGAAGGCTGTCACGTGGCGGTCGCCGCGCGCTCGTCCGATCAGGTGAAGGCGGCGGCCGTCGCCGTGGCCGGCCTCGGCGTCCGGGCGCTGCCGCTCGTGCTGGACGTCACCGACGAGGGCGAGGTCGCGCGGGCGGTCGCCGCGATCGCCGCGGACCTTGGCCCGGTCGACGTCCTCGTCAACAACGCGGGTATCGCCGAGTCGGCGCCAATCGCGAAGACCGACCTCTCGCTCTGGGAGCGCCACCTGCGGCTGAACGCGACGGGCCCGTATTTGCTCGCGCGCGCCGTGCTCCCCGGCATGCTCGAGCGCCGCTGGGGACGCGTGATCAACGTCGCCTCGATGGCCGGACTGTTCGGGGCGCCCTACGTCACCGCCTACACGGCGTCCAAGCATGCGCTGGTCGGTCTCACGCGCGCGCTCGCCGCCGAGGTCGCCGGCAAGGGCGTGACGGTGAACGCCATCTGCCCGGGATTCGCGGCGACCGACATCGTGTGGAACGGGGCCCGGAACATCGCGGCGAAGACCGGGAAGTCGTTCGAGCAAGCCGTGGCGGCGATGGCGCAGCTCAATCCCGGCGGGCGTTTGATCGAGCCGGCCGAGGTCGCCGCGGTGGCGGCCAAGCTGATTCGCGACGAATCGACGAACGGCGAGGCGATCGTGCTGGACGGAACACAGTAGCTCGCCTGCGAGGAGGATCAGGGATGGCGCGCGAGATCGAGTTCCTCAATCCCCCGGAGCTGATGAAGCCCGTCGGCTTCGCTCACGCCGCCCAGACGCGCGGCGGCCGCACGCTGTTCCTCGCCGGCCAGGTCGCCAAGGACCGCGACGGCCGCGTGGTCGGCAAGGGTGACCTGGTCGCCCAGTTCCGCCAGGTGTGCGAGAACTTGAAGACGCTCGTCGGCGCCGCCGGCGGCCGGCTGACCGACGTCGTGAAGCTGACGATCTACGTCATCGACACCGCCGAGTTCAAGCGTCAGGGCAAGCCGATCGGCGTCGTCTACCGCGACTATTTCGGCAAGCACTACCCGGCGATGACCCTGGTCGGCGTCCGCGACCTCTACGACGCGTCCGAGGGCTGCATGATCGAGATCGACGGCTTCGCCTGCCTGGCCGAGTGAGGCGCCACGCCGACCGCCACCTGGCGGTCAGCACCTGGCTGCGGCTGCTCCACGGCTACGCGCTCATCGAGCGCGAGCTCCGGCGCGCCGTCTCCGCGCACTGCACCTTTCCCCAGTTCGACGTGCTGAGCCAGCTCGACCGCGAGCGCGACGGGCTCACGTTCGTCGAGCTCTCGCGCCGGCTGCTGGTGACGGCCGGCAATCTGACGGGCATCGTCGATCGCCTGCACGCCGACGGGCTCGTCCGGCGCGCCGTCCACCCGGCCGACCGCCGCGCCTTCCGGCTCACGCTGACCCCGAAGGGCCGCCGCCTGGTGCGCCGCGCGCAGGGCCGTCACCATCGCGCGCTGGCCGCGCTCCTGGCCGACGTGCCGGCCCGGGACCTGCGCGTCCTGCGCCGTCTGCTCGATCGTCTGCGCGCGAGTGCGTCGTCCCGTGTGGTGGTGAGGCGAAAATAGGCTATATTTAGATAATCGAGGTTTGAACAAACTGGATCAGCTCGGGCACCGTGTTCGCCACTCGCTTCCGCCGGCGCGCTGGCCCACTCGCGAGGAAGCCGCGCGCGCCCGGTGGTTCTCGCCGATCCAGATCGGGCGGTCCCTGACCGCCGCTGAGCGCACGTGGGTGCCCGCGATGGTGCCCTGGCGCGCCACCGAGGACGGCTTCGTCACGCCCGAGGTCCTCGAGTGGTACGCCCGCTTCGCCGAAGGGCAGCCGGGCGTCCTCGTCGTCGAGGCCACCGGCATTCGCGACATCGCGAGCGGTCCCCTGCTCCGGATCGGCGACGATCGGTTCATTCCTGGACTCAGGACCCTCGTGGACACGGTCCGCGCGCGGAGCCGCGGCCGCACGCGCCTCTTCATCCAGATCCTCGACTTCCTGGCGGTGCGGCGGCGGCCCGAGCCCCGGCGATTCTTCGGCCGCTATCTCGAGATCACCGACGCGCTCCGCGCCCAGATCGCGCTCTGGCAAGACGATCCCCGGTGGCGGGAGGCCGACGAGGACGAGGTACGCGACTACCTGCTCGCCGCCGACCGCGTCACGCTCGAGACCGTGCTGACCGACCGCGAGCTCGAGGCGCTCGACTACGGCTATCGCGAGCGCGTGTGGGACATGCACCTGCCCCACGTCCGTGAGCTTCCGAAGGTGCTGCCGCCGCTCTTCGCGGAGGCGGCGCGGCGCGCCCGTGACGCGGGCTTCGAAGGGGTCGAGCTGCACTACGCCCACGCCTACACGATGGCCTCGTTCCTGTCGCGTCTGAATTCACGGCCCGACGGCTACGGCGGCGCGCGCGAGAACCGGGTGCGGCTGCCGATCGAGGTGCTGGCGGCGGTGCGCGCGCGTGTCGGCGACGACTACGTGGTCGGCATCCGCTACCTGGGCGACGACGTCGTCGAGGGCGGCAGCGACCTGGACGATGCGATCTGGTTCGGCGTCCGCTTCGCGGAAGCCGGCGCCGACTATCTCTCGGTCTCCAAGGGCGGACGCTTCGAGGACGCCAAGCAGCCGAAGGTCGGCGAGGCCGTCTATCCCTACACCGGCGCGTCAGGCTACGAATGCATGCCGACGATCCTGTCGGACCTGCGCGGCCCGTTCGGCCGCAACGTGCCCCTCGCGGCGGCGATCCGCCGCGCGATCCGCGAGACCGGCCGCTCGACGCCGGTCGTGACCAGCGGCGGCATCACCAGCTTCGAACAGGCCGAGGAGATCCTGGCGCGCGGCGACGCGGACTGCGTGGCCGCCGCCCGCCAGACCCTCGCCGATCCCGACTGGTTCAGGAAGATCCGGCTGGGCCACGGCGCTGAGGTGCGCCGCTGCGAGTTCACGAACTACTGCGAAGGCCTCGACCAGCGCCACAAACAGGTCACCTGCAAGCTCTGGGACCGGCAGCTCGATCCTGCCGACGGGCTGGTCTCGCGCGCCGCGGACGGCAAGCGACGGCTCAGCGCGCCTCCGTGGGATCCGCCGGACGAATAAGACCACGGGCGCCGCCTGCGGACTTCACGGAAGCTTCAGCGCCCAGACCGCGGTCGGCTCCCCCGCCACCAGCAGCAGCAGATCGTGCACGGCGTCGTAGTGAAGGTTGTAGTTCATGCCGCAGGAAAACGGCAGGTCGGCGCCGGGCACGTGTGACCAGGCGTCGGCCGCCGCGTCGTAGAGCCAGGTCTCCGTGCGGCCTGGTCGGCGCTCGATCGCCGGCGTGTCGTCGGCCGGGCGATCGACCAGGACGACCGTGACGCCCCGGCGCTCGTGAAACGCCATCGGCGGGTGCTGGAACGCTGGCGGACGCGCGCCCCGCGTCGGCATCGTCCAGTCGCGGCCTGCCGCCGGATCGTAGACGACGATCGCATTCGAGAGCTGATTGCCTCCGGCGATCACCACGAGCCGACGGCGCGAGTCGTAGACGGCGTTCGTGTGGTAGCCGGTGTGCGACCCGCCGGCCACGCGGCGCCACACCGGGTCGCGATCGCGCACGGCGAGCTCGTAGACGCCGTCCGGCCGGTGGCCGATCACGACGGCGCGATCGGAGTCGTAGGCGGTCGCGTACGGGAAGAAGTGAACGTCCGGCGGGCCAAGCGCCCGCCAGCGCTCGGGACCGAGCTCGAACAGCCACGTCGGATGGCGTCTGATCTTCGGCCAAAGGGCGGCCATCGCGTCCGTGAAGCGGCCCGGCTCCAGGTGCTCGGGGTAACTCGCGACGACCAGCCGGTCGTTGGACGCGTCGTACGTGACCGCGGCAAACGTGTGCATGGCCCAGGGATGTCGTCCGTCCGCGCCGGCGACAGGAAGCCCGTCGGCGGTGATCGCGTAGGTCGAGGGCGAATCGTCCGGATACGCGTGGCTCCACGTGAGCGACGCGAGATCGAAGAACAGCGGACTGTTCGTCCAGTCGTCACCGTGGGTGTCGGAGCCGAAGAGCACGATGCGGCCGCGCCGGGTATCGAAGGCGCTTCCCCCGTGCCACTGACGGTGAAAGCGCACCGCATCGCTCGGCTGCTGTCGGTGGATCTCGACCCAGCGCCCCGTCGGCAGCGCCACGAGCCGCGGGTTGAACGGCCGACTGGCCGCCGGCGCGCAGCCCGCGAGCGCCACCAGCAACCCCAGCGCGATCGCGGCCGCCCGGACCCGTTCGTGTATCGCGGTCAGGATCCCCGGCATGGCGTCGCGATCCGCGCGTATGTGCTGCGGATCGCCGCTAGCGACGCGCAGCGCGGCGCGCCAGCCGGCTGAGCGGCGCGCCGGTCAGGCGAGTCAGGATCCACTGCCGGCGCAGCTTCGCGCCGAGCTTCTGATAGAACCTGATCGACGGCGTGTTCCAGTCGAGCACCGCCCACTCCATCCGCCCGCAGCCCCGCCGCCGTGCGATGCGCGCGAGCTCGCCGAGGAGCGCGCGGCCGGCGCCGCGCCCGCGCTCCTCCGGGAGCACGAAGAGATCCTCCAGGTAGAGCGTCGGGCGCCCCATGAACGTCGAGTACGTGAAGAAGTAGAGGGCGAACCCGATGGGCTCGCGACCCCGGCGGCAGATGATCGTCTCGAAGTAGCGCCGCCGGCCGAAGCCGTGGCGCCGGATCTGGCTCGCGGTCGCCACCGCTTCATGGGCCAGGCGCTCGTATTCGGCCAGGCCGCGGATCAGCCCGAGGATCACCGGGACGTCGCGTCGCGTGCCGCGGCGGATCGAGAGAGTGGCCATGTCAGTGCGTCATGGCGCAGAGCATATCGCGTGGTGTCATCGCGTGGTCCTCCGTGTCACGAACGATGGTCCGGTCATGGCCCGGCCGTGCCGTCGTCGGCCAGCAGCAGCTCGAACACGGGATAGCGGTCAGCGATCTCGGCGAACGCGCGCGCCGGCGCGCCGGCAGGGACCGGGAAGTAACGCTGGACGACCAATCCATAGCGCTCGAGGTACGCGAGCAGCACCGGCGGCTTGTCGGCGTCGGCCAGCGCGCGCAAGCGGAACCTCGCCCGGCTCGCGCCGCGCTTGAGGACGATCTCGTTGGACGCCTCCGCGTTGCGCACCCACTGCGTGCGTCCGCGAGGGGCCACCAGGAATCGCGCGCCGTGGAGCGAGACGAGGCTGACCGGCGTGCCGTACATGCGACCCGACTTCCGGCCCTTCACCCGCAGAAGGTAGTAGTCGCGCGGCGCCACGCCCAGGCCGACGAGCGCGCCGAAAACGCGGTTGAAGATGCGCTCGAGCGGGCTCGGCTCGCGGAACGCAGGGCCCGCGTCCGTCACTAGCGCTGGCTCAGGTAGTGCTCGGCGATCTCGATCGGGGGAGCGATCCAGACGTCCTTCTTGGCGAGGATGTGCTGGATGAGCCGCTCGACCATCCGCATGCGCGACGGGCGACCGATCACCTGAGGATGGCCCATCAGGTTGAAGAATCCGCCCTCCTCGTAGGCGCCCTCGAACTCTTCCCTCCAGATGTCGAAGACGTCCTCCTGACTCCAGATGCCGTTGCCGAGCGGCGGCACCGCGCTGAAGCCAAAGTAGACCCAGTCGTTGTTGACCCACGAGGTGGGTAGCTCGACCAGCTCGCCATAAGGCGTCTTGTGGCAGTACGGCAGATCCGCGTCCATCAGGTTGCTGTGATAGACGAAGCCGTGCTTCCTGAGCAGCTCCATCGTGTGCTTGCTCGGATCGCACGACGGCGCCCGCGAGCCGCGCGGACGGACGCCGAGCACGCTCTGGAAGATGTCCAGGCTCTTCACCAGCAGGGCCTCTTCCTCCTCGCGGCCGGAGAGGAAGAAGGGCTTCTCGTGCAGGTGGCCGTGGTGGCCGACCTCGTGGCCGCGGCGCAGCGCCTCGCGCGCCATGTCCGGGTAGCGCTCG
>Ga0126369_10001783_pt1 | contig 15100 bp, 17 predicted proteins | sample PanSoiMetaPlot_1_FD_109646 | JGI IMG/M metagenome (GOLD analysis project Ga0126369, IMG submission 109646) | Tropical forest soil microbial communities from Panama - MetaG Plot_1 | ecosystem: Environmental > Terrestrial > Soil > Tropical forest > Bulk soil | place: Panama | collected 2016-02-17 | reverse complement strand
CCGTAGGCGGCGCCATACGCAGCACTCGCAATCGTCATCGTGGGCGGCATCCGAAAGATGATTACCGCGACGGCGAAGGAAGTGAGCAAACCGAGGAGCGCCGCATAATGCGCGCGGATACGCAAACCCGCGAGGCTTCCCAAAAGCACAACGATCGGAAGGGCCGCGAACGCGGTGGATAAGATAACGTTGCCGAAAGGATCGTAAACTTGCGACCAGGTCATGGGCGACGTCAGTTAGCCGCGCGGTTTTTATCATGCCCCGCGAGATCTGCCAAACCAGGATTGGTTGACATCTTCTCCCGCTTGGGAAAACGGCCGGCGATTACTTAGCGGACAAGTCCGCGGAGCGGACGACAGCATAAAGCCTGGGCCGTAAGCCCCAGGATCCAAACCAAACAATCATCCCGCGGGGCGGGCGCCGGCCTTTCCGAACCTGAGGGAAGATTCAAATTCGCGTCGGATTCGAATACGTGAAAAGCAGCCCAATCACCGGGCTATCGCCCGCTCCGCGGCTTCGATTCTTTTTCTCCCCATGATCCTGGGGCTCACGCCCCAGGCTTTACGCTGCCGTCCGCTTCGCGGACTCAGCTAACTTTCCTTACCGCGGTTTGGTGACGACCTCATCCACCCGCTGCGTCGTAAATTGTTTTGGCCAGCTTTGCGATTACGCCTTCGCGCGTTTCTTCGTCAGCCGGTGAATCGGAGACAAAGACGGCGATGGCCAGATGCTTCCCGCCTGGCAGAGTGATGATGCCGATGTCGTTGGTCGCCGCAGTCATTCCTTTGTCGGTTCCCGACGTACCCGTCTTGTGAGCGACGACTGCTTCCGCGGGCAACAGACCTTTCAAGCGCTTGGCGCCGGGCTTGGACTCAATCATGTATTTCGTGAGCAAGGCCTTAGCCGCTTCAGATAATCCACGCCCCTCAAACAAAGCGCGCAGCAAAGCCACGGCTGATTCGGGCGACGCATAGTTGCGATACTGCGCCGTCGCATCCTCGCTAAGTTCCTTTTCGGTGTTGAGCACGATCAGGTCGGTGACCGGCAAATCAGTAACGTAACTCTGCACGATGGCGTTGCCGCCGGCGAGTTTCATCAACACATCCGAAGCGGTGCCATCGCTTTCCGTGAGCGCGTACCGCAACAACTGGTCGACCGTCAGATCAGCACCTTGTGGATACTTGTCTCGAATCGGCGAATGGGCCGCGGGCCCGATGTAATCTTCCTTCGCGATGCGCACGGTCTGATTGAGCTTTAGCTTTCCTTCATCAACCTGCTTCAAGACGGCCATGCTGATTGGCAGCTTGTAGACGCTCTGCATAGGAAAATGGTCGCGCGAATTCAGCGAGCCGACTGTCTCTCCCGTTTCCAGCACCATCGCGTGGACCCCGACGCGACCCTTGGCGAGCGAAGCAATTTGCATCAATTGAGGTTGCAGACTCGGCCGGCCCGGGCTGGTATTTGCGTTTGCATTTACATTTGCGGGCGCGCGCCGTTTGTCGACTTCGTGCGGAGCGATTTTGCAGCACGTAGCAGCCAGGCTGAGCACGAGCAATAAGATGGTTGTCGGTTTCCTCATCATCTTTATCCGGTAAAAACGATCGTGGTCTACAACCGCCGATTATACGTATTTCTATAGGTGCGAAGAATCGGGGCAGTAGCCCGACCGTGAGGGAGGGCCCTGCTGCGATGGTGAGCCCTCCCTGACGGTCGGGCTACTGCCCCGAGCTAATCAAGATACAACCAACCGCTGTTCGTCATTTCTTCCTGCTCACGGCCCGCGCTACAATTCCGAAAACCAATTTTCAAAGGGGAGATTAATCATGGCAAAACGTACGGCTAGCGCTGTTTGGGAAGGCAATCTTCGCGAGGGCAGCGGGAAAGTTAAGCTAGGCAGCGGTGCATTCGAAGGACAGTATTCATTCGTATCGCGCTTTGAAGAAGGAGCGGGGACAAATCCGGAGGAACTGATTGGGGCGGCGCACGCCGGATGTTTTTCAATGGCCCTGGCTGCCGGGTTGACGAAGGCCGGGCACAATCCGAAGCGCATCAGCACCAATGCGAGTGTCAGTCTCGAGAAGGTTGGCGAAGGCTTCAAAATCACCACCATCGAACTGACGACCGAAGGCGAAGTGCCGGGCATTGACGAGCAGACTTTTCTTGATGCGGCCGAGTCGGCCAAGAAGAATTGTCCGGTGTCGCAGGCTTTGGCCGGCGTCGATATCAAGTTGAACGCGACCTTTGTTAAAGTCGCGGCAGCGTAACGAGCGTTGAAATTCAGCCGCAGATAAGCGCGGATTTTCGCAGATAGGTCAGCAATTCTATCGGGGTAATCCGCGTGAATCTGCGGCTGGTTCGTTCGCGCGTAACCCTGATCGCCCTGGGAAAGCGACACGGGCGCGTGCTCATCTGGACACCCGACAAGTTACCTTCCCTCCTCTTTCTCGCTTCGCACCCAAAAACATTGACACCCGGTCCGGCCGCCGCTAGATTCTGTTTCCCCGTGAATGCCTTTTGATCTCATAAAGAAGCATCGCTACTCAAAAAAGGAGAAAACTATGACGAAGAATTGGATACGTCGAACAGTAATCGGCGGATTGGCGGCGGTCGCGGTCCTCGTGGCGGCAGTGCCCATCGTCAAGCTGGCGACCAACACCTCTGGAACGCTTGAGGCATGCATCAATCCGGGGAACGGCATGATGCGGCTGGTTGATGCGAGCACTGCCTGTCATAACAACGAATCGCGCGTAAGTTGGAACATCGAAGGCCCGCCGGGCCCGACGGGACCCGCAGGACCGACGGGGCCAACGGGACCCACCGGGCCGACTGGACCAACCGGACCAACTGGCCCAACCGGACCGACGGGACCAACCGGACCGACGGGACCGACGGGACCTGCCGGATCATCTGCCGGTGGGCCGCCGTTTGTTTGGGTTTGCACCTCGGCTAATTTCCCTTCGGGGGGCGGCAACCCCAGAAGCGACCTCTACGTGTTCAATGGAAGCTCGAGCACGGCCAACGTATCGGTGAACATTCTCGACGGCAGCGGGACCAATTTGAAGGGCCACACCATACCAGGCGCGCCCGGCCCGATCACGACTTATCCCGGTGATGCTGACGGCGACACCGTTGCTTTGGCTCCGGCACATACACGAGACGTGACCTGGGTCATGCCAAACACAACCGCCACGCCTATCACTGACACGGATGTCGTCACGACGGTCAGAGTAGTTTCCGATCAACCGGTCGTCGTGGGTGCGAACTTTCAGTTTGGTGGCCAGGTACCGAGCCAATGCAGCTTGCTGCCGAAATAACTCTTACGACCTGGCTGATTAAGACACTGAAGGCCCGCTCCTGCGGGCCTTCCATTTTAGGTAACGCCGGTTGGCTCACGTTTTGGATCACCGTTCGTTCGCGGCAATGGCGCCGAACACGCTGACCAGGGCAATGGCGGCGCCGATGCCTACAAAGATCACCGCCATCTTCGCATTCCGATGGCCGCGATTATCGTCGACGTTCTTGACGTCGGCATAACGAACTGTCGTGGGCGCGTCGGTTTTCGAGTCGCGAATCACGAAGTCTTCATCGCCGGCGCTGTAGACGTACCCTTTCACTTTGGCGCCGGTATTCAGAGTGATCGTCGCCTTGGCTTTCGAACCCACGCCCAGCTTCGCCACATTCCGCTTCACGTGATCAAAATCAGTCCGCGTCTGTGCGGCGACGCGGAAGAGTGGGGTGAGGATTAATAGGATGAGTACTAAACAAAAGATTCTTTTCATGCGATGTCCTTTAATTGAGAAAGATTCAGAAGGTATTTTTTTCGCGTCGGGAAGCCACGATTCGCGGCAATCCCGGTTGCGGTTTTGGTAATCTGGTTTCATTCGAGAATTTCGGTTTGTTTATTTGGTTGAATACCGACGTTGCTCGAGACTGATCCTTAAGCAGCCCCCCGCATCTGTCAGTCTCGACGCCCGAACAGTAACGCAATAGTGACTATAGCGGCGGCGCTGAGGCCGAGCGCCATCACCAGGCTGGATCGATCGCTCCGATTGTCGTCGACTTTATAAACGTCAGTGTAATGGACCGTCGTCGGCGTGTCGGTCTTGCGATCGCGGATGATGAACTCATCGTCGCCGGTACTATGAACATATCCTTTCACTTTGGTTCCGTCATGACGGGTGATGGTGACTTTCGCCTTGGAACCGACACCGAGTCGGGCCACCTCTTTCTTAATCTGCTCGACATCCTTGACGCTTTGGCCAAACCCGTGGGCGATCGGTGTCAGAATCAGCAGTAGTGACAGTAACCAGGAAAAGTTCTTCATTTGGTCTCCGGCGTTTGCTGGATTGTATTTCCGAATCGATTCCCAGCTGTGCAACGCGGGTGCCAAGCCGACAGTCGGCGGTTTTTGTTGACGAGTGAAGGCTATTCGCGGCGATTGGCGAGATTGCCTGGTGCAGTGAGCGTCCGACAGGTGAAAGAGAAAGTTGTGCGACCGAAGGCCCTAAACTGTGGAGATTCTTCGCAAGGGAATCATGTTAGAATACGCACTTAGCGCGATGGTAAAAGCAGCAAGGGCAATACTCCACGACACCCAACCACATCTGCCGTTACGCAGCGAATCACTGCGGTGCCTTTATTCTTTGACGCCACCGCTGAAGTGGGCTGGCGGTAAACGCTGGCAATTGCCGCATTTGAAGACACTTTGGGAAGAGAATAGAGGCCGCCGACTGGTTGAGCCGTTTTGCGGCGGGCTTGCTGTTACCCTCGGGTTGTTGCCTGATCGAGCGCTATTGAATGATATTAACCCCCATCTGATTAATTTCTATCGTTGGCTGAAGCGAGGTCTCAATATCACTATCGAGATGGAAAACGACCGCTCATATTTCGACAGCAGCCGCAACCGTTTCAACGAACTACTTCGAATTGGGAAAGCAAGCACTAAAGAGGCGGCTTCGCTGTTCTATTATCTAAACCGTACTGGTTATAACGGCTTGTGTAGGTTCAACCGCAGCGGCGAATTCAATGTGCCGTTTGGAAGATACGCTAGCATCAATTACAAGAGAGACTTTTTCGCTTATAAAGCCGGTTTTTTCAACTGGGAATTCTCTAATACGACCTTCGACCGGATAGAGCTTGAACCAAGCGATTTTGTTTATGCTGATCCACCGTATGACGTAGAATTCACTCAGTACTCACAAGGCGGATTTGGCTGGGATGAACAAGTGAGAACCGCAAAGTGGCTGTCCCAACACCCGGGGCCGGTTGTGCTTTCCAACCAAGCCACAAACCGGATTGTCGAACTCTACGAAGAATGTGGATTCACGTTAAGAAGGCTTAACGCCCCTCGGCGAATAAGTTGCACTGGTGACCGTTCTCCCGCTGTGGAAGTACTTGCCCTACGAAATATCTGATTGCGTTATGGCCCGTGATACACGTACAGGCGGTGTCATGGAAGAGATGATCCCAGCTTCTCTGAAGCGTGGCGGATACGATTACAAGTCAAGAGTAAAGATCGGTCAGCGACTCGGATGTGGCTCTCATTACGTAGATGCAATCGCTCAGAAGGGCGCCAGGAAAATTCTCATTTCGTCCAAGTGGCAACAATCCGCCGGCACCGCCGAACAAAAAATTCCTTTTGAGGTCATCTGTCTTGCAGAGGCTGTGGAAACCGGCGACTACGAGAAAGCTTACCTTGTTCTCGGCGGCGAAGGCTGGACGCTTCGCAACTTCTACACAAGCGGAGCTCTATCAAAATATCTTCGCGGCTCGGAGAATGTGGAGATAGTCACTCTAGAAAACTTCGTCGCAAAGGCAAACCGCGGTCTGCTCTGATAGCGACGAACTATCCTTTTCAACTCCAAACACAACCTCACGGGTCACTTAACCGCCGAGTGGCACATCAGGTGCACCCTCTAATTGCGTCGCGCTTAATCTCCTGCAAAACCGGGCGCGTTCGCAATAAATCAAGTGGGTTTTGCCACGATTTAGAACGGAGGGGAGTATGAAAAGGATTCTATCGATTCTCTTATTAACGGTGCTGATGTTTGGGGCTTTTGAATTCACCATGCCGTCAAATACATTTGCGCAGACGACGACGCGGGTTCGCTATCATCGCCGTCATCGAACGTTTTGGCAGAAGCATCGTGACAAGCTGACCACCGCCGGAGGCGCTCTGGGCGGCGCCGCAATTGGCGGTCTTGCCGGAGGCAAAAAAGGCGCAGGGATCGGCGCCCTGGTAGGCGCCGGAAGTGGTGCGGTCTACACCTACAAAATTCGTAAACGGCATCGTCATTATCGACGGTACTGACGAATGCCTGTTTAGCGGCGGGCTACCGCCCGCCGTTCGTATCAAGCAGGCGGGCAGTAGCCCGCCTCTAAACGAAAACGGAATGCGGGACTAGCACAACAGCCGCGGCTTCGGTCGCGGCTTTTGTTTTGTAATTTGATCGCAAACCATTCGCATGCTCCAACCTCGCCGGCGGGTAACGAGCGGTGCCGGTTTTGCGTCTAACTCAGTAGAGAACAAGGAGGGTGGATATGAGAGGAAAATACTTGCGCAAGTTAGGATCGCTGGTCTTGACGTTGCTCGTGCTCCCCGGCGCGGTCGCGCTCTTCTCCAGCACGACCGCAGAGGCGCAACGGCGTGTGATCATCGTACCGCGCTATCGTGTCTATAATCCGTGGTGGGGCTATCGGCCCTGGGCCTGGGGCGGCTACAATCCGTACTTCGACTACTACAGCCGGTACGGACATTACGTCTTCAACGACTCAGAATCAGCCCACAATCAGGGTTATCAGGACGGCGCCAAGACTGGACGAAACGACGGTAAGGATCGCAAGAGCTATAATCCGCAGCGGTCGCATTACTATCAGGAGGCTGGATACGGAAACTTTGGAGAACCCTATAGATCCGGATTCCTGAAAGGTTACGCCGACGGCTACAGGTCTTAGCGTGACTCATGATTGATGGGGGAGCCCGCCACCCAAACGAATGCCGCGAGTCACCAGGCCCGCGGCATTTTTATGGAGTGGGGCCGGCCTGACGGCGCTTTTCGATGGCTCGGAATTTCTCATTTAGGCCGGGGCTCCTGAAGACGGGAATCCAAACAAAGCGGCGTCAAGCCGCCGCACTCCAAATTCAGGAAACAACGGCCGCGCGAATTCCGTAATCGATTCTGGCTTGCTTCCACTCAGCTTAGCCCATAACATCCGCCGGCGAGGGTTGTCAAAATGTTCTGTCCGCAATGCGGAACCGATTCGGCCGAGGGCCAACACTATTGCCGTTCCTGCGGCACAAATCTGAAGGTCATCGGCCGCGCCGTGACACTTGGTGATGCGATCTCCAAGACCGATGGCGTGCCCGCGAAACTGAAAGAGATCATGAGCAACCCCAAAATTGCTCATGTGACGGAAGAAGTTTCGCGCGCGATGGAGAAAATGAATGCCGAAATCAGGCGCAGCTCGATTGAGCACCGTCGCGAAAGCATCAAGCAGTGGCGGCAACGGAAACAGAAGACGACGGCCGAGCGGCGCGAACGTCACCTGACCAAGGGCGCCGTCAAATTCTTTACCGGCGGCGGCCTCACGATTTTTCTCTACTTCCTTTTCCATTCGCTGCAATTGAAGTTGCCGCCCGACGTCGTGGCCGCGACCCCATTTGCAATAGATCCAGTAGTGCGATCGCTTTGGGCCTTTGGATTTATTCCGATGCTTTCCGGCGTCGGACACATAATCGCCGGCCTGACGATTAGGGCTCGGTCGCCAAGGCAGATCGAATCACCTAATGATGAGCCCTTGCGGATTGAACCAGACACGGCACGCGCATCCGTCGATCCTGAACGGACCGTGGTGGGCACGCGCCAACCGCCTTCCAGCGTCACCGAGCGCACCACGAATATTCTCGACCGCGATCCGCAGTGGCAGTAGAGGAAAGCAGAGATCAGACGTCAGCGGTCAGAGATCAGACATCCGCAGAAATCAAGTCCACGGTATCTGACGTCTGATTTTTGTCCTCTGCCTCTGATCTAATTCGCTTGTGCCAGCCGCGCTGAAGAGTATAATCCGCCACAACGATTACTCTTCCCGTTAACGTCCTTTCAATTCAGCCCGTCCTTCAGGAAAGGAGGCGCAAGATGAGATTAAGTCGAACCAGGGAACGAGGGGTCCTATTCTTTGCGGCCGTAATATTGTGCGCGGTCGCCACCATCGCCAGGGGACAAGACGTGAAGCCAGAGATGACGAGGCCGGAACCGTCCAGCCCCCCTCCGGCTCAACCCAGTTCGCCGCCCCCCAGTCAACCAAGTCAATCGAGCCCGCCGAGCAGCTCCAGCCGCGGCTCGGACAGCGGCTCCAGTCGCAGTTCGGACAGCGGTAGCCGCAATTCGGACAGCAGCCGCGGCAGCCGGGGCAATGACAGCAGCGGCCAGAGAGATCGCGGCGGCGATTCCAATCGCGGCAGCCGAAGTGATAGTGGCAGTCGCGGTGGTTCGGATCGCCGGAGCGGCAGCGATAGTACCCCGGTGCGTCGCAGTGGCGACGGTGACGGCAGTGACAATCGCCGTGACCGGGCTGTTACTGACACCCCCATTCGCACGCGTCCGGCTGACGGCTCGACTAGCGGCTCCAATTCGGCTGATCGCAGCCGGGATCGTGGAGACCGAGGTCGCGATCGCGATAAAGACAAAGATCGAGACGGCGGCCGGGGCGCCGACCGCCGCGGGAATCGCGGAGGCGACCGCGGCGGTGATCGGGGAGGCGACCGCGGAAACGATCGCGACAAGGACCGCTGGACTGACCACGGCAAGGATCGCGACCGGGACAAGGATCGAGATCGCGACCGCTATCGCGATCGAGACCACAACGGCCGGCATTCGCGAGGTTATTACTGCGACCGCTATGGCCACCCGATCTATGACGTGTCGGATTATTACTTCTACACGGAAGTCTATGATGCCGGTAACTATGGCGATTACATTTACGGCTCGGATGCCTACGACAACGGGTATGGAGATGGTGTGCTCACGGGCGCGAATGATGCGCGGCGCGCACAGAGCTACGATCCGGAGCGATCGCATTTCTACAGAAGCGGTAGCGGCGGCTATAGCTCAGCCCTGGGGCAACGCGTGATCTACCAGCAGGCCTACCGCGATGGCTTTTTGCGCGGCTATGACGAGGGCTTCCGAAACTGGCAGCGCTACTGTCTTGGCGGTGTCTGCCACCGACCGTAGTCAATCTCAAGCCCTGTAAACCAACGAAGCCGCGATTCGTCCGAGTCGCGGCTTCTTTTCTTTGTCTAAACCATTTCGTAAAACCGCCCGACCGGTTCACACGAAATCGTGCTGAGTTGTTCACCAGATGCCAATATTTCTCGCGGCAGCCTCATAGTTGTTTGCGCATCCTGCTGCGGCACAACCTTTGCCATTCCGAGCGGCGGAGGTTCGATAAATGAAATCACACTATCTCAACAGCAAAACCGGGAGAATCTTGTTGGCGCTGTCATTTCTTGTGGGCGTAGGCATGGTCTCCACCGCCAGCGCACAGAATTGGCCGTCCAACCAGGACCCGTACCGGCAGAATCGTCGCGACGATCGCTACGGAAGGAACGGCGGATACAACAACAACATGTATCAAGTCGCCGCGCAGCAGGGTTACCAGGACGGTATGTACACCGGCGAGAACGATGCGGCACGACGACAGAATTACAATCCGCAACGTTCGCACTACTATCGCAACGGACACGGCGACAATGGCAACTACGGCAACAATGGTCGCTACGGCAATTCGGCCCAGTTCCAGCAGGCCTATCGCCAGGGATTCATGCAAGGCTATAACGACGGATACCAGCGTTATGGCGGCAACCGTCGCAATAACGGACGCTACAATCGCTGGCCGTTCTAATCAATTCCCTTGACCGCTCGGCTCCCGGCTCCGAGATAAGCCGCAAGCGATGTCGTTGACTTCGGTCAGCGGCATCGCTTTTTTGTGTCAGAAGCCCGACCGTAAGGGAGGGCAGCACGCCTCACCAGCAACTAAGAAGGAAGCTGCCGGCCCTCCCTCACGGTCGGGCTTCTGATACCTCGTGGTATTTCTCAAGTGATTGTGGTATTAAAAACGTCCCCCACTTCTAAACATTCGAATCCGGAGGAGCCCGAAACGATGAAAGCAGAATGCCGTCTGACCAGAGCCGCGCTAAGAAAAGGCCTGACGATGTTGTCCGTGTTCGCCATCGCGATGTTTGCGATGATGTTTTGCGCCCACGCCCAGGACATGTCGCACAACCACATGTCGGGAAACTACGATCCGACTGCCGAGAGCGAAATCATTCAGGACTGGGCCAAGCAGAAGCTGGCGAAATCGCCGCGGCACAAAGAATGGGTCAAGGTGAAGAACGGCACGCGCGAAGTCAACAGCTTCGTCGTCTATCCCGAGTCAAACAAAAAAGCAACGGCCGTCGTCGTGATTCATGAAATTTTCGGCATGAGTGATTGGGTGCAGCAGCTCACCGATGAATTGGCAGAAGCCGGGTATATCGCGATTGCGCCCGATTTGCTGTCAGGCATGGGCCCGAACGGTGGCGGCACCAGCTCGTTGGATGCCAACGGAGTGCGTCAGGCCATCGGCGCCTTGCCTCCGGATCAAATCACTGCGGACCTTAATGCAGTAGCTGATTACATCGCGAAAGTTCCCGGAGCGAATGGAAAGGTTGCCGTCACCGGCTATTGTTGGGGTGGTAGTCAATCTTTTCGGTTTGCAACCAACCGGCCCAGTCTAAAAGCGGCTTTTGTGTTCTATGGTTCCGCTCCCAGTGACAACGCGCAGGGACAAACATACACGGTTGATAAAGCTGCCGTCGGAAAGATTGGCGCGCCGGTTTATGGCTTCTATGCCGGGAACGACATGCGCATTGACGCCACGATCCCGCCGACGACTGATGCGATGAAGGAACTAAAGAAACCATATGAGCCGGTAACGTACGAGGGCGCCGGCCACGGCTTTATGCGCGCGGGTGAGCCAAACAATCCACCGCCGGCGCCGGCGGCGGCCGGCGCGGATGAAGCCGCCGCGAAGAAAGCTGCCGACGCGCTGACGGCATACAACGGCAACCGGAAAGCTCACGACGACGCCTGGAAGCGCTGGATGGCAATTCTCGCGAAGCTTTAATTGATGATCTGCGCGAAACTATAATTCATGATCTGTTTAGAGTCGGGCTACCGCCCGCCTAGTCGGCCAGTAGCCCGACTCTAAACGTCTGCTGGACTATGAGTTCAAAAGCCAACGTTACCCTCCGGTGTCTGCTCTTATTGACGCTGGCCACTCAATGTATTTCCGCGCCCACGGCCCCTCTCAAAGCCGAAGACGACTTTCAAATCGTCAAAGTCGCTGATGGCGTCTATGCGGCCATCGCTAAATCGGGCGGGCTCGCTTCCGGCAATGCCGGTTTCATCATCGGCGACGACGGCGTTTTGATTTTTGACACCTTCTTCACCCCCGCGGCTATCGAGGAATTGATTGGCGAAATTCAGACGCTTACCAGGCTGCCAATCAAATACGCCGTCAACAGCCACTATCATCTGGATCACACCGGCGGTAATCAGGTGCTCGCGGCGCGCGGCGTTCCCATCATCGCGCATGACAACGTGATGATTTGGCAGACGACCAGGAACAAGAGGTTTCTGCCGGCGGCCGAGGATCTGGCCAAACGAAAAGCGGAGGCGGAAAAGCAGCTGGCCGCCCTGTCTGCCAATCCACAGGTGTTGACCATGCCGCCCGACCAAACGGACAAGCGCGCGCAGCTTGAGCGCAACCTTCGACGACTGGAGGCGATGAGCGCCATCAAGTTGACGAATCCGACGAAGACGTTCAAGACCGGCACCATGACGCTCGACTTGGGAAAACGAAAGGTGATCCTGGCCACCTTGCCCGGTCATACCGGCGGTGATGTCTTTGCCTATGTGCCTGACGCCAACGTCGTGTTCACCGGCGATCTGGGCTGGTCGCGGACACTTCCAAATCTGGTCGACGCAACCGTCAATGATTGGATTCCCACACTCGATCAGCTCCTGAAGCAATATCCAACCGCGAAGTACGTGCCGGGCCACGGCAATGTCGCCGGCGCTCCCGACATCAAGGACTTTCGTGAATATCTCGATGATTTGCGCGCCCGCGTGAAACAGGGGATCGCAAACGGACTAACCGTCGATCAGGCGAAGCAGCAATTGACCTTGCCGGAAAAATACAAACCTTTCGCCTTTCAAAACTTCGCCGTCCCTAACGTTGAGGACATGTATAAAGAGCTGAAGGGCACAAAGTTCAGCAATCAATAAAATCGAATCGGGCCCCATCACCATTGACACAGGTCCTCACGCAGCCGTCTTTCGCAGACCTCCGTTGCCGGCTTCGCGAAAAGATTTGAGGATCCACCACAGCAAAACTGCGGCGAGGATCAATCCCACCAGCACCCAAACCAGGCTTCCCAGCACATCGGCCAAGGCCTGCACGCTGCCGCTAAAGAGTTTGCCCAACGACACGTAGAGAACCACCCAGAGCGTCTCGCCCAGGACATCCCAAATAAAAAACCGCCGCCAGGGATATTTAGTCATCCCGCTGGTCAGGTTTAGCCATGGTCCCAGCGGCGTTACTAACCAGCGTGAAAAGAAGATTCCGGCAGCGCCCCAACGTTCGGCGAAAGCATGCGCGCGGGCAATTTTGTCGGCGCCACTCTTTGATCTGCGAATGCGGTTGGCGATGCGCTCACCGCCCCAAAGTCCGATGGCAAAGCCGATGTGATCTCCGATGATCGCGGCCGAACTGCCGACCACAATCACCGGCCAGAAGCGCATTTCACCCAATTCCACAAAAGAACCGGCCGCGACCAGCGTCAGCGTTACGGGCAAAGGTACGCCGACCGCGGCAATAGCGATCACCGCAAATAGCGCCGGCAAACCGTAGGTCGAAATTGCCGCCAGCAGTTGGTCCGTCAGGTTCACGGCGAGGTCTCCGGTGGCGGTCCGTTGGGCGGCGGCTGTTGACGCGTCCGCGCAATTGTCTCGTCGAGCGTTCTTATTACCTCCTCGACGGAGCGATTCTGTTCCTGCGCAAGTTTTCGAATCGGCCGGCGATCGTGCGGCGGGTGTTGAATATTCAGCGCGTCATACAAGACCCGGGGAGGCACGCGATAGGAATGCGCGACGTAAGGCAGAGTCATCCACGGCCGGATTACTTCGTCGCGATGCATGCGCCAATAGACCGCGCGGCGAACGGTGCGGACGGCGAACAGACCAGTAAGGAGCAGCACCAGGGCCAGCGCTGCGATCGCAATCCACTGTTTCGAGTTTGGGCGCTTCACACTTTACGTTCGACGCTCGGCAAAATTTGGAGTGCGGCTACTGGTCACCGCTTTGCTGTACAACGGCGCACCAGTCGGCGCACTCCAAAGCAACTATTTGATGGAAATCTTAAGCGTATAGTGCGCCGCGGGATGCGCCATAACCTCGACGAAGTAATCACCGGTCTTGGGAATTCGTCCCACCCACTTTCGTCCGCCGTCGGATTCTTTTCCGAAATTCACCGGATCCAGCGATGGTGAAGCGCTGACACCGAAGCTAGCGGTATTGTCTTCTTCCTGGCGCCACGAGAGCTCCATCGTCACCAGCCGATTTTTCCGCAACTGCACGACATAAATATCGCCGGCCTCACCTCCGACCAAACCGCGCACGGTCACCGGCGCGCGCACACGTGTCGGCTTGGGCTGAGCCTGGGCCATCACGCTGCTCGCCAGAATTGCGGTGATCAGGATCAGTTTCACCGCCCGGGTGATGGTCAACTGCATGGGAAGCTGTTCCTTCCTATCGCTCGCTCGTTGTCGAAAGTCAAAACGGCGGCAATAATAGCACCTTACGAATGCCGCCGCCCGAACCTTTGTCAGCCTCAGATACGGACGTCGCCAGACGCCAAACCGCATTCTCATCTCTTAGACACCGCGATTTCCGGCTGCTGTGGATGGGCCAGATTGTTTCGGTGATTGGATCGCAGATGCAGTTGGCGGCGATCAACTGGCACATCTACATCCTGACCCAGTCGGCCCTGGCGCTGGGATTGGTCGGGGCCTGCCGCGCGGTGCCGATCATTCTCTGCTCCCTGATGGGCGGGGTCGTCGCTGACGTCGTCGATCGACGCCGCCTGATGGTGATCACGCAGACGATCATGCTCGTTTGTAGCGCGATCCTTTCGTTCATCAGCTTCAAAGGACTGCCACATGCCTGGCCCATTTTTCTCTTGACGGCGATCGCCTCGGCCGCCTGGGCCTTCGACACGCCGGCGCGCCAGTCTTTAATGCCGATGCTGGTGCCGGTGAAGGACTTCCCCAATGCCGTCAGTCTCAGCATGTTGATGTTTCACATCGGCTTGATTACCGGTCCGCCCCTGGCCGGATTTCTTTTGGCCAGTCATGGGCCCGCGCTGGTTTACGCCATCAATGCGATCTCATTCCTCGCGGTCATCGGCGGATTGCTGCTGATGCACACCACCGGCAAGCCCGAGAAGACCGAAGAGCCGAACGAGATCAGCTTCCAGGCTTTATTGGAAGGGCTGCGCTTTGTCTGGCGCACGCCCATCATCGTGCAGACTATGACCCTAGATTTCGTGGCGACGTTCTTCGCCTCGGCAAATCAATTGCTGCCGATTTATGCGAAAGATATTCTGGCCGTGGGCGCGCGTGGTTATGGTTTTCTGGCCGCGGCGCCGGCGGCCGGTGCGATTGTCGCCGGACTTATCATGGCGCGCATTGGAGTCTTGAAGCGGCAGGGTCTGACCGTGATCGTATCCGTGGCGTTTTACGGGGCGGCCACGATCGTGTTTGGCGTGTCGCGAGTCTTCTGGTTTTCACTTTTGATGCTGGCCGTTACCGGGGCCGCCGACGCCGTCAGCACCATCCTGCGCCAAACCATCCGGCAGCTGGTGACGCCAAACAAACTGCGCGGGCGCATGACCTCGATTAACATGATCTTTTTCATGGGCGGCCCGCAGTTGGGTGAAGTTGAAGCCGGGACAGTCGCCGCCCTGCTGGGCGCACCGCTGTCAGTTGTCACCGGCGGCGTGG
>Ga0126369_10001782_pt1 | contig 15103 bp, 9 predicted proteins | sample PanSoiMetaPlot_1_FD_109646 | JGI IMG/M metagenome (GOLD analysis project Ga0126369, IMG submission 109646) | Tropical forest soil microbial communities from Panama - MetaG Plot_1 | ecosystem: Environmental > Terrestrial > Soil > Tropical forest > Bulk soil | place: Panama | collected 2016-02-17 | reverse complement strand
GCACGCCTATCTCGACGCGACCACCCAGGACCGCATCATTGCAGCCGTCCGGCGCGCGGTGGGCAATTAGTCTTACTGCGTCATAATCCAACGCGATTGTTTGGCCAGCCAAGCTCTGCAGCATGGGCAGCGGCAGTTCGCGCCGCAAGCTTTATCTTAGCGCTTATGGGGTTGTCCCAGCCATCCCGATAGTTCCGGCACCGAGCTCTTCTAATCGAGATCGCTGGGACAAGCCCGGCGACGACGCCCATAAGTGATTCATAACGATCGAAATCCGGTCTACGTCGTCATCGCCCGCGAAAGATGTCCGCCTTTAAGGCTAAGATTTTGCGACCTTCGGGCTGCGACCTCCGGGCCGTCGATTTAGATCAGATTGTGTTATAACAATTTGCAGTCGGCGGGTGTGGGGAAAGTGACGCCGTGGCGGGCAAGATCTTCATCAACTATCGGCGCGTCGAGAGCCTGAAGGATGCACAGCATCTCAAGACGCTGTTTGATAAGGAGTTCGGCGCAGAGCGCGTGTTTCTCGACGTGCGCGGCATCGCCGGTGGCGTAAATTGGCTGCAGACCCTTGAGCGGCAGGTGGCCGCCAGCGCTGCCATGGTTGTGCTGATCGGAAAGGATTGGGCCAATCTCAAGGACGAGCATGGCAACTGTCGGCTCCACGATCCGAATGACTTCGTGCGATTTGAAATATCCCAGGCGCTGCTGCGGCGTTTACCGATCATACCGGTTTCGATTGATGGAGCGCGAGCACCAAACTCGACGCAGGTGCCGGGCAACCTTATTCCGTTGTCGCTGCTTCAGGCCATGCCGCTGCGCACGGAAAGCTTCACGCAGGATGCACAGGAGATCGCCAAACGGCTTAGGGTATTATTGGAGAAGAAGCAGCGGCGGCAGCAGCAGCAGCGCGGCGTGCTGGCGTGGGGGGCTGGCCTTGGACTGGCGGGTGGTCTGGCCGCCGGGGTCGCGGTGGGTCCAATGGTGCTGAACGGATTGGGACTTCCGTTCCCGGGTGTCACGCTTCCCGGCGATGCTCGACGGGTGGCTACGGCTGAGAACGAGCGGGATCAAGCCCTCAAGGAAGTTGCTACAGCGATAAGTGCTGTGAAAGTCACTGAACAACGTTTGGCAGAGGCCGAGCGTGCCGCCCAGGACGCACAGACCGCGCAACAAGCGCTATCGCAACGGGCGGCAGCGGCCGAGAAAGAGCGAGATGAAGCGCGCAAAGAGTCGGCTGCAGCGCGTGCCGGGCTTGTCACAGCGGACAGAGATCTGATTGCCGCTAAACAACGTGTTGATGACGCCGAGCGTGCCGCAAAAACGGCACAGGCCGCACAACAAGCACTCTCGCCACGGCTGTCCACGGCCGAGAAAGAGCGGGATGAAGCGCGCAAGGACGCGGCTACCGCCAACGCGAAGGTCACAGACCTCGAGAAGACGCTCGGGTCAATTCCCGCGCCTGGCCGTACCATGCGGGACTGCTCCGATTGTCCCGAGATGGTGGTGGTGCCCGCCGGCAAGTTCACGATGGGATCGACGGACGGAAGTTCCGACGAGCAACCGGTGCACGACGTAACCATCGGTCGGCCGTTTGCTGTTGGCAAATTCGAGGTGACGTTTGCCGATTGGGAAGCCTGTGTGGCGGGCGGCGGTTGCACAAGCAACAAAAGCCCGAGCGATGAGGGGTGGGGTAAGGGAAGACGCCCGGTGATCAACGTGTCCTGGAACGATGCCAAGGACTACGTGACGTGGCTCGTGCGCAAAACCGGCCAACCGTATCATCTTTTGACCGAGGCCGAATGGGAATACGCGGCGCACGCCGGCACAAACTCCAAGTACGCGTTCGGTGATACGATCAACAAACAGCAGGCCCAATTCTCGGAAAGCAAGACCGCCGAGGTAGGCAGCTTTCCGGCAAATGCCTGGGGACTGCACGATATGCACGGCAATGTGTGGGAATGGGTGGAGGATTGCTATCAGGATAACTATCGCGATGCGTCTTCAGACAGTTCGGCCCGATCGGTGTCGAATTGCTCGTTCCGCGCTCTGCGCGGCGGTTCCTGGAACTACGTTCCACAGTACCTCCGCTCGGCCTACCGCGGCAGGAACCGACCCGACTACCGCAGCAGCTGGGTCGGTTTCCGTGTTGCCAGAACGCTTTAACCTCCCCTTTACATCTCCATCCGCTAAGGTCCAGGAACCGCCGCTACTTTCACAAGTCGGGCCATGATCGACGGGGCGTCGGTATAATAATACTATAAAAGCTGTTAGGTGCGGATTTTGTGGAAACGAACTAATTTTGGAATTCCAAACGAAATCAATGCCGTGTGGCTTCCTTTGCCACAGCCTCGTAGCCGGATTGAGCGCAGCAAAATCCCGGTTAGGCCGCCCCGGATGTCGCTGCACTCCATCCGGGCTACGATCTAGGAACCGCCACAACTTTTGCCCCTCTTACTTTACGTCTTGCGCACGACTGTCTATCCACCAGCGGCCGAGATCAGACCCGCCGAAGGCGGGTATGATCTTTTTTGGTGCGAATCGGGGACCGCGCGCGGATCGCGAGAGAATCAGCCTAACCATAATATTCCCATGCTTAACCACATCATGACCGTCGGCGGCTTGACGCTGGTGTCGCGCGTCACCGGATTTTTGCGCGACATCGTGTTGGCAGCGATTCTCGGCGCCGGCCCGGTGGCAGACGCGTTCTTCATCGCGTTGCGGCTGCCTAATCATTTCCGTGCCATTTTCGCCGAGGGTGCGTTCAATGCGGCTTTCGTTCCGGCCTATGCGCGCATCCGCGGCGAGCGTGGCGGCGAGCCGGCGGGGCTGTTCGCCGACCGTATCTTCACCATGCTGTTTGCCGCGGAGGGGTTGCTTCTCGCGATGGCGCTCCTGTTTACGCCCGCGGTCATTTCGCTCCTGGCTCCGGGTTTTAACCAGGACCCGGAGCGCTTCGCCCTTGCGGTCGAACTCACCCGCATCACGTTTCCGTATTTGCTGCTGGTGACGCTGGTCACGCTCTACGGCGGCATCCTCAATGCGTTGCAGCGGTTTGCCTCGCCGGCTGCGGCGCCGATCCTTCTCAATCTGTCGATGATGGCGACGCTGGCGCTTGCAGCGTTTTTCCCGACCGCCGGCCATGCGGCGGCCTGGGGCGTGTTCATCGCCGGATGCCTGGAAGCCCTGATGGTAGCGGCGGATCTCCGCTGCCACGACAGAGTACCGAAATTTCGGGCATGGCGGCTCGATGACGACGTGCGGCGCTTCTTCAAAGCGCTGGGGCCGGCAGTGCTCGGCTCGGCCGGAACCCAGATCGCGTTGTTCGCCGACACCATCATCGCGAGTTTCCTCGCTGCCGGCGCGGTTTCGGCCCTTTATTATGCCGATCGGCTCAACCAGCTGCCCATCGGCGTCATCGGCATTGCGGTCGGCACGGTACTGTTGCCCGAAATGGCGAACCGGATCGCCGTCGGCGACGATAACGGCGCCCGTCGTGCTCAGAATCGCGCCATCGAGTTCACCTTGTTATTGTCAATCCCCTGCGTCGCCGCCTTCGCTATCGTGCCCGATCTCATCATGCTGGCGCTGTTCTCGCGCGGCGCGTTTACGGCGGCCGATGCGGCTGCCGCCGGCGCGACGCTTGCGGCCTATGCGATCGGATTGCTGCCGTTCGTGCTGCTGCGGGCCGTGTCATCGAGCTTTCTCGCCCGCGGCGATACCGCAACCCCAGTCAAGGCGTTGATGGTTTCGGTCATCGTCAATGTCGCGTTGAAAATCTTGCTGATGGATCGCTATGCCCAGGTCGGGCTCGCCTTCGCGACTTCCATCGGGGTGTGGGTGAATTTCGCGCTCCTGGGATGGTTTGCGATGCGCCGCAAGCTGATTGCGCTCGACGACCGCTTGCGATCCTCGGTCATAAAGCTTGCAGTGTCGGGGCTTGCGCTTGCAGTGGCGCTGATCGTCGCGGCCAGCCCGGTCATACGCCAATGTGATTCGCTCGGCACACTACGATTCGCGGTGGCGCTTGCTATTTTGGCCGTTTTGAGCGCAACCGTGTACGGCGGTTCTATCGCGCTCCTATTTGGCCCGCGGTGGATTCGTGAATTCGGGCGCGTAGGGGGCCACTGATGGCAAAGCCAACTCCGTTATTCGACTTTCGACCAACGCGCTGGCGATATTTGCGCCACATTCAGCTTCATGGATGCTGCCGGTACGTGAATAACGAATAGCAGGCCATCGTAATCGCAAGACAGTGTCTTGCACATCTCGGCTGACGGCTTACGTATTGGCGCCGTGCTGGTTTGCATCCAGGGAGAATTCATGCAGATGTCCACCCCCGTGTGTGCGGTCTTGCTGGCGGCCCTCGTTCTGCTGCCGGGCTGCAGCGAAAGTCCGCAAAAGCAGACCGCGCCGCCGCCGCCGCCCGTTGTCACGATTGCCAAACCGACTAAGCGTACGGTCGTCGACCAGGATGAATACGTCGGCCGTTTCGTGGCGATTGACAGCGTAGAGATTCGCGCCCGCGTCTCAGGATACCTTGATCGCATTGACTTTACTGACGGTCAGATGGTCAAGCAAGGCGACCTCCTGTTCACCCTGGACAAGCGCCCGTACCAGACCGCCCTCGACCAAGCCATCGGAAATCTGGAACAGGCCCGGGCCAACCTTGCTTTTGCGGAAACCGATCTAGCCCGCGGTGCGCAACTTGTAAGGGAGCGCACTATCACGGAGCAGACCTTCGACCAGCGGACCCAGGCGAAGCGCGTTGCCGAGGCGACCGTACGAGCCCGCGAGGCGGCGGTCGCAAGCGCCAGGCTCGATCTCGATTTCACCGAGTTGAGGGCGCCGGTCGCTGGCCGTATCGGTGACCGCCGCGTATCGCCGGGCAACCTCGTCACGGGCGGCACCACCGGCAACACCTCGTTACTCGCAACCATCGTGTCGACGGACCCAATTCGATTCGAGTTCACTTTCGACGAGGCGTCCTATCTTCGCTACGAACGGCTGGCCCAGAGCGGTCGCGACGTGACCAGTCGCGAGGGCAGCGTTATCGTGGCGCTCAAGCTGCTCGACGAGCCAGACTTCCAGCATCAGGGCCGCATGGATTTTGTCGACAACGTGATCGACCGAGCCTCCGGCACCATCCGCGGTCGTGCGGTGTTCTCCAATGCGGACGGTGTATTCACACCTGGCATGTTTGGCCGGGTGCGGGTACCGGGCTCACCGTCATATGTGGCGGTCCTCGTCCCTGACACAGCGATCGGCACCGAACAGGCGCGCAAGTTCGTGTTGGTCGTCGACGCCGACAATGTCGTGAGAGTAAAATACGTGACGCTGGGACAGGTGTTCGACAATCTGCGGGTTATCAAGTCCGGTCTCGACGAGAACGATCGGGTCGTCGTCAATGGCCTGATGCGGGCGCGGCCGAACCAGAAAGTGACTCCGCAGGAGGAAGGTGCGCCGCCGCCAACGCCGGGCACTCCGCAAGCGAAGAACTGAGGTCGCCGATGCGGATATCGCATTTCTTTATCGATCGGCCGATCTTCGCGGCGGTGGTCTCAATCGTTTTCGTTATCCTCGGCGGGGTATCGTTCTCTCGGCTGCCGGTCGCGCAATATCCTGAGATCGCGCCGCCGATCATTAACGTGACCGGCCAATATCCCGGCGCCAGCGCCGAAGTGGTGGCCGCGACCGTGGTTTCCCCCATTGAAGACCAGATCAACGGGGTCGAGAACATGATCTACATGTCCTCGAACTCCACCTCCGACGGCCGCTTTACGATCTCGGTCTCCTTCGAACTCGGGACCAATCTCGATATTGCGCAGGTCCAGGTCCAGAATCGTACCGCCACCGCGCAGCCGCGGTTGCCGACCGATGTGCGCAACATCGGCGTAACCGTGTCCAAGGCCTCGCCCGACTTGATGATGGTCGTGCACCTCTACTCGCCCGACAAATCGCGCGACACCCTGTTCATTTCCAATTACGCAACCCTTGAGATCAAGGATGCGCTGACGCGCGTCGACGGCGTCGGATCCATCACAGTATTCGGCGGCCGTGACTACTCCATGCGAATCTGGCTCGATCCCGACCGCTTGCAGTCGCTTGGCATGACCGCGACCGACGTAACGTTGGCTTTGCAGGGGCAGAATATCCAGGTCGCATCGGGTGTGCTCAATCAGCAGCCAATGGAGCATGCAGGCGCCTTCGAGGTCGCCGTTCAAACTTTGGGACGGCTGGCCGATCCAGACGAGTTTTCCAACATCGTGGTCAAGCAGACCCCCGGTGCACTGGTCCGGCTCAAGGATGTGGCTCGTATCGAGCTGGCGGCCCAGGATTATACGACCAATTCCTATCTCGACCGCGACCCCGCGGTGGCGTTGGCCATATTCCAGCGTCCGGGCTCGAATGCGCTTGCGACTGCCAAGGGCATCATCGACACCATGAACGCGGTGTCGGTCCGCTTTCCGCCCGGGATCAAGCACGCCATCGTCTACAACCCGACCGAGTTCATCCAGCAGTCGGTCGATGCCGTCATCGAGACCATTGGAGAGGCGATCATCCTCGTAGTGCTGGTGGTTATCCTGTTCCTGCAGACGTGGCGTGCCGCGGTGATTCCGATCGTGGCGATCCCGGTCTCGCTGATCGGCACCTTTTTCTTCATGGCCATATTCGGTTTCACGCTGAATAATCTGTCGCTGTTCGGTCTGGTCCTTGCGATCGGTATCGTGGTCGATGATGCAATCGTGGTGGTGGAGAATGTCGAACGCAATATTGCGGCAGGTTTCTCGCCTCACGACGCTGCGATCAAGAGCATGGATGAAGTTGGATCGGCGTTGATCGCGATCGCGCTGGTGCTGTGCGCGGTCTTTGTGCCGGCCGGATTCATTACCGGAATCTCCGGACAGTTCTATCGACAGTTCGCGCTTACCATTGCGGGCGCGACGGTGATCTCGCTTATCGTTTCGCTGACACTGTCGCCGGCCATGTGCGCGTTGCTGCTCAAGCCCCACGATACGCATCGTCGGGCCCGGTGGTGGATGCGTCCGCTGCGCGGTTTCTTCAATGCGTTCAACTGGGGATTTGACCGGCTCGGCCGGGGCTACGCGTGGCTGGCGGGACGGGTGGTGCGTATAGCCGTCGTCATGCTGGTCGCCTATGCGGGCATTATTGGCTACGGGCTCAACGAATTCCGCAAGGCTCCGGCGGGCTTCATTCCGCAGGTCGATCGCGGCTACCTGATCGTCGTGACCCAGCTTCCCCCCGGCGCTTCGCTCGCGCGTACCGACGAGGTGCATCGACGCGCAATCGAAATCGCACTCGACACCCCAGGCGTCGAGCATGGTGTCAATTTCGTCGGCTTTTCCGGAGCCACGTTCACCAATGCGCCCAATGCAGGCGCGATCTTTCTCACCCTCGAGCCGTGGGAGAAGCGCTCTGGTGATCCGCGCAAATCGGCCGCCGCCATCACCGGCGCGCTGTTCGGCAAGTTCGCTGCAATCCAGGATGCGCTTATCTTCGTGGTGCAGCCGCCGCCGGTGTCCGGCATCGGCAATGCCGGCGGTTTCCGGATGATGGTTGAGGATCGTGGCGGCGCCGGTCCGCAGGCGTTGCAGGCTGCAGCAGTGGCCTTGATGGTGCGCGCCAACCAGACGCCGGGGATAACGCAGGCTTTTACCTTGTTCGAGACGTCGACGCCGCAGCTCTATCTCGATATCGATCGTGCCAAGGCGCAGCTTCTCGGCATTAACGTCGCCGAGGTGTTTGCCGCGCTTCAGGTCTTTGTCGGTTCGGCCTATGTTAATGATTTCAACCTGTTCGGACGCACCTTTCGGGTGATGGTCCAGGCCGATGGGACCTACCGTGAAGATGCGCGCGATGTCCTTAATCTGAGGGTGCGCAATGCGGCCGGAGAAACAGTTCCGCTGGCGTCGTTCACGACTGTTCGCAGCATTTCCGGACCCTACCGGGTGCCGCGCTACAATCTCTATCGCGCTGCTGAACTCGATGGCGCGGCGTCACCTGGCTATTCCCAGGGACAGGCCATCGACATCATGGAAAAACTTGCTCGCGAAACCTTGCCGGAAGGCTTCGGGCACGAATGGACTACGCTCGCTTTTCAGCAGATCAAGGCGGGAAACACATCGGTTTTTGCATTTGCGCTCGCAGTGGTGTTTGTGTTCCTGGTGCTCGCCGCACAGTTCGAGAGTCTGACGCTGCCGCTCGCCGTGATCCTGATCGTGCCCATGTGCCTGGTTGCCTCTATCACGGGCGTGATCATGCGCGGCATGGACAACAACATCCTCACCCAGGTCGGCTTCGTGGTATTGATCGGCCTTGCAGCCAAAAACGCCATTCTGATCGTGGAATTCGCAAGACAGCTTGAAGATCGCGGACGCGATCGTTTCGCGGCGGCGGTCGAGGCGGCGCGGCTTCGCCTGCGACCCATTCTGATGACGTCGTTCGCCTTCATTTTCGGTGTGATGCCGCTGGTTTGGGCAGTGGGTGCCGGCGCGGAACTGCGGCAGACGCTCGGCACCGCAGTGTTCGCTGGCATGATCGGCGTGACGGCGTTCGGACTTGTGTTTACGCCGGTGTTCTATGTCATCACTCGCTGGCTTGCAGGCTTGGCAAGCCGGCGCCGCACGCCGCCGCGATCCATGCCACAGCCGGCGGAGTGAAGGTTCTTCGTCGTGAGCACTATCGGTTATCGCCGATGACGGCAATTGTCGATACTGACCCCGGCCCAATCGTCCGCTTGCACTATCTTGGCTATAGCGCCCTTGCGCTCGTCGTAATGACGGCGGCGATCATGAGTCATGAGCGCTGGTTCCTCAACTTCGTTCACGTCATTTGCGGCGTGCTGTGGACCGGCATCGACCTGTTCATGGGCTTCGTAATCGGTCCGATCCTGCGTCGCGTCGATTTATCGGTGCGGCGTGAAATCATTGTCCGGCTGGTTCCGAAAACCTTGTTCCTGATGCCGACGCTCTCGATCATCACCGGTACCACGGGCTGGTATCTTGCCAGGGATCTGGGGCTTCTCGAGTTGCCATGGCCACAATTCGGCTGGGTTGCGGCCGCCCTCACTCTCGTCGCGCTGATGACGATCCAGGGCATAGGCTACCTGCTGCCGACCAATTTGCGGGTGTGTATGCAGTTGCGGAGGCCCGATCCGGATTTCGACAAAATCAGTCGAATGATGCGCAACTTCTTCTTTGCCGTTGCCGTGCAGGGCACCATGCAGGTGCTGACCATCATCATCATGGCCCGTTTCGTATCCGGCCTGTGAGCCCCCGCACGGGCACAAGTTCGCGATCGGAGATGTCATGCACCCGACCAAATTCGGTGTTTCGCAGGGCCTGACCCGCAAGGAGGACGATGTGCTCATTCGCGGCCATGGCCGCTATGTAGCAGACATCGCGCCGTCCGGCACGTTGCATGCGGTGGTGCTGCGTTCACCGCACGCGCACGCGCATTTGCGCATTACCGACATCACGGCCGCGCGCGGCGTGAAGGGCGTCCATCTCGTCCTTTCCGGACCGGACGTGATGGACCTCGGCGATCTTCCCTGCGTTGCCGTTCCGGAAGGCCTCACCGTCAATGCGCCGTCCTATCCGATTTTGGCGCGCGACGAGGTGCGGCACGTGGGCGATGCTGTCGCCTTCGTTGTTGCCGACACAATCGAGCGGGCCAAGGATGCGGCCGAAGCGATTGTTATCGACTGGCAGCCGTTGCCCCACGTGGTATCCGCCATTGACGCGCTCAAGCCTGGAGCACCCCAGGTGTGGTCGAGCCACGCGGGCAATGTTGCTTTCGAGCAAACGTTGGGCGACGAGAAAGTTACAACGCATGCGCTTGCGACGGCCGCCCGAACCGTGTCGCTATCCGTTGTCAATCAGCGACTCGTCACCAATTATCTCGATACCCGCGCTGTTATCGCCGAATACGACGCGACCACAGACCGCACGACGCTGACGCTCGGCAGTCAGGGCTCGCATCTGTTACGCGACCTGTTGAGCCAAGCGGTGCTCAAGATCCTGCCGGACCAGCTGCGCGTCATCACGCCGGACGTCGGCGGCGGATTCGGCACCAAGCTGTTTCCCTATCGCGAATATGCGCTCGCCGCCGTGGCCGCGAAGCGGCTCCGGCGTCCGGTAAAATGGGTTGCCGAGCGGACCGAGCACTTCCTCGGCGACACGCAAGGACGCGACAATTTCACCACCGCAACGCTTGCGCTCGACGCGGATAATCGTTTCACGGCGTTGTCGATCAATATGGCATGCGACATGGGCGCGTATCTTTCGGCTTTCGCGCCGTATATTCCGTACGTGGGCGCCGTCATGCTGCCGGGCGTCTATGATTTTCCGAACTGCTTCATCTGCATCACAGCGACCTTCACCCATACGCTGCCGGTCGATGCCTATCGGGGCGCCGGCCGACCGGGAGCAGCCTACCTGATCGAGCGGCTGGTCGACACCGCGGCACGCGACATCGGCATCTCGCCCGACGCGCTGCGCCAACGCAATTTCATCAAGCCCAAGGCGATGCCCTACACGACACCGACCCATAAGGTCTACGACTCCGGCGATTTCGCCGGGCATATGCGACGCGCCCAGGAGATCATCGATTGGAAAGGATTTGGCAAGCGCGCCGCAATTTCAAAAAAAAGCCGAAAGCTGCGGGGCATCGGCCTCAGCACCTATATCGAGGCCTGCGGCAACAATGGCCCGGACGCGGCCACTGTGCGGCTCGATCGCGACGGCAATATCACGGTCCTTGCGGGATCGCAGTCGACCGGGCAGGGGCACAAGACCGCCTATGCCCAACTGGTCGCTGAGCATCTCGACATTCCGCCGGAACGCGTGACCGTCATGCAGGGCGACACCGATTTGGTAGCAATGGGAGCCGGCACCGGCGGATCAAGCTCGATCACCTGCGGCGGCGCCTCGGTCGAAAGCGCGGCACGCAAGCTCGCCGCCAATTTGAAGTCACTTGCTGCAAATGAGCTGGAAGCAGCTGAAACCGACCTGGAGATCGAGAACGGACAAGTGCGCATCGCGGGGACCGACCGCACGATTTCGTTCGCCCGGTTGGCGGCGTCGACGCGAGCTACGCCTGAGCTTCTTTCGGTCATGGATTCGGTTGGACCGCCGCAACCGACCTATCCAAACGGCACCCATATTGCCGAGGTCGAAATCGATCCGGACACCGGTCATATCGATATTCTCGCCTACGTGGTGGTTGACGACTTCGGCGTCACGCTCAATCCGCTGCTGTTGGCCGGGCAGATCCATGGCGGCGCCGTGCAGGGAATCGGTCAGGCGATGATGGAAAAGACCATCTATGACGCTTCCTCCGGTCAGCTCGTCACTGCGTCGCTGATGGATTATGCGCTGCCGCGGGCGAGCGACACGCCGCCGTTCACCTTCGAGACCCGCAATGTGCGCTGCACCACCAATCCGCTGGGTGTTAAGGGCGCGGGCGAAGCGGGAGCCATCGGCTCGGCGCCAGCCGTCATGAATGCGGTCATGGATGCCCTTTATCGGGCATATCAGATACGCCATGTGGACATGCCGGCCACGCCGGAACGGGTATGGGCTGCCATCCGCGAAGCTCAGCGACTGCACACATTGTAAAGCTTCTGGAAGAACGACAAAAAGCCGGGCGGACATCGGCGGCGACAATCGCAACAACGTGTGGCACGTTGCCACCCCCTGAAGCCGGCACGTACAGGCTTTGAGAAGTTCGAGTCCGACGGCCCGGAGCACGAGCGTTCCGGGCCGTTTACATTGACAGAGTGCGCGACTCTAAAGTCCGTTGCCGGACACTCGTGGGACGAGCCCGGCCAAGACCTCCAAGAAGTGGCTCAACGTGACCGGAATCCGCTTTCGAGTTGGCAACGTCGCCCTTCAATTAAGGGGATTGAGCCCATAGATCCTTTCTGTAACGGCCGGCGCCGCGTCGGCTCAAAGAGCTTTTCGATTTGCCGCACCGCGACACCGAAGCCAACCGTTTTTCCGCCCGCGCGGCACGCTATGCGCGGGTCGGCGCCAATGTGGGCGGGGTCGCCGCGAGGATCGCGGCAACCCGGATATTCGGGCTCGATCGCGACAGCGTTCGCAGTGCAGCGGATCTCGCGATGGTGCTGGGCGGTCTCAAAGGGCCGATCATGAAGGTCGCTCAATTGATGGCGACCGTCCCGGACCTGTTGCCACCCGAATATGTCGCAGAGCTTACTAAGTTGCAAAACGATGCCCCGCCCATGGGCTGGGCATTTGTCAAGCGACGGATGACGGCCGAACTCGGCGCCGACTGGCAGCGGCAGTTCGAGAGCTTCGAGCACAAGCCCGCCGCCGCAGCGTCGCTCGGCCAAGTCCACCGGGCGCGCGCGCATGACGGCACGACGCTGGCGTGCAAGCTGCAATATCCCGACATGCAGTCGGCGGTCGAAGCTGATTTGCAGCAGCTCGAGTGGCTGTTTGCGATTCATCGCCGCATGAACCCCGCCATCGACACCACCGAAGTCGCCGGTGAGATCGGGGCGCGCATCCGCGAGGAACTCGATTACCAACGTGAGGCCAAGCATGTTGCGCTCTATCGCGCCATGCTGGCGTCGACTCCGGAGGTGCGGGTGCCGCGGGTGTGGCATGACCAATCGACACGGCGCCTCCTCACCCTCGACTGGCTCGAAGGCAACAAGTTGCTGGTCCACAAGAACGACGACATTGCGGCGCGCAACCGCATCGCGGTGGCGATGTTCAAGGCGTGGTGGCAGCCGTTCAGCCGCTTCGGCGTCATCCACGGCGATCCGCATCTCGGTAATTACACCGCGTTCATCGAGGAGGGTACGCCACACGGAATCAACCTGCTCGACTATGGCTGCATTCGCATCTTTCACTCGAAGTTCGTCGGCGGCGTGGTCGATCTCTACCACGGCCTCCTCAAGGGCGACGAGGCGCTGGTCGTGCATGCTTACGAGACATGGGGGTTCCGAGGTCTCTCTCGCGAGTTGGTCGACATACTTAACATCTGGGCACGCTTCATCTACGGGCCGTTGCTCGACGACCGCGAGCGCACCATTGCGGATGGCGTGAAGCCGTCCGAATACGGCCGTCGCGAGGCCTTTCGGGTTCATCGTGCCCTCAAGGAAAAAGGTCCCGTGAGGGTGCCCCGAGAATTCGTGTTCATGGACCGGGCAGCGATCGGTCTCGGCGCGGTATTCTTGCACCTTGCCGCAAAGCTTAATTTTTTTCGACTATTCAATGAGGCGATTGAAAAATTCTCGCTTGACCGCGTTGCGGCACGCCAGCGTGCTGCGCTTGAGGCGGCAGGGCTCGGGTCCCAGGAGGTTTGAAGCCGAAATCCGCCACGGTCGCCGATCAATATGTCGCCTGGGCGATCGGACGCCCGGCAACTGTGTGGTATGCGAATTGCCTGATCCACGTTGCCCTTGTGATGCATTTAGGCTAAGCGACAGGCATCCTGGGAAACCCACAAGACTCGGAGGGGTTTATGGCCGATCACGGTGAAGTCCAATACGCAACGGCGACAGGAAGTGATCTTCCGGCGCATGAGGTCGGCTATAGCCAGTTCGTGCTGACGATCTTTGTCGCAACCGCCTTGGCCGTCAATGTTCTGATTGGATTGGCGATCGGCGGCGTGCTGGGACATTGGCTGCCGGCCACCTTTATCCTTGTTGCCGGCGTTTTTTCCGCAGGCGTCAGCGCGTGGACCGGATCCCGCGCCGTGAGCATCGGCATGGTGGCGATCTCCGCCCTCACCCTGCTGCTCAACGCCTATTCGTGACCGCGCCGTCCACTGAGCACAACAAGTCATGGGAGGCCGCGTGAATGCGCATTAGTGTCGCGCGTGAGAGCGACCCGGCCGAGCCACGGGTCGCCGCCACCCCGGAAACGATCAAGAAGCTCAAAAACTTGGGCGCCGAATTGGCGGTTGAGCCAGGCGCCGGCATCAAATCCGGCATTCCGGACGAGGATTATGTGGCGGCCGGTGCGACAGTCGGCCCCGATATCATGAGGGACGCTGACATCGTCCTTAAGGTGCGGCGCCCGAGCGAGACTGAATTATCGGACTACAAGTCCGGCGCCATGGTCATCGCCATCATGGACCCGTTCGGCAACGACGTGGCCCTCACCGCCATGGCAAAGGCCGGCATCGCGGCATTTGCCATGGAGCTGATGCCGCGCATCACGCGGGCCCAGGTGATGGACGTCTTGTCCTCCCAGGCCAATCTTGGCGGCTACCGTGCCGTCATCGATGCCGCCGCAGAGTACGGCCGCGCTCTCCCAATGATGATGACGGCAGCCGGCACGGTGCCGGCTACCAGGGTGTTTGTCATGGGAGCGGGCGTCGCCGGCCTTCAGGCGATCGCGACGGCGCGGCGGCTCGGCGCCATCGTCACGGCAACCGACGTGCGGCCCGCCGCCAAGGAGCAGGTCGAAAGCCTGGGGGCAAAGTTCATCGCCATCGAGGATGAGGAATTCAAACAGGCCGAAACTGCTGGCGGCTACGCGAAGGAAATGTCGAAGGCATATCAGGCGAAGCAAGCCGCGCTGGTGGCCGAGCATATGAAGAAGCAGGATATCGTCATCACCACGGCGCTGATCCCGGGGCGGCCGGCGCCGCGTCTGATTTCACGTGATATGGTGGCCTCGATGCGGCCGGGCTCCGTGATTGTCGATCTTGCGGTCGAGCGCGGCGGCAATGTGGAAAACGCCAAGCCCGGAGAACTCACCGAATTCAACGGCGTCAAGATCGTGGGCTACAGCAATCCGGGGCGCCTCGCCGCATCTGCATCGAGCCTCTATGCCAAGAACGTTTACGCATTCCTGGAGATTCTGATCGACAAGAAGACCAGGGCACTGGCGGTGAATTGGGACGACGAGATCGTCAAGGCGACAGTGCTCACCCGCGACGGCGCCGTAGTGCATCCGAATTTTCAGCCGAAAACTGCTGCCTGAGGAAGAAGCAAATGGCCGAGCTCAATCTTCAAGAGGCCGCGAGCCTCGCCCGTGCTGCCGCGGATCAATTGCAGCGGGCCGCCGACGTTGCCGAGGCCTATGCGGATGCCGCGGCCGTC
>Ga0126369_10001781_pt1 | contig 15103 bp, 17 predicted proteins | sample PanSoiMetaPlot_1_FD_109646 | JGI IMG/M metagenome (GOLD analysis project Ga0126369, IMG submission 109646) | Tropical forest soil microbial communities from Panama - MetaG Plot_1 | ecosystem: Environmental > Terrestrial > Soil > Tropical forest > Bulk soil | place: Panama | collected 2016-02-17 | reverse complement strand
TCGTGGCCGCGGGATTCGCCCTGCGATGCGTGCCCTCGTTCAACGGCGGCTCCTCGTCGCCGGCCTGATCCTGACGGCCGGCCTCGCCGCGGCGGTCGCGGCCGTGCCCGACCCGGCCGCGCCGGGCCTGCCCGCGCCAGGAGCTCTGGTCGCGGGCACGCAGTGGCATACGGCCGGCGCGACCGCGCCGGTGGCGCTCGCGATGCGCTCGCGGCAGTGGCTGCTGGACGACGGAGCCGGTGACCAGGCCCTGCTGTACGTCGGTGTGACGGCGCAGCCCCGGGCGGTGCTGGGCTGGACGGGCGAGCTGGGCTACCAGGGCTCGGGATTCGTCGTGGTCGCCACGCGGGACGGGTGGCTCCCGCTGGCGGGCGGCCGAGCGGTGGCCGTGGACGACGCCACCGTCGAGCACCTCACCGAGCGCCGCCTGCTCCGTTCCGCGGTCGTCGGTCCGGACGGCGTCGTCCGGCGGGGCTGGGACCTGCTGCTGCCGGCCGCGTGGAACCTCCTCCGCGACCGCTCCGCGGTCTACTACGTCGTGCGCGTCGCGGTTGCGGACGGGCCCGCCGCCGCCGCCCGCGCCGATGTGGTCCTCGCGGCCGCGCTGGACCGGCTGGTCGCGCTCGCGGACTCGCGCTAGGCCGCGTCCGCCCCGGCGGCGGAAGCAAACGTTTCCACAATGTGGCCGGTGTGCAATCATGCCGGTGCGTCCCCCGCAGGAGAGAGCGTGAACCAGAGCGCGAGCGATCCCAGGCCACCGATGCCGACCATGAAAGACGTGGCGGTGAAGGCCGGCGTGGCAGTATCCACGGTGTCGCGCGTCCTGAACGCATCCGGCTACGGCAGCGAGGAGACCCGCGGCCGCGTCCTGGCCGCCTCCAGCGCCCTGGGTTACCTGCCGAGCCTGCGCGCCCGCGGCCTCCGGCAGTCGCGCACCATGACCGTCGGCGTGGCCGTGCCCGACCTGGGAAACCCGGTGTTCCTGGAGTACATGCGGGGCGTCGAGCACACCGCCGGCCAGGCCGGCTACGCCGTCACGATCTGCGACGGACAGGCGGCGCTCGAGGTCCAGGCGCGGCAGTTCAGCAGGCTGTTCGCCGACCGGGTGGACGGGCTCGTCGTCATCCCGCCGATCCTGTCGCACGCCGGCGTCGAGCCGTTCCTGCGCGCCGGCGTCCCGGTGGCTCCCCTGGCGGAGCTCGACGACCGGACACGCGTGCGCATGCACCTCGAGGCGACGATGCCGGCGATGCTCGAGGCCCTGCGCCTGCTGCAGGACGGCGGCCACGAACGGATCGCGTACGTGACGCGCCGCACGCCGATGCGGGAGGCGTCGCTGCTCGGCTGGGTCGACGCGCGGGTGCACGGCCTGCGCAAGGTCGGCTTCGAGTTCGAGGAGCGGTTCATCCTCCGGGTGGACACGACCGACGACTGCCTGGCCGCCGTGGGACGGCTGGAGGCGGCGGGAGAGGGCCCGACCGCCTACGTCGTGAGTCCGTACGGCCTCGCGCCGCGGATGCTGGCCGCGATCTACGACTGCGGTCTGGCCATCCCGGCGGACGTCTCGTTCGTCTGTCACGGCGATTCCGACTGGGCGGTCGCGCACCGACCGCCGCTGGCGGTCATCCGCCGCGACTACTACGCGCAGGCCGCGCAGTGGACCCGCGAGCTGCTGGAGCGCGTGGAGGGCGGCCCGGGCGGGCCGGTCGCCAACCTGCCGTACGAGTTCGTCGCACGGGGCTCGATCGGCCCGTCGCGGCGCTGACGCCCGCTCAGCGGCCCAGCAGGCTGCGCGCGATGACGCGCAGCGCGAGGACCTCCTCCGCGCCCTCGAAGATGGACAGCACGCGCGCGTCGACGAAGTACCGCGACACGTCCGTCTCCTCCCCGTAGCCCATGGCCCCGTGCAGCTGCATCGCGTCGCGGGTCACCGACTCCGCGGCCCGTGACGCGTACAGCTTCGCCAGCGAGCTCTCGACCTGGCCCTCGCCGCGGTCGAGGAGGCGGGCGGCGCGATAGCCGAGCTGCCGGGCGGCCGACACGCGCACGATCATCGAGCCCAGCATCGCCGCCGGCAGCTGGAGATCAGCCACCGCCTGGCCGAAGACCCGGCGCTCGCGCGCGTAGGCCAGCCCGTCCTCCAGGGCTGCCTGCATGACCCCGACCGCCCGTGCGGCCGTCTGGACGCGGCCAACGCCGAACCCCTCCATCTGCAGGTAGAACCCGCGGTCGAGCCACTCATCCCCACCGAGCAGGCTCGAAGCTGGGGCATGGTAGCGGTCGAAAGCGAGCTCGAACGTGTGCATGCCGCGATACCCGATCGTCGGGATCGCGCGGCCGTGCAGCGCGCCGCCGGAGGGCTGCCGGTGCTCGAACTCGTGGCCCGCGTAGGCGGGCTTCTCCAGCACGAACACGGACTCGCCGCGGTGGCCGGCGTCCGACGTCCGGCACAGCACCATGAGCAGCTCCGATCGACCGGCGAACGTGCACCAGAGCTTCGTGCCGGTGATCTCCCAGTCGCCGTCCGGCCGGCGCACGGCGCGGCAGGTGATCGACGCGACGTCGGAGCCGTGGTCGGGCTCGGTGACCGCCACGGCGACCAGCTGCTCGCCGGACGCGATGGCCGGCAGCCAGGCCCGCTTCTGCGCGTCGGTGCCGCCGCGCAGCAGCGCCCTGACCAGGATCTCGGGCCGGGTGATCAGGCTGCCGCCCGCCGCCAGCGATCCCCACGACAGCTCCTCGGTGGCGACCAGCATGGCGCGGTGGTCTGGCTCCGCCGACCGGACGCCGCCGTACTCCTCGGGGACCGAGATTCCGAACAGGCCGAGCGCCGCCGCGCCGCGAACGATCTCCTCGGGGATGTCGAGGTCGCCCCGATGCACCTCTTGGGCGCGCGGACGGAGCTCGCGCTGCGCGAACTCGCGGAGCGACGCCCGCAGCAGCCGGTGCTCGTCGCTCGCGCCGACGTCTTCGAGCGGCCGGTAGCCGGCGTGAAGCGCAACCAGGCGCTCGGCGCCCAGGGCGTGCAGCTCCGTGCTGCGTCCCTCGGCGAATGCCAGGGCCTCCGCCTCCGCCACCCCGGCGACGCCATCGGCCAGCGGATCGCCGGTGGTCTCAGCCCACTCCCGGCAGGCCCGCGCCGCCTCCGCCCTGGCCACCGACCACGCCAGGTGGTTCGCGGCGACCTGGTGCCGGTCCGAACCGCCCTGCGTCGCAAGGCGCGTCACTTCGCCCCGAAGCCGGCCGACCGCCTCGTCAAGCTGCCGTCCCACGGCAGCGAGCGTAACCGACCGCGGTACTGAACCACATCTGGGTCATCGTCAACAGGACTCGACGAAATGGCGTCAAATGAGGCAGAATACAGCGGTCGCTTGACATATACTTGACGGGCAGCGCGGAACGGATATAGTCACGCATTGGTCAACTGTGAGGCGATCTGACTCAGTGTTCACCGGACCACGAAGAGGCGAGAGAACCAGGGGCCACACGCAGCCCCCACAGTTGGTGTCCATCCGGACGATGCGTGGTGGGGGGTAAAGGGATTGGCACAGCTCGGATATATCCAATCGTTGGAGGAGCCCATCGGGCAGAACCTCATACGGAGGCTGCGCAAGGAGCGGCGCATGTCTCAGGCCGAGGTCGCCCGCAGCGTGGGACTCTCCAGGCAGTCGGTGAACGCGATCGAGAACGGCAAGTGCCAGCCCAGGCTGGTGGTCGCCTACCGCCTGGCGAGGCTGTTCGGCCGTCCGATCGAGCACGTCTTCCAGCTCGAGGAGCTCGACAGGCTGGAACTGGAATAGCGCAGACCCATCGACCCACGCCGCCTCGGGGAGGGCGGGTGGAAGGCACCTCACCGAGCCCCGTCCGGACAAGTGAATAGCGGAAAGGCTTTCGATGACCGGCCGCTGTGAGGACGGACCGCGAGCCGCCCAGCAGAGGTCCGATCAGCCGCCGGCGTCGACGCCTTGCCGTAGCCCTGTGCCACAGCTCATTGGGCTGGGGAGCGTGAGGTGTCGGTAGCTCAGCGTTAGCAGCGTCGAGGTGCCCCTGGACCAGGTGCGCGGACAGCGGGGCTTCGAGTACCGGGCCTGGCTCAGCAGCCGGATCTCTAGGCGCTTGCGCCGTCCATTCGGCTCTCGTCGACGGCGGCCGGCCGCGCCGTGCGGTTGGCGGCTCCGGCTGCGACCCGCCAGTACGTGACGGACTCGTCCAGCCGGCGGCGCCGGTAGAGCAGCTCTGCGTACTCTGCCGCGCAGCTGCGGAGCCGCTCCACGAGGTCGAGCTGGCTGAGGAGCTCGATCGCGCTTCGGAACCATTCGTCGGCCGCGTCCTCGTACCCGAGCTCGACGGACGCGGTGCCCAGCAGGTGGCGAGCGGTCGCCTCCGTGCCCCGCTCGCCCAGGCCCCGCGCCACGCCGAGCGACCGCAGCAGGTACGCGCGCGCGACGTCCGGCTCTCCGAGCGCGATGTGTAATTCGCCCAGGCTGTTCAGTGTGTACGCACGGAGCAGCGGGGCCGCGTCCCGCTCCTCGCACAGGTCCAGTGCCCGGTGCAGGTGAGGCGCCGCCGCCTCCAGCTCGTCCTGCTGGAGCAGGACGTAGCCCAGATTGTTCTCGGCGCGAATGAGCCCGGACACGTCGGCGTCGACCGTGTAGAGGGCGTACGCCCGCTCGGCCGACCGGCGTGCGCCCTTGAAGTCGCCCAGGTACTGGTACGCAGCGGTCAGCCCGTCGTGGAGCCGTGCCCGCAGCCGGAGGCTGACGAGCTCCTCGCGGACGGCCAGCCCCATCTCGAAGAAGCGAGCCGCGTTGTGCCAGTCGCGGCTGCGCATGTGGATGCTGCCGATGTGGTTCAGGACGGTGGCCCGCAGCGTGGGATCGGCTGGCTCCAGCCGCTCACATCGCTCCAGCGCCTCCAGCGCGCAGCCGAGCGCGCGCGGGTCGCCGGCCAGGAACATCGCGTTCGCCTGCTGTTCCAGCACCCGCGCGACCATCCAGCTGTCGCCCAGGCGCTCGAAGAGCTGCCGTGCGCGGGGCAGGTGCTCCAGCGCGGCCGTTCCATCGACCATGCGGACCAACGCCCGACCGAGCCCGAACCGGACTTCTGCCTCGACCGCCGCCTCCAGTCCCTCGCCGAGCAGCCGATTGCCGAGCTGTACGGCCTCGTGATAGTTTCCGGTGTCAACGAGTCGCGACAGTTCCTCACAGGCCGCCTTTTGCGCTTCCGATCCATGGGCCTGCATGAAGTAGGAAACCGGCCGGCCGGTGCGCTGGGCAATCAGCTCCAGCGTCCGCATGGAGGGCCGCATCTTCCCCGTCTCAACGAGGTGGATCGCGGCGCGGGTGACGTCGTCGCCTGCCACCTCCGCGAGGCTCAGGCCTTTCTCGAGGCGCGCTTCGCGAATCGCCTCGGGCCGAACCGCGATGCCCTTGTGCCTGCCGCGACCGCTGCGGGGCGAGCCGAGCATGGACGAAATATTAGCCCATGCCCGGCCTCGTGCTAGTCGGATCTCGTCACATCGGCGGGATGAACTCGGCCTGCGAGGCCAGCGCCAGACCTGTGACGACCACCAGGACCACGAGCACCTGCAGCAAGAATCGCCAGTTCACGTCGCACCTCCAGGCAAGTGATGTCAAGTCGGTTTATTGTGCCAGGTCGGACCGGCCGGACGGGTGGGTGGCGACGGAAACGTGTCGATCGATGATGCGCTTGACAACCCGAGATGACCGCGTCTTTTGAGAGTGAGTCGCAACGGCGACGCGCTGATTCCCATCGCGAACTGTTTCGGATAAGCTGTCCGCCAGTACTCGTAGTTCGTGCTGGGAGACGACCATCACCATGACCGACGTCGAAGAGTTCGATAGCCCTGCGAGCGAGGAGACTGCGACTCCACGTCGGCGTCGGCGGCCGCGCAGTGCGGCGACGTCCGGGACCACAACGACGCGCCGCAGGCGACTGAGCGGCAACGACCTGGTCGAGAGCCTCCGCGACAGCGTGGAGCAGCTGATCAAGGAGAACCGGAGCCTGAAGCGCCAGCTGGCCAAGGCCACGGCCGGCGGCCGCTCTTCGTCCACGCCCGGCGCCGAGCGCATGCTGCGCAGCATCCAGCGCAAAGTGCTGCGCGCGGTCAGCGGCGACGGATCGGTGCGGCGCAGGACGCGCGCCACGTCAGCGACGCGCGCTGCAGCCCCCACATCGAACGGGAGGCGGCGCCGCCGCACCGTTGCCACCGCCGAGGGCGAGTAGCGCGCGCCCCGGGCGCTCCTCCCGCGCAGCCGGTGTGACTCGCCGCCGTCACACCACCGGTACTCGTCTCAGCCGGCCGGCCCGTGCCCGCCGGCCGAGCGCTCGCTCAGGCGTCGCGAACGAGGCGGACCGCCAGGTCGATGCGCTCCTCACGCCGCCAGCGCTCCTCCTCCGTCCAGACGGCGTGGAGCACCGCTTCCAGCTGTGTCTGCAGGTCCGGCGGCTGCTCGGACCGCGGCTCCGGTCGCTCGGCGTTCATCTCGCCACCGACCGTAGCGCTGCCGCACGGGCCTTTGAATGGGCGGGGTCCTCGCTCGCGGCGCCGCCGCCGCCCATCGATGGGCGGCTGTCCCATCGCCATCTCGGAGCCGCCGCTTTCCGGTAGGCTCGTCGCGATGCCCCTCTCCGCCACACGCACGCTGGTGCTCATCCCCGTCGCCATCGCACTGAACATCGTGCTCGGTTCGACGGTGCAGCAGGTGCTCAAGCTGCCGATCTACCTCGACTCGGTGGGAACGATCGTCACCGGCGTGCTGGCGGGTCCGCTGGCGGGACTGGTGACCGGCGCGCTCACCAACCTGATCTGGGCATACGTGCTGCCGGCGCCGCTTGCCGCGCCGACCGCCGGTCCGTTCGCGATCACCGCCGCCGTGATCGGTCTGCTGGCCGGACTGTGGGGCTCGCTCGGCTTCTTCCGCAGCCGCCGGTCGGTGGAGCCGCGCGTGCTCGCGGCCGCGATCGGCATCGCGGTGGCGGTCGTGCTCGTCGTCACCTACACGTTCAGCCGCCAGTACACCAGCCTGGCCGTGTTCAGCCTCTCCGAGGGGGCATTCCTGCTCGTGGTCGCGGTCTACCTGGCGCTGGCCGGATGGGCGCTCTTCGCGAGGCGGGACTCCGGCGCGGTGCTCGTGCTGGCCGCCGGCCTGCTGACGGGGTTGGTGGCGGCGGTCGTGTCGGCTCCCATCGCGGCGTACGTGTTCGGAGGCGTGACGGGGTTCGGCGGGGACGCGATCATCGCCGCGTTTCGCGCGGCCGGCGACAGCCTCTACCAGGCGACCCTGAAGCAGGGGCTGCTGTCCGACCCGCTGGACAAGATGATCGAGTTCCTGCTCGCCTTCCTGATCCTGGCGGCGCTGCCGCGCCGCCTCGTGGCCCGGTTCCCGAACGGCGACAGAGTCCTCGAACCGACCTGACGCAAGAGGGGGCGAGCCCCCTTCTGCGCTCAACCCGACCACCAAGCTGGTCGCGGCCCTCACCGGCACCGCGATCTCGCTCGCGTGGGGCGGCTGGTTCGCGGCGGCGATCGTGGTCGTCAGCGCACTGGCCGCGCTGCGGGCGGGGCGGCTCCGGCGTGTCGCTTTGGCCGCGCTGGCGCTCGCGCCGGTCGCCCTCTCCAGCATCGTCATCAACTCCCTGCTGCCGGCCGGCGGCGGCGGACTCGGCGGCGCGCTCGCCGCGCTGCTCCGGCTGCTCGGCGCGACGCTGCCGGCGACCGTGCTGTTCGCCACGACGGAGGTCGACGACCTGCTGAACGAGCTCGAGGCGCGCGGGCTCGGCCGCCGGTCGACGCTGGTCGTGGGGACCGCCCTGGCGGCCGTGCCGCGCACGCAGGCCCGCGCCGTCGAGGTGATCGAGGCCCAGCGAGCGCGAGGCCTCGACACCGAAGGCGCGTGGTGGCGCCGGCTGCGCGGGCTGCTTCCACTGGTGGCGCCCCTGGTCATCGGCAGCCTGGCGGAGGTCGAGGACCGGGCGCTGGCGCTGGAGGCGCGAGCGTTCGGAGCGCCAGGCCGGCGCACGCTGCTGCGCCGGCTGCCGGACAGCAGGGTCCAGTGGGCACTGCGGTGGGCGCTGGCTGCCGTCGCGGTGATCGGGTTGGCCGGCAGGGTGGCGGTGGCCGTCCGGTGATCGTCCTCGACGAAGCGGCCTATCGCTATCCGGGCGCTGCGGCGTGGGCGCTCGGGCCGATCTCGCTCGAGGTGCGCCCGGGGGAGGTCGTGGGCGTGCGGGGAGCCAACGAGTCCGGCAAGTCCACCCTGTGCCTGGTCGCCTCGGGCCTGGCGCCCGCGGCCATCGGCGGCGAGCTGCGCGGCCGCGTCCTGGTGGACGGGCGACCGACGTCGGACCTGCGTCCCCACGAGCTGGCGCGGAGCTGCGGCCTGTTGTTCGACAACCCGGCGGTGCAGCTCACCGGCCTGCACCGGACCGTGTACGACGAGGTCGCGTTCGGGCCGTGCAACCTCGGCCTTCCCGAGGCCGAGGTGCGCGAGCGCACGCGGACGGCGCTCGACGTCCTGGCGATCGGGCACCTCGCGGACCGGCATCCGCAGCGGCTCTCGGGCGGCGAGTCGCAGCTCGTCGCACTGGCCGGGCTGCTGGCGCTCGGTCCAGGCTACCTCGCCCTCGACGAGCCGACGTCGCGGCTGGACGCCGAGCGGTCGGACCTGGTTGCGCGCGCGATCGAGCGGGTGGCCCGGATCGGCGTGGGCGTCCTGGTCGCCGAGCACGACGAGGCGCTGCTCGCGCGCCTCTGCGCCCGGGTGGTGGGCCTGTGATCTCGATGGACGCGGTGTCGCACCGCTACCCGGACGGCACGCTGGCGCTGGACGGTGTCACCGCCAGGATCGCGCGCGGTGAGGCGGTCGCCGTGACCGGTCCCACGGGCTCCGGCAAATCGACGCTCATTCGTCACCTCAACGGACTCCTGCGGCCGACCACGGGTCGTGTCCTGCTCGAGGGCGTGGACGTCCGTGGCCTCCGGGTCGCACAGCTGGCGCGACGCGTGGGGATCGCGTTCCAGGAGCCGGACCGGCAGTTGTTCTGCCGCTCCGTACGGGCGGAGGTCGCCTTCGGCGCGCGCGAGGGGGCGTCGGTGGCCGCGTCCCTCGACGTGCTCGGGCTGGCGGCGGTGGCCGACCGCCATCCGTACGACCTCGGCTACTCCCGGCGGAAGCTGGTGGCGATCGCCGCGGTGCTCGCCATGGACACGCCGGTCGTGGTGCTGGACGAGCCGACGACCGGCCAGGATCGCGCGGGCGTCGAGCGACTGGTGGGTCTGATGGGCAGCCTGCGCGAGCGGGGGCGGACCCTGGTCGTGGTCAGCCACGACCAGCGGTTCGTGCGGACGACGTGCGACCGCGCCCTGCGCCTGGACGGCGGCCGCCTGGGCTGAGGACCGGGCGCCTCGGCCGGCATCGCGTGCGAAGCATGGCCGGCCTCGGCTGCCCGGGCCTCCTCCGTTCAGGGGCGCGCCAGGTTCGTGCGGAAGCGCCGTGCCAACCAGCTCCGGCCGCTGCGCCGGGATGGGTTCGCCAGGATCGCTTCCCGGCGGGCGCGCGCCAGCAGCTGTGCGCGCGCCGCCTGTTCGTGCAGCTCGCGCTGCCTCCGCCGTATCTCCTCGTATGCCGTCTCCGAGGGGAAGAACATCGTTCTCGACCTCCACTCCGGCTCGACGGCCGGGCAAAAGAAAGGGGCCTGGCATCTGGCCAGACCCCTCGATCGACTTCGCCTCTGTCGGCGGTCGGAGTGCTGCTAGCCGCACCCCTTCCGCGGCGGGATCCAGGCCTGGCCATGGCCGATGTGGGCCATGCCGTCGCCAAACGCGCAGCCATCACGGCCCACCCGTGCCCGCTCGATGGACAGCGCCGCTCGGCGGTTGGTGGTGGGCTCCATGACGCGAGTGAGGGTAGCACAGTCGGGGCAATGCGTTCAACTGGCAAATCGCCCGCGGACGGTGTCAACAATTCGTCAAGGGGCCTCTACGGGGCCGCAGAATGGCCGGAAACGACGTGTGTGGAAGCGTCCTGGCTCACGTATGCTGTGTGAGCCACTGGGTCGTCAGGTGGAGCTCGCCGTGGTCGTCCTACCGTTGGTTCCTCGAACGAGCGCGGTCGTACGTCCTACTATCGAGGAACCGGGGGAAGGTAGATGGCAGAGGGGACCATCAAGAAGATCGTCGCCGACCGCGGCTTCGGGTTCATTTCGGGGGAGGATGGCAAGGAGTACTTCTTCCACCGAAGCGCCATCGCGAACTTCGACGCGCTCCGTGGTGGCGAGCGGGTCTCGTTCGAGATCGAGCCCAGCGCCAAGGGGCCGCGCGCAGGTCGCGTCCGACTGAACTAGCGCGACGACGAGCTTCTGACCGTCCGGAGTACCGCCCCTCCCGCAGCGCCGGGAGGGGCGGTACCTTTGTCGGGCCGTGACGCAGACCGCGGTCCGCACGCTCCGCCTCTCGCGCCCGCTCGACCTGCGGCGCACGCTGTCGCCGGTCCGGCGCGGCGGCGCCGACCCGACGGTCCGGATGGGCGCCCGGGAGGTGTGGCGGGCGACGCGGACGCCGGTCGGGCCCGGCACTGAGCGGCTGGTCCTGGAGGCGGGCGGCACGCTGCGCGTGGAGGCCTGGGGTCCGGGAGCGGGCTGGCTGGCCGACCGCGCACCGGTCCTGGTCGGCGAACTGGACGACGCCTCCGCCTTCCGTCCGTCGCACCCGCTGCTCCGCGACCTGTACCGCCTGCATCCCGGCCTCCGGATGTGCCGGACGGAGGCGGTCTTCGAGGCGGCGGTCGCGAGCGTCCTGGAGCAGCGGGTCGCGGGCAAGGAGGCGTGGCGGGGGTGGCGGGCCGTGGTCCGCGGGCTGGGCGAGCCGGCGCCCGGACCGCTGCCGGGCCTCCTGCTGCCGCCCGATCCGGTGGTGGTGGCCGGCGTCCGATACCCGGTCTTCCACACGTTCGGCGTGGAGCGAGGTCGCGCCGAGACCGTCCGCCGGGCGGCGGCCCACGCCGCCCGCCTGGAGGAGGCCGCCATGCTGCCGGCGGATGCCGCCCGGCAGCGGCTTCGCGCCCTGCCCGGCATGGGCCACTGGACGGCCGCCGAGGTGGCGGTCGTCGCGCTGGGCGACGCCGACGCGGTCTCCGTGGGCGACTACCACCTGCCACACCTCGTCTGTTGGGCGCTGGCCGGCGAGCCGCGCGGCACCGACGAGCGGATGCTGGAGCTGCTGGAGCCCTACCGGGGCCACCGGGCGCGGGTGCTGCGGCTGCTTACGGTTGCCGGCGTGGGGCCTCCCCGCCGCGGGCCCCGTCTGCCACTGCGCGACGTTGCACGCATGTAGAGGTCCGTTGCTGTACCGTGCTTGCTGCGCAACAAGCTTTGGACGAGACGACGTTACGGCGCGACGCGGAGCGCAGCCGTCAGACGATCATCGACGCGGCGGAGCGCCTGTTCGCGGACCTCGGCTACGAGGCCGTCAGCATGGAGCGAATCGGCCGCGCGGCCGGGCTCTCGAGGGGCGCGCCCGGCTATTTCTTCGGGTCCAAGGTTGCCCTGTACCGGGCCGTGCTGCAGCGCATGTTCGAGGCGACCGAACAGCTGGTGGCCGAGACGAACCGGCAGCTGACCGCCGTCGCGGACGGCGACCTGGACGGGGCGCTGGAGATCGTCGTCGAGAACCTGCTGGAGTTCCTGTACGAGCGGCCGACGTTCCTGACGCTGGTGCAGCGCGAGGCGCTGCGGCGCACCGGCCTCATGGAGGGCACGCGAGCGCACCTCACGTTGCTGCGGACGACCCTGACGATCGCGGAGAAGCTGGACTGGACGTCAGTCGCGACGAACCCGCAGCAGCTCCTGCTCACCCTGCTGGGCCTGTGCTGGTTCCCGCTGGCCAACCCGCCCCTGATCCGCGACCTCGGGGGCCAGCTGGACCGAACGTTCGTGGAAGCCCGCAAGCGCCACGTGGTGGCATTACTGAAGGCGGGATTGAAGAACGGTCGGCGGTAGGACGACCGAGGTGGCGGGAAGAACGACCGAAGCGAAGCGAGGGAGCCTTCCCCTCCCCCGCGCCGGGGGAGGGGGTGGGGGATGACCAATCCAGCAGTCGTCAGCAGAGCAGGGGTACCCAATCAGGCGGGAAAGCTCCCTTTCAGCGACCCCCCCTCCGGGCCGTGGACGGCCCTCCTCCCCCGCTGGGGGGGAGGGATCTCTCTTCAGCGACCCCCCCTCCGGGCCGTGGACGGCCCTCCTCCCCCCGCTGGGGGGGAGGGATATCTCTTCAGCGACCCCCCCTCCGGGCCGCGGACGGCCCTCCTCCCCCGCCAGGGGGGAGGGATCTCTCTTCAGCGGCCCTCCTCCCCCCGCTAGGGGGGAGTGATCGCCGGGAGCCAGCTCTCCCGGCGCGCCTCGTGGGCCGCGATCTCGTCCTCGTGGCGCAGCGTCAGCGCGACGGCGTCCCACCCGTTCAGCAGGCACTCGCGCGCGTACGGGTCCAGCTCGAAGCCCTCGCAGAAGCCCGCCGCGCTGACCGTCCGGGACTCCAGGTCGACCGTGACCGTCGTCGCCGGGTCCTCCTCCGCCAGCTCGAGCAGGCGCCGCGCCGACGCCTCGGGCAGGGCGACCGGCAGCAGTCCGATCTTCAGGCAGTTCGTCCGGAAGATGTCCGCGAAGCTTGGCGCGATCACCGCCCGGAACCCCGCGTCCTGCAGCGACCACGGCGCGTGCTCACGCGAGGAGCCGCAGCCGAAGTTGGCACCGGCGACCAGCACGGTCGCGCCCTCGTATTCGGGCCGGTTGAGCACGAAGCCCGGGTCGTTGCGGCGCCAGTCGTAGAACAGGAACGGGCCGAACCCCGAACGCTCGATGCGCTTCAGGAACTGCTTGGGGATGATCTGGTCCGTATCGACGTTGGCGCGATCCAGGGGCGCCATCCGCCCCTCGTGCCGGCGAAACGGCTCCATCAGCGCGCGACCTCCTCACCGATGATCTCGCGGACGTCCACCAGGTGTCCGGTCAGCGCAGCGGCGGCCGCCATCGGCGGGGACAGCAGGTGCGTCCGGCCGCCGGCGCCCTGCCGGCCCTCGAAGTTGCGGTTGGACGTGGACGCGCAGCGCTCGCCCGGCTGCAGGACGTCCGGGTTCATGCCCAGGCACATCGAGCAGCCCGCGTCCCGCCACTCGAATCCCGCGTCGGCGAAGACGCGGTCGAGTCCCTCGGCCTCGGCCTCGAGCTTGACCAGCGCGGAGCCCGGCACCACCATGGCCCGGACGCGGGGGTGGACGCGCCTCCCGCGGACCACCGCCGCGGCGGCCCGCAGGTCCTCCAGCCGGGCGTTCGTGCAGGACCCGATGAACACCCGGTCGATAGCGATGTCCTGCATTGCCGTGCCCGGCGTCAGCGCCATGTAGCGCAGCGCCCTGGCCTCGTCCTCGTTGGCGGGCTCCGGCACCCGGCCGGTGACCGCCGCCGCCTGGCCGGGGTTCGTGCCCCACGTCACGAACGGCTGCAGCTCGTGCGCGTCCAGCCGGATCTCCTCGTCGAAGGCCGCCTCGGGATCGGTCGGCAGCGCCCGCCAGGCGTCCAGCGCCCGATCCCAGTCGGCGCCCCTGGGCGCGTGCGCGCGCCCCTCCAGGTACGCGAACGTCGTGTCGTCGGGCGCGACCATGCCCACGCGGGCGCCCCACTCGATCGACATGTTGCAGATCGTCATCCGCCCTTCCATCGAGAGGTCGCGGATGGTCGAGCCGCGGTATTCGACCGCGCAGCCCTGGCCGCCGGCGATGCCGGCGCGCGCGATCAGACCGAGCACCACGTCCTTCGCCACCACCCCGGGGGGCAGCGGCCCGTCGATCGTGACCGCGAGGTCACGCGGCCGGCGCTGGTGGAGGCACTGTGTGGCCAGCACGTGCTCGACCTCCGAGGTGCCGATGCCGAACGCGATGGCGCCGAACGCGCCGTGGGTCGACGTGTGGGAGTCGCCGCAGACGATCACCAGGCCGGGCTGTGTCAGGCCCAGGTCGGGGCCGATCACGTGGACGATGCCCTGGTGGGGGCTGCCGAGCTCGAAGAGCCGGATGCCGGCCCACCGGCAGTTCTCCTCGAGCGCATCGAGCTGCCGGCGACCGACGTCGTCGGCCGCCGCCCGGCCGCCCAGCGTGGGGGTGTTGTGGTCCATCGTGGCGACGGTGAGGTCCGGCCGGCGGACCCGGCGCCCCGCCATCCGGAGCGACTCGAAGGCCTGCGGTGTGGTCACCTCGTGGATGAGGTGGAGGTCCACGAAGAGCAGGTCCGGCTCGCCGGGAGCGGAGCGGACCACGTGGCGGTCCCAGATCTTCTGCGCAAGGGTTGCCGACATGGAACGTCCCACGATACCTGCACTACACCCGGTCCCCGATGGTGAATGCATCCAAAAGGAACGCGCAACTCTTTGTGGACGGGCAACTACAACCCCGCAGCCCTGTTCGGTAGACTGCGGCTCGCGCAGATGGCACGCATTCTCGTAGTCCTCGACCTCCTCCTTCTCGGCCTCGGAGAGGCGGGGGCTCGCGCGGCCTGAAGAGCAGCACGAGACAGCAGGCAAAGCCCCCGCCGCCCAGGCGGGGGCTTTCTTTTTGACCGACGAGTTGTGGGAGCGACTATGACTGGAGCAGAGATCGTCCTCGAGGCCCTCCAACGCGAGGGCGTCGACATCATCTTCGGGTATCCCGGCGGGGCGAACCTGCCCATCTACCAGCAACTCCCACGCCACCCGAAGCTGCGACACGTGCTGGTGCGTCACGAGCAGGGTGCCGCGCACATGGCGGACGGGTACGCGCGCGCGTGCGGCAGGCCGGGCGTGGTGTTCGCCACCAGCGGTCCGGGCGCGCTCAACACGATCACCGGCCTGGCGACGGCGTACATGGACTCGGTCCCGATGGTCGTCATCACCGGCCAGCAGAACACGACGCTGGTCGGCCGGGACGCGTTCCAGGAGTCGGATGTGATCGGCTGCAGCATGCCGGTCACGAAGCACAACTACATGCTCACGCACGTCGAGGACATCGCGCGCGTCATCCACGAGGCGTTCCACATCGCCAGGACCGGGCGGCCGGGT
>Ga0126369_10001779_pt1 | contig 15115 bp, 15 predicted proteins | sample PanSoiMetaPlot_1_FD_109646 | JGI IMG/M metagenome (GOLD analysis project Ga0126369, IMG submission 109646) | Tropical forest soil microbial communities from Panama - MetaG Plot_1 | ecosystem: Environmental > Terrestrial > Soil > Tropical forest > Bulk soil | place: Panama | collected 2016-02-17 | reverse complement strand
CCACTCGCTGCAAGGCCGACGATGACATCGTGGTGGCCCACGCGCAGCGTGGCTATGGACTCCGGAGCAGCCAGCTCGTCATCCTCGGTTCGTGCAATTACCGCCGACCCAGCGGTGGGCCCGCTTGCAGCCAGAACCAAGAAGGAACTCTCCGGCACGCCGAACGTCGGCGGCAGCTCGGCCACCTCCTGCATTGCAATCCGCCCGCTGGTGCCAGCGCCGATGAAGATAGTGCGCCCTCCGATAAGGAAAGCCGACGCAACCTTGCCGGCCGCCACAGCCAGGTACGGTCCAGCCTGCTCGACTGCCTCGAGCACGCGGTAATCCTCGCTGGCCATGAGGTTGATAACACCCGGAGCGTCGAGTTCTGACAGATGCCGTGATGCCGGGTTGCGTTGCTCCGTTGGCGGCAGCAGGTCACTCATCGGATCATGCTCTCAGCGAGGCGAACCGCGCCGTCCAGTGGGCTACGGACACACTTGACAACGCTGGATCGGGGCATTGCCCGCGCCATAACTGTGCGGAAACACGACTCAGCCTGCGGGCTTTGCCAGACGCCGCCCGAGAGCACCACATGCCTTGTTTCCCGTCCGCTGCGATGCTGTTCGACATGGCGAACAACTTGAGCCGCCAGCGCCGACATTTCCATCTCGAGCCGCTGTGTGGCCCAGCGTTCCTCCCGAGCCGCAGCGCAAGTGAGCAGCGGGGCGGCGCGGGCAAGAAGTGTGGCCGGGCTTGGCGACGCACCGAGCGCTGTGACGATATCGCGCCAGTCACACATGCCCATGAGGCTTCGGACCTCGGCCGCGAACTCAGGACCTGCCGCGACTGGATCGTCGCAGAACCACTCGAGCGCCGCTCGACCGAGGCGAGTGGCTGAGCCGAAATCACCGAGGATCCAGCCCTGGCCACCGCTGGTGACGTAGGCGCCATCAGGCATTCTGCTGCACACGACAGATCCGGTTCCGGCGAGCACGATGACATCCGCGTCAGCGGGTGAAGCATGAATTGCCGCAACGTAGTCAGGGAGCACTTGGACCACCGCATGAGGGAACAACCTGGTCAGGAGACTCGATATGCGCAAGCGAGACTCCGCGTTCGCCGCGCCCGCAACGCAGGCAGCAACAAAGTCCGGCTCAGGGCAACCAGCAAGAGCGGTCGCGTAACTAGCTGACAGCGTCCGCTCATCAGCGGTCAGTGGATTGCCCGGCCCGCCTCTTCCGTCGAAGAGAAGATCGCCGTGAGCGACCGCGCGAGCGCGCGTGCTTGACCCGCCCGCGTCGATTCCGACTACCACGCAGCTTCGCGCCAGCCGCCCTGGCCGGCGTTGACGGCTCATCCAGACCGCCACCTTAGGGCAGTGACACCTGTTCGGTTGCCTGAGACGGGACTTCCTGGCGCCGAGAGCCCTCGCCGATCCCGGTGATCAGGCTCCACGCGGACACGACCTGCACGGCGAAGGCGAGCAGCATCGAAAATGCGAACAGGTACAGTCCGCCGCCATTCCTGACGATGAGGCTGATGCTGGCGCCGACGTTCAGGAGCAAAATCAGCGCGAAACCGATCCACCGGCCGATTTGGTCGGGCGAAACCGGGAGGGGTTCCTGCCGGGCCGCCCTGATGAGCGACCAGGCGGTGTGAGCCCCGAGGGCAACGGAACCGCTGAGAATCTCAGCCGCGAGCCAGGTTAGTGACTGGCGCGGCATGAGGACGAACCCCGCACCAACTGTCATCGCGATCGTTCCGAGGAGCAGGTAACGTGCCCGCACCCTGAGCACAATGCTCCGTTGTATTTCCTGCAGCCGTAGCGAGAAGACCACGAAGAACAGTCCGGCCAGAGTCGCCGCAGCGGTGCCGACCAGCAGAAAGAAGGCGGACCACGCATCCGGGTTATACGCAGAAGGAAGCGCCATGATCGCGCATACTATCCGAGTTTGGCCTTGTTAGCCCGCGCTTGCCGGAACACGGCTTGCGGTGATCCGGGCGCTGCAGACCTTTCCGGACCCCATCTACCATGGGACGCATAGGAGTTCGCTATACAGGTCGTCAAACTGATCGGGTTCCAGGCTGGCGCTACGGTACATCTTGGGCCACGAAGTCACCTTGAACGACAGGGGCAGCATGTACCCGATGGTCCGAAGCTCAGCAACAGTCGCCAGTAGCCGGTGCCGGACCAGTAGATGACGGGTCAACGGCAAAATGGCACGATGGAATAGCCGCGGATTGCTCACGTGGACGATTACGGCGAGCGGTACGGCCTTTATTGTGGCCTTCCGGTACATCACGTAACAAGAGCCTTGGTCGCCGATTAGCACTATATGGTGAGCGGCCAGTGCTTGTGCGTGGTCGTGGTAGAGCTTTAGCTCCGTCCCGGTAAGTGTGTTTTCGATAACACGCGGATCGGTGCTGATCGTCGTTCGTCCCGGCGGGGTCGGCCAGGGCAAGTTCAGAATGAGGGCCGCGGCCGTGTCAAGGGGATGGAATCCGAGCCAGGTGTGGATCGGCGTGACCTCGCGACTGGGCGAAAGGGCGGTGAAGTGGTAACCATCCTGCGCCAGCAACGCTTTGATGAGCCGTATGCTGTGGGACCTAAACTCGGGCAGCACGTACCACGTACCAAGGTCACAGAACCGTTCCACTCTTCCGGATATTAGGCGCTCTGAATAGAAAGCCGTGTGCGCGCCGACGATGCGCTGCCCGTCACGTAGCATGAATCCGTGATTGGGTGCTTCTACCTTCCATGGCTCCGCCAGGAGTGAGCGGGCCCAGGGAACCTGATCGTTGTAGTTGACGTGCAGGAAGTCCGCCACCGCCGCGATGTCGGCGTCAGTAATAGGTGAGAGCACTACGGTCATTCCTGAGGAACCTCCCTGGCGGCCACGTCCGCAAGCGCCCGGCTATCGGCCTTTCGATCGTCCGCGCGGACGGAACCTCGGGTTAGATTGTCGACGGCGCGCAACCACTGGGTGGGGAGCCCGGAGCTTGCGGCGACGCGTGCTCGCATCAGCCAAAGCGCGGAACCCGCCGCGCATCCAACGATCAGCTTCCCCTCGAGTGCTCTGGCTTCCCCAGGCGCCAGATCCATCGCTGCTCCACAGTCGGCTACCGCAACGTCATCGAGCCACAGCGTGAGTCTCGGGCTGGGGATCACCAGCGTCGGGCGGTAGGTAGGAGAGGACAGCGGCTGGTAGTTTCCCGCCCGCACCCACCTCTCCGCCTCTATGGCATGAAGATGGCTGGGAAGCTGGTCTCCGAGAGCGTCAGCTGCTTTGAAACAACGTCGCCGGGAAAGATCCTGGCTGACCCGCGGAAGTTCGCGACCTGCGGCAATCTCGCTAAGAAGCCACTTAAGTATGCCGGCCTGGGCTTGAAGGCACCGCAGCCACGCTGAAAGCCCAGTGTCGCGTGGCCCGATGGGAACAGGAGTAGCACGGACAACGTCGCCAGCATCCACGGTCTCAGTCATGAAGTGCGCGGTCGCTGCCGTGGCGCTCTCACCGAGGCGAATTGCCCACTGCACCGTGTGAAGGCCCGCAAAGTCAGGCAAGCGGCCTGGATGGATATTGACAGCGTGTCCGTCGAAGCGTTCCAGGACAGCCCGGCCTATGATCGCGGTGGAATTCATTGATATCAGCCACGGCTCTAGCCGGCGCGGTCCACCGAGGGAGTCGGCAAGGCGGTGGGTGAGCTCGGACGCGGTGACTATATTAATGCCGACAACAGAAGAGCACTCTTGTGCCCACTCCTGCGCAGTCCGGCAAGCGACCTCGTCACCCACCAGCCACAGGTCACTAGCCGCCATTAGATTCAGCCATGAGCGTCGATACATGACGTGTTAGCCCGCTGATTGACAGAAGTGATGCAGGATCGACCGTCACGAAGTCGATGTTGATGCTGAACTCAACCTCAATCGCGACTAGAAGCTCGACAACGCCCAGGCTGTCAAGATTGGTCTTTTCAAGAAAGCTCGCTGAATCATCAAGCGATGCCCCGTCAACTCGCTCTGCGACAAGGCGGCGGACCGTGCCGAGGATTTCATGCTCAGACTGCTTTATCATGATTGCGCTCCGTGATGCGCGACTACCTCAGGCGCTAGATGCTCCTCCAGCTGGCGCCGCACTGCAGCCCGGTCTATCTTGCCGTTGGCGTTTACCGGCCACGATGCAATTTCGACTACATGAGCCGGGACCATGTACGAAGGCAGGCTGCGAGCACACGCCTCCCGTACGATTGACGCGGCTGGCCCATCCCCCTCGTCGCAGAAGATCGCAGCGACCAGACCACGGCGGTCGCCCTGGTCACATCGGACCACGACACTGCGGCAGGAAGGGAAGGCGCGGTGAATAGCATCCTCAATTTCGGCGGGCTCGATGCGGTACCCGGATATCTTGAGTTGGTGGTCGGTACGCCCCACGAAATGGAGCATTCCGTCGCTGTCTCGCTCGACTGCGTCGCCTGTGCGGTACCAGCCGACGCCGTCCGCGCCGGATGCAAAGGCGTCACGGCCATCTCCCGCGTCAAGGTAGCCCGAGATCACCTGGGAGCCGCTCAGCCACAATTCCCCGCGATTGGGTCGGTCGCCCGCTTCAGGCCTGCTGTGGATCCTGCCGTGCTGGCCTTCGAAGACCTGGCCAATCGGCACAATCCCGTAGATGTCGTCCGACCCTGATCTGCTGCTGGGTACGACGTAATAAGAGATCGCGATCGTGGCTTCCGTCGGACCGTAAAGGTTGATAAGGCGGGAGTTCGGTGCAGCAGCTTGCCAGGCTTCGGTAACCGGCCAACGCAGCGGCTCGCCGCAGAACAGCGTCTGCCGAAGACGCGGGAAGATTCCGGGCCGCAGCGCACGGACACGATGAAGCGACTCGGCCGCTGACGGCACGGAGAACCAGTGGGAGATCTCTTTCTCGCGAAGAAAGCGCCCGGGAAGCATTCGTTGCTCAGGTGGGATGACCACGAGCGTTGCCCCGCCGAGGAGCGTCACGAAGATGTCGTGCACGCTCAGATCGAACGTAAGCTCAAAGAAATGCGAGGCACGATCCCCTGGCTGCACGCCGAAGCGCTTCGTCGCCACATCAAGATACGCCATTAGGGATTCCGTTTTAACTGGAACCCCCTTGGGCCTGCCAGTGGTCCCCGATGTGAACATGACGTAGGCGATGTCGCTGCCAATCGACGAGCTGCAGCTGACTACCGACTCCGGTGACCGCGTCCATGACAGGTTGTCCAGTTGGCGAGACAATGTCAGGAGAGGGTAACGAAATGGAAGGACTTCAGCTAGGCGGGTGGCTGTCTGGTCTGACTGCACGATAAGCGCCGGCTCAACGGCAGCGAGTATCTGCTGAATTCGTGTGGCAGGATGATCAGCTGACAGCGGGACGTACGCTCGGCCCAGGGCCTGAGCAGCCGCGATGGTCGCACACGCGCCCGCACCCGGATCGTCCGCGATGACAATCGGTCCCGACCTGACGGGGCTTCGCAGAATATGTCCCCGTATCGCGCAACTGAGGTCGAGAAGCTGCTTATAAGACGTTCGTTGCTCTCCTATCTCGACAGCCGTATCGTCCGGTCGATGCCGGGCGAACAGGTCGATCAGGGCCCCCGAGGTCACAAACATCGCCGCCTAATCGTCTTGGTCGGAAATCTCGAAAAACGTGCCAAACCACTAGACCAGAATACATTGCTCACGGGCCTGGGGGACGAGAACGCCAGGCACGGCATGCCATGCGAAGGGGTCGCTGGCATTGGTAATGCCGAACGAGTCCGCAGATATTGCCTTGTTCCTAGTGGCAGGTCGCCCTCGTCGTCCCCTCTCGCATGCTCGAATCTACGCTCGCGTATTGGTACCCGTGGCCTGACCCCTGAGATAGGTCCGTTCCGCGGTGTTAGCCCGATGCCCACAATGGGCTCGCAGGAGCGTCACATCGCCCGTGTCAGCGGCGGTCGATCTGGCGCCACGCGTAGAGATCGCGCAGAGCGCCGATTTGACTCCCGTGGTGACCTACCTCGGTGAGCGTGCCCGCGATGAAGGTCGTGGCCGGGCGGGCGGGACCCGGCGGGCCGGGAACGCACAGGCCGCCTCGTGGCGGCTCCGCGGCATACGTGTACCCAGCGGTGGTCACTTCGAGCTGGTCGTCATCGGCCCGCTCGATCGCCTCGCGGAGTCTCTGCCAGCCGTCGCGCAACGCGGTGACGGCGTCGGCAGCGCTGGTGAAGATCGGGTGATGGGTCAGGTACGGGGACGTCCAGCCGCTGGCCATGGTGCGCGTCCCGCCGAAGAGGTCGACGTCGCACAGACGGCCAGGCACCGATCCTATGTGCCAGTACAGCCAGGCGATGGTGGTCATCGGGACCGGGGTTGGCTCAGGGATCTCGAAGTCAGCCACCCATTCACCGGCTCCGAAGGGGTTCGATGCCCTGCACTCTTCTCGCCGACGAATGCTCCAGGTCATCGTGAACGGCTCCCAGAAGAACTCATCATCGGTCAGGTCGTCCCAGGCGCGGGCAAGGGTGAAGTGCTCGATTGGGTCCATCAGCTGTAGCAGCGTGCCGCCTCGTTTCCCGGTCATGAGCGGCACCGTACCAACCCCTGCCCATGCCGGAGTGCCGCGCACGACGACGGATCACGCTTCGGCTTCGAGCCACGGCGACCGCCCCCGCTGGGCAGGCGTGGCGGCGGCGATCAGCACGCCGGAGCGCGACTCGGCTCCTGCGGCTTCATGACATCACTGTCGTGCTCAGAATCCCCGCCGACCCAGAGGTTCTACTTTGCACCATCAAACACTATGGCTGTATGACGCAGTTCCTCCCGGCTCGGTGGCACGTCAAGAATAAACGTCTGAAAGCCCTGTCGGATGTATTTAGAAACCTCGCGGCCGACCTCATCGTAGCTACCGACCAAATAAGGGCAGAACGTCTTATAATTCTTAAATGGCACAAGCCAATAAGGGGAGCTGCCGTCAGCTTCATCGCCAAGTTCTGACAGCTGCCCATACCACGAAGAGTCCGACACTCTCCGCGCCATTGCGTGCGTAAGCTGTCCCTGCCGGTCCTCAGGAAACCGCTCATGCGCAATTCGCCACGCTTCCCTTGACTCCTCGCGCGCTATAATGCCAATTCGTATTCCGGCCGGACCGTCTCTGGTTATTTCTTCCCCGGTCGGAGTCCCGGGATAGCTAATCGACGTCGCGCCTATCATCCGCGCCGCCGCAGCGCCGGCAGCAGAGGTTCCGGACACGAATACTTCCGGGATTAGTTCGGGCGGAATTTTCGGCTTTATTGCGAGATTCTTGACAGTGAAATAGGTGCCAGTGAAGGTAAGTGGCTCAAGATCGTCGAACAAGCACTGCATAATCGATACATACTCGACTATGCGATCATAGCGATCGTCATGCTCAGTGCAGTCACCCAGGGCAATGAGATCGTTGACGAATCCTCCCGCGACCATATTCAAATACACACGACGATTATAGAGATAACTGAAAGTTGCTACCATCTTAGCGGCCGTGTACGGATGCATATATGCTGGCTGGAGCGCAACAAGCGGTGCGAGATTAGATGTGCTGGACAAGATAACCTGAGAGACTTGCCACGGATCTACGAGAGAGTTGTCAGTATAGACGAGTATTCCCTCAATACCGGCATCATCGCACCACTCTGCAACCTCCTTGACCTTGCGTATGTAGTCGCCCCCATCTTGATAAGGCGCCGAAGCCGGGCACGTCGAAAACAGTCTGATGCTCCGTGACTGCATCCTGATCATTGCTCTCTTATCCATGAAACATGGGCTTGGAAGGAATAGCTTCAGCCATGCGGCCGCCTTACAGTCCGTACGCCTTCGGCCAGGTAACTGCCGAGCAGGTCCGACCACGTCTTAATCTTTGGGTCATCTTGGAATGCTCTCATGACTGTTTAACGCGCAGGTGCTTGACCCACCTCCCCCGCCGATGAAGAGCCCAGGACCATCAGGGCCAGATCCGGTATCACCCTAGACGCCATCGTCGCGGCCACCGGGTACGCGGCCTCCAATGCTCACCGAATCCGGGCAACTGCCGGCAGGAGTGGCGTCACCAACGATAGCCGCACCGGTCCGATGGCGGCCAGCACAGTGCGGCTTGCGTCACTGGCCGATGCGGCCGTCAATCCGTTCCCGCAACAGGTCGGCATGCCCGCAGTGGCGGGCGTACTCCTCAATCATGTGGACCAGGACCGAGCGCAGCTCGACGCTAGCGCCGTCTCCATAGATGCCCTTGACGGCCAGGTCGGACGAATCGTCGACGAACTTCTCGGCGAAGGCGACCTCGTCGCGCCAGGCCCGCCAAGCATCGTCCACCAGCGCCGGGTCGGCAACCGCGCCGAGCCAGTCAGCGTCCGGCACGTCATCGGACCAGTACAGCGGGGGCGCGTCGGCGTGGGCCATTACCCGCCGGAACCAGTGCCGCTCCACGTCGGCCATGTGCCGGATGAGGCCGAGCAGGGACATCGTGGAGGGCGGCACCGACCGGCGGGCTAGCTGGGCCGCATCGAGGTCAGCGCACTTCATCTCCAGCGTCAGCCGGTATTGGCGCAGGTAAACCAGCAGCGTCGCCCGCTCGCCTTCAGGTTCGCCCGTCGCGAACCTCGGGTCCAGGGCCATGTCCATCCACATGCCGTCACCGGCCCCGACGGCACTCCACCGTTCCGGCACACGTGAGCTCTCGCTGGCTTCAGTCACGGCGACCACCATGCCAGACGCTCATCGCAGGGGCAATTCGCTGCGGGCGTCGTGGATCGTCACCCGAATCCGCGGAGTCTACGGCGGCGGGCCGTTCTGACGGCGGCCCCGACGCTGCCGTCATGGCGGTGTTCTGCTGGCAGCATAGGGCGGCACGCGCTGACCGGTGTGCTGTGAGCATGGGGTGATGCCGGAGTTTCAGTTCGGGGTCAATTTCCACGGGGCGCCGGATGCGGAGGGGTTCACACGGCTGGTGCGCCGTGTAGACGAGCTCGGCTTCGATGTGCTCGCCGTTCCGGATCACTTGGGCACGATGGGCCCGTTCACGGTGCTGGCAGCAGCGGGCATGATCAGCGACCGGCTGCGGCTGCGCACCTATGTGCTGAACATGGGCTTCTGGAACCCCGCGCTGCTGGCCCGCGAGGTTGCGTCACTCGACGTGCTGTCGGCCGGGCGGGCCGAGGTCGGCCTCGGGGCCGGCCACATGAAGAGCGAGCACGACAACGCGGGGCTGTCGTGGCTTCCGTTCTCGCGCCGGATCGAGGCGCTGGAGCAACTCGTCACCGAGGTCCGGCGGCGGCTCGCAGATCCGGGTCACGAGCCGCGGCCCGTGCAGCGTCCAGTGCCGCTGATGGTGGCAGCGATGTCCGGTCCAGGCCTGGAGGTGGCCGCCAGGCACGCCGACGTGATTGGCTTCTCCGGGCTTCGGCAGGTGGCTGACGCTCCGGCCGGGACGTTCCGGCTGTCCTCGGCTGCCGAGACGGCCGACAGGGTCGCCGATGTGCGCCGCTGGGCGGGCGGCCGTTCGTACCGGTCCGACGTGCTGCTGCAGCATGTCGTCGTCGGCAAGAGCCCGCGGGAGGCGGCCGCCGAGATGGCCGCAGCGGTGCCTCGCCTGAGCATCCCGGAGATCCTGGACAGCCCGTTCGTGCTCTATGCCGAGGACGCCGGGCAAGCAGCCGACGAGTTGCGGCGCCGCCATGAGGTGTACGGATTCGACACTTTTACTGTCCACCAGCCGAGTATGGAAGCGCTTGGCCAGGTCATCGCCGCCTAAGCAGCCATGGTGTGGACGGTGCAGCGAAGGAAGCGGCCGGCCTCCAGCGCGCGGCACAGTGCCGGGCCTACTGGCTGCGGGTGCGAATCGAGGCCGTTATTGAGCGGGCAGCCCAAGATGGGCCGCCGCGCGGCGAGGACTTCGATGCCGCGCTCGAACTCGGCACTGATTGTCTCCAGCGGGTCCGCGCTCGCGTGCAGCGGAGTGACCCATTGGGCGGTGATCATGTGCGCCAGCACCTCATCGACCAGGGCATAGCCGAATTCCGTCTTGCTGGCGAAGTAATGGAAGAAGGCGCCCTTGGTGACCGCCGCCCGCTGGAGGATCGCGCCCGGGGAGGCACCATGGAACCCATGCAGGTAGACCGATGAGCCCCCAGCCACCGCCCGAGCGCGAGCTCAGGCTCTACGATGCGCTGCTCGCCACCCATCCCGACGTCCAGCGCAAGGGCAAGACGAGCCCCTACACCTCAGTCAACGGCAACATGTTCACGATCTTGTCGGCCGACGGCACGCTCGGCATGCGCCTGGCCGCCGCGGACCGTGAAGAGTTCCTCACCGCCTATGGAACAGGCCTGTACCAGGCCCACGGGACTGTCCTGAAGGAATACGTCGCGATCCCAGCCGGGCTCCTGGCCCGGACCCGCGAACTCGCCCCGTACCTTGCCAAGAGCTACGACTACACAGCGAGCCTGAAACCCAAGGCCACGACCCGCACACCCCGGACCAGCTCGTAATATCCGGTGCAGGTGAGATGGCGACGTGTCCGCAAGTCGGCGGTCTACCATCGCGCCATGGGTCTATTTCGCAGCAGAGCCAGGAAGAACCGCGAGAAGGCTGCGGCCGATGTCCTCCAGGAGCAGGCCGCCACAGCACAGGTCGAGGTAGCACGCCCGCACGTGACCGCCGAGGAACGGCCCAACCCTGACCAGCCAGGATGGGGCACCACCATCGGCCAGGAAATCGGAAAGGGTCGCTCGGACCGCCCCAGCGGGGAATAGAACAGCCCAGCGGCGCGAGGCCGTCAAGCCGGCTGCGCCTGCTGGTCTGAACTTGCTGATGGGAGACTAGCTGTCGGGGCAGCGACCGCTGGCCGAGGTGCCAACGCCACAGATAAGACGCGCCGCGGATGAAGAGGCGCTGCGGATGAAGAGGGGGGCGCAAAGACAATGGCAGGCGGCCAGGTTGTATTTGTGCACGGATTGTGGCTGCACGCAAGCTCGTGGGGCTCGTGGGCGGACCTGTTCAGCGAGTCCGGCTATGAGCCGTTGTCGCCGGGCTGGCCCGGCGACCCGGACGGGGTCGACGAAGCCCGCAAGAATCCCGAGCTGGTCGCCGGGAAAGGCATCGACGACATCGTCGGGCACTACGCCCAGGTCATCTCGGGGCTTGGCGCCCCGCCGGTGGTTGTCGGCCACTCCTTCGGCGGGCTAATCGCGCAGCGGCTGCTCGCGCAGGATCTCGCCGCCGCGGCGGTGGCGATCGACCCGGCGCCGATAAAGGGCGTGATCTTCCTACCGCCCTCCGCGCTGCGGGTGGCCTCGATCGCCCTGCGCCGCCCGGCGAGCAGGAACGAGGCGGTCTCGCTCACGGCGGAGCAATTCCGCTACGGCTTCGGCAATGCCCTGCCCGAGCGGGAGTCGCGAGAGCTCTTCGAGCGCTGGGCCATCCCCTCGCCGGGCCGGCCGCTGTTCGAGGCCGCCGTAGCGAACTTCGCCCCGCGCTCGCCCGCCAAGATCAACACCGGCAACAAGAGCCGCGGACCCCTGCTGATCACCGCCGGTGGCCGCGACCACACCGTCCCGGCGGCCGTCAGCCACGCGACGCGCCGGCTCTACCACAGGTCGCCTGCGGTGACCGACCTGCGTGAGTTCCCGGACCGTGGGCACTCGCTGATTATTGATCACGGCTGGCGCGAGGTTGCACAGACGGTGCTGGACTGGCTCAAGGAGCGCGTGCCGTAGCCGCGCCGGGGCGCCCCGCATGAATCGGCCGGTTGACCTGCTCGTCGTAGGCGCGCATGTGTGGACGGGCGACCCTGGCTTGCCGCGGCACTTGGCAGTCGGCGTGCGCGGCGGCCGAATCGCGTTCGTCGGGCCCGATGACGAAGCCCGGCCGCTCGCCGGGCCGGACACGGAGGTAATTGAGGCCGCCGGGAAGTTGCTGCTACCGGGATTCATCGACGCGCACAACCACGTCCGGCTGGGATCGAATCCGCTCGCGGTCGATCTTGGCGGCGCCGCGACGCTCGAGGAGCTCAGGTCCCGGGTACGGGCTCACGCCATCACGCATCCGGAGCAGACCTGGGTAGAAGGCGCGGGGTGGAACTACTCGGCGATGCCGGGCGGGCGCATGCCGACCTGGGAGGACCTGGAGGGCGTCACCGCGGGCAAGCCTGCTTTCCTTTTCTCCTACGACGTCCACAACGTCTGGCTGAACCGCGAGGCGATGGCGGCGTTCGGAATCCGGCACGGCGTCGAACAAGTGCCGTTCGGACACGTGCGGCTCGACGATCACGGCGAGCCCACCGGTTTCGTCACGGACTTCGCGGTGATGGGCATCGCACGGGCCGGGCAGGCGGCGCTCGAGGACGTCGTACCTGGGTACGCCCGCGAGCGCCAGTACGCAAGCACGCTTCAGAGCCTGGATATGGCAGCCGGATTCGGCATCACGACAATCCTCGAGCCCCAGAACTCGCCGGACGACCTGTGGATCTTCGAGCGGGCGCGCGACGAGGGTCGCCTGCGGTCACGGCTCGTCGCCGCCATGTTCCACCCGGTCGGCACGACCGAGGCGGACCGCGAGGCGTTCGAGGCGGCGCGCAACCGGCTCGACGACGACTACTTGCGCGTCGGGCCGGTCAAGCTCTACATCGACGACGTGATCGAGCCGTGGACGGCCGCGATGCTCGAGCCATATGCGAACCGCCCGGGCGAGCGCGGCGAGCTGTTCTGGGAGCCGACCGTGTTCGCCGAGCTCGTTACCGACCTGGAGCTGCGCGGCTTCCCGTGCCACGTGCACGCCACGGGCGACCGCGGGATCCGCACGGCGCTTGACGCATTCGAAGCCGCGCGCGCCGCGAACGGGCCCGGCGACCGGCGGCACGCCATCGTCCACGTCGAGTGCCTCGCTCCACGCGACATCGCGCGATTCGGGGCGCTCGGGGTGATCCCGGTGATGCAGCCGCGCCACTGCGCACCCGAGATCGTGGCTGAATGGCGAGCCAACGTCGGTCCGCGGCGGTGGCGCCGCGCCTGGGCGTTCCGGTCGCTCCGGGACGCAGGCGCCGAGCTGGCCTTTTCCAGCGACTGGAATGTCGCGGAAATGGATCCCCTCATCGGGATCTACACCGCCCTGACGCGTTCTGATCTGGACGGCCGCGCGGCATGGGTACCCGAGGAGACCGTGGACCTCGACACGGCCCTTCGGGCCTACACCCACGGTTCTGGCCGGACGGTATTCGCAGAAAGCGAGCGTGCCGTCCTGCGCGAGGGGACCGTCGCCGACCTCGCCCTCCTCTCCGAAAACCCATTCACATTCGTGCGCAACGACCCGCGCCACCTCCTCGACACACGGGTCGAGCTCACCATGGTCGATGGGACGGTCGTCCACCGCGCCTGACTGCCTGCAGAAGCTTGGCACGGCCAGCAAGCACTTCCGGCGAGCACCGAGTGGGCATGTCATGATCGGGCAAGATGAAGGGAGCGCCGTGGAGTATGAGATCGTCGCGAACGCCTACCTCGACCTGGAGCAAGCAGGAGGCCGGCTGGCGCTGATCGACCGTCTCGCCTCATTGCTAGCGGCAACCCCGGTCGACTTGCTCCCCGCGATGTGTTACCTGTGCCAGGGCATGATCGCGCCGGAGTTCGCCGGGGTGGACCTCGGCCTGGCCGAGAAGATGGCCGTGCGGGCGGTCGCTACTGCCACAGCCGCGAGCCCGGACGACGTTGCCGCCCTCGTCCGCGAGATCGGCGACCTGGGGCAAGCCGCGGAGCAGATGCTGACGGCGGCCGCCGCGGAACGGCCGGCCAGCCTGTCAGTGACAGTAGTGGTCGAGACCATGCACCAGATTGCCGACGCCGAAGGACCAGGCTCGCAGGGCCGCAAGCTGGACCTACTAGCTGGCCTGCTCGGCCAGGCCACTCCCCTTGAGGCCCGCTACCTGCTTCGCCTTGTCACCGGATCGCTGCGACTGGGCATCGGCACGCCGACGATCCTGGATGCGCTCGCGCAGGTGCACGCGGGTGGGAGGGCTGCCCGGCCGGTCCTGGAGCGCGCCTATAACATCTGCTGCGATCTCGGCCAGGTCGCCGCGGCCCTGGCTGCGGGTGGGCTGCCGGCTGTCGAGCAGATCCACGTCCGCCCGGGCAACCCGGTGCGAGTCATGCTCGCTCAGCGGCTCTCCGACGGCGCCGAGATCCTGGCCAAGCTGGGCGGTGAGTGCGTAGCCGAGTATAAGTACGACGGCGTACGGCTCCAGGCTCATCGGACCCCAGACGGCCGGATCGAACTGTTCACCCGGCGACTGGAGCGCGTCAGCACCCAGTTCCCCGACATAGTGCGAGCCCTGGCGGCCGGACTGCTTCCCGGAGAGGCGATCGTCGAGGGTGAGGTCGTCGCCTTCGACCCAGCCGCTGGGGAGTTGCGCCCGTTCCAGGAGGTCATGTTCCGACGGCGGAAGCACGGCATCGCTGACGCCGTGCGTGATGTGCCGGTGAGCCTGTTCTGCTTTGAGCTTCTCTATGCCGACGGGGAAGATCTCACCGAGCTCCCGTACCCGCAGCGGCGGGAAAGGCTGGCCAAAGCGATCACGGCCTCGCCGCAGTTGCGGCTCACCACCGCCTTCGAGGTAGCCACCCCCGCCGAACTGGAAGCCGCGTTCGAGCAGGCAGTCACCGACGGCTGCGAGGGACTGGTCTGCAAGTCGGTGAGCCCGGCCGCCGGCTACCAGGCCGGCGCCCGTGGCTGGCTATGGATCAAGCTCAAGCGGGACTACCGCACTGAACTCTCCGACACCGTCGACCTGGTGGTCATCGGCGCGTTCGCTGGCCGCGGTCGCCGCCGTGGCCTCTATGGTGCGCTGCTGCTGGCCGCATATGACCCGGCAGCCGAGATGTTCCGGGCGGTGTCCAAGTGCGGTACCGGGTTCTCCGACGCTGACCTGGCCGCGCTGCCCGCCAGGCTGGCGCCGCTGGCCCGCCCGCACCGGCCAGCGCGGGTCGATGCACGCCAGCAGCCGGACGTATGGTTCGAGCCCGGGCTGGTGCTCGAGATCCTCAGCGCAGAGCTGACCCTGTCGCCGAACTACACCGCAGGCTGGGGACAGGTGAGGGAGGAGGCCGGGCT
>Ga0126369_10001778_pt1 | contig 15117 bp, 14 predicted proteins | sample PanSoiMetaPlot_1_FD_109646 | JGI IMG/M metagenome (GOLD analysis project Ga0126369, IMG submission 109646) | Tropical forest soil microbial communities from Panama - MetaG Plot_1 | ecosystem: Environmental > Terrestrial > Soil > Tropical forest > Bulk soil | place: Panama | collected 2016-02-17 | reverse complement strand
TGCGACCTTGCCCAATGCCGTTGCGTAGGCGAATCCGACCGCGACGATCGGGTTGTACCCGGCCGAAGCGAGAAGTGTGAGCCGGTCCGCCTTAGCCTGGTCGTTCTCGCCCTGGACCGCCGAGAGCTCCTTGGTCTCGATGTTCAGGTCGGTCTTGGCCTTCTCCAGGCCGGCCGCGGCCAGGTCGTTGAACGACTTGTCACCGCGTCCGCCGACGTCGTAGGCGAGGCCGACCTTGAGGGTCTGCTTCGCGGGTGCCGACGTCGTTCCCGCCGCCGGTGACGTGCCCCCCGGCGTAGTCGTGTTGGTGCTCGTTTTCTTACTGCTGCTACATGCCGCAAGCAACAGTGCCGTGACTGCCAAGACGGCGGTCACCGCCACGCCATACCTACGACGCAACGCACTCACCTCTCCCGTTGTCCGGACCCCGCTGGCCGGATCGTGCACAGCCGGAGATCGCTGAAATTGCGTGAACACGGTAGTCGCACTGCGCGGAACCATAGCGCCGGGGGCGGGCGTCGTCACCGGATCGTTGCACCTCGCGTGTCGGATGCTTCGGCGGCGCGTCAAGTCTGTCAACTCCTGATATTGCGAGGGCCTGCCTTGCCCCGAGAAGTTGCGGATCGCCGATCTTGATATCGGCCAGGCCGTCGCATATGCATCGGGATCGTCACGATGGCCGCGTTGCGCATCTCAAGATCGCCCGGCGGCGCTCTAGCATCGGGCGCGTGCGCTGGCAGTCTCTCGTCGCGGCCGCGGCGGTCCTGGCCGTTGCCGCTCCCGCGTATTCGGAGCCCACCCCGCACAGCGTCCCGCCCGCGGCACCGCGGCCCACGTCAACGGCCGTGTCGCCCGATGCGCCTGACCCGCACCCACCTGCAGGCGGCATCGGCCCGTACGGCGAGCTGGTGGGCGGTCCACGGTTGCACAGCCGCGGGCTCGTACTCCCGGCAGACGCCAAGCCGCTGCCCGCACAGCTGAGCGCCGGTGCCTGGATCTTGGCCGACCTCGACACCGGCGACGTCCTCGCCGCCCGTGACCCGCACGGGCGCTATCAGCCGGCCAGCATCCTCAAGATCCTCACGTCGATCACGCTGCTGCCGCTGCTGCCCGGCAAACGCGTCGTGACGGTGAGCCCGCTCGCCGCAAACGCCGAGGGCTCCGCGGTCGGCATCGTGGCCGGTGGGCGTTACACCGTCGATCAGCTGTTCACCGGATTGCTGCTGATGTCGGGCAACGACACGGCCACGGCCCTCGCCGAGGCGGCCGGTGGCATCCGGCACACCGTGGCCCTCATGAACCAGACGGCGCTCCGGCTCGGCGCATACGACACGTTCGTGCAGACGCCATCCGGACTGGACGGATGGCAGCAGCTGACCAGTGCGTACGACATGGCAATTTTCCTACGCGCCGCGGTGGCCATGCCGCGCTTCGTGGCGTACGACCGGCTGCTGGTGAGCTCGCTGCCACCGGAAAACGTTCACGGCCACAAGTACGGGTCGGTGTGGCTGGGCAATCAGAACCAGCAGTTCCTGACCACCGTGCCCGGCGCGCTCGTCGCGAAGACCGGGTTCACCGACGCGGCGTCGCACACCTTCCTGGGCGCGGCGTCTCGGAACGGCCGGCGGCTGGGGGTGATCTTCCTGCGCGCGCAGCGCTACCCGATCGACCAGTGGCAGCAGGCGACCAGGCTGCTCGACTGGGGCTACGCGCTGCCCCGCGGCACAGCCGTCGGCCACCTCGATCCGCCGGTGCGTTCAGCGACGCCGACGGCCGCACTAGGTAGCCGTGCGGTCACGCAGACGACGGCCGGCGCACACCACAAGAGCGACCCGCCGTGGCCGCTCATCGGTGTCGCCGTCGTCCTGGTGGGCGCCGGCGCTCTGTGGCTGGCGGGGCGCCGGCTCAGCCGGCCGCGCGGCGGTGGCGCCGGCGTGCGGTGAGGGTGGCCACCGCTCCCCCGCCGACGGCCACGCCGGCGGCGAACAGCGACGTCGCCACCCGGACCAGAGATGCGGCCGGCCGCGCCGGCGGGCCCGGCCCGGGCTCGGGGAGCGACTCGATCGGCGCGGGCTCAGTTGGAGGCGGCGCAGCCGCAGGCGGCGGTACAGCCGTCGCCGTCCAGGCCGCGCAGTAGAGCAGGTACCGGGACACCAGGTCGATCCAGACCAGGACCCCGATGATGCTGCCGAACACGCCGACCGCCGGGCTGTGCGCGACGCGGGCGATGTAGGTCGTCCCGAGGACCTTGAGCACCTCGATGCCCACTGCCGCCAGCAGCGCACCCTTGAACACGACGCGGGCCGGCGGGCGTGCCTGGGGCAGCCGCCCCAACACCCAGCCGAAGATCACCACATCGCCGATAATCGCCACCAGGTAGCCGGACAGCGAGATCAGGGTGTGCATGCCCCGCACCCCGTCGAGGTCGGCGGTGCGCAGGATCGCGTCGGTGAACGCCGTCCCGATCGCGGTGAGGCCGACCGAGATCACTATGCCGATACCCAGCCCGACCAGCACGCCGAGGTCGGCCAGCTTCCCGACGACGAAGTTGCGCTTGCGCGGCTCGACGCCCCACACCGCGTTGACCGCTGCGCGCAGGTTGCCCACCCAGCCCAGCCCGGCGAGTAGCACGCCGGCCAGCCCGACGACGCCGACGCCGGTGCGCTGCCGTTCCGCGGCTTTGATCGAATCCTTGACGATCTGGCCGAACCCGCCGGGCAGCCCGGAGGTGACCCTTTCGTAAAACTCGTTCTGCAGGCCGGGATTGCTCCGCAACACGAAGCCGAGCACTGACGCGGCGAGCAGCACCAACGGGAACAGCGCCAGGAAGCTGAAGTAGGTGAGGGCTCCTGCGTACTGGTTGCCGTTGTTATCCAGGAACCGGTGCCAGGCGGCAACGCCATGGGCCAGCCAGTGGTAGCGCTCCTTCGCGGCCTGCCACCGGCGGCCGGCCTGCGTACGGACCCGTTTCAGGAAAGCCGCGGCTTCGGAACCCCCGGCTACCCGGGCGCCCGCGCGGCGCCCATCGGCGTTGTGCTCGTCCATGGCCGCTCCGCCTCTGCCGGTTCACGATCCGAGAGCGAAGTCCGAACGCGGCAGCCACTTCCCGCCCGGATGCCGCTCGAACAGAGTGAATCCCTCGACAGCGAACCGCGCCAGGAAACCGGACAGTCCGTCGTAGGCGAGGTCGAGGGCCTCGTCGGGTACATCCTGCGCGACCGTGACGTGGGGGTGGTACGGGAAGTCCAGGTGCCGCTGCAACGGCCCCCTGCGAATGACCTTCTCGAGCATCTCGCAATCGGACAGCCCCCGAGCCACCTGGATGAACACAACTGGCGACACCGGCCGAAACGTCCCGCTGCCGGAAAGGTGCATGACGAACGGCGGACGCGAGGCAGCTGCCTGCGCGAGATGCTCGTCGATCAGCCGCATGCGGATCGGCTCGACCGGCGTCGGCGGCAAGAGCGTCACATGTGGCCAGATCAGGTCGGCCTGCGGATCGCCGACTCGGCGCCGCCACCCGCTGAGCACGCTCGCGTGCGGCTCCGGGATGGCGATGGCCACCCCAACAGTGATCGGTTCGGTCATCGCGTTTCTTGAAGGAAGCCGACGCGATCGAAGGCGGCGCGTACCGTCACTTCGGCGACCTCGCGCGCCCGGGTGGCACCGGCCGCGAGCACTCGGTCAAGCTCGGCCGGGTCGTCGAGCAGCATGGCTGTACGTTTCGCGAACGGTTCGGCGAACGCGATGACGGCGTCGGCGACCGCTGACTTCAGCGCGCCGTAGCCCTGCCCGGCGAAGTCCCTCTCGACATCGGCGACCGGACGGTCGGTGACCGCGGCAAGGATGCTCAGCAGATTCGACACGCCTGGCTTGGCGTCCGGGTCGTAGCGCACCTCGGTGCCCGGGTCGGTGACCGCCCGCCGGAACTTGCGGGCCAGCAGTGCGGGATCGTCGAGGAGGTTCACGGTGCCGGCATCGCCCAGCGACTTGCTCATCTTGGCGGACGGATCCTGCAGATCGAGGATCTTCGCGGTCTCCGCCGGGATGAGCGCGTCGGGGATCGTGAACGTCTCCCCGTAGCGGTTGTTGAAGCGCTGCGCGACATCGCGCGTCAGCTCGAGGTGCTGCCGCTGGTCCTCGCCGACCGGAACCGCGTCGGCCTGGTAGACGAGTATGTCGGCCGCCTGGAGCACCGGATAGGTGAACAGCCCCACCGAGTACGTCCCGCCGCGCGCCGCCTTGTCCTTGAACTGCGTCATGCGGCTCGCTTCACCGAATCCTGTGAGGCACTCAAGCACCCAGGACAGCTGGGTGTGCTGCGGCACGTGGCTCTGGACGAACAGCGTGCACCGTGCGGGGTCCAGCCCAGCCGCCAGCAGCTGGGCCGCCGAGACGCGGGTGCGCTGGCGCAGCTGCTCGGGCGGCGGCGGGTCGAGCGTGATCGCGTGTAGGTCGACCACGCAGTAGAACGCGTCGTACGTGTCCTGGAGCGCGACCCAATGCCGCACCGCACCCAGGTAGTTACCGAGGTGGAATGACGACGCGGTGGGCTGGATGCCTGAGAGCACCCGGGGTCGCTGGCTCGGCATAGTTCTCGATTCTGGCACCCCGGTGCCGTCACGCCTTGGGCGGCGTGACGCGCACGCGTGCCGCGCGGCGCCCGTCCACCTCGGTCACCGTGATCTCGTAGCCGTCGTACTGCACGCTGTCCCCCACGGCAGGCAGCCGGCCGAGCGCCGCCATCACGTAACCCGCCGCCGTCTCGTATGGCCCCTCCGGCAGCTGGAGGTCGGTGATCTCGGCGAACTCGTCCAGGTTGAGCCGGCCGTCGACCTCGACGACGCCACCCCGCAGCCGCGACGGACCGGCGCTCGCCACGTCGTACTCGTCGCGGATCTCGCCGATCACCTCCTCGATCAGGTCCTCGAGTGTGACGATGCCGTCGGTGCCGCCGTACTCGTCGGCCACGATCGCGAGGTGGTAACCCTCGCGGCGCATCTCCGAGAGCGCCGCCAGGACGTTCTTCGAGCCGGGCAGCCGCGTGATCTCCCGAGCGGCGTCACCGACCGTCCGGCCGCGGTGACGGCGGCCGTCGAGCAGCAGGTCGCGGATGTGCACGAACCCGAGCACGTCGTCCTGCCCCTGTCCCACGACCGGGTAGCGCGAATGCGGCGCGTCGCTCACCACCTTCAGCGCCCGGCTGACCGTCAGCGACGCCTCCAGGAACGTCACCTCCGTCCGGGGCACCATGACCTCGGCGATCGTCCGGTTACCGGCTGCGAACACTTCGTCGATGAGGCTCCGCTCGTCTGGGGTGAGCGACTCGTGCGCCGCCACGAGGCCGCGCAGCTCCTCCTCGGTGATCTCCTCATGACCCGCCTCCGGGTTGCCGCCCAGCATCCGCACCAGCACGTTCGTGCACTTGGACAGCAGCCAGATCACCGGACGGGTAAAGGCGGCGAGGCGGTTGAGCGTGGGGCTGACGAGCTTCGCCGTCTGCTCCGAGCGTTGCAACGCCAGCCGTTTCGGGACCAGTTCGCCGATCACGAGCGTCACAAACGAGATCACCAGGGTCACGCCGATGAAGCCGATCGGAGCGGCCAGCCCTGGGCGAACGCCGTGGTCGACCATGACGTCCTTGGCCCGTGTGGACAGCGTTACCGCACCGAACGCACTGGACAGCAGCGACGTAAGCGTGATCATGATCTGCACGGTGCTCAGGTAGCGGTTGGGGTCGCGCACCAGACGGGCGACGGCGGCACCGCGGCGGCCCTCCTCGGCGAGCGCCCGCACCTGCCCCTCGCGCAGCGACACGAGCGCGATCTCGGACGCGACGAACAAGGCTTCGATCAGGATCAGCGCGAGCACGATCGCGATGTTGAGCAAAGTGGTGCCCACTGATACTCCTGCTCTTCGCGCGAGCGCTCATCGCTGCGATGACCTGCGCCTCTGGGGCCTTAGCGACCTGCGACGCTCGGTCTAGCGGCGCAGTCTACGGTCCGAGCACGGCAACGCGCGCGCCGTTCGCAGCCGTGATCTTGGACTTGTGGCCCCTATTCAGCCATAAGTCCAAGATCACGCCGAGGACTTCTTGCTCGACGCGGCCGGTTAGTCGGCTAAGGCTGCCCGCAGGTTGCCGTCGATTGCGGCGAGGAACTCTTCGGTGGTCAGCCACGGGGTGTCGGCCCCGATGAGAACGGCCAGGTCCTTGGTCATCTGGCCGCCCTCGACGGTGTCGATGCAGACCTTCTCCAGCGTCTCGGCGAAGCGCACCACCTCGGGGGTGTCGTCGAGCTTCCCGCGGTGCTCGAGGCCACGTGTCCACGCGAATATCGAGGCGATTGGGTTGGTTGACGTCTTTTCGCCGCGCTGATGCGCCCGAAAGTGCCGGGTGACGGTGCCGTGCGCCGCCTCCGCCTCGACGGTGCGCCCGTCCGGCGTCATCAGCACGCTGGTCATCAGGCCGAGGGAGCCGTAGCCCTGGGCCACGGTGTCGGACTGCACGTCGCCGTCGTAGTTCTTGGCCGCCCAGACGTAGCCGCCCTCCCATTTCAGCGCGGCGGCGACCATGTCATCGATCAGCCGGTGCTCGTAGGTGAGGCCGGCCTTGTCGAACGCCTCCTTGAATTCCGTCTCGAACACCTCGGCGAACAGGTCCTTGAACCGCCCGTCGTACGCCTTGAGAATCGTGTTCTTGGTGGAGAGGTACACCGGGTAGCCCCGCTCCAGGCCGTATCGGAACGACGCGCGGGCGAAGTCTCTGATCGACTCGTCCAGGTTGTACATCGCCATCGCCACGCCGCCACCGGGGAACTCGAACACGTCGAACTCCATCGGTTCGCCGCCGTCCTTGGGCGTGAACGTCATCGTCAAGGTGCCTGGGCCCGGCACGACGAAGTCGGTGGCCCGGTATTGGTCGCCGTACGCGTGGCGGCCGATCACTATCGGCTTGACCCAGCTCGGAACGAGCCGCGGCACGTTACTCATCACGATCGGCTCGCGGAAGATCACGCCGCCGAGGATGTTGCGGATCGTCCCGTTCGGCGAACGGTACATGCGCTTCAGGCCGAACTCCTTGACGCGCGCTTCGTCCGGGGTGATCGTGGCGCACTTGACGCCGACGCCATGCTTCTGGATTGCGTGGGCGGCGTCGACGGTGACCTGGTCGTCGGTCGCGTCGCGGTGCTCGATGCCGAGGTCGTAGTACTCCAGGTTCACGTCTAGGTAAGGCAGGATCAGTTCGTCCTTGATGAATTGCCAGATGACTCGCGTCATCTCGTCGCCGTCGAGTTCGACAACCGTTCCCTGCACCTTGACCTTGGGCATCAGTACCTCCGCACCACGGCGCTTCGCGCCGCACGATTTCTTGGCTTCAAGATATCCTCGCTTCGGAGGGTAGTCGCCACCCGGGTAGGGTCCATTTATGACGCGTAACCACACCGCGGTGGACCAGCTCGTCGAGGACTACCTGGACGAGTACGTCGCTCTGGACCCCAGCTTTGCGACGTTCGTCGGCATCTCCGGCCACGACGCCGAGCTGCCGGACCTCTCGCCGGACGGACACGCTGCCCGGTCGGCGCTGCGCCTGCGAACACTCGCCGCGTTGGCCGAGGCGACGCCTGCCGACGCCACCGACCGCATCACGGTCGCCGCAGCAACGGAACGGCTCAGCGTCGCCGAGGAGGTCTATCAGCTCGGCGCCGATGAGTCCGACCTGAACATCATCGCCAGCCCTGTGCAGAGCGTGCGGGCGGTGTTCGACCTGATGGCTACCGCGACTGCCGACGACTGGTCCACGATAGCGACGCGACTGGGCCGGATACCGGCCGCGATCGACGGATACATCGTGTCCCTGCGCGCCGCCGCGTCGCGCGGCGACGTCAGCCCGCGCCGGCAGGTCGAGGCATGCATCGGGCAGTGCGACGACAACATCGGTTCGGACGGGTTCTTCGCGACGCTGGTGGCCGGAGCGGGCGACGTCCCGGCATCCTTGCGCGCCGACCTGGACCGCGGCGCGGCTGCGGCGGCCGATGCCTACGCGCGCCTGCGGGCGTTCCTCGCCGCGGAATTGCTGCCGGTGGCGCCGACTGGCGATGCGGTGGGCAGCGAGCGCTACGCGGTCTTCTCACGTTCCTTCCTCGGCTCGGCGATCGACCTCGAGGAGACCTACATCTGGGGGCAGAAGGAACTCGCCCGGATCGCCGACCTGATGCAGCAGACGGCGTCGCGCATCCTGCCCGGCGCGTCGGTCCCCGAGGCGATCGCCTACCTGGCGACCGACCCGTCCCGCAAACTTGCCGGCACCGACGCACTACAAGCCTGGATGCAGCAGAAGTCCGATGCCGCGATCGCTGCGCTCGCCGACACACACTTCGACATTCCCGAGCCGATACGCACGCTGGAGTGCCGCATCGCGCCCACCCACACCGGGGGGATCTACTACACGGGGCCAAGCGAGGACTTCTCTCGTCCGGGACGGATGTGGTGGTCGGTGCCCAAGGGCGTCACGGAATTCACAACATGGAAGGAGCTGTCGGTCGTCTACCACGAGGGCGTGCCCGGCCATCACCTCCAGATCGCACAGACGACGTACCGGCGCGAGCTGCTCAACCGCTGGCGGCGGATGGCGGCGTGGATCTCCGGGCACGGCGAGGGCTGGGCGCTGTACGCAGAGTGGTTGATGGCCGACCTCGGCTTCCTCGACGATCCGGCCGACTTCCTCGGCATGCTGGACAGCCAGTCGCTGCGCGCCGCGCGCGTCGTGCTCGACATCGGCATCCACTGCGGATTCGACGCACCGGCCGAGGTGGGCGGCGGCGCCTGGGACTACGACAAGGCCTGGCGGTTCCTCACCGCGCACTCGTCCAAGTCCGAGCCGCAACTGCGCTACGAGTTGGACCGCTACCTCGGCTGGCCGGGGCAGGCACCCGCCTACAAGATCGGCGAGCGGTTGTGGCTGTCGCTGCGCGACGAGGTACGCCGGCGCGACGGCGACGCGTTCGACCTGAAGACGTTCCATCGGCAAGCGCTCGACATCGGCAGCGTGGGCCTGGACGTGCTGCGGGCCGCGGTGCTCGGCTCGTTCGACGAATGAGCGAACGCTGAATGCCTGACGACCTCGATGCGGTGGCACTCGCTGCGCTCGTGCGCCGTGGTGAGGTGAGCCCGGACGACTTGGCCCGGGCAGCGATCGCACGGGTCGATCCGGAACTGGAGGCCGTGAAATACGCCGCCTACGACAAGCCCCTCATCGGGCCGCCGAGCGGCGCCCTGTACGGCGTGCCGACGTTCGTCAAGGACAACACCGACGTGGCCGGGATGCCGACGAACCACGGTGCGGCGGCGTTCACGGCGCGTGCAGCGACGCGGCACGGTCGCTACACCCGGCAGTACCTCAGCACCGGCATGACCGTCCTGGGCAAAAGCCGGCTGCCTGAATTCGGGTTCAACGCAGGCTCGGAGTACGAGTCGGCCTCGCCGGTGCGTAATCCGTGGAATCTCGGCCGGTCGCCGGGCGCGTCGTCGTCGGGCGCCGCCGCCCTGGTCGCCTCGGGGGCGGTGCCGATCGCACACGCCAACGACGGCGGCGGCTCGATCCGCATCCCGGCGGCGTGCTGCGGGCTCGTCGGGCTCAAACCCACCGCGGACCGGCACGTGCGCGGCGACCAGGATCGGCACCTTCCGGTGCACATCGGCTCGGAGGGAGTGCTGACCCGGACGGTTCGCGATACCGCGGCGTTCGTCGCCGCCTGCGAAGACTACTGGCGCAACCCGGGACTGCCGCCCATCGGGCTCGTCGAGGGCCCGTCCCGGCGCCGGCTGCGGGTCGGCTTGATGCTCGACACGGTGACCGGAGCGGTGGTCGACGCGCAGACCCGTGCCGCGGTGGAAAGCACAGCCAAGCTGTTAGAACGCCTGGGTCACGATGTCTCGCCCGTGCCGATGCCGGTCGGTAAGCAGTTTGTCGACGATTTCCTGCTGTATTGGGGCTTCCTGGCCACGCTCGTCGCGCGATTCGGGCGTCTGGCCTTCTCGCGTGACTTCGACGCGTCGCGCCTCGACGGGCTGACGCAAGGCCTGCGCCGGCTCTACCTTCACAACGCGCACCACAGCTCGGGCGCGCTGTACCGGCTTCGTCACGTGCCACGCGCATACGCCTGGATGTTCCGCAGACACGAGCTCGTGCTCTCACCGGTCGTCGCCCACATCGCCCCGCCGCTGGGGCACCTCAGCCCGACGCTGCCGTTCGACGAGCTGCTGCAACGCTTACTCGCCTACGTTGCGTACACGCCGCTGCACAACGTCGCCGGTGCGCCCGCGATCTCGCTGCCGATGGGCATGGCGAACGAGGGCGTGCCGATCGGCGTGATGCTGTCGGCGGCGCACGGCGACGAGCGCACACTGCTCGAGCTGGCGTATGCGCTTGAGGCCGAACAGCCCTGGCCGGTACTAGCGTCGAGGCAGTGAGCCTCGCCAGTTACCTGTCCTACCTCGCGTTCGCGCTCGTCGTGATCGTCGCACCCGGCCCTGACTTCGCGCTCACCGTGGCGAATACGCTGCGTGCAGGGCGAGCCGGCGGCTTGCGGACCAGTCTCGGAATCGCGACGAGCAACACGGTCCAGGGCACTGCCGCCGCGCTCGGACTGGGCGCCTTGATAGCGAAATCCGAGCTGGCGTTCACGATCATCCGCTGGGCAGGCGCGGCCTACCTGGCGTACCTGGGGGTGTCGACGATCCGCGCTGCGTTGCGCCGACGGCACTCGGCTGCCGAGGAGCAGGACTCAGGCGAGACGGCGACCAGGAGGTGGCTGGCCTACCAGCAGGGGTTCCTGTCGAACATCACCAACCCCAAGGTGCTGACCCTTTACCTGTCGGTGCTCCCGCAGTTCCTGGCATCGGGGCATCCCACTGTCTCGGCGGCGCTGTTGCTGGCGTACACGCACGCCGTATTGGGCCTGCTGTGGCTGATCTTGCTGGTCGCCTTCCTGCACCGGATCCGGTCGTTCCTACAACGGCGCAGGGTGCGGCGCAGCCTGGACGGGGCGACCGGGGTAGCGATGATCGGGTTCGGCGCCCGCCTCGCCATCGAGAGCCACTAACGGCGATCGGCGAGTTCAGCGATCAACTCGTAGGAGCGCAGCCGGTCCTTGATGTCGTAGACCTGGTTGGTGAGCATCAGCTCGTCGGCGCCGGTGCGCGCGAGCAGGCCGCGTAGCTGCTCGCGGACTGTCGCAGGCGAGCCCAGCGCCTGGCCGACCCGGCGCTGCGTCACGAACTCCCACTCGATGTCGCTGAACTCGTACGCCGCCGCCTCCTCGACGCTGGGCAGCGCAATCGGCCGGCCCTGGCGTAACCGCAGGAACGACAACTGGCCGGGCCTGGCGAGCGCTTCGGCCCGCTCGTCGGTGTCGGCGCATATCGCGTTGACGGCGACCATGGTGTACGGCTGGTCCAGCCACTGCGACGAGCGGAACGAGCGCCGGTAGAGCTCCAGCGCCGGCTGCGTGTTCGCCGCCGCGAAGTGGTGCGCGAACGAAAACGGCAGCCCGAGCTGACCGGCCAGCTGCGCGCTGAACCCGCTCGATCCGAGCAGCCAGATCTCGGGCAGCTGTTCCGGGGTGGGCACCGCGGTCAGCCGAGCCGGGTCGCCGGCCAGCATGCGCACCAGCTCGGCGAACTCAGCGGGGAAGTTCTCGGCGGACAGCCCCTCGGGCGTGCGCCGCAGCGCAAGGGCGGTGCGCTGGTCCGTGCCGGGCGCGCGCCCGACCCCGAGGTCGATGCGGCCGGCATGAAGCGAAGCGAGCATCCCGAACTGCTCGGCAACGACGAGCGGAGCGTGGTTCGGCAGCATCACGCCGCCGGATCCGACCCTGATCGTGGACGTCGCCGCCGCCAGGTGCGCGATCAGGACCGCGGGTGACGAGCTGGCGATGGCCGGCATGTTGTGGTGCTCGGCCACCCATACCCGCCGGTAGCCCCACTGTTCGCCGTGCCGGGCGACCTCAGTCGTGTAGGCCAGCGCCTCAGCGGGCCGCCGTCCGGCCATGAGCGGGGCGAGTTCGGGAATCGAGAGTGGTACGTCGTTCACGTCAGACGGCAACCGCCGAGACTGCCGCGATCATCCCGCACGCCCGTCTCCCGGCCCGAACACGGCGAGCGCGTCGGCATCGGAGTTGCGAGCGTTCAGGTACTCGTCGGTCCACTCGTCGATGTCCGGGTAGTCGCACGTAGCCCTGATGGCAGCGCGCGCGGCCTCGACGTCGTAGCGCGTGCTGCGCACGGTGACCGCGCCGTCATCGAGCAGCACCCAGTCGGCGCCCAGACTGCCGTAGGACATGCCCACGCTGCCGGCGTTGACGACCAGCCGCCGGTCGACCAGCCGGACGAACGGCATGTGCGTATGACCGCAGACGACGGTGCCCACGTCCTCGGGTACATCGGCGAAGGCTTCCGCCCACCGTTCAAGGCGCGTGTCGACGAGCACGATCTCGTTATCGTCTCGGGGCGTGCCGTGGCAGAACAGGACCGGGCCGAACCCCTCGACATCGAGCGTGACCGGGTGCGGCAGCGAGTCGAGCAACGCAACGTGTTCGGGGCTGAGCTGGTCGGCGGCGTAGCGGGAGATCGCGAATGGGACGGTACGGCCTGGGTCGCGGGCGAGGTCGACCAGCTCGCGCTCGCAGTTGCCGCGCACCCAGACGACGCGCTCGCCCAGACTGGTCAGCCGATCGAGCACCTGCGCCGGCTGCGGCCCGGCGGCAATGTCGCCGGTGAGGACGATCCGCTCGCAGCCCTGGACGTCCGGCTCGGCGAGAACAGCGTCCAGTGCCGGTAGGACCCCGTGGATGTCGGAGAGCACAGCGACGGCCATGCGCCGAGTCAACCCCGATCGCGCAAGAACGGCTCGCTTGAGACGAGGAATTCTTGCGCGATTCGCTCAGAGCGAAGTGACGTCCGCCTGCTTGGCGCGCACCGCTTCGGCGGCCTCACGAAGCGCGGCGAGCTCCGACTCGGTGAGGTCGCGTTCGACGACGCGGCGCACGCCCTCCGCCCCGATCTCGGCCTCGACGCCCAGGTACACGCCGCTGATGCCGTACGCGCCGTCGACCCACGCGCACACCGGGATGACCGCACCCGAGTCCTCGATCACCGCACGCGCCATCCGGGCCACCGCTGCCGACGGCGCGAAGTAGGCCGATCCCGTCTTGAGAAGCCCCACGACTTCGGCGCCGCCGTTACGGGTGCGCGCGACCAGCTCGTCGATCTTGGATTGATCCATCACCTCGACGAGCGGCTTGCCGGAGACGCTGCAGGCGGACGGCACCGGCACCATCGTGTCGCCGTGCGAGCCGAGGGTCAGCGTGCGCACCGACGACACCGGCACCCCGAGCGTCATCGCGACGTTGTTCGTGAACCGTGCCGTGTCGAGCACCCCGGCCTGGCCGAACACCCGCTCCCTGGGGAAATGCGATGCCAGCTGGGTCAGCGCGGTCATCTCGTCCAGCGGATTCGACACGACGATGAGCACCGCGTTCGGCGAGTGCTTGGCGATGTTCTCAGCGACGCCACGCACGATCTTGGCGTTCACCTCGAGCAGGTCCATCCGGCTCATGCCCGGCTTGCGCGGCAGCCCGGCGGTAATGATCACGACGTCCGAGCCCGCAGTCGCGTCGTACCCGCCGCCGTCGTCGGTCGTCGTCACTCCGACGACCTCGGTCTCGAAGCCTTCGATGGGACGGGACTGGTTCAGATCGAGCGCGAGCCCGGCGGGGCGTCCCTCGATGATGTCGGTCAGCACGACAGTGTCGAAGACGTCGTACTCGGCGAGGCGCTGCGCAGTCGTGGAACCGTAGAAACCGGCTCCTACGACGGTGACCTTCCCGTGACGTTCAGGCATATCCGCGAGCCTAGCCCTGTGGCCTCGCTCACTGCGGCACGAGGATGCTGAACCCGAAGACCAGCAAGCCCAGCCCCAGATAGCACAGCACGTCGAACAGCCGGCCGCGCACAACGAGCAACCCTGCCTTACCTGCAGGCAGCGTGGCGCGCAGCACCGAGGCGACGACCAGGCCGAATGCCATCACGGTGACCCCGCGCAGCCAGTGTCCCGACGCCACGAGCACGTACACGAAGCCGAACGCGACGATCAGCAGCACCGAGACGAACGGCGCCTCGTCGCGGATGTTGCGGCGCAGCCTGTCGAATTTCAACCCCGCTCGGCCGCCTCGACCACGTTGCGGAGCAGCATGGCGCGGGTCATCGGCCCGACTCCGCCCGGGTTGGGCGCCAAAAAGCCGGCCACCTCAGCAACATCAGGGGCCACGTCGCCGACCGGCATGCCGTCGACCCGGCTCACCCCGACGTCCAGAACGGCGGCGTCGAGCTTGATCATGTCGGCGGTGACCAGCCCTGGTGAGCCGGCGGCCGCCACCACGATGTCGCCCTGCCGGACGAGGCTCGCAAGGTCACGGGTACGTGTGTGGCATTGCGTGACCGTGGCGTTCTCGCTGCGCCGAGTCAGCATCAGCGCGAGCGGCCGGCCGACCGTAATGCCGCGGCCGATCACCACCGCGTGCGCGCCGGCGATCGGCACCTCGTAGCGGCGCAGCAACTCGATGATGCCGGTCGGCGTGTTCGGCAGCGGCGCCGGCTTGCCCAGGACCAGCCAGCCGAGGTTGATCGGATGCAGGCCGTCGACGTCCTTGGCCGGATCGACTCGGCTCAGCAGCGCGTACTCATCCAGCCCGGTCGGCTGCTGGACGATGAAGCCGGTGCATGCCGGGTCGGCGTTCAGCTCGTCGACCGCAGCCTCTGCCTCGGCCTGCGTCGTGCCAACCGGTAGATCGCGGCGAATGCTGGCGATGCCGATCTCGGCGCTGTCGCGGTGCTTGGCGTTGACGTACCAACGATTGCCCGGATCGTCGCCGACGACGATCGTGCCCAGCCCGGGAACGACACCCTGTTCCGCCAGCGCGGCGACGCGGGCCTTCAGCTCGACCTTGATCGCGGCCAGCGTGGCTCGGCCGTCCAGAATCGTGGCGCTCACTCAGCTGCTCCTGTATGGGTCGCTCACGGCGCCATACTGCCAGCCAATTGCGTGGCGAACGGTGACGG
>Ga0126369_10001777_pt1 | contig 15121 bp, 16 predicted proteins | sample PanSoiMetaPlot_1_FD_109646 | JGI IMG/M metagenome (GOLD analysis project Ga0126369, IMG submission 109646) | Tropical forest soil microbial communities from Panama - MetaG Plot_1 | ecosystem: Environmental > Terrestrial > Soil > Tropical forest > Bulk soil | place: Panama | collected 2016-02-17 | reverse complement strand
CGATCGGTGGGAGATGGCGGATCTCGGCCAGCTCGCCAGGCCACGCGGTGCTTGAGACGCAGTTCGAGATCTCCTCCAGCGATTCACTGCCGATCACCCTCTGGCTGGACCCCCAGACTCCGCCTCAAGTGCTTCAGCCCCAGGTGCGCGCGGCGCTCGCGGTGAACGGTTACGCCACCCTCCACGGATACGTCACCGACACAAGCACCGGCCGCCCACTCGAGCAAGTGCGGGTCGCGGCAAGGTCGAGCTCCGCGATCACAGACCGGAACGGTTACTTCGTACTTCGCGTTCCCATCTCTCCGCCCACGATCGACGTGTTGCCGGAATCTGCGGACGTGCAACTGGACCGACTTGGACACGGCAGGCTGATCTTGAAAAGGACCCTTCTTTCTGAAGGTGAGACCCACCTCATCGTTGAATTGGAACCTGGGGCGGGAACAATAGAGCGGGACAACTCGCACAAGCTCGCGACGGCCGCCGAGGTGATGCAAGACTCGCAGCTACCACCCGAAATAACGGGCCTCTCGACATCTGCTCCGGTGTGGCAGCCCCGAACGATGGACAGCGAATTGGCCCTCGCGCAGGTGATCGCGCCCCCCGATAGCATTCGCGTTGGGGATGCTTGCTCTTGCACGAGCTGCAGCAGCGTTTCGGTGATGAGCCTCGAGACGTATGTCCGACGAGGTCTCAAGGATGAATGGATTGCGTCTTGGACCGCGCACTCGTTGAGGGCCGGGGCCATCGCTTACCGCAGCTACGGCACCTACTACGTGTACCATCCGCTGCGAACCAACTACGACATCTGCAACACCACCTGCTGCCAGGTGAACAGCCCGGGCACCAACGGCAGAACAGATTCGGCGGTCGGCTACACCACCGGGATCCTGCTGCAGCGCAACGGGGAGGTGTTTCGCGCCGAGTACTCCGCAGAGAACAACAACTCTGGGTGTGGAGGGATCGGCTGCAGCAACGTGTCTTGCCTTTGCGGCGACGGCAACGCGGGCTCGCCGGGCCCGGGTTGGCCCTGCGTAGACGAGCCTTTTGATGCGGGCCAGGCCTGCTCCGGTCATGGGCGGGGAATGTGCCAATGGGGCACGCAGCGCGCGGCTCTCCAAGGTCAACTCTGGAGCTGGATAGAAAATCACTACTACAACGCCAACGGCAACCCCGAAGGCTTGAGAGCTGCATTCGTGACCTCGCCGCTCGATATCGTCGATGCCTATCCCGACCCAGCGGTGGTTTCCGCGGGGGACACGCTGGCGATCAATTACTCGGCTTTCAATTACGCTGAGCTTCCGCACAACCAAGTGCTGCTGGGCGCTACTCTGTACTCAGGGGATACCGGCTACATCTCGGATCCGGCAAATGACGCCGAAGTGATGTTGAATCCCGGCAGCAACGACGTGGCGCGCTGGTTCACGGTGCCCGACTCCACGCCACCCGGCAGTTATGACTTGCTGGTCGGGTTGTGGATCGATGTGGACGAGGATTTCGCGATTACCGACGCTGACTTGCCTCTGGTCTCCTATACCTTTTCTGGCGCTGTGACGGTTCAATAGCCTGCGCTTGGCTCCACGTCGGATCGCTCCTTTCCAATGCGGCGATCATCCGCGCTACCTCGGCGGCCGCCCGCTCGCGGGGTGCTGAGCCCCTCTTCATCGTGCCAAGCTTCGGCCCACCCAGGCCACTGAACGAACACCCCGAAGCGCCGATTGTGCAGCAGCTGTTCGAGCAGCAGGCACAGCCGTATCTGCTCATCGACATTCCGCAGTCGCGAATGATGCCCGAGAACTGGCACCCGGATGCGATCGCGGCCCGCGACATCGCAGCTGCCGCAGAGCGCGAACTGCGGCCGCGGCTGCACCACTAGCAACGCGTCCAGCTGGACTCGGCGGAATCAGAAAATCGCGTAGATGAAAGGTGCCAGCGCCTCGACGGTGGCAGCAGCGATCAAAAGCAAACCGGTCGCGCATAGGAAAACAACCAAAGGTATCATCCAGCGCTTTCCGCCTTCGCTGCGCCAGAGGCTCAGCGCAAACTCGGGGATCGAGGTCAAGGCGCTGGCCAAGACAACTACCCCTCGTTGAAATTTCCCTCGTCTGCGAATCATGCTCCGGTTCGTTCCCCTGCGGAAAAGCGGTCGCGAGCATGCCCGCAAAGGCTCGAAGCGCGCAAGCCCGTGCCGGCACTGTAAGAGCGGCCTCAGGCGTCCTCCGCACCGACGACATGACGAAATTGGGCAAGAAGGAGCAAGTCGTACAGCCCCTTGAGGACTCCGGCGATGATCAGCGGCCAACCGAAGGGTGAGCGGGCGAGCAGCAAACCGGTGAGGGTCGGCGGGATGGCGGAGGCCAAGCTGCGGGGGACGTTGGTGATGCTGGCGGCGGCCGCTCGTTCCTCTGGCGGGACCACCGCCATCACGTATGCCTGCCGGGCGGGGACGTCCATCGAAGACAGAGAGGCGCGAAGCAGCAGGAAAGTGACCGCGAGCGACGCGGTAGGAACCACTCCGGCCACGATCAGAAAAAGATTCGCTGGAAGATGGGTGAACACCATGGTGCGAATCGCGCCGATTCGCACCGCCAGCCAAGACGAGACAAATTGGGAGAGTGCCCCCACCAGCGATGCGGCGAAGAAGATCGCCGCGGTCACCTCGGGCGAGAGCTGAAACCTGCGGTAGAGCCACAGCACCAGGAGCGACTGCACCACGAAGCCTCCGCCGAATGCATCGAGGCTGAAGTAAGCCGCGAGTTTGAGGACGATCTTCTTGGAATGCGCGAGCGGCCGCGCCTGCGGTCCAGAGGCCACCTCGACGCGAGGGGAGAGCCGCCTGTAGACCAGCGCGCTGCACGCTCCCAGCGCAGCGTAGAGCAGGAAGGCGCCCCGTTCCGCGGTCAAAACGTCAACCTCAAGCGATTTCGAGATCCGATCCGGCAAACCGCTTGCCAGTGCGCCCACCGCGCCTGCGAAGGTGCCCGACAAATTGTACCAGGCAAAAATCGCGGTGCGTTCGCGCGGCCGCACCGTTTCAGCGAGCACCGCCTGTTCCGTGGGAAGAAATACGCTCACGTCTCCAGAGGAGGGGTTCAGGGTGCCGACGAAGGCGGTAACCACCATGGCCCAAAAACTGTGCAGACCCGCGAAAAGCAATCCGGTAAACAGCATCAGCGCCGAGGCCGCCAGCAGCAGCACTCTGTGCTCGAGCCGATGCGCTCCCAGGCCCACCGCGATGGTCAGCGCCGCGGATCCCAACAAGGTGGACGTCACCACCACGCCAACCTCGGCCGCGGTAAAGCCCAGGCGAAGCAAGTAGTCGGCGAGCAGCACGCTCACCACCCCGTCGGCAAACCCGCGCAACGAGCGCGTCCATAGAAGCCTGCGAGCATCGGGCGTCGCGGAAGCTGGCAGCAGGCGAGAGCTCATCCGGTCAGGCCTTGTAGTGCAACTGTTATATCCATTGACTTTCTAAGATTCAATTGTTCTATATCACTCCACGGAGCCCGAGGAGGCGAACCATGCGGCTACTGTTGATCTCCAACTCGACGCAGCATGGTGGTGGCTACCTTGAACACGTTGAAAAGGAAATTCGAGAGTTCCTCGGCAGCGCCAGGCAGGTGCTGTTCGTTCCCTTCGCGCTGTTCGATCGAGACGGCTATGAGGGGTTGGCCAGAGCGCGCTTCGAGCGGATGGGATGTTCGCTCCGTTCGCTCCATCGGGAGAGCAACCCGGTTGAGGCGGTCCAGAGTGCGGAGGCAGTCTTCGTCGGGGGTGGGAACACCTTCCGACTGCTGAAGTCCCTCTATGCTTCGGGGGTGATGCCGGTTCTTAGCGCTCGCGTCGCTCAAGGGCTCCCATACATCGGCTCGAGCGCCGGATCGATCGTTGCGTGTCCCTCGCTAAAGACCACAAAGGACATGCCGGTGGTCGAGCCGCCCTCGTTTAAAGCACTCGAGCTGGTCGAATTTCAGATCAGTCCGCACTATTTGGATCCCGATCCTTCGTCTACACACATGGGCGAAACGCAGGAACAGCGCATCGAGCAGTTCCTCGAGGAAAACGAGCTGCCAGTGGTGGGACTGCGCGAGGGATCCTTCTTGCGCGTGGAGGGCCGCTCCATCTTGCTCAAGGGCAGCCAGGCTGCCCGCATCTTTCGCCGGGGGAAACCTCCGCTCGAGGTTCAGCCAGGTTCGGAGCTTTGGGGAGTGCTTTTTGGCAATCGGAGCACCAACCATGAGTGAGCGCGCGACGCTTCAGCTGACTCGCAGTGAGGTTGCCAAGTTGCTGACTCTCGACGAGTGCATCGTCGCGGTCGAAAACGCCTTCAGGCTGCACGGCGAGGGTCGGCTCCAAGCGCCACAAGTGCTCTCCTTTCCCATTGGAGAGGGCGGCTTTCACGTCAAAGCGGCGTTGCTCCCTCTCTCCAGGAGCTACTTCGCCGCAAAGCTCAACGGAAATTTCTTTCGCAATCGTGAGCGTTTCAATCTCCCCAATATCCAGGGAGTGGTCCTGCTTTGCGATGGCGAGAACGGATATCCGCATGCGGTGATGGACTCGATCGAAATAACCATTCTACGAACAGGAGCGGCGACGGCGGTCGCGGCCAAGCACCTGGCGCGAAAGGACGCACGGGTCGCCAGCATCTGCGGCTGCGGCAACCAGGGCGAAGTCCAGCTTCGAGCGCTCAGTCGCGTTCTTCAGCTTGAAGAGGCATTGGCGTTCGATGTCGTCGCGGACCGCGCTCGCGGATTTGCTCAGAGACTCTCCTCGGAGCTGAGTCTCGAAGTGCGCGCGACTGATGACCTGAGATCCGCCATCTCTCGAAGCCATGTTTGTGTCACCTGTACCCCATCCAAAAGGCCTTTCGTAAAAAGCGAGTACCTGCCCGAGGGCATCTTCTTGGCCGCGGTAGGGGCGGACAGTCCAGAAAAGCAAGAGTTGGAGCCGGATATCCTCGCCTCGAATAAGGTGGTGACGGACATTCTCGAGCAATGCGCCGAAATCGGCGAGCTGCATCACGCGCTTGCCTGCGGCGTCACCCACAGGGAAAAGGTCCACGCGCAACTGGGCGAAATCGTCGCTGGAGTGAAGACGGGCCGGACCTCAGCGGACGAAACCATCATCTTCGACAGCACCGGAACGGCGCTGCAGGACGTTGCTGCTGCCGCCCTAGTTTACGAAAAAGCGCTGCGCGAAGGCCGCGGCACTTGGCTGGATTTCGCGGGCTGAGCGATCTCCCAAGGCAGTTGAATCACGGTGCTTTAATTGCGGCGAGGACCGGCTCGATCGCCTCGAGTCTCACTCCATAGGTCGCCGCCAGGACCGGGCCCAATTCCCCCGGCGCCAGCTGCGCCGCCAGTCGACGCGCTCGTCGAATCGGCTCGTGCGGGTGATATTGCAGCACCCAGCCTCCCAATTGGCGGCGCACTTCGTCCTCGCACACGCCCTCGATGACTTGGATCCCGGCGTCGCGCAGAATCCGCGACCCTTCGCCGTCGACGCGTGGGTGTGGATCACGCATTCCAATCACCACTTGGCCCAGGCGGTGTTCCACAATCACCCGCGAGCACGCTGGGGTGCGCCCGTGAAACGAGCACGGCTCGAGGGTGGAGTACATGGTGGCGCCATCGACGCGTCGGCCACGGGATTGGGCGGTCCTGACCGCTGCTATCTCCGCGTGGTCTTCCCCGGGACCGTGGGTGTGTCCCTTGGCGAGCATTTCTCCGTGCGCGCCGACGATCACACACCCCACCCAAGGGTTGTCGCCGGTGGTTCCGCGCGCAAGCTCCGCCTCCTGGACCGCCAGCCGCATGTACGCTTCGTGGTCGAGCGGCATGGCGGCCATTCCTTGCATGGGGACAGGGCCCATGCAAGGCGGGGATTATGGCCGCCAGGTTTGGCGAAGTGATCAGAAATGAGTGTGTGCGGAGGCCCCAACTTCCCAGTACTTGTCCTTCAGCGCCTGCTTGATCCAAGCCAAGTGGCGCTTCTCGTCGCCACGGTTCTTCTCGATGACCGCCCCAAGGTCCGTTGCCCAGTCCACTTTTAGAGCTGATTCATAGGATTTGTTGGTCAACTCTTCATTGCCCATCATCCCGAGCAACGCGGCGTGGTTGCCCATCATGCTGGTCACGGAGGTGAAGCCGCGCAGGACGGTACCTTTCAGATCCGGCGAACTTGGCAGCTCGGTGCCACCCAACCGAACAATCGCCGTGTTGAGGTCCTCTACGTGCCGCTGATGCTCAACTCGAAATTCCGACAAACGCTCGCGGATCAGCGGAACGTTGATCCGTTCGAGAGCTGCCTCATATAGGCCGATCGCGTCGACGTCCAGTTGGGCGAGCTCGCGCAGTTTGGTGATTTCCTTGTCTGCCATAAATCACTCGAGGCTACTTGCCGGTCCCCGACGGGGTAGTAGTGCTCGAACTGGAACCGCTCGAGCCGGTACCGCTCGACCCAAAACCGCCGGTTCCGGCGTCCTTATCCTTCTTCTCCTTGTCTCCGAGCTGCGCGGTATCGAGATTGCCGCCGGTGCCGGATCCACCGATCCCGCTCGCGGTGTTCGCGGAACCAGCGGTGGTTCCTGAGGTACGCCCAGTGCTGCCTTGTTTCTCCTCGCACGCCACGAACGCAGGCACGCCGATGGCGATCATGGCTGCAATCAAAAACTTCTTCGAAATGCCTTGCATAGTCCGCTCCAAGTTTTGGTGACTCAGCCAATCGTGATCATTCCCAATCGGAGTGCAAAGGGCCAAGATGCATACGGCTTCCGCGGCCGCCCCTAGGGGCGACAAGCAACGAGCCGCTTACGCCTCCGTCGGCCGCACGCCCCGTCCTCGGAGTGACGCGACCAGCGCCTCGAGCCTTGGCTTGAGCGCATGCACCACGCGGTCTAGATCGTCGCGGGTTTTCACCGGGCGAAAGCGACTGTGCTCGCCGGTTCGCGGCACCCGCACCCAGGCGGACGGTAGAACGGGATGCCCGGCCGCATCCATCAGAGCGGTCGCTTCCCCGCTCACTGCTTCGAACTGCAATACCTCATCTCCGTTGAGCTGCTTCTTCACCGCCCGGAACGGGAGGGCAATCGGTTTGTGCAGAATGGCTTCCAGCGCAAAGGTGAAGTTGTTGGTCGAGATCAGGTCGTGCTGCTTGGCCACTACCTGTTCACGCAGAACGATTCGGCCGTCGACCCGCACCGGAGCCCCGCCGGGATCCGGCGCATGCCCCGGCACCGTGCGTTCGGTCGCTTCCACAGTCATCGGCTGGGCTTTGGAAATGTGAAACCCGACGACCACCGAGTCCACGGTTGCCCCTAGGTTGTCCACGTTCGAGAAGAACAGCTGGCGCACGCCGCTGCTAAACAGCTTTTCACCCACGCCGCTGTCGCGAAGAGCGCGGTAGAAATCACCGTGCCCGGACGGTGCGAGCGACAACTTGCCTTCGGCATCTCGATAAAGAGCGCCCTTCGGGGTGATGCGCGGGAGCATTTGTTGCCGAAAGCGGAGCACTGGATGTCCGGACCACAGCCGACCGACGTGCTCGGCGATCAGCTCGTCTGTTACAGCGGACGTCATCAGAGCCGAACTCACAGGTTTTCCGTATCTGTCGCCAAGGGTGCGCGCCGACTCGAGTTTGAAATCGAGGAACGTGTACCCGTCGAGCACAGGAATCAGGCCTTTGACCATGCCGCCAAAGCGGGTCCCGGCGCCGCCCGCAAGGATCACCTGCGCCACCTGGCCGCGGCTCAACGCCTCTTGGCCTAGCCGCATGCAAGTGTCGTGTTCCGCGCTACCCGCTTTTGGAAGCTCGTCGATTTCCCCGGCTGCGACAGGGGCGTACGCCGCCGACTCGCTCGACGCCCCGTCTGCTTGCATGGCGCCGGCACGAAAGTCGTCCAGCAGCTGTTCGAAGAGCCGCTGATCGTATTGTTCGCTGCTCATCTTAGCGGTTCTGCCAACTGATCATTTACGCCCGCGGGTTGGTAAGCGGATTCCCCCCAATGAAATCCAATCGCATCCTCCATCTTTTGCCGAACGCACGCCAGTTGTGACAGAGAATTGAAGCCAAGCTACGCTGTGGGTAAAACGGCGCGGTACCGGTGCATGCATTGGGAGGCCGCATGTTTGAATCGTTGAGCAGCAGTCTTTTCCGCAATGCGTATCGGGCGGCGCGGGTGCTGGTTCATGGGGTCCAGCTCGTAGCCGGCCTCGGCTCGGTCCTGGCTTTGGCCCAGCCAAAATCCGAGGCCGCTCCATCCGTGCCAAAAGCACGGCCGCAGACCCGTTCGATGGTAATTACCCGTTTCGGAATTGTCGCTACCAGCCAAACCCTGGCGTCTCAAGCTGGAGCACAGATCCTGGAGCTCGGCGGCAACGCGGTGGACGCTGCCATCGCCGCGAACGCGGTCCTCGGTCTCGTCGAACCAACCAGCAATGGAATTGGCGGCGATCTCTTCGCCATCGTCTACGAAGCGAAGACCGGCAAGCTCTACGGGCTGAATGCCAGCGGTTGGGCTCCGGCCAAGCTCACCATCGACTTGGTGCGCTCCAAAGGCCATCAGGAGATGCCGCAACGAGGAATTCTCACGGTAACGGTGCCTGGTTGCGTCGCTGGCTGGGATCTGCTGCGGAAGAAGTTTGGCACCAAAGACTTCGAGACCCTGCTGCGTCCAGCCATTTACTACGCCGAGGCTGGCTTCCCGGTGACCGAGTTGATCAGCGACGGGTGGCACGCCACCGAGCGCGCGATCGCGGAGGGTCGCATCGAAGCCAATGCCGCGTTCAAGGAGACCTTCTTACCGGGCAGTCACGCGCCCACGGCCGGTGACATTTTCCGAAATCCCGATCTCGCGCGTTCCCTGCGCCAGATCGCCTCGCATGGCCGGGACGGTTTCTACAAGGGAAGCACCGCCGCGGCATTGGTGCGTCTGTCGCACGAAGTCGGCGGTCCCATGGAGGAAGCCGATTTGGCCCAATTTCAAGCCGAGTGGGTGGAACCGATCTCCACCACCTATCGGGGCTGGACAATCACCGAGCTGCCGCCGAACGGCCAAGGCATCGCGACACTGCTGATGCTGAATCTGATGGAGCGCTTTCCGCTGCGCGACTACGGCGCTGCGAGCGCCAAAGCCTTGCACGTGATGATCGAGGCCAAGAAGCTCGCCTACGCAGATCTGCTGCGGTACGTCGCGGACCCACGATTTTCCGATGTGCCGGTGGAGGGGCTGCTTTCGAAGAAGCAGGCGGAGAAGCGCGCCAAAGAAATTGCTCTGGATCGGGTGCTGGCATCCGCGACCCCGAGTGCGGCGGAGGACATCAGGTTAAAACCCGGGGCGGACACCATCTACATGTCGGCGATCGACAAGGACGGGAACATCGTCTCGTTGATTCAGAGCAACTACAGCGGCTTCGGCTCCGGGTTGGTGGCACCCGGGACGGGCTTCGGCTTGCAGAACCGTGGGGCGCTGTTCAGCCTCGATCCCAAGCATCCCAACGCGCTCGTGCCTCGCAAGCGTCCACTGCACACCATCATCCCGGCGTTCATGCAGAAGGGGGACACTCGAATCGGCTTTGGAATCATGGGCGGGTGGAATCAGGCCCAGGCACACGCGCAATTCGTGGCCAACGTGGTGGATTTCCAGATGAACATCCAGGCGGCGCTGGAGGCCGCTCGGTTTACCAAACTGACTTTCGAGGGCGTCGACGTCGAAATGGAGTCGCGCATCCCGGAAGCTACCCGCGCGGAACTGGCGCGGCTGGGGCACAAAATTTCGCTTTTGCCCGCCTATTCGGGGGAAGTCGGTGGAGGCCAGGTTGTGATGCGCGATGGACGAGGAGTTAATTTCGCCGCCTCGGATCCCCGTAAAGACGGTGAGGCCATTCCGCAGGCCCCGCCAGTTTTCGCTCCGACTTCGCGCAACGAGAAACCCACGAAGACGGCTACGAAATGACCTGTGCCGCCATCGCCACCGCGGAGGCGGGACAGGCGCCGCGCAATTCCTCGGAGGCATTCAGGGACGAGGGAAGCTGCTCCCGACGGATTCGCTCAAATCCGAGCTGCTTAAAGTAGTCGGCCGCGGTGGTCGTCAGCAGAAAGAGTCTGCTGACTCGAGCGGCACGGATCAGCGGATTAAGACTTGCGACCAGCGCTTGGCCAACGCCCCGATTTCTGAACCTTTCGTCGACCACCAGGGACCGCAGCAAGCCGTAACTACCGTAAATCTCGACGCCCACGGCCCCCATCACTTGGTTGGAAGCTTCGGCGACCAAGAAATGGTCCCAATGCTCGCGCACTCCGCCCAACGGCAGATCCGCGTTTTCCAGCAGTTTCGTGACCGCGGAGAAATCATCCTGGCGCGCAGGGCGCACCCTGAACGAGCTTTGAGCAGCCCAGCCGCGTTCATCGATGAGTGCCCGGACCCGCTCTCTCAAGTCGTCGCGAATCGCCCGCACCCGCCCAAGGGTTTCTCCCTTAGGATCGAGCAGTTTCCAGTCGATCCGCTCCAGCCCCGGCACCACCGGGCATTCTTCCTCACAGCCCATCGTCACCAGAAGGTCGGCATCGCGCGCCAGATCCGAAGTCAGACCGCGGGGGGTCACCTTGGCGAGGTCCAGTCCCACCTCGCCCATGGCCGTGACGACTTCGGGATCGACCCGCGCGGCCGGTTGAGTCCCAGCGGAGACTGCTCTGGCGCGAGACGGATCCGCCATCGCGTTGAACCAGGCGCAGGCCATTTGGGATCGACCCGCGTTGTGAACGCATGCGAACAGAACCATGGAAATCGGGGATGACTCAGACATACTCGGCCCTCATGGATTCGCTTGCGCAGCAGCCGACCGAGGTCTATGCCCGGGTCAGCAAGGGACTAGCAAGCAGAAAGGGAGGCTTTGATGGACGGTGCCAAACGGAGATGTGGATTCTTGGGAATTTCCGTTGTCCTTTTGGGCGCATGTGCCCACGAGCAACCGCCGGCTGCGCCGGCTCCGGCCCCGCAACCGGTTGCCGCTCCCACGCCACCACCCAAGGTCGAGCCGTCCAAGCCGACGGAAGACATTGCCGCGGAGCTCAAAGCAGCGACCGTCCACTTCGATTTCGACAGAGACGTCATCCAGTTCGAGGGCCAAGAAGCGTTGCAGAAGCTCTCCGGCGTCCTTCAACGCAATCCCGAGGTGATGATCCAGGTTCAGGGAAATTGCGATGAGCGCGGAACCGAAGAGTACAACCTCCACCTCGGGATGCGGCGTGCAACCGCGGCCAAGCAGTACCTGATCGGCCTAGGGGTCGATACTAACCGCATCGACACCATCAGCTACGGGTTCGATCGTCCGGCGGATCCGCGCCACAACGAGGAGGCCTGGGCCGCCAATCGCCGGGACGACTTCGTCCGGACACAGAACATCTCGACCCGCTAGAATATCGAGGCCGATCCGCTCGCCGGCTGCACGGCGCGCGGCGACCTTCAACTCGAGGAGAGCGATGGCCCTACACACGGTGAAGCTCGCCCAAGTCAAGCCGTTCCCCTACAGCTTCGGGGGCAAAGTCGAGGCGCAAATGGCAGACGTGGGGCGAACGGTTGGCTCTAAGACGATCGGACTCACGATCCAGACGATCGCGCCAGGGCGATTTTCCTCCCGTCGGCACAAGCATCTCTTCCAGGAAGAGCTACTGATCGTGATGAGCGGTGAAGGGACTCTGCATCACGGAGACCAGCGGATTCCGATGTCCGCCGGGGAAGCTGTCTGCTATTTGCCGGAGGACCCCGAGGCGCACTGCTTTGAAAACACCGGTACCTCGAATTTGGTGGTCTGGTCCTTCGGCAATCGCTTCCCGCACGAAGTCGCCATCTACCCGGACCAGGGCCTGGCATTTGTGGAGGGGCTCGGGGCGGACGTGCCCCTGCAGGCGGGCATTCGAAGCGAATGGACGGAAGACCGCCGCAAGCGGTGACTACACCTGCCTCGGCACGTGACCGGTAAGTGTCAGTACGAAGCGCATCACCTTGTGCACGATATCCGCGGTAGGCTCGAACATCAGCGGACAGCCCCCCTCGATGACCGTGATGCCTTGGCTTCGACCGAATTCGGCGGCGTCTCTTGAGACGCTGCCGGCGCCCACGGAGCGATGCATCCACACTTGCTTGATTCCGAGCTCGGCGCATTCGCGCATCGTAGCTTCGGCGCGATCGGCGCGAGTGCCGATCACCACCGCTTCGACCCCACCGAGAATTGATTTCAAGTTCGGATAACAAACGTCTCCTTCGACAACCTCGGCGTTCGAGTTGACCGGGAAGACCTGGTAGCCTTGGCTTCGCAGTCGCTGGTAGACGACATTGCTTCCGTGGGTTCTGGGCGTCCTCGACACGCCGGTTACCGCGATTCGCTTCTTCGCCAAAAACTCGGATGCGGCCGCTTTTACGTTCATGACGATGGACCTCCTGTTGCCTCATCGGCTGCAATCGCGATGCCGAGGAAGCGCGCCTCGTCAAACTGCCGGTCCTCCCGCACATCTTGCGGCAAGGACGCGAGGTTTGCGCTCCAGGAGCCCTGTCCTTGCAGACCCTACGCTCCCGCGTCCCTCACGAATTGATGGGCTTCTGTCGCAAGCTCCACCCATGAAAGGCTGGGACTCCGCACCGTCGCCCACTGCTTCATCCGACGGCCGTGACCCGGGTCGAAGTATTCAGCCAGTCCAGCATCAACCAAAGCATCGACGCGCTTCTTCGGCAGCTTCACCACCAACGTTCCCCGCACGAAGAGTGCGAAGAGCTTGCCGTTGACTCTGAGAGCGTTGGATCCGAACTTCGAGGTACCTGTTTTCCGACGCGCTCGGTAGTCCTTCGCGATCGCCGCCAGTCGCCGGTCGGCCGCGAACGCATCGAGCACCGCCGCGATCTTCGGATCCTCGCGATCCACGTTTCGAGGTTTCATCCGCTGAGCTAGGCTCGGTACACCTTTGTTCCAGAGTAAGCAATGGTCGACGCAGGGCCAGCACGCAATGAACGGGAGCTGCAGCAAATCCTAGAGCTGCAGCAAGCAAACCTGGCGCGAAATCTAAGCCCCGAGCAAATCTCGGAGCAGGGTTTCGTCACCGTCGAGCATACGCTCGATCTTCTTCGGCGAATGCACGCCCTCGCCCCCAGCATCGTTGCCCGGGAAGGCGAATCTCTCGCCGGGTACGCGCTGGTGATGCCGGTGGAGTGCCGTTCGTTCATTCCGATGCTCGAGCCGATGTTCGCCCGGTTGGAGCAACTCGGAATGATGAGGCAGCGCTTCTATGTGATGGGGCAGATCTGCGTCGCGGCCCCTTGGCGAGGGCAGGGAGTTTTTGACCTGCTCTATTGTGCCCACCGGAAGTACTTGCGCGCCGTCTACGACTTTTCGGTGACCGAGGTCGCGACGCGCAACACGCGCTCGATGCGTGCCCACCAACGCGTCGGATTCGAGATCATCGATCGCTATCGAGATGCCACCGACGAGTGGGCTCTTTTGCGGTGGAACTGGTCGTGAAAATCCATTCGTTGCCCCGCGCGCCACTTTGGGCAAGCTACGAGGGGTAGGCGACGCAGCTGCCGGTCAGGGCGACCGCCAACTGGGCGGCACGCGAACGGCCACGGCCCGGCCGCGGGCCCGATCGACGCCGCCCGACGAGAGGACGCATCCCACGGTTATTTTCTTGCCCTCGCTGGACTCAATGCGCGCGCGCAAAAGGACCGGATCGGCAATCGGAGTCGGACGCAAATACTGGATCTCCAAATTTCCGGTGACGCACCAGATCAGCGGATCGCTGCCAATGGGCCGCTTTTCGCTCTTGTAAATCCACGAAAGCGCAGTGCAGATCGAATGACAGTCAATCAGCGTTGCGATGATCCCGCCATTGAGCACGTGGCGCGGACCTGCCGTGAACTCGGGGCGAGGCTGGTACCGGCAGACCGTCTCCTCCCCTTCCCAATAACTCTTGATGCGCAATCCGTCCGGGTTCTGTGGACCGCACCCGTAACAGAGGTTCTCGAGGCCTAGCTGGTCCTGGATTGCGACGGAGTCCATGCCGCGCTCATTTTCGCGATCTCGGATGCAAAGTCCACCGCCGGCTGCTGGAAGGGTGCCCCGAGCGCTTGAATTTTCGAGGCAACCCGATACCCGTCGAGGTAGAACCCGGCCCTTCTCGCCCCGGAGCTACTTGATGAAACGCATGTGGGTTGTCATTGCCTTGGCCTGGTTGAATGCGGCGCTGGCTAAGCCGCCGGCGACACCTTCCGAGTTTCTTGGCTTTCAGGTCGGAGCCGATCGACAACTCGCCGACTATCGCCAGATCGTTTCCTACTTCAAGGCACTGGCGGCGGATTCAAAACGCGTGCGACTCCAAAACCTGGGTCCAACCACGCTCGGCAACGAGATGACCTTGGCCGTGATCTCCTCCGAAGAAAACCTGAACCAGCTGCAGAAGTACAAGGACATCGCGCGCCAGATCGCCGACCCGCGCGGGCTGACCCCCGCCCAACTCGAATCGCTCGTCGAACAGGGAAAGGTGATCGTACTGGTCACCTGCAACATTCACTCGACGGAGATCGGCGCTAGCCAGATGGCCATGGAATGGGCGCATGCGCTTGCGACCGCGAACGACCCGGAGACTGTGCGCAGGCTCGACCAGGTCATCCTCTTGCTGGTGCCATCGCTGAATCCGGATGGGCAGATCATGGAGACCGAATGGTACCGAAAGAACCTGGGGACCCCGTATGAAGGAATCCGGCTGCCTTGGCTCTACCATCACTACGTCGGCCACGACGACAACCGCGATTGGTTTATGCTCACCCAGAAGGAGAGCCGCGCGCTCAACCGCGCGGTGTACTTCGAGTGGTTTCCGCAAGTCTGGTTGGATGAGCATCAGATGGGGATGGCCGGCCCGCGGATTTTCGTGCCTCCCTACGCCGACCCAGTTGCAAAAAGCATCCATCCCCTGGTGTGGCGGGGAGTCAATCTGATCGGGACCCGAATGGCCTGGCGACTCGAGGAGGCGCACAAATCGGGGGTCATCTACGGCTATTCGTACGACGCCTACTGGCCGGGTGGCACGAAGAATACCGGCTGGTGGAAAAACATCTTTGGCCTGCTCACCGAGGTGGCTT
>Ga0126369_10001776_pt1 | contig 15122 bp, 11 predicted proteins | sample PanSoiMetaPlot_1_FD_109646 | JGI IMG/M metagenome (GOLD analysis project Ga0126369, IMG submission 109646) | Tropical forest soil microbial communities from Panama - MetaG Plot_1 | ecosystem: Environmental > Terrestrial > Soil > Tropical forest > Bulk soil | place: Panama | collected 2016-02-17 | reverse complement strand
GCATAGCACACCCTCCCTCTGACGTGGCCCGGCACGCACCGGGCCGGCTCCCCCAGCGTAAGGAAGAGCAGGTTAGGCGCCGGCCAAGGGATGGCGAAGCGTCAGGCGGCCACGTACGGGATCGTCTGCGGACCCTCGGGAAGAACGGCGAGGCGGGCTCCCGGGCCGGCCGCCCTGAGCAGGTCCGCGGCGCAGGCCGTGAGGTCGTCGACCGGCTCCAGCCACGCCGAGCGCACCTGGTCGTGCGTCAGCCCACCGGAGTGCACGAGCACCCGGGCGCGCCGCTGGATCTGCGCCTGGACCTGCACCTGCCACTGGTCGTGCTCGGCCGCCGGCGCCCGGGCGAGCCGCTCCAGGAACGCCGCCGGGCCGGCCGACTCGCGGAGGAGGTCCTTGTACCGGCCGTGATCCGGCAGCCCGTCCGAGCACTCGCTGGCCATCAGGATGACGCCGCCCGGCCGCACGATCTGTGCGGCCGCGCTCATGCCCTTCACCGTCTGGTACAGGTTCAGGTCCAGCGGATACCCGCTGTTGGTGCTCACCACGACGTCGTACCGCGCCGCGACGGGCGCCATCGCCGTGTCCCTCGCGAAGGCGCAGCCGGCCGCGTGGCTGGCCGCCGGCTCGCCCGCGAAGACCCGCGTGATTCGGTGCTCGCGGTTCAGCGTGACGTCGAGGTTGAACGCCACGCCTGCCCGCTCGGCCACGCCGCGAATGCCGTCGTGGACCGGGTTGCCGTGCGTCACGCCCCACGTGGCGCGCGGGTCGCCGATGCGCGCGGCCGAGTGCAGCTCGAGCACCGTGTCCAGGTGGGCCAGGCCCGGCACTACCATCTTCGGGCCGCCGGAGAAGCCGGCGAAGAAGTGCGGCTCCACGAACCCGGTGGTCAGCCGCACGTCCTGCTCGATGAACGCGCGCTCGACGAGCGCCGGCGCGGCGGACCCCGGTACCAGCCCCAGCTGCGCGTGCCGCGCGCGGTCGAACGCGTCGTGCTGGACGACCTCGACGGCGGCCAGCACCTCCGTGCCGAGCATGCGCTCCAGCTCAGCCGCCGTGCAGGCGCGGTGCGTGCCCGTGGCCACGAACACCGTGACGCGGGCCGAGCCAAGCTCCTCGAGCAGGACCGGCAGCACGCGGCTGGCCGGGAAGGGCCGGGTCACGTCGCACACGCTCACCCCGACCGCCGCGCCCGCGGGCACCAGGTCGCGCAGCGGCGGGCTGCCGATCGGCTCGCGGAGCGCCCGGCGGATGGCGTCCGCCTCGGCGGCCAGGCCCTCGACGTGCCGCGGCTCCAGTACCTCGGCGCCGGCAGGCAGGTCCACCTCCAGGCCGGCGCGACCATAGGCCAGACGCACGACCGCCATCGCTCCAGCAGCATACCGGCCGTGGAACGGCTGTCGAGCGGTCGCGACAGGGGTGGACTGCGCGGCCACGGAGACGGTATCAATGAGGGGCTTTGGCCGCCTCGACGCCCTCGAGGGCGACGCTCAACGCGCTGCGCGCCGACCAGGTTGGCAGCCTCCTCCGCCCGCCGGCACTCTTCCAGGCGCGCATCGACTTCGGGGCCGGACGGCTCGACCGGGCCGGCCTGCGCGCCGAGGAGGACCGCGCCATCCTCGACGCCCTGCGCCGCCAGCGCGACTGCGGCATCGACGTCTGCTCGGACGGCGAGTTCCGCCGCGCCAACTTCATGGCCGGCGTCAGCGACGCGGTCGACGGGTTCGTGCCGGGCGAGCCGCCGCCGCTGCCGCTCAGGGGCGACGGCGGCCAGCCGGCCGGCGCCCGCCGCCCGGTCGTCGGGGGCGTGCTTCGGGCCCGCGAGCGAATCGCCGCCGCGGAGGCGGAGTTCCTGCGCGAGCACTGCCCGGTCCCGTTCAAGGTCACGCTGCCCAGCCCGCTGCTGTTCGCGGTGAACTGCTACGTGCCCGGCTTGAGCGACGGCGCCTACTCGACGCGGGCGGCCCTGGTCGCCGAGGTCGCCTGCCTGCTGGCGGATGAGGCCGGACGCCTGGCCGCCGAGGGCGTGCCGTACGTGCAGGTCGACTCCCCCTCGTACACACGGTGGGTCGACCCCGACATCCTCGGCGGCCGGCCCGACGCTGACGGTCTGCTGGACGCGGGGATCGACGGCGACAACCGGGTGCTCGACGCCGCCCGCGCGGGCGGAGCCCTGACGGCCGTCCACATCTGCCGGGGCAACGTGATGGGCCGATGGCTCGCGGAGGGAGGGTACGACCCGATCGCGGAGCGGCTGTTCACCGGCCTGCGCTGCGACCGGCTGCTGCTGGAGTACGACTCGCCTCGCTGCGGCACGTTCGCGCCGCTGCGCGCCGTCCCGGCCGACCGGGTCGTCGTGCTGGGGCTGATCACTACGAAGAGCGGAGACCTGGAGAGCGCGGACGACGTGCTCCGCCGGATCGACGCCGCGTCGCGCATCATGCCGCTGGAGCGGCTCGCGCTCAGCCCGCAGTGCGGGTTCGCGACGATCCTGCCCGGCAACCCGCTGACGCCCGACGACCAGTGGCGGAAGCTCGAACTGGTGGCGTCGCTCGCCCGCGAAGTCTGGCCGTAGGCCCTACCGCACCGAGCGGATCCGGCTGACCAGCAGCGAGCCGCCCGCGTACAGCACCGCGCAAAAGAGGAACAGCGCCCGGTAGCCGGCGTTCGGCGCCGTCGCGTTGAGGGCGTCGAGCCCGATGCCGACCACCAGCGGCAGCAGCACGCGGGGCAGCGCGTCCGCCACGTGGTACAGGCCCAGGTCCTTGGCAGGCCGGTCGCGGTCGGGCAGCGTGTCGATGCCGAGCGCCCAGTCCACCGACGAGTAGCAGCCGTAGCCGATCCCGTACACCGCGCCGAGCACCATCACGAGCGGGAGCGGGATGGCCGAGCCGGCCAGGAAGACCAGGAGGACCAGCGCCTGCAGCGCTCCCGCCGCGTAGACGAAGGGCTTGCGGCCATGCCGGTCGGACAGGATGCCGCCCACGATCGCGCAGGGCACCGCCACGACCGTCACGGTCAGCTCGAACAGCGAGGTGATCGTGGCCGGCTGGGCGATGCCGAACAGGTCGCGGAAGGACAGGAACAGGAACGGCAGCACCGCGTAGAACGCCGACAGGTTCAGGAACCGGGTGAAGAAGGCCCAGCCGAAGTCGCCGCTCCAGAGCGGGCGCACGAACTCGCGGATGTCGAACGGAGGGCGCTCCGGCACCGGCCGCTCGCGCTCGCCGGACGCGGCCCACAGCGTCGGCAGCAGCGAGAGGATCGCCACCACGATGATGACCCCGTATGTGAGCCGGATCTGGCCGCTGGCCGAGAGGACCAGCGTGACCAGCAGTGACGCGACGCTGCCCAGCTGGACGAACAGGCCGAGCAGGCCGCTGGCGGCGCCGATCTCGTGGCCCTCGACCAGGTCCGGGATGACGCCGGCATACGCGCCGCCGCACACGTTCAGGAACGCGACCACCATCACGAATCCGATCAGCAGCGGCGGGTACGAGTGGGCGTTCCACATCACGATGAGCGCGAGGACCACGCCGAGGACGCCCGCCACCATGATCGGGCGGCGCCGACCCCACGGCGTGTGGAGGTGGTCCGACAGGGCGCCGACCGCAGGCGGCAGGATGAGGGCGAACAGGCCGCCGATCCCGGTCGCGACGCCGATTGCGACGCCCTGGCTGTTCTTCGCGATGACCTCCGCGACCTGCAGCTGCAGGAGGATGGTGTAGACCGGCGTCGAGATGAAGTTGTTGCCGAACCAGAACGTACCGAGCGCCACGTGCCGCGCCCGCGAGAGGCGGGTCTCGGGCGTGGGCGGGGCAGCTCCGAGGGGAGTCGTCTCCATGGGTAGGTGCACTGTAAGCGCTGGGCGGCCGTTTCTCAAAGAGCGATAAGGCTTCTCTCACAGTTCCCTCAGCTCCGCCTCGCAGCATGGAAACCAACCAAGGCAAGACCCGCCGGCCCCCCACGGGCGGCGCCGGCTTCCAGAACAGCGAGGTGCAAACGATGTCGGACACGGATTCGGACGCGGCGAAGGGCGCCGGCCGGGACACGGGCGGCGCGTGGGTGCCGCCGCAGGGCGCGCCGGGTCAGCCGCCGCCCCCCGGCTACTGGTCTCCACCGCAGGGCGAGCCGGGTCAGCCCTCGCAGGGCGAGCCAGGCCAGGCGCCGCAGGGCGGGCCCTGGGCGCCGCCGCAGGGCGCCCCCGGCCAGCCGCCGCCGCCCGGGTACTGGCCGCCGCAGCAGAGCGAGCCGGGCCAGCCGCCGCCGCCCGGCTACTGGGGGCCCCAGCAGGGCGCGCCCGGCCAGCCCCCGCCGCCGCCCGGCTACTGGCCGCCGGCGGGCCAGGCGTCCGTGCCCGTGCCGCCGCGGCGGCGCGCGGGCTGGAGGGTGGTCGCCGTCATCGCGGCTGGAGCCGTCCTGCTCACCGGCGCCGGCGTCGGGTGGGGCTACGCGACGTCTCGCATCCTCCACTCGATCACGAGCGGCGCCCAGACGGCGCAGAACCCGATCCACGTGCCGCCGATCGGCGGCTCCTCCAGCTCCGGCGGCAGCGGCTCCTCGAGCAGCGGGCTGCCGGCCCAGTCCAGCCAGGCCAACCAGCCGATCGACGTCCAGGCCGTGACCAGCAAGGTCAGCTCGGCGATCGTCGACATCAACACGGTGATCGCGTCGGCCACCGGGCGCGGCGGCTCACAGGCCGCCGGCACCGGGATGATCCTGACCTCGGACGGCGAGATCCTGACCAACAACCACGTGGTCGAGCAGTCGACCAGCATCAGGGTCACGATCCCCGGCCGCTCCAACACCTACACGGCGACCGTGGTCGGGGTCGACCCGACGGCCGACGTCGCGCTCATCAAGGTCCAGGGCGTCTCCGGGCTGCCGACGGTGCAGCTCGCCGACTCCTCGACGCTCACGGTCGGCCAGCAGGTGGTGGCCATGGGCAACGCGGGCGGCCAGGGCGGCCCGCCCAGCGTGACGCAGGGCTCCATCACGGCCCTCGACCAGACCATCACGGCCAGCAATGACAACGGCACGTCGGAGCAGCTCGACGGGCTGATCCAGAGCGACGCCACCATCAGCCCCGGTGACTCCGGCGGCGCGCTCGTCAACTCCGCCGGCCAGGTGATCGGCATGATCACGGCCGGCGAGGCCACGGGCTTCCGGCAGAGCAGCACCAACGTGGGCTACGCGATCACCGCGAGCACCGCGGTGGGCGTCGTCAACGACATCCGCGCCGGCCACGCGAGCTCGACGATCCTCATCGGCCCGACCGGCCACCTGGGCATCGGGGTGCAGAACCTGAACCCGATCACCATCTCGCGGCTCGGCCTCAACGTCAGCAGCGGCGCGCTCGTCACGGCCGTCGAGCCCGGCTCCCCCGCCGCCCAGATCGGGCTGACCGCGAACTCGGTGATCACGAGCATCGACGGGACAACGATCAACTCCTCCAGCGACCTCACCCCCGCGATCCAGGGCCACAAGCCCGGCGACAAGATCAAGGTGACGTGGGTCGACCAGAACGGCACCCACACCGCGACCGCCACGCTGGTCGCGGGCCCCGCCGCCTGACCTCGGAACCTCCACCACTCCCCGGGCCGGGGCCGGCAGCGACTGCCGGCCCCGATCCCAACACCCGGCCGGCTCGTCCGTCTTCACACTGCGGGAGGCGCGATGATGGAAGACCAGCCGACCGGCGCCGTTCGTCACCTGGTTCCCGCCCTGCTGCGGCGGCGGGGGCCGTTCCGCGTGATGTGGGCCGGGCAGACGGTCTCGATGGTCGGCGACCAGGTGTCCCTGATCGCGGTACCGCTGACGGCCGTGCTGGTCCTTCACGCGGGCCCGGCGGAGATGGGCGGCCTGGTGGCGTCGGCGTGGCTGCCGAGCCTGCTCTTCGCGCTGCACGCCGGCGCCTGGGTGGACCGAACCGGGCGGCGGCGGCGGATCATGATCGCGGCCGACGTCGGCCGAGCCGCGCTGCTGCTGACCGTGCCGGTCGCGGCGGCGCTCCACGCCCTCACCCTGGTGCACCTCTACGCGGTGGTCTTCCTGAACGGCAGCCTCAGCGTGCTGTTCAACGTATCCGGCACCACGCTCTTCGTGTCGACGGTGCCGCCGGAGCAGTACGTGGAGGGTCAATCGCTGCTCCACGGGAGCCGCGCGTTCTCGTTCGTCGGCGGGCCCAGCGCCGGCGGGCTGCTCGCCCAGGCGCTGTCCGCGCCTGGCGCGCTGGTCGCCGACGCGGCCTCCTTCCTCGCCTCCGCGCTGTCGCTGAGCCTCATCAGCCCCGCCGAGCCGGAGGTCGAGCACGAGCGCCGCGGACTGGTGAGCTCGGGGCTCCGCTTCGTGTTCCGGACGCCAGTGATGCGCGCAGCGCTGGGCGCAACGGCGACGATCAACCTCTTCAACCTGGCGTACGGCGCGCTGGCGATCCTCTACATCGTCGGGGAGCTGCACGTCGCGCCCGCAGTGCTGGGACTGATCATCGGCGGCGGCTGCGTGGGCGGCCTGCTCGGGGCGGCGCTGGCGGGGCCGCTCAGCCGGCGCGTAGGGATCGGGCCCGCGTTCGTGCTCGGCTGCGTCGTCTTCCCGGCGTCGCTGGTGCTGACCCCGCTGGCCGGCGGACCGATGCCGCTCGTGCTGGCGACGCTGTTGGTCGCCCAGTTCGGCGCCGCGATGGGGCTGATGGTCCTGGACATCAGCATCGGCGCCATCTTCGCGGCGCTGATCCCGAACCGGCTCCGATCGCGCGTGAGCGGCGCGTACACCGTGGTGAACTACGGGGTCCGGCCGGTAGGCTCGCTGCTGGGCGGGGCGCTGGGCGCCGTCATCGGCGTGCGGCCGACCCTGCTCGTGGTCACCCTTGCCGCTGTCCTCGGCTTCCTGTGGCTGCTGCCCTCGCCGATCCCGCGCATGGCGAGGCTGCCGGCGCCCGCCGAAGCGGGGTGATCAGCCGCCCAGGAAGTCCAGCAGCAGGGCGTTCAGGAATTGGGGCTGGTCGAGCGCGATCCAGTGGCTCGCCGCCTCGATCCGCACGTAGCGCCAGGGACCCTGCACGTGATCGGCCGACCGGATCATCGCCTGCTCCGTGAGGTACTCGTCGCCGGCGCTCCAGATGCCCAGCGTGGGCGCCTGGACCGGCGGCAGCTGCGGGCCCGAACCCGACGGCAGGAGCCGCTCCACCGGCAGGTTGGCGCGGTACCAGTTGAGCGCCGCCGTCAGCGACTCCGGCTCAGAAAGGTCGCGCAGGCAGGTCTCGAGATCGGCGTTCGAGCCCAGCAGCACCCGCATCAGGTACCAGTCGTTCCGGCGCACCAGGTCCTCGGCGACGCCTTCGAACTGGAAGAGCAGCCGGTACCACCCCTTTTGCAGCGCCTCGAGGTCCGGCGGGCCGGCCGCGCCGGGGAACCCGACCGAGAGCGCGACCAGCCGGTCGACACGGTCCGGCATCAGCGACGCAAGGAGCCAGGCCACGGCGGCGCCCCAGTCGTGGCCGACCACGTGCGCGCGCCGGACCCCCAGCGCGTCCATGATCGCGGCCACGTCCTGCACGACGAGCTGGAGCGCGTAGTCGGCCACCGCCGGCGGCCGGTCGCTGCGACCGCGGCCGCGCAGGTCGGGCGCGATCGCCCGGTACCCGGCCCGCACCAGCGCCTCCACCTGCTGGCGCCACAGCCGGGACGTGTCCGGGAACCCGTGCAGGAGCACCACCGGCGTGCCGGAACCCTCGTCCTCCACGTGGAAGCTCAGGCCGTTTGCCTCGATCATCGCTCCACGGTAGCCGCAGCCTCCGGGGAGGCGCTACGCGATGCGCACGGCGAGGTCGCCGGCCGGACCGTCCAGGCGCGGGAACCGCTCCATGACCTCGGGGTCGTGGCCCGGGACCATGACCGCCCCGGGCTGCCGGCAGAGATCGCGGATCAGGTCATACGCGCGGTACATCTCCGCCAGGTCGGCGACGATCTCGAACGGGCGGTCGCGCTCGAACTCCTCGTACAGGTGCACCGCGTCCGAGGCCAGGACGACGGGCCCGCGCTCCGACTCGACGAGCAGGATCTGCTGCCCCGGCGAGTGGCCGCCGACGTCGATGGCGGTGACCCCCGGCGCGACGTCGGTCCGGGCGCCCATGACGCGGGCGCGTCCGCTCCGGTGCGCCCCGGCGATCCGCTCGATCTCGGACGGCTCGACGACCTCCGCGAACTGGGCGCGGCCCGCCAGCGGGCCGGTCCAGAAGCGCAGCTCGCGCTCCGGCACCAGCAGCTCGGCGCTGGGAAACGCATCCACGTTGCCGACGTGGTCGTAGTGGAAGTGCGTGATCAGGAGGCGCCGCACGGACGCCGGGTCGACGCCGAGGCGGACGAGCGCCTCGACCGGCGGGCACAGGCAGGTCCGGCCACGGCGGGCGCCGGCCGCCGGGTCGAAGCCGCAGTCCACGACCAGCGCGTCCGGGCCCTCGCCCACGACCCAGAAGTAGTAGTCGAGGGCCTGTGGAGCATCGGGCTCGCCGTAGCTGCGGTAGCGAAGGAAGAACCGTTCCTTCGAGGCCATCCGCGTCGCGTAGCGAACCGCGACCACCCGCGGCGATGTCACGGGGTGCCGCCGTGGAGGCGGACGCCGCCGGCCACGTCACCCAGCGCGTCCACCACGCGGTTGCTGATCTGGTCGGCGTAGCCCAGCTCGTTCGCGAGGCCGAAGGTGGCCACCGGACCCGCCGCGTTGAGGCTCGGGACGCCCAGCTCGCGCAGGAGTCCGACGTACAGGAGGAGGTCCTTCATCATCAGCCGCCCCGTGAGGCCGCCCTCCAGGTAGTCGCCCCGGATGATGCTGGGGAAGCGGTTGAGGCTCGCGAAAGTGACGCCGCTGCTGTGGTTGACGACGTCGAGGAACCGCGCCAGGTCCAGTCCGGCCCTGCGCGCCGCGACCATCACCTCGGCCGTCGCCGCGAGGCTCACGCCGTTCAGGAAGTTGTTGAGCAGCTTGGCCGTGTGCCCGGCGCCGCTCGGGCCCATGTGGTGCACCGCCGCACTGAACGTGTCGAACAGCCACTTCAGGCTGCGCAGGGCGCTCTCCGAACCGCCCGCCATGATCGTGAGCGTTCCCTGCTCGGCGCCTCGCGCGCCCCCGGAGATCCCGGCGTCGATCAGCTCGACCTCGCGCTCGCCCAGCGCGGCGTGCAGACGGGCGGTCGAGCTCGGGGCGGACGTGCTCAGGTCCACGACCACCTGCCCCGAACGACAGCTCGCGAGGATGCCGCCGTCGCCCAGGACCACCGACTCGACCGCCGCGCTGTCGGGCAGTGAGAGCAGGACGACGTCGGACCGCTCCACCAGGGTCGCGAGCGCGGGGGCCGGCTCGACGCCGGCGGCCGCGGCGCGCCGCGGATCGACGTCGTGCCCGATCGGCCGGTGGCCGGCGGCCGCGATCCGCCGGGCGATGCGGCCGCCCATGTTGCCGAGGCCGACGATCCCGACGGCCCGCGTCCCCTGGTCGCTGATCCTCGGATTCTATGGCTCCCCGGTGCTGCGCCGACCGATTACCGTCCCTTTACCTCGCGGGCGATAGTCTGCTTCCGTCGTATCCCCCCATTCCCGTCGCAAGAGAGGAGAGATCGATGAGAGAGGGACGCCTGCGGTCGGCCGCGAGGCTGGTCGGAATGGCGGCGGCCGGTCTGCTGGTCGCGGCCAGCAGCGTCAGCGCCACATTCGCCGACAACAGCTCGAAGGCCGCGACCGGCTGCGACCTGGAGAGCCAGGGCAACCACATCCAGCACGTCGTCAACATCGTCTTCGACAACGTGCACTTCACACGCGACGATCCGAACGTGCCGAGCGACCTCGAGCAGATGCCCAACCTGCTCGACTTCGTCACGGGCAACGGCACGCTGATCAGCCACGAGCACACGCCGCTGATCTCCCACACGGGCACCGACATCCTGACGTCGCTCACCGGGCAGTACGGCGACCAGATGGGCGTCCCGGTCAGCAACGCGTTCGGCTTCTTCGACACCGGCGTGAACGGCACGCCGGCCCCGCAGACCCGGTTCGACAGCATGTTCCGGTACTGGACCGCCACTATCGGCGGGCAGTTCGACAACACGTTCAACATGCTGACGCCGGCCGGCAAGAACGCGCCGGCGCCATGGGTGCCCTTCACTCGCGCCGGCTGCAACGTCGGCGGCGTGGCCACAGCCAACATCGAGCTCGAGAACACGTTCCCCGATGTCCGGACCGTGTTCGGCGCCGGCTCGCCCGAGGACCAGGAAGAGACCAACGCGTTCAACATCCAGTGCGGCTTCCGAGGGGTGCCGCCCTGCACGCCGGCGCAGCAGAAGGCCAAGAACCAGCCTTCCGCGGACTTCGTGGGCATCGCCGTGCACTGCGGCCTGAACACCGCCAACTGCGCCGGCAGCTCGCAGTCCCGACCGGACGTGCTGCCCGACGAGCCAGGCGGCTACACCGGCTTCAAGGGCCTCTTCGGCGCTGCCCACACCAACCAGGTCATCAGCCCCGGCGGTCCCGTGACCGACCTGAACGGCAGCGTCATCGCCGACGAGACCGGCAACCCCGGCTTCCCCGGCTTCGACGCCATGTCGGCCGCGGTCTCGCTCGGATACGTCGCCCAGATGCAGGAGCACGGCGTGCCGGTCACGTACGCCTACATCGCGGACGCCCACGAAAACCACGCGACCGGTCGTGCGTTCGGGCCCGGCGAGGCCGGGTACGTGGCCCAACTGAAGGCGTACGACGACGCGTTCGGCAGGTTCTTCACGCGCCTGGCGAAGGACGGCATCAACCGCGGCAACACGCTGTTCTCGGTCACGTCCGACGAGAACGACCACTTCGCGGGCGGCAGGGGCAGCCCCACCGGCTGCGACGGCGTCCACGTGCCCTGCACGTACTCGAAGATCGGCGAGCTGAACGCCAGTCTGGACACCCTGTGGGCCGGCGTGCCGCCCTTCTCGACCCCGGGCGGCCCCGCGCAGCCGAGGGTCCAGGTGCACAACGACTCGGCGCCGACCATCTACGCCGACGGCAACCTGGCCCAGAGCGACCCCGGCGTCCGGGCGCTCGAGCAGGCATCCGCGCACATCCAGACGGTCAGCCCGATCACCGGCGAGACCGACCACATCACGAACTTCCTGGCCGGCCGGGCCGCCATGCGCAACCTGCACATGCTGACCGGCGACTCGCGCCGCGATCCGACGTTCACGCTGTTCGCGAACCCCGACTACTTCCTGTGCGTGACCAACTTCCCGTGCCAGCCGAAGGGCGCCACGGGCGCGACCGAGAACCCGGCCTTCGCGTGGAACCACGGGGACTTCGCGCCGGACATCAACACGACCTGGCTCGGCCTGGTCGGTCCGGGCGTGCGCCACCTCGGCGTGGACGACACCGTGTGGTCCGACCACGCCAACGACCGGCCGACCGTCATGGCCCTGGTCGGCCTGAAGGACGACTACCGGCACGAGGGCCGCGTCCTGGCCGAGGTGCTGGACCGGGGCGCGCTGCCGGACGGCTTCGGCGACGTCGCCTCGTACGTACGGCTCAGCCAGGTCTACGAGCAGATCAACGCGCCGGTCGGACAGTTCGGCCGGGCCACGCTGACGCTCTCGACCTCTGCGCTGGAGAGCACCTCGAACGGCGACGCCGTCTTCCAGGCCGGCACGAAGACGCTGACGGACCTGGGCGCCACGCGCGACCAGATCGCGACCGAGATGCAGGGGCAGCTCGACCGGACCGTGTCGACCGTCCGGGGCGGCGGCGACCACGACGCCGCGTCGACCCTGGAGACCCGGGGTCTGGACCTGCTGCAGCAGGCCTGGCTCGCCTCCAGCCAGTAGCGATTTCTTCCGTGAGCGCCGGGCCACGCCCGGCGCTCACGGCCGTCTAGGCTTTTCCCTGGCCATGCCCTACCGCCGCCTCTCGTTCCCGCGCCCGCTGCTGCCCGACGGCTCGGACGGGCTGCGCCTGGAGGTGCGCGGGTTCCTGAGCGAGCAGGAATTCGAGCCCCGCTGCGACAGTTGGCTTTCCGGGTTCGATCCCGAGTTCAGCCGCCGGCTCGCGGTGCGCGGCTGGGTCGGCATGACGTGGCCGGAGCGATACGGCGGCCACGGCAGGTCGCCGCTCGACCGCCACGTCGTGATCGAGGAGCTGCTGGCCGCCGGCGCCCCTGTGGCCGCGCACTGGATCAGCGACCGGCAGACCGGACCGCTCCTCCTGCGCTACGGCAGCGAGGAGCTGCGCGAGCGCCTGCTGCCCGCGATGGCTCGCGGCGAGTGCTACTTCTGCATCGGCATGTCGGAGCCCGACTCGGGCTCCGACCTGGCGTCGCTGCGCACGGCGGCCACGCGTGTGGACGGTGGCTACCTGGTGAGCGGCAGCAAGGTCTGGACCAGCCACGCGCACCGGTCCCACTTCATGCTGGCGCTCGTCCGGACCACGCCGGAGGCGGAGCGTCACGAGGGCCTGTCGCAGGTCGTCATCGACCTGTCGTCGCCCGGCGTCGAGGTCCGGCCGATCCGGCTGCTCACCGGCGGCCATCACTTCAACGAGGTGGTGCTCCGCGAGGTGCTCGTGCCCGACGCGATGCTGGTCGGCCGGGAGGGCGAGGGCTGGAGCCAGGTCCTGACGGAGCTGGCATTCGAGCGCAGCGGGCCCGAGCGATTCCTGAGCACGTTCCCGCTGCTGCGCCAGACGGTCGAGGTCCTGCCGGCCGGGGACGGGCACGCCGCCGAGGAGGTGGGCCGTCTGGCCGCCCGGCTGCTGGCGCTGCGACGCCTCTCGCTGTCCGTGGCGGGCGCGATCGAGGCCGGCGAGGCGCCCGCGGTCGAGGCGGCGCTGGTCAAGGACCTGGGCACGCGGTTCGAGCGCGACGTCATCGAGTCAGCGCGGAGCCTGGCGCCGGATGGCCCGCTGGCCGGCCTGCTCGCGCAGGCGGTGCTCTCGGCGCCCGGCTTCACGCTGCGGGGCGGGACGAGCGAGATCCTGCGCGGCGTGGTGGCACGAGGGCTGCTGGGGCGGTGACCGACCAGCTCGTCGCGCAGGCCGCGGCGGACGTGTTCCGCCGGCACTGCTCGCCCGAGGTCGTGCGGCGCGCCGAGCACGACGGCTGGGCGCCGGCGCTCTGGCACGAGCTCGAGGCGAGCGGCCTCACCGCCGCCGGCACGGCGCTGCCGCTGGCCGAGGCGGCCGAGGTGGTGCGGGTCGCGGCCGGGTATGCGGCGCCGGTGCCGATCGCGGAGACCGTGCTGGCCGGCCTGCTGCGCGGCGCCGACGTGCCCGACGGGCCGCTCACCGTGGTCCATCGCGGGCGGGCGTCCTACGGCCGGGTGGCGGCCGCGCTGCTGAGCGGCGACGGGTTCGTGCCGCGCGCGGAGGCCGCGCTGGAGCCGGCGGCCAACCTGGCGGGCGAGCCGCTCGATCTCGCGGGCGTGCCCGATGCGGCCGGCGCCGACGTGGCACGCCTGGGCGCGCTGCTCCGTGCGGTGCAGCTGGTCGGAGCGCTGGAGCGGGTGCTGGAGCTCACCGCGACCTACGTGGAGGAGCGGCGGCAGTTCGGGGTGCCGCTGGTGCGGTTCCAGGCCGTGCAGCAGCAGCTCGCGACGCTGGCCGGCGAGGTGGCCACCGCGGCGACGGCCGTCGAGCACGCGGTCGAGTTCCCGGGCGAGATCGAGGTGGCGGCGGCGAAGATCCGGTCGGGCGAGGCGGCCGCGGCCGGCGCGGCGATCGCACACCAGCTGCACGGGGCGATCGGCATGACGGACGAGCACGAGCTCGGGCTGTACACGCGCCGCCTGTGGTCCTGGCGCGACGACTTCGGCGGCGAGGCGGAGTGGGCGCGCCGGCTGGGCGCCGCCGTGCTCCGCGAGCCGGGGCTGCTCTGGGGGCACGCCCCGGCTCGCGGCACCGATTGAGCCGGGCTAGCCCACCCGCCCGGCCGCCTCGCGCTCCCCCTCGCGCTCGCTCTCCTCGCTGTCCGAGCGCGGGCGCTGCAGGATGAAGCGGTCCACCGGCACGGCCGCCGCCGTCGTCGACGGCGAAGTCCGGTAGAACGTGACCTCGATCTTCGTCATGTCGCCGGGCCGGCCGGGGTCCACGTCGAACGACGCGAAGCCGTACGGGTCCTGCGCGTCCCGGTGCCCCGCCCAGGTCGCCACCTCGGTCACCTTGCTGGGCGCCCGCTTCGGCCGCGAGCCGCCCGGGGGCGTCGGCAGCTGCGGACCGACGCTCATGATCACGTCGCACTGCGGCGGGTCGTAGAACAGGCCGTTCGACGGCGCCGACGTGCCGCCGCCGCCGACGATCATGTGCACGGTGCCGCGGCTGGTGTCGATGACGTCCAGGTCGTCGGAGACGGGCTGCGGGCGCATGGTCGCGGTGGTCGGGTCGAAGCCGCGCACGGGCTTCATCCGCTCGTAGTGGTGCTCGTGCCCGGCCACGACCAGGTCGACGCCGAAGCGGTCGAACAGCGGCAGCCACTCCTGGCGAATGCCGAGGTCGGCGCCGTTGAAGTTGTGGACGGACGACATCGCGACCTGGTGCATGACCACGACGATCCAGTCCACGCCGTCCTCATCGCGCGCGCCGGCCAGCGTACGCTCCAGCCAGCGCTTCTGCCGGCCCTCGCTGTAGCCGTTCACGTACGAGTCGCCGCCGTCCTGCAGGCAGACGTCGTCGTTGTTGAGCGAGATGACCCGCACCGATCCGGCCCGGAACGTATACCAGAGGCCCTGGAACTCGGCCGGCTCGCCGTTGCCCGGCACGCGAAACCGCGTCTGGTAGGAGGTGTAGCCGATCGGGCCGTTGCCGAACTCGTTCTCGTGGTTGCCGGCGGCCGGCATCCACGGGCGCCGGCTGGCTGACACCTGGTTGTTCTGGAAGAAGTCGTGCCAGGTCCTGACGCGGTCGGGGCTGATGTTCGCGTAGCAGAGGTCGCCGTTGAGGAGGTGGAACAGCGGCTGCAGGCGCTCGACCTGGGGTGGGTTGAAGCCGGCCCAGACGGAGGCGAGCCCGTTGCCGGCCTCGGGCGTGGCCTGGTCGCCGAAGCTCGTGAACCGGATGAGCGCGCGGCCGCGCGGCGCCGTGGTGAAGCTCCCGGACAGCGGCGCGGCGCCGTCGTGGGTG
>Ga0126369_10001774_pt1 | contig 15135 bp, 14 predicted proteins | sample PanSoiMetaPlot_1_FD_109646 | JGI IMG/M metagenome (GOLD analysis project Ga0126369, IMG submission 109646) | Tropical forest soil microbial communities from Panama - MetaG Plot_1 | ecosystem: Environmental > Terrestrial > Soil > Tropical forest > Bulk soil | place: Panama | collected 2016-02-17 | reverse complement strand
GGTGGGGCGGCGGAGAGGACGCGTGCCGCCTCGATGCGCACGGCACGCCGCGGATCACCGAGCAAAGGAGCGACGAGCGCCACACGCTCGGCGGGAGGCACGCGCTCCAAGCCATGGACAGCCGCCGTTCGCACCGCCGGGTCTGCGTCGTGAGTGCCGGCGACGCTGGCGGGCACGCTTGCTGGTCCATAGCGCCCGAGGAGGTCGAGGGCCGTCGCGCGCACGATCGCCGGCTGTGCAGCGTCCTGGGCGAGGGTCGTGAGGGCCGCCTCGGCGCCCGGCCGGCCCGCCCGACCCGCGGCGATCACCTCGCCGTAGTGGGTCTCCTGCCGCCGCGTCGGCCCGTACCAGCGTGCGACCGCGTCGGCGGCCCATTCGGGTGGGTGATCCGCATGGCAGCCGGAGCAGGCGTTGGGCGTGCCGATCTTCACCGTGAGATCGGGACGCGGGATGCGAATGCCATGATCCCGCCGGGCGTGGACGATCATGTAGGTGCGCGCCGGCATGTGACAGCTGACGCAGAGGGCGCCCGGCGTGCCAGTAGGGTGGAAGTGATGGGCCGGCGTGTCGTAGGATTTCGCGCGCAGCCCGGGGAACCGTTGGGTGTCGGGTGCGGGCTGGTGGCAGCGCACGCAGAGCGCGTTGCCCTCGGCAGCGAGGGTCAGGCGATGTGGATCGTGGCAGTCGGTGCAGCGGACGCCTGCCTGGTACATCCGGCTCTGGCGGAACGAGCCGTACTCGTACACCTCGCCCAGCTGCTGGCCGTCGGCGTGATAGAGGTCCTCGCTGAGGAGCGCCGGTAGGTAATCGTCGTAGAGCGGGTCTCCCGGGACGGGCGCGGCCGTCAGGTCCGAGCGGCGGGCATGGCAGGGGGCGCAGACCTCGATCTCGCGTGACGGCCCGCCTGCCGTGAAGTCCACCAGGCCGTCGTCTCCGGTGTGCGCTGCTGCGCGCGCCCAGGTGACGTGCTGTGCACCCGGGCCATGGCAGGACTGACAGCTCACGTTGATCTCGGACCACGTCGTCCGGTACCGATCGGCCTGCGCATCGTAGTTCTTCCGCACGTCGGTCGAGTGGCAGGCCGCGCACATCGCGTTCCAGCTCTGGTAGCGACCGGTCCAGTGCAGGACGTCGCCCGGCGGGGTCTTCTCCGCGGGATAGAGGTGAAACCAGCGTCGCTGCTCCGTGTCCCAGGCGATGGTGAGCGCCTGGAGGCGGTCCCCGGGCAGCGCGATCAGGTACTGCTGGAGCGGCGCCACGCCGAAGGTGAAGGCGACCGGGAAATCGCCGAGCGTGCCGTCGGGTCCGTCGGTGTGCACGACGAACGTGCCGTCGCGTCGAAAGAACTTCGAGGTCACGCCGGCATGCTCGAACTCGGCTCCGCCGAAGTCGCCGAGCACCGTCTCGTCGGTGGCGGGCGCCATCGCCCGGGCGTGATGCGAGCTCACCCAGGCCGCGGCCTGCGCCGGATGACATTCGGCGCAGGCGGCGTTGCTGACGTAGGCGACCGGTTGCCGGCGGCTGACGGTGACCTCGCGAGGGCGGAGCCACCACCACGCGAGCAGTCCCGTGGCCGCGAGAGTGCCGAAGAGGAGCAGGGCGTTGCGTGCATGGCGTGGTGCACCCGCCGCCGAGCGGGCCTGCTCGGGAGGAGCGCCGCGATCAGGGCTGCGCCTTCGCTTCTTGCTCAACGTCCCGGTCCGGTCGCATGGACGGGTCTACGTGCGGGTCGGTCTCGCGCGGCACGTGGTCGAACGAGCCCTTGCGCAGGTTCACGAAGGCGAGCTCGGGAAGGCTGAAGACCGCACCGCGCAGACCGGCGACGAGCATCCGGCCACCGTCGAACGGCAAGAGTGGGACTCCCGCCGCCGCGGCACCCAGCCCGGCGACGAGGTTCACCGACCCGAGGAGCGGCCGCGGCGCGACCACGTCGTCGGTGAAGAAGAGGAAGAACGAGTCGTCGGCGTTGCGGGGGTAGATGGTGGAGGTGAGCACGTTGCACTCGCGTAGCCAGACGCGGAGGGGGTTCTCATGCCGGTACAGGTCGTCCAGCCTCGCGCGGCGATACGAGCGCAGCGTGGCCTGCTCGGCGACCGGCCAGGCGTCGTTCACGGCGTGGGCCGAGACGAAGGGTATGAAATCGAGGGACCGGGTCGGGTCGATCCGTCCCCCGAGGTCCACCTGGGCGGCGTCCACCGTCTGGAAGAGCTCCGAGACGCAGTTCCGGGTGATGAGGTTGTAGCCACAGCGCTGCGCGAGGTGGTCGGCGAAGCGCCGCTCGGCGGTGGTCACCTGGCTGAGGCTGCGGGCGAGCGCCTCCTCCGTCACGTCGGGGACGACGAGGTCCGACCAGGGCGCGTCGCGCGAGGGGACGAGCGCGCCTACCGACACCCGCAGGTCGCGGTCCTCCACGACGGCGGCGCGGAGCTCCAGGAGTCGATTGCCCGCTGCCTCCACCGCGCTCACGTCCTCCTCGTCGATCTCGGCTCGCGCGACGAGGCGCGCACGGGCGCGGCCCAGCTCGTCCGCGGCCTCCGCCTGGAGGCTCGTCATGGCATCGGGATGCCGCCGTACGGAGGACCGCGGGACGACCTCGGGGTCGGGCGGAAAAGCGTCGAGGAGGACGAGCCGACCCGTCTGCTCGCTCTCCCGCAAAGCCGCCAAGCGCGCCATCCCCACCAGGAGGGTGAAGCCCCAGTCCGGTCGATCGGAGTCGAGGAGGCGCGTCAGCTCCCCGGCGAGCCGATCGGCGAACGCGGTCAACGCCCGCCGCTCTTCCGGCGCGAGGCGCAGCTCGGGGCTCGTTGTGGACCACCGCGCCTCCACTCGCAGGGGCAAAGCCCGGTCGAGAACGGCGAGCGCGGCGAGGGCGGTCGTGAGATCCCGGTAGCGGCGCGAGAACGCGTAGCCGAAGCGCGGGTAGCCGTCGGCGGGAATCTCGACGTCCGCCGGCGCCGGGGTCGGCAGGGCGAGCCCTCCGAGCTCGTGGCGGAGCTCGTCCATCCGGCGCGGGATGGCATCCACCCCGTAGGTCTCCTGCACCCGCCGATGGAGCGCGGCGATCGCGTCGTCGGGGCGGGAGTCCGGCTTCTCGGGGAAGAAGAATCCCGCGCCGCGAAGGCGCGTCACGGCGGTCGCGTCCCCGTGCCGGCGCGCCAGGAAGAGCTGCAGCAGGGCTCGGTCGTCGCGCAGCGCGTCGCGTTGCTCGAACACTCGCCGCTCGATCAGGTAGCGCTCGCCGAATCGCCGCCGGAGCTCCTCGTAGGTGGGCGCCGAGACCGCCACCCGGCTCATGTGCATGGTCCGGTTCTCGAGCACACCGTAGGTGTCGCGAAAGTGCTGCCAGTCGTCGCGGTGCAGGCGCAGCAGCCCCCCGGGCTCGTGCTGGAAGTGGTAAGCCTCGTCACCGAAGCGCATGGCGGCGTGCCCGCCGCTCGATCCTCCCTCGTTCGCCTCGACGTACACGTAGTCGACGAAGCGCGACGGGGTGGCGAGCGCGGGCAGCGCCCACAGCGACGTCAGCAGCAGCGCAGCGATCCGGCACACCGTCACTGGGTGGAGCGGTAGCCCTCCTCGATCGCCTGCGCCTTCGCCGGGTCGCCGCGCGAGAGGTTCCGCTTGTACGCCATCAGCTCCGCGTCCGACACCTTGGCGCTCCCGAGCCCTTCGCCAATGGCCTTGTAGGTGACCGGGTTCTCCTCCCAGTTGGTGATGCCGTGCTCCTGGGCGATCCTCGCGAGATCGGACTGGAAGCCGCGGAAGTCACCGCCGGACTTGACGTACGCCCGGGTGTAGTCAGACACGTCCTCGCGATACGCCTCCTCGGCGGCCCCGGGCGAGGAGCTCGACGACGAATCGGAGGAGTGCGAGCTGCTGCGCGACGACTTGGACAGGCTCCACGAGCTGACCGATATGGAGCAGCCGCCGAGCACGACGGCCAGCAGCGCGACCAGTACGACGAAGGGGGGTCGCACATGCTCTCCGTGCCCCCGGGATCGCCTGCGTAGGTGTGTGCGGTTCATGATGTCTCGTCTCCCCTCTCTCGTCGGTCAGAGGGCCCCCCCTGGCTCTCGGTCACCCGCCGTGTGCCGGTCGTAATGATCCCTGTCAACACGGTCCGCTCATCCCACTGCCGTTCAGCGCATGCCCGGGAGCCCCTCGCGAATCCGCTGCGAGAAGTCGGGATCCTCGTCCGCCGCCTCAGCCCGGTCGTCGATCCGCGATCGCCGGCGGAGCTCGTCGAAGGGCAGGCTCGTGTCGAGCCGCCCGAGCTCGTAGGCGTACTGCGGCGCGTAGCCGCTCAGGAGGATCTTCCAGTTGAAGGGGTGTGCCCCCGGGTTCACGCGCGTGTGCACCAGGATGGTGGTCGTGCAGTTCGTCGTGAGCGTGTTGTAGAAGGCCGGATGATTTTTCAGGTCGTTCAGCGCGCGGATGTAGTCGAGGAAGAGCCGCCGTCCGTTCTCGGGTGGCCCCTGAGCCCGGTAGAGGTAGACGTCTTCACGGGGTTGCCTGTAGTTGGTGCGTACGCGGATGACGTCCCGCTCGTCGGCGACCACGTAGTAGAGCTCGTACTGCTTGAAGAAGCCCGCGATCGTCGAATAGCTCTCGCCGCGCTCCTTGCGGGTCTCGACCGAGAATGCCACGTGGCGCCCGTCGGCGAAGCCGAAGCTCACGAAGATGTGCGCGATCGCATCGCCCATCCAGTACGAGGCGATGAGATCCACGGACTGGAGCTGGGAGACGTCGAAGGTCGCGTCGTACCAGCGCGGCGTGAAGTCGGTCTCGCTCCGGTAATCGAAGTTCCGGATGTTGTGGATCGTGACGTGATCGCCGTCGATGTCGGCATACGCCAGCCGGGACACCTCGGGCTGCCAGTCGCGGTCGTTCGACGCCGGGATGTGACGCCACCAGACCACCACCAGGGCGAAGGCGATGAGGAACCCGACGAGCGTGCGGCCGCGCCGCGGCAGCACGGCGAAGGCGAGGAGGGTCGCGACGACGAAGAGCGTGGCCAGGACCCGTGCCGAGGGAAGGTCCGAATACCGGATCGCGAGCGCCGCCCAGGCCGTCATCCCCACGACGCCGAGCGCACACAGCCCCACGGCGACGACCCGCCCGGCCCGCCTCACGAGACCGACCCGCTGGGCTGGCACGCATCGGCCGTCATGGTGAACTCCGTCCCTATCCCCGTCACCTGGCCGGGCATCTTCCCCGTGCGTGGAAGCAGATCGGTCACCCAGGCGCGCGCGCGGAAGCTAGCACGATGGGGGGTGGCGATGAACACCAGGGGCGAACGAAGGACAGCCTCTGGCGAGGGAGCCGGGTCTCGTCACGCGGCGGGGAAGTGCTCGAGGATCTGGTGGACGGCCGCGTCGACGCGCTCCGCGCGCTTCTCCAGCGGGACGGTGGGCAAGAGGCGGGCGCTCGCCGCGCCCAACCAGATCATCTTCCCGGTGCGCGCGTCGATCGCGGCGAGGTAGAGCGTGCCCGCGTGGTAGGTGTCACGGTAGACCCCCTCCACGCCCGACCAACCCTCCCACCGGGCCCCCAGGAGGTAGCTCCGCGAGGCGACGCCCTCCTGTTCCTCCGTGTCGGTCACGACGCGGTAGTTGAGGAAGAAGTCGGGTGGCGCGGAGGCTGCCGGCCGGTAGCCCTTGGCGCGGAGCGCCGTGTCCACCGCGGAGCGGATGCGGGTGTCGATGTAGCGGTCGAGGACTCGCTGGTCTGCCGGCGCCGCTTCGCTGAGGGGAAGCCACGCATACGTGTGCAAGCGGCTGAAATCCTCGCTCCGATCTTGGTCGGCCCGGACCGCGAACTGACTGCACCCGTTGGCCGTGAGGGCCAGCGGGATGGCGAGCGCCGCGAGCATGCGAAGCCCGCTGCCCGGGCGCCGGTGGCCCTTCATCCGCCCCCCTTTCGTCTCAGCGGACCGTGTGCGGATGGACGAACGCCTCGGCCGCGGCGACCCCGAACGTCACGGGCCCGACCATGATCGCCATCACCGCTGCTCGTCTCATCAGTAACCTCGTTCCTTCCCCGGACTCGGACGCGACGAACCACCCGCGTAGCGGGCACTGCCCTTACACCTGTTCTCTTGCCGATGGCAAGGACCGCGCCCGCTTGCCGAATTTCTTCAGCAGGTCGATCGACGCCTTCAGCGCCTGCGCGCGCGGCTCGATGTACTTCGCCACGCGCTCGATCTCGGCGGCTCGTCGCGGCCGGCCGTGCTTCCGCCAGTACGTTGCGTCCCGTCGCAACGAAGCGATCTGCCGCCGCAGGCAACCGTAGGCCTTCTCGCGCTCGATCGCCGCGGCGAGGAACGGCACGTCTCGCAGGTCGACGCTTCGCACGGCCGCGAAGCACGGGCCATGCCTCGACCTCGACCGACGCCGGAAGAGGCTCGTCGGGAATCCATCCCCCCATGGGTGGCGTTTCCTTTTGACCCGCAGGTCCAGGACGACCCGATCCGTCGCGCCCTGCTCGCGCGGAAATCCGCGTCGATTGGCCTCTCCACACGGCACCGCCAGCTCCCCGGCACGGCGCCATGCGAGGGCACGGCCCATGCATTCGTCGACCGTCCATGATGACACTCGAGGCTTCCGAGCAGCACGTACCCGAGTCCGATGCCCGCTTCGGGTCCCTGTCGGCCGCGTCTGCGAACCATCGGGCTCATCATGCCATGCTCGCGCGGTCGCAGTGCGCCGTCGAGTTCGACCTCGACGGCCGTGCTCTGGACCCGGAGCTCCGTCGACCCGGCGAGGGCGAGCGGGCGCTCATGCGGGCCGTGCTCACCGACGCGATCAAGTGCCTCTCGGGTGCCGGGCGTGAGGGGCAGCTGCTGAAGGCAGACGCCCGTCGCTGGCTGGCGAGCCGCGACGTCCTCTGGCCCTTCTCGTTCGAGAACATCTGCGGCGCGCTCGACCTCGATGCGCCGACGCTGCGCCGGCGTCTGGGCATCCAGCCGCAACCGGGCCCGCCGCGGGTGAACGGAACCGCAGTGGCGCACCCGATCGGCCACCGCTCCCCGGTCGCTGGCCGGGAGGCGGGCGATGAGGCGGCGTGCCCCACCGCGAACGGGCATCGCGCGATAGGACCTCGCCCGGCACATTCCACCGACGAGGGCGCGGGTCCCGGCTTGGAGGCGGTGACCGTGCGCGAGCGCGAGGTCATCCGGCAGGTCGCGTTCGGCCTGCGGAACGCCGAGGTGGCAACCAAGCTCCAGATCAGCCGGAGAACCGTTACCACCCACCTGGCGAACATCTTCAAGAAGCTCGGGATTCACCAGCGGGGCGAGCTCCTCGGCTTCGCCATCCGCACCGCGATCGTCTGACGGCACTGTCCCGCATGCAAGCCGCCTCCCGACGGGGGGCGGCTCTGCTCGTCCTGCGCCGGGTGCCCGTGCTAGAATGGCAGCACGCAATGGCGGAAGCTCGCGCTGTGCGGCGCGGCCACGGGACACGAGGAGGGACGGCGCAATATGCGCCGGGGGTCGAAATGACCCGGTGGTGGAACGGGGTGCTTGCCAGCGGAACCTGCAACGTCGCGGCCCTAAGTCGCAGGCCAGACGGCACGGCGTGTGCAGTGGCGAAAGGTAGCCCCGCGACAGGAGGGTGGCCATGGGTTCCGTAACGAAGCTGTCGAGTAGATCAGCCGAGAAGACTGCGACCGTGTTCATTGCTCACCCTCCGGTCGCGGGGCCCCCCTCCCCGAGCGCGCCGGCGCGCGGCACCGGGACGTGGTTCCGGCGCGTCCGCCAGCAGCTGCGGCGGCTCCGACGCTGGTACGGGATCGCGCCGAACGCACGGAACGCGTACCGACTCCAGGCGCCGTTGGTTCGCGATGAGCTCGCGCCTCCGAGCCCACCGCATTCGCATCCGTTCGCGACCCGCGCGCGCGGCCAGGCCCGCGCGCTGTAGACCCCGGCGCGCGTGACGCGCCCGGGTGACCTCCCAAGCGGCGCCGTGCTATCGGGTGCGCCGCGGCCGACCCGCAGCAGGTGGCGGCTCGCAAGGAGGAAGTCCGATGCGTCGTTCCGTCCGTCTCGTCCACCTGGCCGGTCCGCTGCTCGTGCTCGTGACGGGATGCGCCCTGAACCCGGTAAGCGGACACCCGGAGGTGGTGCTCGTTTCGCAGGAGAAGGAGCGCGAGCTCGGCGAGGCGGAGGCCAAGCGGGTGGCGGAGACGATCGGACTCTTCGACGACGGGGCGCTCACGACCTACGTGCGGTCCGTGGGCGAACGGCTCGCCCGCTTCTCGCCGCTCCAGGTGCCGTACACGTTCCAGGTGGTGGACATGGAGGAGCCGAACGCGTTCGCGCTGCCGGGCGGCTACGTGTACGTGTCGCGCGGTATCCTCGCCCTCATGAACACGGAGGACGAGCTCGCCGGCGTGCTCGGGCACGAGATCGGCCACGTGGCGGCGCGGCACGCCGTCCGTCGGGTCTCGCAGGCGGCTCGGCTGGCCGTCGTGACCGGCGTCACCGCGGCGGTCACCGGCATCGTGAGCCCGACGCTCGGCGGCCTGGTGGGAGGGGTCGGGAGCGCCGCGAACGCGCTCATCCTGGCGCCCTACAGCCGTGAGCAGGAGCGCGAGGCGGACCGCATCGGGCAGGATCTGGCCGCCCAGGCGGGTTATGACCCGGCGGGGTTGTCGCGATCCCTCCTGGCACTCGAGCGCTGGACGGCCCTGGAGGGCGAAGGGGAGCGGGCGATGTCCTTCTTCGCGACGCATCCGCCGCTCCCGAGCCGTGTCGCGGACACCGAGGCGTACGCGAAGACGCTGCAGCGCGGGCCCGCTGCCCTCATCGCCGGCACCCGCACCGAGTTCCTCTACCGCCTGGACGGGTTGCCGATCGGTCCGCTCCCCAGCGACGGCGTCTTCCAGGGCGAGACGTTCCTCCAACCCGACCTCGGCTTCCACCTTCGCTTCCCGACGGGCTGGAAGACGGTGAACGCGCGCACGCTGGTAGGCGCGAGCGCGCCCGACGGTCGGGCCGTGGTGGGGCTGGAGGTCGCCGGCAGCGGAAACGATCCCGCGACGGCGATGCGCTCCCTCGAGCAGGAGGCCAAGGTCGACCTGGCCTCGAGCGCCGAGCGACTCACCATCGGGGACCTTCCCGCGATGCACGCGACGGCCCGGGCCCGCACCCGGGACGGCGTCGTGGCGCTCGATCTCACCTGGATCGCCCTCGCCGAGCGGATCTACCGCATCACGGGCGCGACGCCGGTCGGCAGCGCCGATGCGTTGCGGCCCGTGTTCCGTGACACGGCGGCCAGCTTCGGCCCCCTCACCGCCGCGGAGCGTTCCAGCATTCGAGAGACGCGGCTCCGCCTCGTGCAGGCCCGGGGAGGCGAGAGCCTAGCGGCACTGCTGACGCGGACGAACGGGAAGTGGAGCGCAGAGATGGCGGCCGTCGCCAACGGCCTGGACGCGGCGACCCCGCTCGAGCAAGGTATGCTCATCAAGGTCCCGGTCGAGCGACCGTACCGGTCGAAGTAGATGAGCACCGCCATGTCCAAGGGAGCACGCGCGGCACCCGCCCGCTTCGAGGGTTTCGCCGATCGCGAGGGGCGGTTCTTTCGTGCCCTCTCGCGCAACCAGCGTCGCGAGTGGTTCGAGGCGCACCGCCGCGAGTACGAGGACGGCTGGCAGACGCCGATGCGGCTGCTGCTCGCCGAAGTGCGGGAACGCCTCGACCCGCTCTTCCCGCACCATCCGCTGGGCGCGCCGAAGGTCTTCCGCATCTATCGCGACGTCCGCTTCTCGAAGGACAAGTCGCCCTACAAGACGCACATCGGCGGCTACGTCGCGATCGACGGCACCGGGGCGGGGCCCTCGGCGGCCGCCGCCCTCTACCTGCACCTCAGCGCCGAGGAGGTCTTCGTCGCGGCGGGTCAGTACATGATGGACCCCCGACAGCTGGCGCGCTTTCGCGAGGCCGTCCTCGACGACCGCCAGGGCGCCGCGCTGGTCGCGATCCTCCGCAAGCTCACCCGTGCGGGCTTCACCGTCGGCTCGCACGACGTGCTGCAACGGGTGCCGCGGGGCCTTGATCCCGCCCATCCGCGAGCGGATTTTCTCAAGCGGAAGGGGCTGATCGTCACCTTCCCGGACCCGTCGCGCCGGCTGCTCGTCGGCCGCGGCCTCGTCGACTGGCTGGTCCTGCACACGAAGCGCGTCGTGCCGCTCGTGGAGTGGCTCGCGTCGATCGCCGAGTGACGCCACGTCGGCTCGACGGCAACATTGAACCCGTGGTAGTCCCGCGGCCGATGGTCCGGGCTGGACTGACGAATCGTCCGTGGTGAGCGAGCGGGGCACCGTCACCGTTTCTGCCGGCGGGGCCGGGATCTCGTGCGTGCACCTGGCGGGGCCCTGGCGACTGCGCGGCGGTCAACCTGCACCCGACGAGGTCGAACGCGCTCTCGGCGGGGCGACCTCCCGGGTCACCTTCGATGCCCGGGAGCTCGCGGGCTGGGACAGTGCCCTGGTCACGTTCCTCGCCCAGCTGCTCGAGCGCTGCCAGCGGCGCGGCCTCACCGTCGACCAGAGCGGCCTCCCCGCCGGGGTGCAGCGTCTGCTCGCCCTCGCGGCGGCCGTGCCCGAGAAGCAGGGCGCCCGGGCGACGGCGTCCCGTCCGTCGTTCGTGGTGCGCGTGGGGATGGTGACCCTTTCGGCGGCAGCCGAGGGGCGAGCCTTCCTCGCCTTCCTGGGCGAGGCGGTGCTGTCGCTCGGCCGCTTCGTCACGGCGCGCGCGCGTTACCGCCGGGTGGACCTCCTGCTCGAGCTGCAGGAGGCCGGCGCGCGTGCTCTCCCGATCGTCACGCTCATCAGCTTCCTGATCGGGCTCATCATGGCCTTCGTCGGAGCGGTGTCCCTGCAGCAGTTCGGTGCAGGGATCTACGTCGCCAACATGGTGGCGGTGGCGATGTCACGCGAGATGGGCGCGATGATGACGGCGATCATCATGGCGGGTCGAACCGGCTCGGCGTATGCCGCGCAGCTCGGCACGATGAACGTGTCGCAGGAGATCGACGCGCTCGCGACCATGGGCATTCCGCCCATGGACTTCCTCGTGCTGCCCCGCATGCTCGCGCTCTCCATCATGATGCCGCTCCTCTGCATCTACTCGGACTTCATCGGCATCATCGGCGGTGGCATGGTGGCGACGGGAATGCTCGACCTGAGCGTCACCCAGTACTGGGAGCAGACGAAGGGCGCGATCACGGTCACGGACTTCACGACGGGCGTCGGGAAGAGCGCCGTCTTCGGCATCCTGGTGGCGCTCTCGGGATGCCTCGAGGGCATCCGCGCCGGACGGAGCGCCTCGGCGGTCGGGGATGCGGCGACCGCGGCGGTGGTGAGCGCGATCGTCTACATCATCGTGGCGGACGGCATCTTCGCCGTCATCTTCCACGTGCTCGGGATCTGACGATGGGCGCGAACGGCGAGGCGCACATCCGCGTGCAAGGCCTGACGATGGCTTTCGGGAGCTTCGTGCTCATGCACGACCTCACCTTCGCCGTCGCGCGGGGCGAGGTGTTCGTCATCATGGGCGGCAGCGGCTCCGGCAAGAGCACGCTGCTCCGCCACATGATCGGGCTCCTGGAGCCGGCCGCGGGCGAGATATTCTACGGAACGCAGTCCTTCACGCGCGCCGGCGAGGAGGAACGGGCCCGCATGCTCCGCCGCTTCGGGGTGCTCTACCAGAGCGGCGCGCTCTTCAGCTCCATGACCCTGCTCGAGAACGTGTCGCTGCCGCTCGGCGAGTACACGGACCTGGGTGCGGAGGAGATCCGGGAGGTGGCGGCTCTCAAGCTCGCGCTCGTCGGCCTGCGCGGGTTCGAGGGTTACTATCCGTCGCAGATCAGCGGCGGCATGCAGAAGCGCGCCGGTCTGGCGCGCGCGATCGCGCTCGACCCCGAGGTGCTGTTCTTCGACGAGCCCTCGGCGGGCCTCGATCCGATCAGCTCGCGACGCCTGGACGAGCTCATCCTCGAGCTACGGGACAGCCTCGGCGCGACGGTGGTCGTGGTAACGCACGAGCTGGCGAGCATCTTCACCATCGCCGACAACGGCGTCCTCCTCGACGCCGAGAGCCGTACGCTGATCGCGAGCGGCTCGCCCCGGGTGCTGCGCGAGCAGTCGCAGGATCCGCGCGTGCGCGCGTTCCTCACGCGGGGCGAGGAGGGCGGTAGCGACGGAGCGAGGACCGAGCATGGGTAAGAAGGCGAATCCGGCACTGATCGGCGCGTTCGTGCTGGGCGCGATCGCGCTCATCGTGGTCGCCGTCGTCGTCTGGGGCAAGGGCCAGCTGTTCGAGACGAGCCAGCTCTACGTCGCCTACTTCAACGGATCGGTGAACGGTCTGACCAAGGGTGCGCCGGTCAAGTTCCGTGGGGTGCAGATCGGCGAGGTGACGGACATCCGGCTGCGTTACAAGCAGGTGCGCGGCGAGCCCCGCATCCCGGTCTTCTTCAAGGTCGACACGGAGACGGTCGCCGAGCTGGGCGCGCAACGTCCGACGCGGGAGACCGTGAGCGCGCTCATCGATCAGGGCTGGCGCGCCCGCCTGCAGATGCTGAGCATCGTGACGGGGGTGCTCTACATCGAGTTCGATCTCGTGCCCGGCAGCACGCCCGATTTCGTGCAGGGCGAGGATGCCACCTACATGGAGGTGCCGACCGTGCCCACCCCGCTGGAGGAGGCGGTGGCCACCGTGGGCGACATCCTGGCCAACCTGAAGGCCCTCGACTTCGAGGCCATCGGCAAGGGCATCACCGGGACGCTCGGCCGCGTCGACAGGGTACTCGACAGTCCCGGGCTAGACCAGTCGATCGCGGAGCTGCCGAAGACGATTACCGCCATCCGGCTCCTGGCGACCAACCTCGACAATCGCACCGGGCCGCTGAGCGTGAGCATGCAGGGAACCTCGGAGGAGGCGCGCCGCAGCGCGGAGGCGCTGCGCACGACCCTCGACGGGGTACGTGTCCTCCTCGCGCCCGACGGACCGCTCGCGGTCCAGCTCACGCAGACCGTCGTCGACCTCGGGCAGGCGGCGCGGACGCTCCGGGACCTCGCCGACTACCTCGAGCGGAATCCCAACGCCCTCCTGTTCGGCCGGGCAAAGGCCGCGCAATGAGCGTCGTGCGCCGCCCGTTCGGTCGAGCGAAGGACGGCCAATGAGCGCCGTGCGCCAACCAATGAGGGCCATGTGGCGCTGCCTGTCCGTCGTCGTCTTCCTGCTGGCGGGTTGCATGCGACTCCTGGGACTCGGCGCCGGACCGGATTCCTCCCGCTTCTACATGCTCACGCCGATCGCGGCGACGGACGGGGCAGGAGGAACGCGCGGCGAGCCGTCCCTTCGTGTGGGCCTGGGCCCCATCGTCCTGCCCCGTTACCTCGATCGCCCCGTCATCGTGCGGCGCATGGGGACGAATCAGCTGCAGCTTTCGGGGTCGGACCGCTGGGCAGAGCCCCTTTCGGAAGCCGTCGCGCACGTCCTCCAGCAGAACCTGATCACGCTCCTCGGGGGACGCGTGACCCTCTATCCCTGGGCAGTGGGAACGGACATCGACACGCGGGTGAAGGTCGAGGTGCTGCGCTTCGAGCCAGGGACGGACGGGGGCGCGGATCTGGCGGCGCGTTGGACGGTCCGCGATGCGTCCGGCACGCGGCCGGTCGTGCGGGAGTCGCAGGTGGCCGAGCCGGCATCGGGAGGCGACACCGAGGCGGCGGTGGCGGCAATGAGCCGGGCCCTCGCGACCCTCAGCGGTGAGATCGCCAGCAGCGTCCGCGATCACGCAGCCGCCGGCCCGGCGCCGCCACGCTAGTCGCGTCCGAGACCCTCGGGCATCACGGCCAGGTGGATGAGACGGCATTGACAATTGGTTGGACCATCGGATAAGTGCGCCGCATGGCCGTCGTTCCCTTCCGGGCACCCGCCCGCCGCCGCCTGCACGAGGACGTCGCCGACCAGCTACGGGACGCGATCCTCGACGGCCGCTTCGGCGCCGGGGCGAAGCTCCCGCCGGAGCGCGAGCTGGCGGCCGAGTTCCGCGTGAATCGCACTTCCGTGCGCGAGGCCATCAAGGTGCTGGAAGGGCTCGGGCTGGTCACCGTCCGCCAGGGGGACGGCGCCACGGTCCGTCCGCTGGTCGAGGCGTCGCTCGAGGTCCTCGGGCCGATGATCTTCCACGGCGGGCAGATCGACCTGGCCCTGGTCGGCGAGATGGCCGAGGTGATGCGGCCGCTGCTGCTCGAGATGGGCCGGCTCGCGATCGAGCGCTGCCGGCCGCAGGACCTCGTCGCCATGCGCCGGTTCCGCGACGTGGCGGCCGATACGACGCGCGACCGGGAGGAGCGCTACGCCGCCATCCACGAGCTCTTCGTGCTGCTCGCGGACATGACGCGGAATCGCGTCTGGCAGATCCTCGCCCGGCGGCTGCGGGCCCTCTTCCGGCAGCCTCCGATGAGCGCGGCGCGCGACCGGCTGCGGCGAGACCCGGGCCGCCTCGTGCCGCTCGTCGACGACTGCCTCTCCGCGCTCGAAGCCCGCCGCACCGGCGAAGCCGTCGCCAGCCTGCAGCAGCTCATCCAGGTCCTGGGCGACTTCCGCGATGTCACTGATCACCCCGTCAAGCCCCGCCGCAAAGGAGATTCCCGATGAACGAGTTCACCGTGCAGACGCCCACGCAGGAGACCGGCCTCGCGACCGCCATGGAGGTCGTCTACCAGTGGAACTACGACGCCGAGGTGGAGGAGCTCCGCAACCTCTACGTCAAGGCCGCCGAGGCGCAGTGGGTGGGGGCGCGGGACATCGAGTGGGATCGGCCGATCGACCTGGTCAAGTTCTCGACCACGCCGCTCGGGGCGGGCATCCCGATCGAGAAGACGTCGTACTGGCGCGCGCTCCCGGAGGCGACCGTCGTCGAGCTCACCCGGCGCACCGCAGCGTTCCGCCTCTCGCAGTTCCTGCACGGCGAGCAGGGGGCCCTCATGGTGGCCGCGCAGCTGGTGAACGCCGTGCCGCACACCGACGCGAAGTTCTACGCCGCGACGCAGACCATGGACGAGGCGCGCCACGTGGAGGTCTTCGCGCGCTACATCGAGAAGCTCGACGAGATCCGGCCGATCGCG
>Ga0126369_10001773_pt1 | contig 15150 bp, 23 predicted proteins | sample PanSoiMetaPlot_1_FD_109646 | JGI IMG/M metagenome (GOLD analysis project Ga0126369, IMG submission 109646) | Tropical forest soil microbial communities from Panama - MetaG Plot_1 | ecosystem: Environmental > Terrestrial > Soil > Tropical forest > Bulk soil | place: Panama | collected 2016-02-17 | reverse complement strand
GTGAGATGCTGGCCGGCGGGAGGGCCGCGCACGACGAGTGCATGCGGGTCCACGAGGCCGGCCGGGCACTGAGGCACGAGTGGTCGCGACTTGGCATCCCGCTGCCGGCCGAGTTGCCGGAAGATCCGGTTGAGGAAGTGATCCGGCTCGCTGGCCTGAAGGAGATCGACGATGGCCGATACGACGAACGACACGACCGAACTGGAGAGACTGCTGGTCGCTCCGCCGGGGGAGACACGGTGGGAACGTGAGCAACGCCGCTTCGCCCTGCGTCAGTTGATGTACCCCGCCGAACGGGAGCGGTCCCTTCGGCGCACGGACCATCAGGAACCGCTTCGGGTGCAGATGTACCACCTGGGACGCGCAGACCACCCGTTCCTGACTTGAAGGAGGACCCGAACATGAACACCGATGCCGAACGTGAACCGCTGCCGGCGCCGCCCGTGCCGCCGCTGTCGCAGGAGATCTGGCTCAAGGCCCACGGCCAGCCGCTGCGCGTTGGCCCTCGCCTGCTGCTGTGCCCGGACGGGGCATCGCTCGTCGAGGACGAGAGCGGCAAGTCGTGGCGTGTGGACCCACCTGCTGATCCTGCATCGGAGGCCGACTACTGTCGCCGCTATTGGGCTCAGGCCCTGGCCCTTGGCGTGTTCGCGCAGTCCCTATGGCACGCATCCGAACGGGGCTGGCTCGCGCCCCCGAAGTGGGACGCTGCCCTGTTCGACGGACCGGACTCGCCCCGTCTGCCCCCAGCCGACTCACGGGAGGCGCTCGCCCGTCTGGAGCCGTTCGTTTCCAAGTGCCGCCGTGAGGTCGAGGCGTGGTCGGCCGGACGCGACGTCGTGCGGCGACGGATGTTGTAGGAGGACCGCCATGAACGGACCCGACGACGACGACGACGACGACGACGACGACATCGACCTGGACCCCGAAGGGGACGATGACATCCTGGACGACGAGGAGGACGACATCGACGAGGACGACGACCTGGACGTGGAGGTGCTCGACCTTCTAGCACTCGACCAGGACGAGCTGCGTGCCCTCCTGTCTGAGGAGCCGGACCGGCCGCCGCACCCAGGCCTGGAGGACGTACACGAGAGGTTCAAGGACGACCCCGGCTTCTACTGTGATGCGGAGGACGACGGCGATGGCTGAGTTACAGCGCGGCGTGTTCGTGACGAATGCCCCGTCGTGTTCGATCTGTGGGCGCCAGGGCTGTGACTGCGCCACCGCGACGTATAACGCCACGATATTACGGACGGCGTGGAATCTCGCCACCTACCTGAACGAGAGGGACGCATTTCCTGAGTACTGTCGGATGCTGGCCGCGTCCCCGTCGTACTTGGAAGAGGTGACGGCCAACCTCGCGAACCTGGCCGCGGGGCAGGGCAGGGAGGCCCAGACCGGTCAGTTCCTGCCGGTCAAGGGCACGTCCCACGCGCAGGCCCACGGCGCGGCCCGAGGGCAGCAGGGCCAGGGCCAGCAGCAGAACGCCCCGCAGTCCGACGAGGAGGCCCTGGACGCTCTGGCCGAAAAGGCCGGGATGTCCACCGACGAGCTGAAAGAGCACCTGGGCATCCCGACGGAGCCCCCGGCCAAGCCCAAGGGCAAGCGGCAGCCCACGACGACCGCGAACTGCGCGTGCGGTGGTGCCTCCCTGACCGCCGCGGCTGACCTGAGCCGTCAGCCACCGTCGATGCGGCAGCCGGCACGGCGCCCGAAGGCGACGATCGGTCGCCCTTGGGTGAAGCCCTTCGCGATGTTCGGCCTCAGCACCGCCGGCGGCAGGACCACTCGGAAATTACAGATGGCGGCCAAGAGGGCCGCAATCAAGGCCAACCGACTCGCCCGAAACGCCCGTGGAGTAGTCCTATGAGACGAAGACGATCCGTACTGTCGCTTTTCGGCGTCACCCGTGCCGGCGACCCGTCCTGCGTCCTGAACTTCGACGGCACCACCGACGCGCTGGAGGGCGACGTCGACAAGTACCCCGATGAGGATGACACGGACGACGAGGACAACCAGGACGAGGCGACGCACAACGCCGTCCTGTGGGAGTGGCTCGACCAGGCCCGCAGGCTGGGCCTCGAAGTTCGGTCTGTGGCCGTCGGAGGCGGCCGCTTCCTGGCCGGCGCCGGCATCACGATCAACAGCATCGCCGACGGCCTGCCTCTACCGCAGTCCGCAGTACCCGAACGATACGACCGCGCCGCCGGTTACCCGGGTCCGCTGGTGGCGCCGCCGTCGTTCCCCGAGGCCTGCTTCGACCGGGCCGGTCCCACGGCACCGGGGTCGCTACTCGGGATACCAGGCGTGTCGTTCCACACGGTCGCAGCCAACGCCGGCCTCCCGGACCCCGACAGCACCGCCGGTCGTAGTCAGGTGCCGGCAAGGACGACGGGGACGGGCCTGATCAGTTTCCGCGGTGAGACAGGGACCGACCTGCGCTCCCAGACGCCACGGTCAGGCGGCCGCCAGGTCGGGCAGCCACCGCCTACGAAGTCCGACCGGGAGATGGCGGACCGGTACGCCCTGTCCGACGAGCAGTGGCTCGACGAGGAGCGCCGCGAGCGCCTGGGCCTCGACTACGCGGCCGATGACGCCGACCTGCTGGCGGCGCCGCGCACGATGGAGGACATCCTGGAGGCGCAGCGCTATCACTCGCCGCTAGGCTGAGCCGCCCGGTGGGTGAGTACACGTGGGAAGCCGGTGCCCTGTCGTAGGGGGCGCCGGTCGGGGGCAGCGCAGGTCACTCACCCCCTGCGCTGGTCGGAGTGCTAGTCCCGGTTCCCTCAGCGGGACGTGCGCGACCACCGGTGGCCGGTCGGGTTGGTCTCCTGCCCGGCCGGTCACCGACCCCCGGAGATACACACGGGGAGATGGGGTGCCGTGACGTGACACCACGGCAGCGACCGGCACGCGCCTGAGAGTGCGGTCGCCGGTGGGACGGGGTTCGGACGCTCCTCTGTCTCCGTCCTTACCGCCCCTACGTTCGATCTTTTCGGGGCGGGTCCGTGCCGTTGGGGATGACCCCGGCCGGGGAGGCGCCGGCCGGGACCACCCCACGGGGCCGACGGCTCGCTCGCGAAGCGTGCCTCGTTGTGACACCGCGCGCAGCGACGACACGGCCCGCCCCCCCCATCACCCTTCCCCGTCCTCGTCGGCCGGCAGGACGCCCTCCTCCCGCAGGAACACCTCGGCGGCGGTTCGCCACCGGTCCGGCAGACCGGGCAGGTCCTCCATCGTCATTACGAACGCCTCCACCGCCGTGTCGCCGGTATCGCAGGAGGCGAGCAGGAGGACCAGCTCCCCGGCGTAGCGGTGGAGCCGGTGGCCAAGCACCGCGTACCCGCTGCCGAAGCAGGGCGCCCCCTTCGGCAGCTCCCGCCGGAGTTCCGACCCCAGGTCGGCCAGCGGTTTCCGGCAGTACTCGACCACGTCCGAAGTGTCGAACAGTCGCTCGGCCCCCGGCCCTACCTGCAGGTCGTACCTCATCGTCGTCCGCCGCCAGTTCCGTCGTCGCTTCGCCATGGTCGTACCTCCGCGTTGTGGTCCCGTGCCCGGTGAGCCGGACGACGTGCCCGGGCGCCGGCACGGTCACCCACTCTACCACAGCGTCAAGCCCCCTCACGGCCCCCGGCACGGACGGATAACGTCCGCGTGTAGATTCACATGGACGTTAAGCGTCCGCTTCGATTCACATGGACGTTAAGCGTCCGCGTGCAGATGCCCTGGACGCTTAGCGTCACGCGGCCTAAGCTGGGAGGATGCCGAAGAACTCGCTACTCGACATGGTGCGTCGGCTGATGGCGGTGGATGAGGCTCTCGCCGACGAGGAGGGCCTGGAGGTCGGCCCCTTCGCCGCCCACTGGGGGGTGGACGTGCGTACCATCGAGAGGCGGGACCTGCGGGTGCTGACGGCGCTGGGCCGCACCCACCGTCGGGTGCAGGTGGGGGAGGGTGAGTTCGTCCTCCGCTACGCGGCCGGTGTCGAGCGCCTGTTCCGGTGACTGGGCCGGTGCGGGGCGACGCCAGGCGCGGCCGCTAGGCCAGCGGGACGGAGGCCCGGAGGGGTAAGGGATATTTCGGATAGGGGCCGGGGCTAGAAACCTTCCCCGCTCGATAGGTAGAGCGCGGAAGGTTTACGCCGCCCGGCCCGCCGCCGGCCCCCGGGCCTCCCTGGGAAAGATCGATGCCGTGCCGCTGCGGCCGTCCCTTGACCACCTCCCCCTCACCGCTGCCGAACAGCCGGGCGTAGCCGTCCTCGCCCGCCAGCAGGCACGGCCCCCGCAGCCGCAAGCGGGCCCGCACGTCGGCCCTGAAGGCGCCGTCGATGACGCCCACGAACACGCCCAGCCCTTCCCGCTTGGGGTGGTCCCCGAACAGGAAGTGGAGGAAGCGGTGGATGGCGTCGAAGTCCTCCGTGCGCCAGTCCTTGCCCGAATGCTCGGTGGCCAGCTGGACCCGTACCCACTCGGCCTCCTCCTTGAGGGCAGTGGGGTCGGGCATCTCCGCCAGCTGCCTGCGCAGGTCGTCCACCCGCCCCGCCAGCCGGTCCCGCTCCTCCTTGAGGGCATCCTGCCGCCCGACCAGCAGGGAGGCGTCGGCGCCGGCCGCCACCGCGTCCACCAGCCGGGCGATGGCCGCCTCCACCCGCCCCGCCTCCCTCTCCGCCTCCCGCAACTGCCGTGCCGCCGCCTCCCTGTCCGCCGTGGACGGCAGGGCCAGGCTGACCGCCAGGTCGAACGCCGGCTGGTCGATGAACCAGCGGTAGAGATAGTCCAGCACCGGACCCTCCACCATGCTACCACGGACGCTGTGGAAGGGGCAGGCCACTCGCGGTTCGTCCCGGCCGCAGCGGTGCCGGTAGTACGTGACGCCGCGCCGGTCGGTGCCTGCCGTGAGTGCGGCGCCGCAGTGGCCGCAGTAGAGGAAGCCGCTCAGCAGGTACTTCCGCAGGCAGGCCTTGTTCCAGGTCTTGTTATGGGCGAGCCGGGCCAGCACCCGCCCCCACAGGGCAGCGTCGATCACGGGCGGCACCGCCTCCACCTCCACCCGCACGCCGTCCAGGCCGATCTCCGGCGACCGGAACGTGACGACGTAAGGGGACGCGGCGAGTTGAGAGCCGTGGATGATCCGCAGCAGGCCGTTGAGGTTGGGGAAGCCGTACTCGGATGCGAGTGCCCGCATCGGCTCCCCGTCGGCGTAGCGCACCAGCAGCGCCGCCAGCTGCCTGCCGCGCTCGCTGACGGACCACGTGCCGCTCGTCTTGGACGGCCTGCCGTCGGGGCCGGCGGATGGCGTGAACGTCCGACCCCACGGCAGGTTCCGGCTCCATCGGAGGCCGGCCCGCGCTTTCGCGACCCGGCCGCCGATGCTGCGCTCCATGATCGTGAGACGCTCCCACTCGCTCACGCCGGCCTGGACGAAGTTGCCCAGGGCGTTGCGGTGGTCGCGGTTGTCGAAGCGACCGCCGGCATCGACCGTGAAGATGCCGTAGACGCTCTTCAGCATCTTGGCGGTGGAGACGATGTCAACGCCGTCACGCCCCAGCCGGGTCGCGTTGTAGGGCACGACGATGTCGAACTCCCCCGCCGCCGCGTCCGCCAGCATCTGCCTGAACTCGTCGCGGCCGTCGATCTTGGCCCCGCTCCGGCACTCGTCGGTGTAGACCCGGACCAGGGTCCAGCCGTTGGCCCGGCACGTAGCCTCGATGGCCTCCCGCTGGTTCGGGATGCTGGTGTTGTCGCGCTGCCCCTCCCCGCTGGTGCGGCAGTAGCCGGCCGCCCGCATGGCCGTGGCGGTGGACTTGGCCGATGGCTTGGCTGATGACTTGGCTGCGGACTTGGGACGTGTGCCCTTGGACTTGGCTGAAGACTTGCCCATCGGATGTCACTCCTTGCGGTGACCCTTGAGAGGTTGAGAGCGGGGCAGGCGGGTCAAGGTTCCCGCTTTTCGGCCTGCAGAGCCTAGCCCCAGGGGTTAGTCTAGGCGCCCGGCCCGGGATCGGCAAGGGGGCCTATAGGCTATCTCTAGAGTCTGTATATCCCGGTTTAGAGGGGTGAGGGGCAGCCACGAAATGGAAAAGACCCGCCGGCCTGGTGAGACCGGCGGGTCCGGGGTTAGCCTACGGGCCGGGCGCTAGTTGTCGTCGGCCGTTAGCATCTGCGTGAGGATGTCGGTGATGGCCTCGATCACCAGGACCCTGACGAAGCGGTTGAAGGCGTCCTGGAACTCGGGGTCGTGGACGCAGGTCGCTGCCGCCTTGGTCGCGACGTCCAGGACGTCGGCCCTCGTGAAGTCCTGCATCCCCCGGACGACGCTGGCGGCGAAATGCATCACGCCCAGCACGTCCTCCGACAGATGCCGCCGGTCCTGATGAAGGTCGATGTGTACGCGCATTGTTACACACCCCCTTCCGCGACCGTCCAGACGGTCATGTTGTCGAGCATCGCAGCGGCCCGCTCCGGGCCGTAGACCAGCGCGAGCTCGTGCGCCGTGTAGGCGCTGTAGCTGCTGCCCTGCCTGATGACGAACGGGCGCGGCGCCCCCGGCAGGAGCAGGACCCGGGGCTCGTTGCCGTGGGACGTGGTTCGGATAGAATTCACCATGTGTTCGGATCTCCCTAGTAGGTTCGGACACTCGGGTCGGGTGGGCGTCCTTAGCGCCCGCCCGGCCCACTCTCTCATACACCTCAGAACATCTCCGGCTGCCGCGGCGGCGCCGCCGGCTTGACGACCTTCGGGCCGCGGCCGGCCTTGTGCATCCGCACGTAGAACCGCTTGGCGTCGACCGCCGAGCGGAACACCTTGACGACCCGCCTGCCCCGGCTCGTGTACTCGACACCGACCGGTGGCTGGAAGCGACGGTCCATCGGGAACGGTCCCATCACTTCGCCTCCTTCGCGGTGGCGGTGGCAGCCTTGACGGCGGCGCGGCCGGCGGCCGTGAGGCTCAGGTACTCGACCCGGGCGTCCCCCTCCGCCACCTTCCGGCTCACCACCAGCGGCGGCACCGTGTGGGCCCGTGCCGTGTAGACGTGTGCCGGCACCCGACTGAGGCCGCGCTTCGAGGCTGCGCTGACGACGGCGCCGATGGTGACCTCCTTCGCCTTGGCGGTCAGGCCGGCGATCAGGCGCAGCACGTCGAGGACGGTGGTCCGGGCCGCGCCGTTGGCGGTGCCGTTGGCCGTGGCCTTGGACCCGGCCTTGGGCCCTGCGGCCTTGGGCCCCTTGGACCCCTTCGACTTGACGGACATCTCAGATCTCCACTTCGAGGACCCGGCCCGCTCCGGGGGACGGCGGGACGTCCGCCACCCCTCACCCGTCGCTGTCTAACCAGATCCTACATATGTAATTCTACTCCAACATCGACGAATGGTAAAGTACACGTATCCAGAATATCATACATCCTAAGCCGTGCACGGGGGCTGAGTTACATCGTCATCGGGGGCAGCGGGGGACGGGGAACGGGACGGGGGAGGGGGAATGAGAGAGTTGAGAGAGATGAGATGGGGGACGTGCGGTACGGGCGGGAAGTGAGCGGGCCTCCGTGCCCCGTGTTGACGGCCGTCCTTCTCAGGCGGAGAAGACGGAAGGGCGGGTGGCGGTCCCGTACCAGTAGATCCGCATCTCGTTCCGCACGTCCCCGGGCATACGGGGGTGATCGAGGTCGGCCTCCGTCACGGCCATCAGCAACGGCGGGTACTCCACCACCGCCATCCCGGCGGCGTCGAGGCTCACGTGGCCGATACCGCCGTCGTCGCGGTTCCGTGTCCTGCCGTAGAGCATCAGGCGGTGGCCGTTGTAGACCAGGCCCACGGCACCGGCGCCGCCGCCGGCGTCCACGATGGCCTGGAAGAGCCTCTCGGCGTAGGGCGTCAGGTAGTCCATCAGCCCCGGCCCCGACTTCGTCAGCGCCTCGGCACCGGGCAGCAGGGCGATGCGGGTACGGGTCTGTTGCGTGCCCTCCGGCCGGTGCCGTCGTCGTCGGTCGCGGTTGTGTCTGCTCATGGCATTGGTCTCCTTGAGAGAGGTGGGGGCCTCGTGCCCCCGGGGGAGTTCGCCACTCCATTACCCCCTGTCGGCTACACGGCGATGAACAACTGGTCGAGTTGCATCATCTCCTCGACCCGCTGGTCGAACCGCTCGTAGGCGTCCCAGTCCCGGGCCTCGTAGCGGTCCCCCACGTCCCGGAGGAACGACGCGAGGTGGTCGAGTGCCGCGGTCGTCTCCTCAGTCTCAGACACCTTGAACGCCCCATACTCATCGCATCGGGTGCCGAACGCGAGGTACTCGACCGCGCCCTCGAACTTGCTCGCGGGGCCGATTTTGCACTCCCAGCCGAGCCGCGCGAGTTCGTCCGCCAGCGCCTGCGCTACCCCTTGCGGGCAGTAGTGGAAGGTGGGGTGGCTGTAGCGCTCGCCTCGGTACTTGATGTCGCCGGCATGCTCCCTGCACCACTTCGCCTCCTTGTCGTTGGCAGGGACGTAGGCAGACCCCCGTCGGTATCTCCAGGCCCGCGGCGGCGCCTTGTCGCCGTCGTGACACCACTGCCACCACCGGTCGTAGCCGACGTCGATGAGGTCCGGCACGGCGCAGCGCTTGAGGCGGTCCCCGTCCTGCCAGACGACGTGAAACGCCGTACCCTTGGGGTTGTCCTTCCACAGGTAGTTCACCCGCCCCCATACCGTGCCCCTCAGCGTGCCGTCGGTGAGGAAGACGGACTCCTCGTCCAGTTGCCGGAACACGGACATCGTCACCTGCCGCTTGTCGAGCCGCATGATATGGACGTCGATGCTGGCCGTGTGCACGACGGCGTGCTGCTTGTGGAGGGCCAGCGCCCTCCGCTCCGGTGGGGTGCCCTTGGTGCCCGTGTCCGTGACCTTGCGGCCGTTGTTGCCCGGGTCGCCGTCCGCCCGTCTCGCTGTCCGTACCATCATCGCTCCTTTCCCAGTGTCCTGGGGGAATGTGTATGCCTCTCCTCCGTCCCCGTGCCCCGTGTCCCGTGTCTCGTGTTCGCGCCTCAGCACCCGTCGCACCCACCGTTGCCCCACACGGGGACGACGTCCCTCTCCTCCCACTCGGGCGCATCCCCCTGCCGTCGCTCCACCTCACGGCGCCGCATCAGCAGCCACTTCCGGCGCAGGTGGTATGGGGTCATCGGCAGGCCGGCGGCCTCGTGTGCGGCGACCTGTTCGAGCTCCCGTACGGTCGCGGTCCTCCCTCGCTTCGCCATGTCTCACTCCTCGTCGTCGGTGTCCGAGTCCCCGTCCCCGCGCTCCTCCGCCCGCAGCCGCTCCCCGGCATTGAACGTGTACACGAAGAGCGTGTGGCCGAGGCCCTCGGTCGGGACGAGTGGCACCGGCCCTTGGGCCTTCCGGTGTGCGGCGTAGGCGTCCAGCACGGACCGAGTCTGCCGCCCGTCGGGGTCGGACAGTACCTCCATGAGCCTGCCGCGGTACACGTTGCGCATCTCGTCGGACCAGGCGCTGCCGGTCAGCGTGACGGGGCCCAGGCCGAGTTCCTCGGCCTCCTCGCGGCAGCACGTCTCGGCCCCGGGGGTGCTCTCGTGCCAGTACTCCTTCAGCAGGTCCAGCAGCAGGCCCCAGGCGGCGAACGTGTACTCGTAGCGGAGCAGGTGACGCCACAGGCCGACGGCGTCGAAGTCGATGCCCTCCCACAGCCGGCGCAGAATCTCGTCGTGGTCACCCACGATCCACCTCCGTCGGTGTTGTCTCCTTCATGATCTGGAGGACCGCCTCGAAGTCCTCCACGAGGTACGGGATGTGGACGGTGGGGAACCAGACCTTGAGCCAGACGAGGTAGCGGGGGTTGGGGCCGTGAGTGTAGGCCCGTGTCGCCTCGACGATGTACGGCTGGCCGGCGCAGGTCAGGAAGTGCGCCGCGTCGTTCACGTTGTCGAAGTTGATGGACGCCTCGCCGGGGACCTCCTCCTGGCAGCTGAACGCCGTCCGAATGTCCATCTCCCACAGGAGGCGGATGAGGGGAGCCAGGTCCACGTCGATGTCGATCTCCCTGTTCTCCCACTCGCACCAGACGGGGACCGTCGGGTGGGGGCCGTCCTCGCGTGGCCTGCGTGCCTTGCGCTTCGCCATGTCTTGCACCAATGCATGACGCCGCACGCCAGGGGAGTGCGGCCCCTGACGGCGGCGTCTAGTTGCCGGGGTACACCCGGCGTTTCGGTAAGCGGCCGTCCGCACTACGGCCGCGCAGTCTCTCGATACCCCCCTATTGTAACCCGGGAAAATCCGGCTTCCTGGACCCCGGACGCAGATTAAGTGCGGCCCACACGGGACGCTTAAAGTACACCCGAATTCACTAGGGACGCTTAAAGTACATCCGAAATCGGGTGTTGGTTAGTGCTCTAACACCCGCGAAAGTTAGCAAGCACCCCATCCAGTCCAGGGTATAATGGGGGCGCGGGTTGGGGTATGGACCGCGGCAGCAGGAGTCAGCAACCATGTGGACGTCAGCAGAGGTCTCGGAGTTGTCCGGCTGGGGATTCAACACCGTGTCGCGCTGGGCGCGTACGGGTGTAATCAGGCCGGCGTACCTGGGCAGGAAGAGCATCCCGTCCCTCTACACGGACGCGATGCTCATCTCCCTCACGGTCGCGTACGCCATCCACAAGTCACAGGGCTGCAACACCAGCTACATCCGTAAGATCTGGGACTACTTCGTCGACATGGATGAGCAGTCCCTCTGCAACTGGCTCGCACACCAGGGAGACACCATGACGGAGGCCCAGGCCGCCAAGATCGGCGACCGGCCCCCGCTCGTCACCCTCCCTGCGCAAGCCAGGACAGTCGAAGCGGTACACGAGGCACTACGCCCGGTTGAGGCCGCCATCAGGGTCCGTCGGGAGCTGGGGCTGACGAACGGTAGTGAGGCCCTGAGGGAGCTGCGGCGCCAGGAGGCGGGACCGGTCGAGGCCCCCGACGTCGTGAGGGTGGTGGGAGGACGTAGGGCGTCGGCACCGAGGCCGAAGCGCAGGACCAGGTCGAAGTGAATGGGTGGTCCGGGGGTCGAGAACTCCTGCAAGAGACGACCCCCGGACCAGCGTTCGAACAATCGGAGGCGGTTACCAGCCGCCCCCTCAACCTCAACACGGAGAGAGACCCGTGAGGAAGTCTACGAAGAATCATACCGCGCCGGCGCGGCTGTCGGCGCTAGAAATCGGGATGGATGTCGGCGCCGCCGCAGCCGTCCGAGCGGTCGGTACCGAGCCCTCCCGCAACGGCGACGGCCGGCACACGGCGCAGGCGCCCGCGGCGGCGACACCGCGACCGAAGCGGCAGCGCCGCCCGCAGCGCTCGAAGCCACCCCCGACGCCGAGGCGGGTCACGGCGCCCCAAGACTCCGCGCCAGCCCCGCGGGGCACAAGATGTGTACCGTCTGGCCTGGCCGCCGGCATCGCGCAGGTCCGGGAGGCCCAGCGGTGCGACGAGGTGGAGATTGGCTACGAGGGCTTCGTGCCCGACGACGCCCACAAGACGGCGTCGTACAAGGAGGTCGCCGAACACGTCAAGGGCATACGGTGGCTCGTACAGGACTGGATACCCTACGGCCTGATGAGCGGCGTCATCGGCATGGCGAAGGCCGGCAAGTCCTCTTGGGTGCTGGGTGCCCTCGTCCTGCCGATCATCACCGGCACCCCCTTCCCCTTCCTTGAGTTCGGACCGCGGCTGTCCGGGCCGCGGAAGGTGCTGTGGTGCGACACCGAGGGGATGATGGGGGCAATCGTACAGAAGCTCATCGAGTGGGGCGTCTCCGACGAACACCGGGACAACCTGCTGACCCCGTACCTCGACCCGAGGGACTACTTCAGCCGGGTGGACCTGGAGGACCCGGGGGACGTGCAGCGCATCAAGGACGTCATCTCCCAGTACAAGACGCCGCTTATGGTCGTGGACTCCTACCGCGGTGCCCACAAGCGCGACGAGAACAGCAGTCAGACCGACTTGGTCCTGCGCAACGTCGTCGAGATAGCCCAGGAGACGAAGGTCGCCCCGCACGTCATCCATCACACCGGCAAGCTGAAGGACGGGGAAGACCTGAACGCCGACAACGCCCGCGGCAGTAACACGTTCCTGGCCGCTGTCCGGTCCCTCGTCGGCGTCGAGGACCTGAGTCCGAGGAGTGACAAGCCCCCGAGGAACCCCTGGAGGCGGGTGCGCGTGCTGCTGCAGAGCTTCGCCCCGAACACGGCGCCGCACGGCTTCCGGTTCAAGGCAGACGGGATTGAGTTCGGGGCGTCCCCGGAGCGGCCGCGCAAGGAGACCCGCAAGGAGGGCGCGAAGGAGTGGCTGCAGCTACGCCTCGCCCCGGACCGGTGGTACGAGTCCGCCGAGATCCTGGGGGACGCGCTGCGCTTCGGCTTCTCCGCCAACGCCGTGCAGCGGGCACGGGAGGAGCTAGGCATCACGACGGCCGCCGGCAACGTCCGCAGCCGGGCGGGTGACGGCAAATACGAATGGAGACTACCCGCTCCTTAGTTAGCAGTTTCCTAGTTTCCTAGTTAGCAAATATATATCTACTATATTTATCTTCTTTAGGAGAGGTAACTAGGAAACTAGGAAACTGCTAACTAAGGAGCGGGTCAGGGGGGGTCCGGCGGGGGCAATCAAGTTCGCCCGAGAGACCGAAGGGAGTTCCGAACATGGTACAGGCAAGCAGACCGCAGAAGGACGGGCATACGCCCGGCATCCCGGCCGACGTCGCCGAGGCCCTGCTGTTCACCCTGCAGAGTCCGAACGTCCCGGACGCCAACATGGAGCCGGCGAACATCGTGGACGTCGTGCATCGCCTGGCGAACGCCGTACACAACGTCGCCTACGCGATCACCACCCGCGACGACATCGACCGGTCGGCCGACGGCAAGGCCGCCTACCCCGACCCGGTCCACGCCGGCGACGGGACGCTGATGATGGCGGTCGAGCGGGTGGCCGCGGCGATCCACAACCACACCGCCTGCCAGGACGGTCTCCACCGCATCGCCGAGGCCGGGCAGGCCATCGCCGAGGCCATCGGCGACCTGGCCGCGGCCGTCCGGGAGATGCGTGAGACGAAGGGCAAGTGAGATGTGATAAAGGCCGGCGCGGTCATCTTGGCGGAGCCGCGCCGGCCCGAAAGGAGCAGACGAGCTATGATACCGCGCCTGACGGACGGTGCGCCGATGCCCGAAACTTTCCTCCACTACCTCTGCCTGACCTACCTCGGGCCGCCCCTGCGGACCGGCGACCGGTGGTGTTGGATGTGCCCGAACTGCGGCAACGAGGAGGGCAAGTTCAGTACGCTGCCCGTCAGGGACGGGTACAAGGACACGTTCTGGTGCCACGTGTGCGGCTGCCGCGGCGACGCCTACGACCTGCTCCGGCTCCTACGGGACCAGGGCGTCCCGGAGGCTGCCGGTGGCTACGCGGCCCACCGGGCACTGCTGGGGCGACTCCAACGGGAGTTCGACGAGATGAGCCACCACGGCAACGGCGCTGGCGACGGGCACCACGGGGGTCAGGGACCACACGACGACGGCGGTCACGGAGGCGATCACCACGGCCATCGAGGACCACGGGGCCACGGCAGTCAGGGACCGCACGACCGCAGGCACCCTATTTCTCCCCGCGGATCTGGCGCGGAGTTATGCGGGGTACAGCTGCGGCGCCGTGTGTCCGAACTGTTCGCCGACCTGGGCAAGGCCGACGTTGCCTGTCTGGCCCGCCTCGCCGATGAGGCGCCGGCGGTGCTGAGTGACCTGGTCCGTGAGTGCCGTCGCTACGTGGACTGGTGCGAGGAGTGCGACCGTCGGCACCGGGAGGATGGCTGATGCCCGTTGCCCGGTCCCCTACCGGCTTCAGGGTGGCGCTGCCGGCGTCCTACGACCCCGCTGGCTACGTGTACGCAGCCTGGGACGGGGAGGCGGTGAAAGTCGGACACTGCCGTGGGCACCCCACCGGGCGCCTTCGTGGTCTAAGCACTGGGAATCCGCGACCGCTACGCCTGCTCGCGTACTCGGCGGAGACCGGTCGCTACGTCGAACGACGCATCCACTGCCGCCTGGGCCGGTGGCGCGTCCGTGGGGAATGGTTTGAGCCCGCGGCCCCGGTGCTGGCGGAGGTCGCCAGCTGGGACTGGGCCGACGTCGCCCTGATGGCTGAGCTACGTAGGAGGGTGTGCCGATGACGAAGTCGAGGACGGTCCTGAAGGAACGGAAGGAACTTGAGAGGCGGCAGCGTCGTGATGCACGCAAGGCCGACCGGCAGGCCCGGAAACGGAACCGACGAGGCAAGTGCTGAGGCCCTCGGGGGATCTATAACGCTAGGTGACGACGATGAAGTGTCAGGCCCACCGGTCGGACGGCAGGCCCTGTAAGGCGAAGGCCCGGCCCGGCCGTCGCTGGTGTATCTTCCACGACCCGTCGATGACGCAGCGGGGTCGTGAGGCGCGGTCCCGGGGCGGGTCCACGCACAAGGCCACGGTGCTCCCCGAGTCCACGCCCGATGTCTCCCTGCGCTCCGTGAGTGACGTGGTCGCGCTCGTGGAGGCGACGGCGAACCAGGTGCGTACTGGGAGGCTAGCACCCAACGTCGCCAATTGCGTCGGCATCCTCTGCCAGGTCGCCCTCAAGGCCATCGAGGGGGACGCCCTGGAGCGCAGGATCGCTGCCCTGGAGGAGCGTGCCGCCTCCCGGCACGTCAACGGCCGCTACGGGTCCTTGGAGGCATCGATGCGGTAGCACGGCACGGCTCCCTGGAGGCCGCTATGGGGTGAGACGGCTCCCTGAAGGCCGCTACCCCGTAGCACGGCACACGGCACACGGCACACGGCTTCGGGCACGGTATACTCTCGTGGTTGCCCGCTACCACGGGAGGTGTGCCGAATGTCGCTGCGATCGAAGCTGCTTCGCCTCGTCCGTCTGGAGGCGTCCCTCTCCGAGCCGGTGGGGTCGGTGTGGAGTGTCCTGTGCGGGGCAGTCCCCGCCGAGGACGCGCCGCAGGCCGCGGCGCAGTTGAGTGAGATGCTGGCCGGCGGGAGGGCCGCGCACGACGAGTGCATGCGGGTCCACGAGGCCGGCCGGGCACTGAGGCACGAGTGGTCGCGACTTGGCATCCCGCTGCCGGCCGAGTTGCCGGAAG
>Ga0126369_10001772_pt1 | contig 15154 bp, 13 predicted proteins | sample PanSoiMetaPlot_1_FD_109646 | JGI IMG/M metagenome (GOLD analysis project Ga0126369, IMG submission 109646) | Tropical forest soil microbial communities from Panama - MetaG Plot_1 | ecosystem: Environmental > Terrestrial > Soil > Tropical forest > Bulk soil | place: Panama | collected 2016-02-17 | reverse complement strand
CATCTGGCGGCTGACAACGGCCTCCTTCATTCCCTTAGCCCAGGGACGTGTCTCGTTGTAGGTGAGGAACGACATCGGAGCAATCTCGCCCGGCCGGTGACATGTCTGGCAATTCTTTTGCAGGATTGGCAGGACGTCCTTATTAAATGTGACGGCCCCGTTTTTGGTTTCCTCCGCGCCCTTTGCGAGCATTGAGGCAGTAATCGTTGCAAGTCCGATTAACAGAACAATTAAAGCGGTGCGTTTGGTTCGCATTTTGCTCCTCCGAGACAATCCCATACTTATAGTTGAGTCGCCAGGTGAAACGCAATGATCTCTCCTCTGTTGCGGAGGCTAGCAGACCGTTGCCTTCGAAAAGGTAGCTTCGAGATACGCGACTATCAGTGGATGGGGGTTACCGGGCCGTGAGACGACTTGAGGGACAAACAAAGTGGAAATGAAAAACGGATGTCCCGGCAATTCAATCATGCGCGCCGTGCCGTCCTCGTCATAACCGGAAACTCGCAAGTCTTTGCTCAGAATGTGTCCGGCAAAAGCTTCATTCAGGCCATAGTTGCACGCGAAGATTTCGGTTGCGTCAGACTTGCCGTAAATCCGCTGTGCCTGGGTGCCCGGCACAATCCTCACGTTTCGTTCCTGCCCGACAAGCGAGCAGCTCAGTTTGGTGATTAGTTTTAATGATGCATTTGGCGAGGATTCTTCGTGATCTGCGTCGTTAAGCCCCAACACATTGCGTGCATACTCTACCAGAGCATGTTGGAATCCTCCTCACGTTCCAACGAAGGGCACACCTCTTTCGCGCGCAAAGCGGATCGCGCACAACGCGCCTTCCATACTCCGATAAGGACTACTTGTTCCACACCAGATTGCGTCGCATTCTCCGAGGCGAGTTTCGACAGAAGCGTTGTCGATCGAATCGGTATCGATCCACAGCGAAACGGCTGGCATATCCAGAGCGCGGGCAGCGTGCTCGACGGACTCCTCCGTAGCGACATGGTATTTGTTCTTTGAATCGTAGTCGGCAACGATTCCGACGCGGATTGCGCGCTTCATGTTAAAGAAAGTGTACACGAGGATGCCGAGTGTGTTGATACTCGCTGTTGTGTGTAAGACAACTATTCTGTTACTTTTGACGTTTTCACGTTTTCGTCCGGGGACTGTCAGTGCTGCATGAGTACAAGGGAAAGTGGCCGAAGCTAGGCGAGCGAGTTTACATCGCTGAAGGCGCTCAGATCGTTGGCGACGTGGAAATCGGGGATCACTCGAGCATTTGGTATAACTGCGTGATTCGGGGCGACGTGGATATCGTTCGCATTGGCCATCACACGAACATTCAGGACGCATCGATCGGCCATGTTATGAGGAACGAATGCCCGCTTATTCTCCGGGATTATGTGACGGTCGGCCATGGCGTGATGCTGCATGGGTGCACCGTGGAATCGCATTGCTTGATCGGAATGCGCGCCACGCTCTTGAATAACGTCGTCGTCGGCGAGTATTCAATCGTGGGCGCCGGGGCCGTTATCACGGAAGGCAAGAAGATACCGCCGCGAAGTCTCGTTCTCGGTGTACCTGCCAAGGTGAAACGCTCTTTGAGTGAAGAAGAGGTGGCAAGTATCGACGAATACGCGCGCCGTTATTACGAGTACAAAGAAACGTACCTGGCAATGAAAGCAAAGTAGGCGCGCAGCCAAACTAAGTATAAAAATGATTCAAGCCATTCGCGGTACCTACGACGTCCTTCCAGCCGATATCGGGATATGGCACGCCGTTGAAAGCCGTTTGAGACAGACATTCCATCTGTATGGATTCGGTGAAATCCGCACGCCGATCTTTGAAGCGACCGAATTGTTTGTTCGCGGTGTCGGCGAGGAAACCGACATTGTGTCAAAGGAGATGTACACGTTTGCGGATCGCGACGAAAGCAAGTCGCTAACTCTGCGTCCGGAAGGCACAGCACCCGTCATCCGTGCATACATCGAGCACCAGCTTCAAAACGAAGCTCGAATGCTGAAGCTCTATTACATCGGCCCAATGTTTCGTCGGGAGCGGCCGCAGAAGGGACGCTATCGCCAGCACGTGCAGGCCGGAGCTGAAGTGCTTTCGAGCACAGACAACCCCGCCATCGAAGCAGAAGTCATGGAGATGTTGACGGGAGTTCTCAGCAGCATCGGTATTCCCGATCTCCAGGTTAATGTCAATTCCGTCGGTGACCGAGAATGCAGACCGGCCTACGTTCAATTGCTTAAGAGCGAGATTCGGGCCCGCGCCGACCGCTTCTGCGAAGATTGCCGCCGGCGTGGCGAGAGAAATCCGCTGCGCGTATTCGATTGCAAAGTTGCGTCGTGCCAACCTGTGATCGCCGAACTACCGACGATTACGGACCGACTGTGTGACGGCTGCCGCAGCCACTTTGAAAAATTTAAATCGTATCTGACCGAGAGGAATATCGATTTTCGCGTGGACCCGAAGCTTGTGCGCGGGCTGGACTACTACACGCGAACCACATTCGAGATTACGTCCGGCCGCCTTGGCGCGCAGAACACTGTAGCCGGCGGTGGCCGTTATGACGGCCTAGCCGAAGAGCTCGACGGTCCGCCGACTAAAGGCCTCGGATTTGGTATGGGGCTCGAGCGCCTGATTCTTTCGATTGCGGATCCGGCCTCGCTGGTGCCGGATTATCGGCCGGAATATTTCATGGCCACGCGTGGTGATGCGGCATTTGATCGAGCCACGCTGTTGGCGCGCAAGTTGCGAACGAAGGGCAAGCGGGTGTACCTGGATTTTGATGAGCGCAGCCTCAAGAGCCAGATGCGGCTCGCCGACAAGTTGGGCGCGAAGTGGGCCATCATCATTGGAGACGAAGAATTGAAATCCGGCACAGTCGTCGTGCGAGACATGTCCACGAAAGAACAACGGATTGTCAGAGAAGAAGAATTGTAATGGAACAACTGAAGCGGACTCACACATGCGGCGAATTGACTGCCGCCGAAAAGGAAAAAGACGTTGTGCTGATGGGCTGGGTTAACCGTTGGCGTGATCACGGCCAACTTATCTTCGTCGATCTGCGCGACCGGGAAGGTATAACTCAAATCGTTTTCAATGCCGAAAATAACGCGGAATTGCACCGCAGTGCCAAGAGCTTGAGATCGGAATTCGTGATCGCAGTCACCGGCCGGGTTCGCGTCCGGGGCAAGGGCCTCGAGAATCCCAACCTCAAGACCGGTGAGATTGAAGTCGTCGTGCGCGAGTTGTGGACTCTCAGTGAGGCCAAAACCACGCCCTTTCCAATCGAAGATGAGATTACGACTTCTGAAGACTTGCGCTTGAAGTACCGATACCTGGATCTTCGCAGGCCGAAGATGCAGGATACGTTCCGGATGCGTCATCGCATCACACAGGCAGTTCGCGACTACATGGATAGTCAAGGATTCTGGGAAGTTGAGACCCCGATTCTTACAAAATCAACACCGGAAGGGGCGCGAGACTACCTGGTGCCGAGCCGACTGCAACACGGAAGCTTTTACGCGCTGCCGCAGTCGCCGCAGCTGTTCAAACAGATCCTGATGGTTTCCGGCTTTGAGAAATACTTCCAAATCGTGAGATGTTTCCGAGATGAGGATCTTCGCGCGGATCGCCAGCCGGAGTTTACTCAAATCGATATTGAAATGTCGTTCCCTCGTCGTGAGGCGCTCTTCGAGATGATTGAAGGACTGATGGCGAAGGTTTTTGCGCTCAAAGGCATCGCCATCCCAACACCTTTGCCTCGCATGAATTTTCAGGAGGCAATGGATCGATACGGCAGCGATAAGCCCGACACGCGCTTCGATGTTTTCCTGCAGGATTTCACCGACATTTTCAGGAATGGAGAGGCCGGTGTATTTCGGGAGATCGCCGAAACGGGCCAGACGGTTCGCGGCCTGGTTGCTCCCAAGACGTCATATTCGCGCAAACAGCTCGACGATTTAGCGGTGTACGTGAAGCAACTCGGTGGTGCGGGCGTCGCGTGGATCAAAATCGGTGACGACGGCATCACCGCCGCTCCGATGGTAAAGAATGCGGGCGCAGCGACTGTCGATGCCGTCATTCAGAAGTCGGGGGCAATGAAAGGCGATACGATTTTCCTGATGGCCGGACCGACGGAAGCCACTCTGAACTTGCTCGGTTCGCTGCGTCTGGAACTTGCCCGGAAGGAGAACTGGATTCCAGAGGGCCGGTGGAACATGCTCTGGGTCGTCGATTTTCCGCTGCTCGAATTCGATTCGGGTGAGAACCGATGGGTTTCGCGACACCATCCATTTACGTCTCCAGCGGACGAAGATTTGGAACTGCTCGAGACACATCCGGAGCGAGTGCGGGCAAAAGCGTATGACCTTGTGCTCAATGGGACGGAAATCGGTGGAGGCTCGATCAGGATCCATCGCAGCGATGTTCAGGCCAGGATTTTTAAGGTGCTGGGCTTCACGGAACAGGAAGCTCGCGACAAGTTCGGATTTTTCCTGGAAGCGCTGGAATTCGGGACCCCTCCACATGGCGGCATCGCTCTCGGTTTGGATCGCCTGGTGATGATTTTGACTGGGCAGAGCTCGCTTCGCGACGTGATTGCGTTTCCGAAAACCGCTCGTGCGGTCGATCTGATGAGCGGTTCACCGTCGCCCGTTTCCGATCAGCAGTTACGTGAAATCGGTATCCAGGTGCGTAAGTCGTAACGCGCCGGCGGAAGCGCCGTATGGGGAAGTCGAACAATTCAGTTATGCCCAAAATTAAAGTCCTGCCCGACGACATCGCGAACCGCATCGCAGCCGGTGAAGTTGTCGAGCGGCCGGCATCGGTCGTCAAGGAGTTGATGGAAAACTCAATCGATGCGGGCGCGGGAAAAATCGCAATCCATGTGGAAGAAGGTGGACGGAAGCTCATTCGCGTCACGGACGACGGTGAGGGAATGGGCCCCGAGGACGCTCTGGCGTGTTTTGGGCGTCACGCGACAAGTAAGCTCTATGAACCGAATGATTTGTTTTCGATCAAAACACTTGGATTTCGCGGTGAGGCTCTGCCGTCGATAGGTTCGGTATCGCGGCTGTTGCTCGAAACTCAAACAGAAGGTTCAATCGGCACCGCGATAGAAATCGCGGCTGGAAAGCTTCTATCGCAGCGCGAGCAGGCATTTCCACGCGGCACGCAGATCACGGTGGAAGACTTGTTCTTCAATGTCCCCGCGCGCCGCAAATTTCTTCGATCGGAGTCTTATGAGCTGAGCCAGATTACGACGTACTGCACGCACTACGCGTTGGCATTTCCAGAAATCCATTTTGACTTGAAGAGTGCGGGCTTTGAGATTCTTTCCGCGCCGTCGACAACGGGCTATCGGGACCGCATCTTTCAAGTCTTCGGCAGAGACTTGCTCGACCAGCTTGTGCAGCACGAAAAGAGTTTTGGCCGGTCCGGAGTTAAAGTTCACGTTTTCGCGTCGCGTCCCCACGTTCAGAAGTACAACCGGAATTCGATGTTCTTCTTCATCAACCGGCGTCTGGTGCGCGACAAAATCATCTTGCACGCGATCAGCGAAGCCTACCGGAACATTCTGCCGTCCGGTACGTTTCCAGTGGTCATTATGTTTGTAACGATTCCTTACGAGGACGTGGACGTGAACGTTCATCCTGCGAAAACAGAAGTCCGATTCAAGCATCAGTCGTTTGTCCACGATGCAATTCGCGATTCGATTCTTTCTGCTCTGACACAAGACAAAACCATTGTGCCGATGGAAAGCGAGGCGGTGCCGGTATCGCCCTTTGCAGCGCCCACTCCTCAACCACGAATTCCCGATTCCTGGAAATCGGACGATCCCATTGCCCGAGAATCCTTCACGCTTCAGCCTGGAATGCGCGGCCCAGCGGAAGACCCAATCCCGCTGGGTTTGAATTTCAGATTTCCTCCGCCGGCATCGGATGGTTGCGAAGAACCGGTCGAAGTACCTGCCTACCCGGAATTCGATCGAGTAAAAAGCGAAGTGCGCCCGCTCGGCCAGTTGCGCGACAGCTTTATTGTAGCGACGGATTCATCGGGGTTGATTGTTATCGATCAGCATGTCGCACATGAACGTGTGCTGTTTGAAATCTATCTTCGGCAAAAGCTCGCCGGAAAACTGGAGATCCAGCGATTATTGATGCCGATTGTGGTGCAATTACCACCGCGGCAGCTTGTCATTCTCGACAGTATTGTTCCGGAACTCGGGCGGAACGGTTTTGAAGTAGAGCCGTTCGGTCCGAAGACGATCGCGATAAAAACGGCTCCGGCGATATTGAAGCCCGGCGTCGTGGAGAAATTATTGATCGAACTGCTGGACGGGCTCGAACGCGAGACGCAAGTGATAAACATCGACGCGCTGAAAAAGAAAATTGCGGCGACGGTATCGTGTCACGCAGCTATAAAGATCAATATGCCGCTGGACGAAACAAAGATGCGCTGGCTGGTTGGAGAGTTGATGAAGACCGACGTGCCGACCGTATGTCCACATGGCCGGCCCATCATTTTGCGGTATGATCTGCGCGAAATTCAGAAAGCTTTTAAGAGAGCTTAGCTTGACAGAACGTCACAGCGCACTCTACCTTTCTAAACCTGATTTGGTTTCGGTGCTCTAATTGGCAACAATTCAGACGGTAGTTACGGAAGCAGCGACTTTCAAAGGAGGATTTTGATGGCAAAGATGACCCAGACCCAGATCTTCGCAGAGATGTCCAACAAGACGGGCATCAGCAAGAAACAGGTCAAAGATTTTATAACCGCGTTCACTGATCTCGCCTATCGAGAAGCGAAGAAGGGTGAATTCGCGATTCCTGGCCTCGGCAAACTGGTAAAGCAAAAGAGAAAGGCGCGCCTCGGCAGGAATCCGGCGACGGGCGAGGAAATCAAAATCCCCGCGAAGACCGTTCTGAAATTCCGAGTGGCCAAAGCTGCCAAAGATGCAGTGCTCGGAGCGCCGGCAAAGAAGTAGGAAAATCGATTTCATATGAGGTAAGAAAAATGCGGTTCGACACCTCATTTTTCTTACCCATCTGATTTGGTGTGTTCTGTGTTTGTTGTCGTTCTGGGAGGAGTTCGCGGAGAACGTCAAAGGGGAACCGGATTACACATCATTACACCGGCGTACCACCTCACTTTTGCCGACTACACAGTTTGCCTGACTCTCTTACCCGCTTGCCAGTTCATGAAGTCGCGTCCGAGAATAAAGAACTTCCGTCCGATTTGGACGATCGGAATCCGATCTTCTTCAATGATCCTTCGGAAGTGCCGCAGTGAAAAGCCGGCCATATCAGCCGCTGTCGGTATATCCAAAAACATCTTGATGCGTGGTTGAGTCGTCGTCGACGTGTCAGTTGGCATCGTGTCTTGCCTCCATCGGCCTTAGGTAGCACTTGATTTGCCATTTTTCCGCAGCTGGCTGAGGCGTGCAGAATGTCCTTCCTTGTCTTAAGGGTGCGGGCCCAACGCGTTTGAAACTGAATAGACGGCCACGGGTGATAACGCGTCAACTTTCCGACGAATGACCCATCAACGGCTGTCAAGAAACCGACGAGGGAATCAAGAGTCGTCGTTTCCCCCGACTTTTTACCGAAAAATTCGAGAATGCTGTCACTAGGCGTATCCTTTTCGTAAAGGAGGATCTGTGAAGAGCTTTGTCGAACGGATGCCGAAGGCCGAGCTGCATCTCCACATCGAGGGTACGCTCGAGCCAGAGTTGATGTTTGAGCTTGCTTCGCGAAATCGTATTGCGCTGCCGTTCAAAACTCCGGACGAAGTACGCAAAGCGTATCAGTTTTCGGATCTCCAATCGTTCCTCGATATCTACTATCAGGGCACGCAAGTACTAGTGCACGATCGCGATTTCTACGATCTGACCTGGGCTTATCTCCAAAAGGCGCACGAACAGAATGTGCGGCATACTGAAATCTTCTTCGATCCGCAGGCACACACAGAGCGAGATGTCCCGATTCAAGCTGTTATTGACGGTATTTACGAAGCTCTTCGCGATGCGGAGGAGCGGTTTGGGATTTCATCGAATCTGATCTTGTGTTTCCTGCGTCATCTCACCGGGGAAGACGCCATGCGGACTCTCGAGGCGGCTCTTCCTTACCGCCACGCATTTTCGGGAGTGGGTCTCGATTCCTCCGAATGTGGGCACCCTCCGGAAAAATTCACGGAGGTATTTGCGCGAGCTCGTCAAGAAGGATTGTTTGTTGTCGCTCACGCGGGCGAAGAGGGTCCGCCGGATTACGTTTGGCAGGCGCTCGATCGCCTGGGTGCGTCACGCATTGATCACGGAGTGCGGTGCGTCGAAGATCCCGCTCTGATCGAGCGACTCCGGACTGATCGCGTTCCTCTAACCGTTTGTCCTTTGTCCAATGTGAAACTGCGCGTCTTTGACTCGATCAAAGCTCACAACCTTCCGCGACTGCTCGATGCGGGTCTCTGCGTCACGATCAATTCCGACGATCCCGCGTATTTTGGCGGTTACGTGAATGAGAACTTCCTGGCCATAGGTGAAGCTTTTGATCTGACGCAAAGTGAGATCTGCGCGCTCGTGCGTAATTCTTTTGAAGCGGCCTTTGTGAGCGATGAGCGTCGCCACGCGATGATGGCTGAGCTCGGTGCGATTATTTCGGAGTAGCGAAGGTAGGTTAATTCATATTTCGACGCTGCCCGTGCTATCTCCGAATTTGTCCTGTTGAATTCCGAACTTATTGAGAATAGTCAAAAGCAAATTCGACATCGGAGTGTGGGCGGGATAGCGCAAATGGCGCCCGCCTTTTAATTGCGCTGATGCGCGTCCGATCAGAAGGACAGGCAGGGGATCATGGTTGTGCTCGTTTCCGTCACTGAGCGTGCTGCCATAAAGAATTAAGGAATGATCCAGGAGGTTGCCGTCACCGTCCGGCGTTTGTTTCAGCTTGTCGAAAAAGTACGTAAGCGTGCCGATGTGATAACGATTCAGGACAGCAAATTGGTCCATGTTCTTGCGATTGTTGGAATGATGCGACGCATTGTGAAATCCTTCCCGAACCCCGCTCTTGGGATAAACGGTTCCACTGGTTTCGTGCGAATAGAGCAAAGTCGAAATGCGGGTGATCTCGGCCTGATAAGCGAGAGCCTGAAGATCCCACATCAATTTCAGATGCTCTTCAAAATCGTCAGGTATTCCAACAGGGGCTTCCGGCAACGGGACATCAGTCTTCGTCTGCTTAGCGGCCTTGTCGATTCGCCGCTCGATTTCACGCACTTCCTCCAGGTATTGGCTGAGCCGCGTGCGGTCAGCGGCAGGCAGTTCTTTCTGAAGGGATGCAACCTGATTTGAAACAGAGTCCAGGAGACTGATGGACTGCTCCCTTCTCGCTTTCCGCTGCGCGTCGGTGCTGCCGTCGCCGAACAATCGCTCGAACGCAACCTGTGGGCTGTGCTCCATTGGGAGCGGAACGGCCGCTGATTTCCAGGAGATGGTATTTCGATAAGCGCCGCTGAAGCCGGCATCGCTGCCCAACGAGGATTCCTCAATGCTGAGCTCGATGGACGGCAGTGGGGTGTCCTGTCCGATCTTTCCCGCGACGACTTGATCCAGAGAAACGCCGACGTGAGACTGCGCGCCCTTCTTTGGATGTGAGCCCGTGATAAATACCGCAACAGCGCGGTTATGATCGAGAGCGCCGCCACTATCTTCGCCGTCCGTGGGCCCCGCCTGCGGATGGCATAATCCGCTTACCACATTCACATACTCCCGGAACGGCTCCAGCGGCTTCAGGATTTCCGAAAACTCGAAGCCAGTCCCTTCAGTCGCAGGTGTCCAGTGATCCATCGTGGCGCCGTGCGGAATGTAGATGCATGCCAACCGGCTCTTCGGACTCGCGGCCGTCTTGCTGAGTGGAGTCTGAGCCGGAACCATTGATTCTAGGAACGGCAAGGCTATCGTTACGCCCGCGCCGCGAAGGAACGTGCGGCGGGAGAGATATTTCTTCGTGATGAACATCATGTCAGTCTCCTAGGACGATTGCTTCACCTTCATCTGAAACGGTGCGCTCTTCACAATACCGAGAACGATCGATGAGAAACGATAATCATTGCGAGCGGCGTCATGAATAACAGATCGGACAACGGGCATGTCATAGTAATGTACCGCACGGCCCAGCCCGTAAGTTAGAAGCTTTTCAGTTGCCGTTGTTAGGAAGGCATCGGAACGGCTCAAGAGCGCCTGTCGCAGCGTCGCAGGCCCGTTCAGCTTAGTCCCGTCGACGAGATCACCGGAAGCATCAACCGCTGTTTTCTCATCCATGTCTCTCCATTTGCCCGTGAGATCAAAGTTCTCCAAGGCAAACCCGATCGGATCCATGATCTTGTGGCACGACGCGCAACCGGGATTCGAGCGGTGTTCCTCCATGCGCTCACGCATGGACAGTATCTTGCCATCTGTACGTTCGTTGTTCTCTTTCAAGGGCGGTACGCTTGCAGGAACGGCAGGAGCGGATACGCCCAGAATGTTTTCCAGAATCCATTTTCCCCGGCTCACCGGTGAAGTCCGGTTTCCTGCGGATGTAACGAGGAGGAAACTGGCTTTACCAAGCAGGCCACGACGCGGATCATCTTTTTCGAGGGTGACGCGGCGGAAATGGCTCCCTCGAATGTTAGGGATTCCATAGTGGCGTGCCAGCCGTTCGTCGACAAACGTGTAATCCGCATTCAGCAGGTCGACGATGCTGCGATCTTCACGGACGATGCTTTCAAACAGCAGTTCCGTCTCGCGCCGGATCGACTGTCGCAGGTTCTCGTCGAAATCATCGGCTTCAGGTTTGGCACTGTTTAAATCGCGCAAGTGCAGCCACTGTCCGCCAAAATTCTTTGCCAGTGCTTCGGATCGCGGATCGGATAGCATTCGACGCACCTGACGTTCCAGCATTCCCGGCTGCATCAGCTTTCCTTGACTGGCTATGTCGAGAAGTTCGTCGTCCGGAATGCTGCTCCAGAGGAAAAACGACAAGCGCGACGCTAATTCGAGATCGTTTATCCGATAACTGTCGCCCGCTGCCAGATTGGCCGGTTCGCGTTCGAAGCGATAAAGGAATCGCGGGTCGACAAGAACGCGGGCCAGTGCTTGTTCTATGCCGGTGTCGAAGGTTCCTTGCGCGCGCCCAGCTTGATAAAAACTGAGGAGGGTCTCCATCGCCACATCCGAGTCGGTGACAGGCTGGCGGAATGCACGTCGAGCCAGAGTTCGCAGGATTTGCTTTGCACACGCAGGTTCGTCGCCGGCACTGGCCGGACGACAAACGAAAATACGGCGGCGGCTTGGCGTATCTCCGGGTCCGTCCGGATTGAATGGGCCGGTAATTGAGACCGTAGAAACGCCTAGCGTGGCTGCATAGACATCGTATAAGTCATCAACGCCGCGGGCATTTCTTTTCTTTAAGACAGCGATGCCGATCGATTGCGGACCCGCTTTCATCTGCAGGCGAATATCGCGCGGGCTGTTCCGTCCGACAACGTAAACCCTCTCGCCATTCACGGTGATTTCGAGTTCTTCGTCGCCACCGACGCTCGTCTGTGCGACACCTACGCCGCTGCGCGCAATCCTGAAATCGTATTCACCATCTAGAGGAAAAACATGCTTGATGAGCATTCCTCCGCGAGTGCCAAGAGGCAAACCTTCGATGTGATCGGCTTGTATCAGACCGCGGGGAATGCGGTAGGTGACCTTGTCCGCGCTGATCTCGCGATTGCCGACAGCAAGCCGGCTGATCTTAGTTGCAGCCGAGACGTAGCCTTGGATGAGCAATGGCGAGACGCCTAAAACATCAGCAACATTGTCAAAGCCTTCCGCCGAGTCGTCCGGGGGCAAGAGCGTCGTAGCGTCAATCGGGAGCGCAAGCAGGTCGCGGATTGCATTGGCATATTCGGTGCGGTTCAGGCGATGAAGTGCGGTTGCTCCGGGATTAGACTTGCCCGCAGCCGCACGGTCGAGTGCGGTTTCGAGGCTTGATGCAAAAGCATCGATCATTGAACGGTCCGGCCGGCGCGCACCGCTCGGCGGCATCATGCCGGTTCGAAGCTTGACGACAACCTTTTCCCAAGTATCTGCGTTGTCGCCCATCCGCTCGAGATCGAGTTTGTCCAGCATCAAGCCGGCAGTCTTTGTTCGTTCGTTGTGGCAAGTGATGCAGTACTGGTTGAGGAAACCGCGGTCCTGGGCGGTGGCGTATACGCAAACACAAAGACACAGAGACACAAAGACACAGAGGCGCGCGATCAAAGGATTCTTTTTCGCGCGCCTCTGTGTCTTTGTGTCTCTGTGTCTTTGTGTTTCCAGCCGAAACGTCCTCATTTCGACCCCGTCAGCTTCTCAAGCAAAATAACAGTAGTCGGTTTGCGCTCAGCTCCCACGGATGCCAAGAATACGCCTTCCGCCCAAGCGATTGGCGTCCGGCCTGCGGCATCTTTTACGTCCAAGCGCGCGCCCTTTTCCACAAGGTATTGAATAATGTCGTCGGAGCCGCGATTGGCGGCACCCATAACAGCCGTCAGTCCCATTGAATTCACCGCATTCACGTCTGCGCCGAGTTCTAAGCAAGTCTTTACGGCTTCCAGCAAGGCTTCCTTCGAGACGGTGTATGTCTGAGCAACAGTCCAGTTCACACCGGCCGCAGCCATAAGAGGTGTGGTCCCAGCGAGAGTGGGAATATTCGGATCGGCCCCCCGTTCGAGGAGAAGACGCATGACTTTCGTATCGCCGGACAAAGCCGCTCGAAGGAATGGCGTCTGTCCCGTCATATCCACCCACGACACATCTCCGAGCGAGTACAGCCATCGCCGGCCTGGGTGGTATTCCTTGGTTCGAGCATTCACGTTCGCACCACGATCGATGAGGAGTTTGATGAAATCGAATACGGGAGCGCGATCGACGCCCTTGTCGACTCCGTGATCCAGGTCCATATTGCGGACGTCGACAGCCGCCCATAAAGGAGTTCGACCCCAGAAGTCCGGAGTATTGACATCGGCGCCGTGATCGAGGAGAAATCGCGCAACGTCAAGATGATTATTGAGGATCGACATGAGCAGCGGACTGATCTCGTTCGGATCAGCCAATTTGACATCAGCCGCGGCAGCTACCAACAATCGTGCTCCTTCGACCCCGCCGTCTCGGGCCGCGTATAGCAGTGGGGTCATGCCGCCATTGATGGCAGCACGTTGACCTCTATCGGGAATTCCGCCGCGATTGATTCCGACTCCTTCCGAGCCGCACCCGGTGCCTTTGCACGGAGGTCTGAATGCAGGCGTCGGGCCGATCCTGGTGTGTATGTTCAGTGTGGCACCCCGTTCGATGAGAACTCGTACTGCATCCGCATGGTTTTCTCTGACAGCGAGCATCAAAGCCGTTTGCTGGAATTCAGGATCGACGGCATTGACGTTCGCTCCACGATCGATCAAAAACTTGAGCACATCCGGTGTTCCCGTACGTGCGGCGGCCATTAGAACTGTTTCTCCCGTCGAATCGACGACGTTAGGGTCAGCGCCTGCATCCAGGAGTTTCCGAACGATCTGGGCGTTGCCATTCACAGAAGCCAGATTCAGCGGAGTGATGCCATATCGATCAGCAGCATTGACCTTTGCTCCAGCCCGAATCAGACTTTCGACTTTTTGGAGATCATCGGCGCGGACGGCCCAATGTAGCGGTGTCGTGCCGTCGGGACCGACCGAATTGACGTCCTCTCGTTCAGCTGCGAAACCGGATGTGGATAGAAGGAGCAGTATCAAGTATGCCGAACCAATAAGTCTCACCGACATCGTCTAACCTCCGACCCTACTTATGGTTGCTGCAAATGTTGTGAATGATATCGCGTCCTGTCCTTTTCGTGGAAGGTAGAAGTGGTAGGCTACGTCGATGAACATATCGTGGCTCACGCTGCGCGACCTCCAATATCTGGTGGCGGTGGCCGATCACGCGCATTTCGGAAAAGCTGCCGCGGCATGCAATGTGAGCCAGCCAGCGTTGAGTGCCCAGATTCGCAAAATCGAAGATGTTTTGGGGGTCCAATTATTCGAGCGAACGAACCGCCGCGTCACAATCACACCCTCGGGAAAAGCTGTATCTGATCAAGCGAGAGTCGTACTGGAGGAAGCAGAAAAGATCGGAGCAATAACCCGTTCGGCTCAGGAACCCCTGGCGGGCACCTTGCGTTTGGGCGCGATCGCAACGGTGGGGCCGTATCTGCTGCCGCATCTGCTCGCGCCGCTGCTTAAACGGTATCCGAGACTCGATCTGTTCTTGCGAGAGGGCCTCACCGACCAACTGCTCGGGGAACTCAGGGCGGGTCAGTTGGACGCCGTGATCGCATCGAACACCTTTGTCGACTCGACGCTTCGGATGATTCCCCTTTTTTTCGAGCCTTTTGTACTGGCCGTCCCCCGCGGGCATAAGTTGGCCATGAAGCCGCATCTGGATCGGCGCGACCTGAATGGCGAACGTATGATTCTTCTGGAAGACGGGCATTGCCTTCGAGACCAGACACTCGATCTCTGTCCGGCCAATCGCCGCGGACACGTTCGACAATTTCATGCGACCAGCTTGGAAACACTGCGGCATTTAGTAGCAACGGGCTCTGGCTATACCTTGATTCCCGGTCTTGCTGTTCGCGAGGACAAAACACTGAAGTCTTTGATGTCCTATCGATATTTCGACGATAAAGGAGTGGGGCGGGAAGTCATTCTCGCATGCCGCAATCGGTTCGGCAGGATGGCCGACATTGATGCCCTCGCCAATTTCATTCGCGAAAATCTCCCGCAAGGGGTCAGACGTGTAAATCATCCAATTGCAAATAAGGTGATTTAGGCGTCTGACCGCGGCATTAGCCCCTGGGGTATAGTGGGGTAATGCAGTTTGCGTTTGAAGCGAGTGGGCTCTCCAAAGCATTTCGCCGACGTTGGCGCCGCAGAGAGGTCCGAGCGCTTCAGAATGTTAGTCTCGCCATCGAGCCAGGTACCATCTTCGGATTGCTGGGACCAAATGGCGCCGGCAAGACAACCTTAATCAAAATCGCACTGACAATCGCCTACGCCGATAGCGGTGAAGTTCGGCTGCTTGGCGAATCCATTCGCAATCGGTCCATCCTTGGACGTG
>Ga0126369_10001771_pt1 | contig 15155 bp, 12 predicted proteins | sample PanSoiMetaPlot_1_FD_109646 | JGI IMG/M metagenome (GOLD analysis project Ga0126369, IMG submission 109646) | Tropical forest soil microbial communities from Panama - MetaG Plot_1 | ecosystem: Environmental > Terrestrial > Soil > Tropical forest > Bulk soil | place: Panama | collected 2016-02-17 | reverse complement strand
TTCCTCAGTACCAGCAGAAAAACTTCCTGCACCAAATCGTCAACTTCACGCGGCGGTACCCGGCAAAGCAAAATGCCGTGCACCATCCGCGCATAACGATCGTAGAGCAGGCCGAACGCGGAGCGATCTCCTGCGCGGGCGGCACTTATAAGAGCGTCGTCAGCGCATTTCTCCGTAAGGGGCCGGGCCATCACAGCCCGACGTTCCATGCTCGCGGTTCGAAAGTCAAGGACGTATCCCAAGTGCAATCCCGGCAAGCTTCCAATCCAAAAACGATATCCGAATGCCCTCTTCAAACCATCCAGACGGCCACAGCAGCTGTAGTGTTAACAGAGCAAGAATCGCCAAACGGTACAAGCCCTCGCTTACTCCTTGCCCGAGAGCAAGTTACGCGGACCTTTTTGCAAAAAAATGGCCTTTGGCAACAAACCCCTGACAACAAAATGGCAGGTTCCTGCGTCCAATAAAATGTGGAAAAAATGAGAAGGCGCCCGGCCAAGCGGGTAGTTATCGCTTCGGCGACTCACCGGAAGGGCAGCAACTACAACGAGATGGCAGTGTTATACTACGTGGCGGGCGAAGCAGTCTGCCCGGCAGATTTGGAGCAAAATCCAAACTCTCGATGAGCGTTGCTCGCCTGCATGCACACCGGCATAGGGGCTAGTCTTAAGGAGTAAGGGGAAATGGGAGATCAAGTCAGGGAAATCTTGAACTGGGCTCGCCAGCGGAAAATCCTGGCCGCCGCATTTGTCACTTTTACATTGATCGTGGGAATCCTGATCGGCTCGGTTCTTTCTGGCCGGGTTTCAGCGACGAAGGGGTTTGGATTCGCCGGCACAACGGCGACTCCGCTCACGGTGCCGGACCCTATTCCGGCGACAAACACTTTTGCGGGCATCGTCAACAAAGTGGAGCCCGCGGTGGTGAACATTGCCACCACGCAAGTCCTAGAGCGCAAGCAAACCCGCAAGCGCCGCTCGCAGCCTTACGATCAAGACGATCCCATGCAGGACTTTTTTGACCGCTTCTTTGATGGCCGCCCCGATGGTCCTCCTCAGGCGGACCGCAGCCTCGGTTCTGGCGTCATTGTGGACAAGCGCGGCTACATTCTCACCAACAACCACGTCGTCGAGCAAGCCACCAAGATTCAAGTGCAGTTGAACGCTGACACCACGCGGTACACTGCGAAAGTTGTAGGCGTGGATGAAGACACCGACCTCGCGGTCATCAAGATTGATGCCAACAAAGAGCTGCCCGTAGCGAAGCTCGGCAATTCCGACGGCGTCCAGGTGGGCGACTGGGTTTTGGCGATTGGCAGCCCGTTCGGACTGCAGGCCACAGTCACGGCCGGAATCATTAGCGCCAAGGATCGCGGGGGCATTGGCCAGCAGTTCCAGAGATTCTTGCAAACCGACGCGGCCATCAATCCGGGTAACTCCGGCGGGCCGCTCGTAGACCTTTCCGGTCAGGTCATTGGAATTAATACGGCCATTATCACCGGCAGCCGCGGTTACGAAGGCGTGGGGTTCGCGCTTCCGTCCACGACAGCAATTCGTGTCTACGATCAGATCATCAAGCAAGGACGCGTAACGCGCGGCTCAATCGGCGTCAGCTTCCAGGAAGAGATCAGCACAAATCCGATTACCCTGAAATCCCTCGGCGCGCCCTACGGCGTTGTGATTGAGAACGTGCAAGCCGGCAGCCCAGCGGAAAAGGCCGGTCTCAAGGGCGGCGACGTCATCACCAGCGTGAACGGCCGACCCGTGAAGACAGGCAACGACCTCGTCAATCCGATTGCCGATGCGCCGATTGGCAGCAGGGTCAAGCTTACTTACATCCGCGACCGTGCGCAGAAGGAAACGACGGCGGAAGTTGGAGACCGTACCAGAGTGTTCCCCAATACCGCCGGCCGCATGCAGGGCGAGCAGCCTGCGGAGGCCGGCCCAGCCGAATTCGGACTCCACGTAGAGGAACTGACACCTGAACGCGGCAAGCGCGTGGGCGTCGAAGGGCAAAAAGGCGTAGTCGTAACCGAAGTCGAACCGGCTTCGTTTGGCGAGGATCTGAATTTCGGCCGCGGTGACGTGATCACGGAAATCAATCGCATCGCGATCAACTCCGTTGCCGACTACCGCAAGGCCGTGTCCGGCCTGAAGCCCGGCGCGGAAATTACGTTTAAGGTCCTTCGCCGCCAAGACGGTGATCGCATGTTGACGCTATATCTGTCGGGCAAGGTTCCGGCGGACAACCAGCAATAAAACCGGCACGACCTGGAATCATGCGCCTAAATCTTCGGTATGCAACACACCTGGCCTCGTCGCTGCTTCTCGCAGTGGGGCTGGGTGTGTTTTCCGATTCGATGAAGGCGCAGAGCGCGCCGGCAAAAAAGCCTTCCGCCGCGCGCAAGAGCTCACATGGCAAGAAATCTTCTGTAAAGAGAGGAAGGCGCAAGGAACGCGGCCAGAAAGTGCCGACTTCCGATCGCATTTCCGAAATCCAGCAGGCGCTGGCGAAGGACGGCTCCTACACGGGAACGCCCAATGGAAAGTGGGACGATTCCACGCAGGAAGCTCTGAGGAAGTTCCAGGAAGGTCATGGCCTCAATCCGACAGGAAAACTCGACGCCAAAAGCCTTCAGCAACTGGGCCTGGGCTCTTCCATCACGGGCGTGGCCCCACCGGCGCCGTCCAACACCGCCTCAAAACTGATTTCCTCAACCGCCCAAACTTCGCAGCGACAGCGTTAGCCTCACCTAAAAAAGATTCTTCCTGAGCCTGCCTGCGGTAGGCAGGGCAAGCAGGCGGAACGAGGGATCTGCTTTTCTCGCGCCCCGCCTCAATGCTCATCGTGTTAATTATTTGCTTTTCACGTGCAACTGAATTAGAAAGCGGACGTTACGCGCGGTAATTGTGGCGCTCTAGAAGGGGTGTGTTCCATGAGGCGGACTCCTTTGTTCCTTTTGATCTTGCTGCTTGCGCTCGGAATCTCGGTCGCATCCGCCCAAGACAAAACAGCTGTAAAAACAATCAAAGCTGTGCGCTTCGGCAAACTATGGGATGCGAAAGGGAAGTTGTTGACGAACGCCATCGTCATTGTGGACGGCGAGCGCATCAAAAGAGTGACCACCGACGCCACGACGATTCCTGCGAGCGCGGAAACAATCGATCTGTCCAAGTACACCGGTCTCCCCGGACTTATCGACGCCCACACGCACATGACCATTTATACCGACGAAACGCCGGGGCAGCTCATGCTGAAGCAGCTCGCTGCGAATCCGCCTGCGGTCGAAGTTTTCCTCGCGCGCAAAGGCGCCCTGCGCACGCTCGAAGCAGGCGTCACCACGGTTCGCGATCTCGGAGCGGACCAGTACATGGACATCGCCATGCGCGACCTGATCAATCGTGGCGAAATGATTGGCCCGCGCATGTTTGTCTGCGGCTACGGTCTGTATATCACCAACACGCCCTACAAGGCCGGGCTGAACCCTCCTGCGGGAGGTATCGCCGACGGCGTGCCGGAAGTCCTTCGCGTGGTGCGCCAGCAAATCGCCGCGGGAGCCGACGTCATCAAGATGTACGCGTCCACGGGCACCGACGACGACACCACCGGCTTGCAAACCTATACCTACGAGGAAATCAAGGCGGCGGTGGACACGGCGCATCAATTCGGCAAGAAGATTGCCATTCATTCCTATGGCCCGGACGGTGCGCGCGACGCGGTGCGCGCGGGAACCGATTCGCTCGAGCACGCCACCGACATGGACGACGCCGCGATTGCGGAAATGGCCAAGCGCGGCACGTTTTATGTCCCCACGATTGACCACAACCGCTATTACCTGGACAACTGGCAAAAGATTGGCTATGCGGATGGTTTTCAGGAAAAGACCAAGGCGTTCATTGCGCGCAATCTGGAAACCGCTCGCAAGGCGCACAAGGCCGGCGTTAAATTCTCCATGGGCTCCGACGCGATCTACACCATGTTTGGCGAAAACACGCGCGAACTAGCCTGGTTCGTGAAAGCAGGAATGACTCCGGAACAGGCACTGCGCACCGCCACGACCAACGCCGCGGAACTATTGGGCAAAGAAAAAGAATTAGGCGCCGTCGCACCGGGCTATTTTGCCGACTTGGTCGCCGTCGAAGGCGACCCGCTCGCAGACATCAACGCGGCCATCAACAATGTACGCTGGGTAATGAAAGCCGGCGCGGTGCTTGTGGACAAGACCAAAGCTCAGGCCCGCTAGTCAGATGAGTGGGAAGCCGGCACTACGCTATCCTTGACGGGGAGGGGGCGGAGTCAGCTTCTCGAAAGATTAGGGTCTCACGGCCGGTCTTTGTCGTCATACTCCTCTGGCACGTCGTCTTGCGGGACTTCGCGCGTGCGGACTGCGCCTTGATCCGCATCGGGAGCGTCTTCCACGCCGCTCACGACTCCCGCCTCGAACGTCTGGCCTTCTTCCAACAATTCGTCCGGGCTCTCGGAATCCGCGCCTTCCACGACCGAGACTCCGCCAAAGTCCCCGCCGCCCGCTCCCGCAGCGGCCGTCCGCGCGCGGCGCTTCAACGGCACCGTCTCGACGCTTTGGCCGCCGAACACGAATACGCCGGGGGCATGGCGACCAGGCCGCCTGCGAGCTACCGGCTTGCTCGCGGATTTGCGCATCCCTTTTCTCTTCGGGGCAGCCTTCTTGCGGCTCAACTTCGCTTTAGCGGTAGTCTTCTTCACCCTGCGTTTCGCCTTCTTTTGCTTCGCCTTTTTTGCCATGTGTCCACCCTCCGCCACGGGCCAGTCTACCACTGCTCGCATCTTCGGTCATGCACTGGTCACGGTTTGAATCGTCTTCAGATTGGCGGTTTGACCGTATTTCAGGCCGACGATAAAATTCTGTCTTTACAGGAACGGCTCGCGCGGTATTCCGTAAGGCCCGTAGGCAATTTCGACGTGCAGGTGAAGAGCAGGAGGAAGCATGGCCACAGCAGTTGCTCCCAAAGTCTTCAAAAATTTCATCAACGGCGAATGGGTGGAGTCGCGCTCGGGCAAAGCGTACGAGAATCGCAACCCCGCAAACACCGACGAACTGATTGGAATGTTTGTCTCTTCGAACGAAGAAGACGTCGACCTCGCTGTGGCCGCCGCAAAGGAAGCCTACAAAACGTGGCGCCTGGTGCCCGCCCCCAAGCGCGCGGAAATCCTGTTTCGCGCCGCCGAATTGCTGGTGCAGCGAAAAGAAGGATTTGCCAAAGACATGACGCGCGAAATGGGCAAGGTGCTGACCGAAACGCGCGGCGACGTCCAGGAAGCCATTGACATGACCTATTACATGGCGGGCGAGGGCCGCAGGCTTTTCGGCCAGACCACGCCATCGGAATTGCCCAGCAAATTCGCTATGAGCATGCGCCAGTCCATTGGCGTGTGTGGAATGATTACGCCGTGGAACTTCCCCATGGCCATTCCCTCCTGGAAAATGATGCCGGCACTGATCAGCGGAAACACTTTGGTGTTGAAGCCGGCGGAAGATACGCCCCTTTCTTCGTATAACCTCGTCCAAGTATTGAGTGAAGCCGGAGTGCCGCGCGGCGTGGTGAATCTTGTGAGCGGAGATGGCCCGAACGCCGGTGCGCCGCTGGCGCAGCAAAAAAATGTGCCGGTTGTCAGTTTCACTGGTTCAACTTCCGTGGGGCGCATCATCGCGCAAGCGTGTGCGCCGGATTTCAAACACTGCAGCCTGGAGATGGGAGGCAAGAACATCATCATCGTGATGGATGACGCGAATCTTGACCTAGCGATTGACGGCGCGGTGTGGGGTGGCTTCGGGACTACGGGACAGCGTTGCACCGCGGCGAGTCGAATCGCGGTGCACAAGAGCGTTTACAAGGAATTTGTTTCGCGCTTCATCGAGCGGGCCAAATCCCTGAAAGTCGGAAATGGCTTGGATCCGGCAACGGAAATGGGGCCGTGCATCAACGAGCAGCAACTCAATACGGTGATGAATTACATCGAGATCGGAAAGAATGAAGGCGCGAAGTTGCTTACGGGAGGAAAGCACTTGAGCGACGGCGCGTACGGCAAAGGCTGGTTCCACGAGCCAACGGTCTTCGGCGATTGCTCGCCTAGCATGCGGATCGCGCAAGAAGAAATCTTTGGTCCAGTGGTATCAGTAATTCCTATTCACAGTTTCGAGGAGGCCATCGAAGTAGCCAACGACGTGCCGTACGGATTGTCGGCGTCCATTTACACGCGCGACGTGAACCGTGCCTTCCAGGCCACCCGCGATTTGTACACCGGAATCGTGTACGTGAATGCGCCGACGATTGGCGCGGAAACGCATCTGCCGTTTGGCGGTACGAAGCAAACCGGAAACGGCCATCGCGAAGCGGCCATTGCCGCCATCGATTTTTTCACGGAATGGAAGACGGTCTACATCGATTATTCGGACAAGCTTCAGCGCGCCCAAATTGACAATGTGTAGTTGCCATCGGGATTGCTCTCGTGCAGAGCTTTTCGATACCGCATCGCCGACCCGCCCGAGGCGGCTCGCAATCTATCGCGCCCCGCCTTCGCCCATTCGATGGACCGGCGCAATTCGAACATGCATTCTTCAGCGTCTGCTATGACCGATTGCCAGTTGGGTATGAATGTCGGCGGATCGGGAACGGCCTTAGATTTGCTCTTTTGCTGCCGGGCTGTCTTGGCTTTTCGAATTCTGTTCATCATCGCCGCCTTCGCCAATAGGGATTACGGGCCCTCAGAGGATCGAAAGGCTGGACACAAGCCATTCGAACGGACGCGCGCGGACTTGCCAATCCGGTCGACCCCTGAACGTATATCGGGTAAATACCCTAGATGGCTTGGATAGCGCGGTCGCACCGGGTTAAGTCAACTCGGCGAAGAAGGGGGCAAACAACCGTCTTTGGGCGTCCCCTCGTGTCATTCGAATGAAACTCACGCTGACCCCTGATGCTCCTGCAAAAACGGCGGTCCGCAGCTTTGACCGTACTAGATTCGAGTGCAATTCTAATGAACTCGCGTTGACCGCACTTGACACGCTTTTTACAATAGAAGCAGGGACTTACTGGCACTTGGAGCACAGTGCTGCCATGAGAATCGCGGCTTTACAGGACCGGCGGAACCGCCAAATTCTGGCTGACATCGTTCGAACGTACATTGAAACGGGCGAACCGGTGTCCTCGCGGGCGATTTCCAAGGGCTTCGAGGAGTCTCTGAGCACCGCGACGATTCGAAACGTTATGGCGGACCTAGAGGACGGCGGATTTCTTTACCAGCCGCATACTTCGGCAGGGCGGGTTCCGACGGCGGCGGCGTACCGCTTTTTTGCGCAGGAAATTGCATCGCAGGCGACCATCAGCGTCAACGATCGCGAGTGGATTCAGCGGGAAATGGGCGGCGCGAAAACGGCTGCAGAAATTACCGAACGCGCCGGCCACGTGCTTGCTGAAGTTTCGAATGGACTGGGAATTGTCGTTTCGCCCCCGCTCAGCAAAACAGTTCTTGAACATGCGCGGATGTGGCTGCTTCCCGACGCGCGCGTCGTTGTTGTGCTCATTTCGCCGGGAGGCAAGACGCGCGACAAGATCTTGCAGCCCAGCCGGCGCTTTACACAAGGGGAGCTCGACGCCACGGCGGATTTCCTGAACCGGCACTATTCCGGCTGGACGCTCGAAGCCATTCGCACGGACCTACTGCAAAAGCTTGCGGCGGAGCGTGAGCGCTATGAGGGCCTTGCGCAAAACGCTCTTACGCTGTGCGACCCCGGCGTGTTGGACGACGCGTCCGCCGCGCAAATGCATGTGGAGGGAACGGCGCAGATTGTCGGAGCGGTTGAATTTGCGGATCAGTCGCAGCTTCGGGACCTTCTTGCAGCCATCGAGGAAAAGCATCGCTTAGTGACCCTGTTAAACGCCTGTATTGAGGCTCCGGAGCCCGTGCATGTGTTGATTGGCGTGAAAGAAATCTCGCAAGCGGGCGATAATCTTGCTTTGATCAGCGCTCCGTACATGCGCAACGACCTGGTGCAAGGTTCGCTGGGTGTGCTCGGACCGACGCGCATGCCTTACGAGCGGGCGATGACCGCGGTGGCTTACGTTGCCCAACTGTTCAGCGAAGCGCTGAGCAAAATCTGAGACTCATAGAAACAGGAGAAGCACACGGTGAGTGAGAAGGAATGGAAAGAAGTGAAGATCAACATCAACAAGGACGTGGATAGCCCCGAACTCGAACAGTCTGAAGATACCAAGGCCATGGAAGCGGACTCCGCAAAAGAGAATGCTGAAATGGCGAAATTGACCGCAGACTTGGAAGAGTTGCGCCAATCGATGCTGCGCAGCCAGGCGGATTTTGCGAATTACCGGAAGCGCATCGAAAAAGAACGATTCGAGGATTCCAAGCGTGCAACGGCGCGGGTGATCGAAGGCCTCATCCCGGTCATTGACGGGTTCGAGCATGCCCTTGCCGCGCATCGCGAAGCCGAATATGAAAACTATCGCAAAGGCTTTGAACTCATTTACAAGCAAATGCTCGACAATGTCACAAAACTCGGCGTGGAGCGCCTCGACCCCGTCGGCAAGCCGTTTGATCCGCATCTGCACCAGGCGATGGATCGCACCGAAACGACCGAAGAGAAAGACGGCACCATTCTTCAGGTCTTCCAGCCAGGATATGTTTTTCACGGGCGCGTGCTGCGTCCAGCGATGGTGCGTGTAGCGGTCCATCCTAATCCGGCATCGAAGGAAGCAGTCAACTAGGAGAGAGCGAAATCTTTTATGTCCAAAGGAAATCCACGCGATTTTTATGAAGTGCTGGGAGTTTCGCGCACCGCGACGCTGGAAGAGGTCAAGTCGGCTTATCGCAAAGCGGCGCTGAAATGGCATCCTGACCGGAATCCGGAAAACAAAACCGAAGCGGAAGTGAAATTCCGCGAGTGCACGGAAGCCTACAGCGTTTTGAGTGATTCGCAGAAGAGGCAGGTTTACGATACTTACGGTCATGAAGGGCTTTCGGGCGTCGGGGCTGGCCAGGGGTTTGACCAAACCATCTTTCAGGACTTCCACGATATCTTCGGTGATTTCTTCGGGTTTGAAGATTTGTTTGGCGGCGGATCGCGGCGAGGCCGTGGACGTGGCCGCGCGCAGCGCGGCGCGGATTTGCGCTATGACATGACGCTGACTTTCGAAGAAGCCGCGGCTGGCGTGGCGACGAAAATCAAATTACCGCGCCAGGAATTCTGCGAAGCCTGCAACGGCACGGGGGCAAAGAAGGGAACCGGCGTCATTACCTGCCCAGACTGCCGTGGCAGCGGTCAGCTCCACTATCAGCAAGGTTTCTTTCAAATCAGCCGGAATTGTCCGACGTGCCAGGGCGCGGGACAAATTGTGAAAGAGCGTTGCCCCGAGTGCCGGGGGCAAGGTCGCATGGAGCGCGAGAAAACCATCGAGTTGCGCATTCCGCCCGGTGTGGACACGGGCACGCGACTGCGTGTGGCCGGCGAAGGCGAGCCGGGGCCAAATGGCGGCCCTAACGGCGACCTCTATGTAGTGCTCGAAGTCAAAGAGCACCCGTTCTTCGAGCGGCGCGGCGCGGATTTGTACTGCACCATCCCCATTAGCATTGCGCAAGCCACGCTCGGAACGGAGCTTCCTGTGCCGGGCTTGAACGGTGAAGAGAAACTCAAAATCCCTGAAGGCACACAGAGCGGCGCGGTGTTTCGCATAAAAGGCAAAGGTCTGCCGGACCCGCACGGAGGCGGGCGTGGCGATTTGTACTATCACGTGCGTGTGCTGACGCCGACGAAGCTCACGCGAGAGCAGCGCAAGCTCATCGAGCAGCTCGGCGCGACGCTCAAGGTCGAAAACAAGCCCGCGGAGCGCGGCTCCTCGATCTTCGACAAGGTCAAGGACATCTTCGGCTGAAATGCCGTGAGCGCGAAGACGCTCACCCCGTTTCCTCCAAGCTGAGAGGGAAGCAAAGCGAAGGGCCTCTTTCCCCCCTGGACGTCACCCGCAAGCAAAACACCGCAGGCTCGCTAGTTGTGGGATGGATGCTGAGTTCGCAGCTGCGTGGAATATTGTGGCGGTCGAAATACAATCGTGACATCCTGTTGGGCCTGCACCGGTCTTTTGTCCAACAAAGTGGGGCGGTAGCGCCACTGGCGAAGGGCTCGCACTGTGGCGGGAAAAAGAGAGACCGAGCCACTCAAGAACTTTACCTCCAGAACCTGACCAAGCTGCCCAACAATGGCGCGGACCCTTATGGTTTGGGCCGATCCGTATCGATACTCCGGCGTTGGATAGTGAGGCCAGGTGAAGGAGACCAGCTCGCCGGCTTCTAATCGAGCAGATTTATGAGCCAATGTGGGCCCGGGCTCCGGAGAGACTAGAACAGAAAGCCGCGACGCCATGGCGAGAGAAGACGTGGCAGCGACCGCTTTTTCCGGGAAGCTTACCTTGAACGGTTGGTTTCCTCCGCGTGGAAGAGCGAAAAGCATCACGGAAGATCTTGGCGTGTGCGGCCCTACACCTATCGTAGTGGTAAGCCTGTTTGGAGCGGGAATTCTCGGCGTGCTACTTGTTGGTTGGACGGCCTTGCGCGGATGTGCGGGCTTGGAACTCGCTGAAGGCAAGTTTCGTACAACCGGTGCCATCTCTCCACTAGGTTCAGAATTGACGTCTGTCTTGACTGCTGGTTTGGATTCTATTGTCGGAGATGAATCTGAATCCGTGGGGCGCACTTCCGCGGAACCGGCGTATGGTGGACTGTCCTTGGACTCTTCTTCGGAAGGCGTGACGTTATCGAGTTTGTTTGTGCCCGCGGCGTCGCCCGAACTTTCCACCGTTGAAGCTGGATTCCGCGGAGTCGATTCATCGGTTTGATCAGCCAGTTTGGGCGATGTGGCATCAACAACGAGGATTGATTTCGGAGGCTCTCGGAGGCGTTTCCCGAGCGGGCCGCGCCCCACTGTGAGGCCAACGATGAAAGAGGTTACCGCAAATAAAAACAGTATCGCCAATACATTGACCTGAAATGCGGAGATTTTAAAAGCGGGAAAGTACGGGGTCGCGCCCTCGACGCGATCCGCAATCGACTGGCCCGTTTGAGTTTGCGCGGCAAAACCGATAAATGAAGTGAAGGTATCCGCTTCTTGGTCAGGGTGTTCGACGAGCGATGCAGAATCCGCGTCCACAATCTCACAAGACTCGGTCTCAAATTGCTGAAACCGAGGGACTGCCATCCGTTCAGGTAAGGGGGCTTGGTCCTTCTCCGGGAAAACATCCTTAATGGACAATGCCGGAAACCCCTCGGCGTCCGAGCAACGCTCTGCGGCTTCCTTACTCGGGACGAGCGGCTCATTGTGAGGTAGCACGCCCGCGAGTTCTGGTGAGCTGGTCTCCAAGGACTTCTTGTCTTCCTGAGATGCGTGTTCGGCTTCCGGCACAGCTCCATCCCCTTGTGCCTGAGCGGCAATTCCCTGGTTCCTCTTATTCCCTTTGGCGAATTCAATGAGCGCTGCAAACCTGCCGCCTGCAATCGAAAGATCGTCAAAAACATTTGCAACGTTCTTCGGGTTGAACTGAAGCTGCCGGGCAGTAAGCGACAGCCGGAGGCTGTCGTCAAGTTCGGCTCGCTGACTCTCCGAGAGATACTCTCGCAGTTCAAAATAGCGCGCGCCATTCTCGTACTTCTCTTTCCAATCACGAATGGCCTGAAGCCGGCGATTGGTTTCCCTCTCAAATTCCGGTTCCTGCTGTTCCACCCCTTCGGTGAATACTTCGGTTTCGCCATGGGGCAGGGCCATGGTGATTTCCCGCAGTCCGCCGCGCAGCTCTTGCACCTCATTGGACGGCAAAGATGTCTTTCGGCACACCCACTCTCCGCGCTTCTTGTCGAAATCAATCGTAGCGCGGTACTCGTCTGTCTCATACTTGAATACGGGCAACGGCTTAAGGGGTGGCCACGTACCAGCCAGGATGGATTGCATCTCGGATTGCTGCCCTAGAGAGGTGAGCCCAGCAAAGTTGGCCTTATTCAATCTCATGGTTCGCCCCAAAGCTCTGGCCTTCACACAGCCCTGTCGGTGGCGACAAACCTGTACTTTAAACCCCAACACCATCCGAGGAAAATAGTTTCTCTTCCCTTTAGCTAAAACGTCTTTTCGGCCGCTTCACGGATCTTGTTTCCTATCCTAGCCATTGGACGGCCAGGATTAGGTTGTGGTCTTCGCCGAGAGCACGTCAGGATACCAAGCCTTGCACTCCCGGCTCATCCAAGCTCTTTCTTTTGAGCTACATACGGTGGCGGCAGGGCGAGGGCTGTAGGTCGTACGCTTCGTGTGGACTCAGAATGACAGCCAAGGACAGGGGCGAAAAGCGTGCCCAGCGGAAGGCAGGCCCCCTGTTACAGCAGGCCGCGGGCCGCGTTAGACAGGGTATTACGGTAGAATTCCGGCGTGAGAAGACGGTTTTTCGTTCAACAATTTGATGGGGACCGCGCGGTGATGGAGGGAGCGGCAGCGCATCACCTTGGCCGTGTCCTGCGGGCGGAGACTGGCCAACTCTACGAACTGAGCGATGGAAACCGCGTTTGGCTGGCGCGCGTGGAGGAAGTGAAGCGCGACCGCCTCTGCTTTTCGCTCGTCGAGGAAATGCCGGTCGCGCCGCCCGCCTTCGAGACGCTGCTGCTGCTCTCGGTTGTGAAATTTGACGCGTTTGAATCTGCGCTCGAAAAGGCCACTGAACTGGGAGTCGACACAATCGTTCCGGTGGCAGCCGCTCGCAGCGAAAAAGCTCTGGTAGCCGCTGCGCCGAAGCGCTCTGAGCGGTGGAAGAGAATCCTCCTTGAGGCTTCGCAACAAGCCCGACGCCTGCGCGTTCCGGAACTGACCTCTGTCACGAAACCCGATGCCGCCTTCTCGACGCACCGCGAAAGCCAGCGGATCCTTCTTTCTGAACGACCCGAGGCGCCGCCCCTCCGGAGCGTCCTCAAAGGACAACACCTAGCAACGGTCACTGTGGCTATTGGCCCTGAAGGCGGCTGGACGGACTCCGAATTTGAATGCGCCCAGCGCCACAGTTTTCGCGAAGCTTCCCTAGGCCGCCTGATTCTGCGCACGGAAACGGCGGTGATTGCCGTGTTAGCTTCCCTGAATTACGCCAGCCAAGAAACTTGACGCTGGCCTGAGTCCTCGATAAATCTCCGCGACAAGTGCGTCAAGGGTGGCAAGCAACGGAGGGGAGGCTAGAGGAATCATAGAAAAAGCAAGGCTCCGCAGCCCCCGGCCTGTTTTGCACATCGAAACCAAATCGCATGTGGCGCGCGCGGCGACCCCCATGCTATAAATAACCAAGCAAACAAGATGGACCGCTCGGACCAGAAACAACGCGGCGCCGCGACCCCACCGGAAAATCCGGGACCTGTTATTTCTTCGGTTCCTGCTACCGTGAACTCGTCCACCAATCCGGCTCCCGATGCGGCTTCGCCCGCAAATACGCTTCGCAAAGAAATTCGCGTGTGGACGCGCGACCTGCTTATTGCTATCGGCCTTGCACTCGTCATCATCGTGTTTCTCTATCAGCCGGTGAAAGTCGAGGGCACCAGCATGGCGCCGCTGCTCTCTGACCAGGAGCGCATCTTCATCAACAAATTTGTCTACCGCTTCGAGCCCATTGAGCGCGGCGACGTGGTTGTTTTCTGGTATCCGCTGGACCACACAAAATCGTTCATCAAGCGAGTCGTCGGCCTGCCCGGGGAAACCGTCGAAATCCGCCAGGGAACGTTGTACGTCAACGGAAAAGTGATTCCCGAGCCGTACGTTCCGCCGCAATATGAGGACTCGAGCGACTTCGGCCCGGTGCGCGTTCCGAAAGACAGCTTTTTTGTTTTGGGCGATCACCGTATCAGCTCGAACGATTCGCGCGTCTTCGGTCCGGTTTCGAACCAGTACATTTATGGGCGCGCGGTGTTCGCCTACTGGCCCGTTGATCATTTCGGCTCGCTCGAAACCACCGAAGCGAGCAGCAAATAAATGGCGATGTGCATGAATATTAAGGGAGGCTCCACTGACAGAAGTCCAGCACCGACCCGCGACACTCGCGCTGGAAGACGGGCGCCTCTTTAACGGACGCGCCGCGGGCGCCATTACGCGCCGCGGCGGCGAAGTCGTTTTCAACACCAGCCTCACCGGATATCAGGAAGTTTTCACCGACCCAAGTTATGCGGGGCAGATTGTCTGCCTGACTTATCCGCACATCGGCAATGTCGGCGCGAATCTCGAAGATGAAGAATCGGGGCGGCCGTACATAGAGTCGCTGATCGTACGTGAATTCTCGCAAATCTCATCCAATTGGCGCTCATCGGAAAGCGCGCAGCTTTATCTTAATCGTCACAAGATTCCTGTCATCTGGGACATTGATACGCGCGCGCTAGTGCGGCACATCCGCAACGTCGGCGCGTTGCGCGGGATTGTCTCGACCGACGGCATTCCTGCAGAGCAACTGGTCTTCGAGGCAAAGCAGTTGCCGAAAATGGCCGGTCTGGAGCTTGCCAGCCGAGTGACGTGCGCAAAACCGTACGGCTGGGACAAGGGCTCGGTCGAAGTGGCGGTCTCGCCGTGGGCCGAGCAAATGGGCGAGTCTGACGCGAAGGGCGATAGTTACAAGCATCGCGTCCTGGCGTTCGATTTTGGCATCAAGCAGAACATTCTGCGGCTGCTGGTGGATCACAATTGCGATGTTTGGGTCGCGCCTGCACAAACTTCTGCGGAAGATATTCTCAATCTGAAGCCTGATGGCGTGTTTCTTTCGAATGGCCCCGGGGATCCGGAGCCCATCGGCTACGCCATTGAAACTATCAAGAAACTCATGGGACACGTGCCGATTTTCGGGATTTGCCTCGGCCATCAGCTCTGCGGGCTAGCGCTGGGTGGCAAAACGTTCAAGCTGAAGTTCGGCCATCACGGCTCAAACCATCCGGTAAAGAATTTGCTGACGGAGCAAGTGGAAATCACCGCGCAGAATCATGGTTTTGCCGTAGACCCGGACTCGTTGCCTTCGCGCGACGTGGAAATCACGCACGTTAACCTGAACGATCACACCAACGAAGGCATGCGCCACAAGAAGGTGCCGCTGTTCAGCGTGCAGTATCAC
>Ga0126369_10001770_pt1 | contig 15156 bp, 12 predicted proteins | sample PanSoiMetaPlot_1_FD_109646 | JGI IMG/M metagenome (GOLD analysis project Ga0126369, IMG submission 109646) | Tropical forest soil microbial communities from Panama - MetaG Plot_1 | ecosystem: Environmental > Terrestrial > Soil > Tropical forest > Bulk soil | place: Panama | collected 2016-02-17 | reverse complement strand
CGTGAAATTACGTCCAACAGCGGATTTTTTGCGTCCCAGAACTAAAGTAATGTCAAGGTACCACGCTCGCAACGGCTGCGCCGAAGCTGCTCTCGCACGGAGGTAAGTCCTTAGCGAAATCCATAGTGAAAAGAAGCTAAGGCAATCCCTAATTTCGCATCAGGTGAAGACCTGGGGCGGGTACTGGAACCTGGGTCTCTCTGTCAGCGTCTAATTGCATTGCGCCTTCAACCGCGGAAACAAGAAACGGCACGATTTGCTTGAAATAGAGCCCTACCCTAACGCATTGTTGCATCCTTTCAATTCCCGTGGTGAGAAATGAGCCGAACCCCACTGCGCTCAATGCTGTTTTGTGTCCTTTCAATAGCGCTTTTCCCATTGCTGGCCTCCTTTGAGAAATCCGCCCGCGCGTATCCGGCGCCGCAACAGCAAGTCGAAACGCCCATGGCCACCGAAGAGCGGTTGGAAGCGCCTGGTTGGTGGCCCACGAAACAATCCGCCTCTTTGCAAGATTTCGTGGGCACCAAGGAATGCGCGCGATGCCACGCAAGAATCGTAGCCACACAAGTTGGGACGCCAATGGCGCGCGCGGCCAGCCTGCCTGCAGATTCCGCTGCGCTTCGCGAGCACGAACGGCTCCTACACCACGCCGCGCCCTACACCTTTACGATCTCCAAAGACGGAGCGGCGAGGACCTACACGGTAAGCGAAGGCGCAAAAAACATTTCTGAACCTCTTGGCTGGGCCTTTGGATTAGCAAACAAGGGCCAGACTTACGTTCTTCAGAGAAACGGCGCGTTCTACGAAAGCCGAATGAGTTTCTTCGTGAGTCTCGAGAGCCTGGACCTGACTCCGGGCCACTCGCCCAAAACGCCGCCCACCCTGGATCAGGCGCTCGGCCAGCGGCTTGATCCGGATACGGTCCGCCGTTGCTTTGGCTGTCACACCACCGCTTCCACCACACGAGGGGGATTTGATCCTTCTCACCTCGTTCTCGGCGTGGATTGCGAAGCCTGTCACGGTCCCGGCGCCAAGCATGCCGACCTCATGGACGCCGAAAAGAATGCCGAGGGCCGGCAGGCTATTTTCAATCCCAGGAGTTTGGGCCCCGTAGCGCAAGTGGACTTTTGCGGCGCCTGTCACCGCACCTCCTACGATGTTTTCGAGGCGCGGGTCAAAGGCGTCGAAAACGTGCGCTTTCAGCCCTATCGGCTCGAGAAAAGCCGCTGCTGGGGCGATGGCGATGCGCGGCTCTCGTGCATCGCCTGCCATGACCCGCACCAACTCCTCAACCGCGATCCCGCCTCCTATGATGCGAAATGCCTCGCCTGCCACGCTTCGTCTCGCTCACAGAAGCCTTCGCAAGACCATCCGGGCAAAGCCTGCCCCACCGCGTCGAGGAATTGCGTCACGTGCCACATGCCGCGCGTCGAATTCCCCGCCATGCATTCGCCGTTCGTAGACCACCGCATCCGTATCGTGCGCCCCAACTCCCCTTACCCCGACTAAACGCATCGGTAGCGTTTCAGTCTTCTCGGCATGGAAGAGAAAATCTAGCATTTACGCAGCACAAAGCGAGGACCGAACCACCACCCTTTGCCAAAACCAAAAATGGAAAGGGTAGGGCACCCTCCCTCTATTGCTTCCGCGTGAAATACGACAGGAAGAGGCCGCGGATCGCACGGTTGTAGAGCCGCAGCTTAGTTCTGCTCTTCGATGATTTCAGCGCGGACGAGTCTGTCAAGAAGAGGGAATTCGCGGTCGAGATACGCGTTGCCTTCCTCGAACAGCTTTCCTTGATGTCCTGCGCGCATGCCGCCACCGGAAGTTTCGCCGTAGCCTGCGTACAGCTTGTCGATGATGCTCATGCCTTCGGCGACCTTGCCAAATGGGGCGAAGCCCGCCGGGTCGAGGCGCGATTGATCGCCTGTGTTGATATAGATCTGCGTCGTACGAGCGTCTGGACCGGTCATAGCAAAAGCGAACGTCCCTCGCACGTTGCTGTCCCTCACAGGATCACCGGGGAACCGTTCGTTCTGCCAAATCTTCGCAATCGCGGGATCGCCGGCAATGCCGAATTGCGCGAATCGGCCGGAAATCACGCGGAAGAACCGCGAATTATCGTAGAAGCCCACTTGGACGAGATGGTAGAAGCGGTCCGCGCCGCGTGGCGCGAGCGCCCGAGTGACGTCCAGCAGGACGATGCCTTTTGCGGTTTCCATGCGTACGCGGTAGATACCAGGCGCAGGCTGCGACCACAGCGAGTCGTGCGGATCCTGCAGCGCGCGAGAACGCTTCTCGGGCGCGAGCGCCTGCGAAGCTGCCGCAAGCAGCGTCGTAAACGCAATGAAAACTGACAACGCGACGAATCGAGTCATATCCGGACGCACCCCCACGCTCGGCTCTGTTTTGCCGATGATCCTCTCAACTTGCGGGCGACGAGGAACTGCTTGCACCATCGCCGGAAAATATCAGAAAACGTTCCGTCTGTCCCCCGGTTTCACCAGGTGTCAAGTATTTGCTCGGGGCGGAACTTTTGGGTGGCTCTCTCGGCGTAAATCAAAGGGACATGGAAGTTTACTGCTCCGCTATCGGCTCAAAAGCTAAGCAGCAACGCCAAGTTTTCGCAGGTCGGACTGAAGCTGCTCGGGCGACTGAAACACGATCCCGTGCATTCCCAGTTGCTCCGCCGCTTGAGCGTAGGCCGGCACGTCATCCACGTAGACGGCTTCCTGGGCCTTGACTTTGCAGGCTTCGAGGGCCTCTTTGTAAATGACCGGACTGGGTTTGCTGGCCCCCGCGCTGCACGAGTAGATGCGCACCGGAAACAACCGAAAGAACTCGAAGGTCTTCTCCAAGTGAGCCACGTGCAACGGGTCGGTATTCGACAGCAGCGCCAGCCGGTATCGCTTCCCCAGCTTTTCGAGGAAGGCCCGCTCGTGGATGGGCTTGGGGTCCAGCGCGCGGTTCCAGACCTCCACAAACTGGTCAAAGCTAAGCTTGCTCCCCAGCCGCCGGGACATATGGAGGTGCCAATCCTGCGGCGACATGCGCCCCTCCTGCCAATCCTTCCAGCGGGGATCTTTTTGCATCGCTGACCAGACTTCCTCGGGAGAGAGCGAGACACTCTCGGCGAGGCCTGTCATTGCGCGGGCCACATCAACGCGAATCAGCACGCGGCCAATGTCGAAAATGACGGCTCGCAGCTTGGGGGAAGTCACGAGCTACTCTTTCTCAGCTTGCGGAAGGGAAGCGGAACGATTCGCGCCACCAACCTTGCCGGCGCCGGCCTCGCGACTGGCGCGCAATATGCCAATGATTGCAGGCAGGATCGAAAGAATGATCACAACCGCAATCACGTAATGAATGCGCTGGGCAATGTTAGGAACCAGGTGACCAAGAAAATAGCTGCCAAGGATCATGGTTCCGACCCAGAAAATGCCGCCAAAAATATCGAAAGCCAAGTAACGCCCATACGGCATTTTCGCCGCGCCCGCCACCGGCGGACAAAACGTTCGCACGATCGGCACAAAACGCGCGAGAATCACGGCTCTGCCGCCATATTTTTCGTAAAATTCATGCGCGCGCCGCAGATGGCTGCGCCGGAAGAAGAAAGAATCTTCGCGCCGGTAAAGCGCCGCACCGGCGGAACGCCCGATCCAGTAACCAATCTGATCGCCGGCAATCGCGCACAGCATCACCGGCGCAAGCAGCCACTTGAGAGGGATTACCCCCGCGGCCGAGAAAATGCCAGCGGTAACCAGCAGGGAATCACCGGGAAGGAAGAAGCCTACAAAGAATCCAGTTTCGATGAAAACGATCGCGCAGATCAGCGGCGCGCCGCCGCTGTGGACTAATTGCTTGAGTCCCTCGGGGTTGAAAAGCAAATAGAAGAAGTGACGGACGGCGTCAAGCACTCAGACCTGTTCCTCGCACCGGCAAAATAGGTTGAAAATCCTGCGGGAGCCAGAACGAGCGCGTGCTTGCGCAAGCCCGTGACGGCACCCAGTCCTATACGGTAGCAGAAAACGGGCAAGTCCTCGCCACATTCGTGCCACAGGAAGATCAAACTGCCAAGGGCCACGAGCAGCATGCTGGGACGAATCATGCCTGCACCTCCGTCAGCCACATTTGACTTCTCTTCTTCAACATCAGCCGCGCTTCCGCGGGCATTTCCGCATCTGCTCTTTTTTCCAGCAGACTCTCAATGCGCGGCAACGCCCGAAGCGCCGCCGCAGCGCCGGCTTCGATGGCCTGGTCGGCGCGCGCAAAATCGTCCCAGGCCAGGAACTGCACGTCGGGGCGAAGAACAAGGTCCGCATGACGTTCCCACACTTCGAGCTGGTGCTTCTGAGCGGCGCTGACCGCGCGGCTCACGACCTGGAAAATATTGGTTGGCGCTCCGCGACGTCCATCCTGCATTCCGACAGAAACTCCAATCACGGTTTGCGCGCCGATGAAGCGGGCCGCCTGCGTGGGAACCGGAGCCACCAATCCGCCATCGGCCAGGCAGCGCGTGCCAATCTCGACCGGCTCGAACAAGCCCGGGAAAGCACAGCTCGCGCGAATGGCATCCACCAAATTGCCCTGGGTAAAGACCACCGGTTCGCCGTTGGACAAATCTGTTGCAACCACCCCAAGAGGAATCTTGAGATCTTCAAATTGACGGGAGCCGAACACGCGCTCCATCAACGTGGAGAGGCGCTGGTTGCTCGCCAGGCCCAGCCGGGACACGCGCCAGCGGGCGATGTCGCGGAAGCGAAGCGTCCGGCAAGCCTCGATGATGCGCTCGAGCGGGGCTCCGCTGGCATAAGCCGCGCCGAGGATGCTGCCGACGCTGCTGCCGGCGATCTGGGAAACCTTTATGTCGTACTTCTCGAATACCTTTAGGACGCCGAGGTGCGCAAAGCCGCGCGCAAAGCCCCCGCCAAGGGCCAGACCAACGCCTGCCCGTTGGGACGGCGTGCCTGTCCCCGGGGCCATCTTCTCCTGCGCGGGATTGTGCTGCTCCTTCATCCGCACAAGGATGCCAGCCGCAAGCGTTTCGACCTATGGTCCGGCCGTCCTCAGGAAACAGTACGAATGTACTTCCTTAGGAGCGTCTTATGAGTTTGTGCAGCTCCAATCCAACAGTACGAACTTACTAGTCCTGTATCCCCTCTGTACCATTGTGAGCCACGGTTTTGTGCGCGATTCTCTTCCCGTCACGCTGAAGTTCTGCGGGGTCGAAAGAATGGACAGAGCGTTCAAGGCTTGGATTGGGCAGCCGGTGGTTCTTCAGGTGGCATTAGGCGACATCAAAGTGCCGCTGCGAGGAAGGCTTCTCAAGGACGGAAACGACACGGTCCGGATGCGAATTGGAGAAGGTTGGGACGTGGATATTTACAAGACCATGATCCTGGCAGTGGAAGAGGACGCCATGGTCCTCCTGCCATCTTGAGGGGGCTGACATGAAGACACAAGAACTGAAATATGTGACGCGGCGGCGCGCGGCAGTGCTGCTGGGTCTTTCCGAACAGGAATTGAATCGGATTTCTAGCGAGTCAGGCTTCGGCCACACAGAGGTTTTCGGCCAGGAAGAAGAGACCTATTTCACTTACGAGGAATTGCGCCAGATTTGCATGTTGGCTGTGAACCACGTGCACTAAATCAGGACCGCGCGCAAACCCTGCCCTGCTTGGAGCAGGCAAGCTGTAAGGCAGGCACCCAAGACAAAACGAGTTTCCTCCGGCCCCCCTCAAGCAGTACCCCCACCCGGGTCGCTCCCCCCAGCGACCCGGGTTTTTCTTTCGTTTCGGCGTAACGCCTTTCAGTTCAATCGATTAGGGGCGCAGTTAAAGTATAGCTTTAGGCTTTGCCAGACAAAGTAGCTTGCGGCGCGTCCTCGCGCAGACGAACTACAGCCCTGATAAACACTCCGCGGCAGGGCGCGTGCGGCGGTTGCCCCGGGATTGTCGAGAGCCAACGAAGACTAAAATCTGCGTGGCGTTTAGGGCCGAGCGATTGCATGGAGCCGCTTCAAGGCGCTCGCCGCTTTCCTGGTTCGCAGTTCCTGCGCTGCGGTGCCGCGGGTTCGGCTAGAATTCGCGCAATGGCTCCGTCTCGAAACCGCCCATTCGTTAGTTCCTTCATCAGCGCGATCATCTGCCGGTTGGACTTGTCCTATAACTTCGAGCCGCGCGCTGCGGGTGTGCGTTCACACAGCAACCCCAAAACTATTTGACAGGGCCTCGAGACATAAAGAAACTTGGCGGCGCGAGAAGGCAAGAAGTAAGGATGGTGCGAATCATGATTCAGCGCGCGAGATACGCTAGGAGTTTGCGGTTGGCGGCTGCTGGCGTTTTGGCCTTTGCTTTGGGATCGGGGGGAGCGAGATCTGTGCTCGCGCAGGACGGTTCGTATGATGTCGTGATCACGAACGGGCGGGTGATGGACCCGGAGTCGGGACTTGACGGCGTGCGCAACGTGGGAATCAGTGGCGGGAAAATTCGCGCGATCAGCGCGGGCGCGCTGAAAGGGAAGCAGACGATTGACGCGAAAGGACTCGTTGTTGCGCCGGGTTTCATTGATTTGCATCAGCACGGACAGGACGAGGAAAACTACCAGGCGAAGGCGCACGACGGAGTGACTACCGCGCTGGAGCTGGAAGTTGGCGTTGCGGACGTCGACCAGTGGTACGGAGGGCGGGAAGGGAAGGCACTTATCAATTTTGGCGCGAGCGCAGGGCATATTCCCGCGCGAATGGCGGTGATGCACGATCCGGGGCAACTCCTGCCAAGCGGAGATGCAGCGCACCGCGAGGCGACCCCGGAGGAAATGCAACAGATCATGGCGCTTCTTGACCAGGGATTGCGGCGAGGAGCACTGGCGGTTGGCGTTGGCCCGGCCTACACGGAAGCGGCGACGAATTGGGAAATCGTGCAGGTGTTTCGGGTGGCGGCGAAGTATCACGCTTCTTGCCACATTCACATCCGCGCGGGAGCGCCGAAGGTCGGAGAGCCGGCGGGAAATTTCCCTGGTTTTGAAGAGGCTATGGCGGCTGCGGCAACGAGCGGCGCGCCGTTGCACATTGTGCACATCCAGAGCACGGGAGGCCCGAATGTAGCTTATGAGCTTCAGATGATTTCCGAGGCGCGTTCGCGCGGGATGGATGTGACTAGCGAGGCTTATCCCTACACGATGGGCATGACGAGCATTCAAGCCGCGTTTCTCGACCATAAAGAGAACGAGCCGGACAGCTACTTTGCTCCGATGCTCTGGCCCGCGACGGGAGAACATCTAACACGGGAGTCCTTCCTGCGCTATCGCAAACAGGGCGGGATGATTATTCTTCCTTCGAATACGCAAGAAAATATTGACGCGGCGATCGAAAGCCCGCTCACCATGATTGCCAGTGATGGCGCGCTCTTTAATGGAAAAGGGCACCCACGAACTGCCGGAACGTACGCGCGCGTGCTGGGGCATTACGTGCGTGAAGAGAAAACGCTCGACTTGATGACCGCACTGAAGAAAATGACGCTGATGCCGGCACAGCGTTTGGAGAAACGCGCGCCCGCCTTCAAGGATAAAGGGCGGATTCGAGTAGGCGCGGATGCGGATATCACCGTTTTCAACGCCAACACCGTCATTGACAAAGCCACCTACGAGAAGCCGCTGCAATACGCGGAGGGAATTCGTTTTGTTTTGGTGCATGGCGTTTCGGTGGTCAAGGACGGGCAGTTGGTGGACGGAGTATTCCCCGGCCAGGGGGTGCGGGCGCCGCTTGTTCAGTAGCACTCGGCAATCTCATCAACTTTGCGATGGCTCCAGGCGCAGAATTAAGCGAACTCACTTATCCCGCAGGGTCACGCGATCGCCCGAGAGGCGGCGTTGCGCAGGAGTCGGCGTCTGCCGGTCCAGCCTATAGCCACAACGCGGATCAAGGCTTTGCGGCCGAGGTCGCAGGCGCATTCTTCACATACGTGCTCATCCAGTTGTTCATTTCCCAGAACATGTGAAGCACCGACTCTCGCGCGGCGTAACCATGCGATTCAAGGGGCAGCAGGACGAAGCGCACCGTGCCGCCTGCGCCTTTGATGCCACTGAAGAGGCGCTCACTCTGCATCGGGAATGTGCCGGTATTGTTGTCGGCTTCGCCGTGGATGAGCAGGATCGGTGTCTTGATTCTGTCGGCGTAAGAAAACGGCGACATTTTGTAATAGACCTCTGGCGCTTGCCAGTAGGTGCGGTCCTCATTCTGGAATCCGAAAGGCGTGAGGGTGCGGTTGTACGCGCCGCTGCGAGCGATGCCCGCTTTGAACAGGTCGCTGTGGGCCAATAGGTTCGCGGTCATGAACGCGCCGTAGGAATGTCCCATCACCGCAACCCGGTTCCGGTCTACCACTCCCAGCCGCGCACCTTCGTCAATCGCCGCCTGGGCGCTGGCCACCAGTTGCTCAACGTAGGTATCGTTCGGCTCTGCCTGCCCCTCTCCTACAATCGGGATGGTCGCGCTCTCGAGCACCGCGTAACCCTGCGTTACAAATGGTATCGGCGAGCCCCACCACAGAAACGGGAACTCGTAGGGAGAGCCGATAACCTGCCCGGCGGCGGATTTCGTTTTGTACTCGGTCGGATAGGCTTCCATTAATGTTGGTAGCGGTCCGCCTCCGGGTTGGTAACCCACAGGCAGGTAGAGGTTGGCGCTTAACTCCACGCCATCGGCGCGCTTGTACTTGAGTACTCGCTTCTTGGGAAGTGGCGCGTTGCCGTAAGGGCTGGGGAAAAACGTCACCTGCTTGAAGTCGCCCTTCGCCAGACTCTTCAGGTAGAAATTGGGTGGCAAATCGGGCGATTCTCTCCGAATCAGGACACTCGGGTGCAATGCGTCGAGGACCGCGGCAGGCAACTCGAAGAATTTGTCGGCGGACTGCCACAACCGCTTGCTCTCGCCGTTCCCCGTGCTCATCACCGCGAGGAATGGACGGTCTCCCTCAGGCGAGGCGCCCTCGGCATGCAGGTAAATGCCGTTCCCGTCCCCCGTCATTTGGAGTACGTGCTTGCCGCTTGCGTTCATCACTTCGAACGGACGCCCCGGATCTTGATACCGGTCCTCAAACGATCCTTCGAACAGCTTCACGGAAGCGCCCCCGGCATCGGGTGAAACCGCCAGCATGATCCTCTTGCGATCTTTCCAGCGTTCTTCTTCCACAAGCGCCAGCTTGCCATTTCCCCACGTCACGCTGCTGAACCTCACCGGAATCTCGGCCATCTTGCGCGCAGGCCCGTCAAATGGCGCATCGAGCAAGAACAACCTGTCGCGAACTGGCACCTCTTTGCGCGGATCGCCGCCGTCGCCGGCTTCGACCCAAAAAACTGTTGCGGCTGCGTCGCCGCGCCAGTCGAACTCGCGTGGCCCAGCTTCCACCGCATCATGAATGTTCGGAATCGTGTCTTGTAGCGTCCGATCGGCGAGTTGCTTGCTGGCTCCGGTAGTCAAGTTGATGGCTGTAAGTCGCTCGGGGAAGAAGGAGAACGGGAGCAAATACGAATACGGGTGGTGCCGCTCTTCGATCATGGCGTAACGCCCGTCCGGAGAGGGCGATGCACCCTGAATGACTCCCGGTTTGCCAACGGCTTTGATCGTCCCGTCAAGATAGACGACCTCAACCTGGGACGTCGCGTAGTAGTCGAAAAACTGCTCGTCCTCCGGATTCCTTAGCAGGTCCTGATACGTAGGTCCGGGCGTCACCCGCCCCAGATTTTCCTGAATCACAGGCCCGGAGGGAACTTCGTTGCGATGAGGAGCTGGCCCTCTGGTTTTGAGCACCGCTTTGCAGGTTAGGCTTGCGCTGTCGGCCCTCCATTCGCAAGGCGGGCCGAAAACGCCATTGAGGTCAATTCCGGTGAGCGGCTTGGCAGTGGCTGACGCAACATCGACAATCCACAAACGCAGGCCCGCGTTGTTTGCATTGTCGCTGATATTCACGAAGCATACGTGGCGTGCGTCTGGCGACCATGCCGCGAATCGGATCTTCGCGTTATCGGGCACTCCCGAAACGATTTTTTCCGTGCCATCCGGCAAAGCCTGAAGCCGCAAGGAAGTGAAGTAGCGTCCGCGGCTCGGGCCATTTGTCCTGGGGTTAAAGCGCAAGCCCGCGAGTCGCAATTCGGGCTGCGCCAGGTCTGCAACAGTCGGCAGACCAGAAATGGTTTCGATCAGCAGCCATTGCCTGCCGTCTTTGTCCCGGGGGGAAACCTCCACATTCGGGGTGGGACGCGTGTCGACCAACTCCACGAGCGCCTTGGGAGGTTCCTGATAGTTCAGACTTGTTTGCGCCTGCAGTCCAGAGAATGCCGGAGAAAGCAGCATCGCAGTCGCCGCAACAAACGTGATAGGGCGAAGGTACATGAGGAGATCTCCTTCTTTCGCTGGTCGCGGGATCAGAGACAAATCAAGAGCGGGCATTCTCCCGCCAAAAGGAGCCGCAGGCAAGTATTACCTATAACGAAGCGAAGGCCTGGAGTGCAGCTGGAGGTTTTTCTTGGCAGGACCGACTGGCTGCAAGTGAATTGAGAGCCTGGCGTATTCCACGGCCGCGGCATGCGCGCGCCGATTACATCGTGATGGTTGAGAGTCGCTGCTAAGTGCGCTTGACTCTCAGTTAATCGTACCTCGGAGCGACCATTGGGTCGACGCACGATGCGCGGCGAGCAGGGGACCAAGATACAAGGAGCTGGTAGTACGAACTATTCATAACGCAGGGCCTCAACAGGATCGACGCGCATAGCCCGGCGCGCGGGGATGTAGCACGCTGCAACGGCGACGACAACGACGAGAGCTGCTACGGCAAGGAAGGTCAGTGGGTCTGTGGAGCTGACGCCGTAAATCATGCCCGCCATCAGACGAGTGAATGCAAGAGATCCGAACAATCCGAGCAAAATGCCGACTGCGGCTAAGCGCATTCCTTGGGTGATCACGAGCCGGAGCACGTTAGTGCGACGTGCACCAAGCGCCAAACGGATGCCAATTTCGCGCATGCGCAGCGAGACGCTGTAAGCAAGCACGCCATAGATTCCAATCGTCGCGAGGACCAAAGCGAGCCCGGCGAAGAGTCCAAAGAGGAGAAGATTCATTCGCTGCCCGGCTAAGGACATCGAGCGAACTTCTTCCATGGTTCGGATTCGCGTCACAGGGAGATTCTTATCCACCGACCAGATCGCGGAGGGAACGCTTGACGCGATGCGCTCGGGATCGCCATTGGTGCGCACCACCCAATCGCGCAAGATTCCGTTGGTATAAGTGAATTGCGCGGTGGGGAAATATATGACCGGCTCGGCTTCTACGGTCGGACTGAACTCGCGGACGTCTGCAACGACACCGACGATCGTCATCCAGGGGAACTTGTCGTCGGGCCCGGCCTGGTGGAACCTCTTGCCGAGCGGATTCTCGGCTGGCCAATAGCGTTTTACCATGGATTCATTGATGATGACCGCGGGCTGAGTCTCGGGCGAATCGCTCCAGGAGAAATCGCGCCCTTCTAGTAACGGGATGCGCATGGTCTGAAAGTATTCTGGGGTTACGACTTCATAGCCGGCCATCGGAAGTTGCCCGGGGCCGCTGGGCGGACGGCCCTCGATGGTGAAACCCTTGCGGCCCTTCGCTAGTGTCAGTGGAATGAACGTCACTGCGGCGGCAGCCTTTACTCCGGAAAGCGCCCGCAGTTTTTCGATGGCTTGTTCGTAAAACAGAGTGCGCTCGGAGATTTGAGAGTATTTTTCGCCACGCGGAATCACGCGAAACGTGAGCAGGCCCTCAGGTTGAAATCCCAGGCGGACTTGTTCGATATGCAGAAAACTGCGAACCAAAAGCCCCGCCCCGATTACCACCACAAAGCCAAGAGCGGTTTCGAGAACGACGAGCAGGCTACGAGTGCGGAGCCGGGAAGCGACTCCGGATTCGCGCGAGCCGGACGTCAGCGCGTCTTGCACGTTGCCGCGATTAGCCCCGGAGGCGGGAGATATCCCGAAAATGACGCCCGCCGCCAGCGAAATGGCTAGGCTAAATAGAAGAACCGGCGAACTCAGGCTGAGCTCCTCGGCGCGAGGAAGATTCGTGGCCGCGAGGATTTTCAGCGCGCCCAAACTCCAATGCGCCAGCAGGACTCCCAAAACGCAGCCGAGCAGAGCCAACAGCAAGCTTTCCGTAAGGAGCTGTCGCATCATGCGCCCGCGGCCGGCTCCCAGAGCAACGCGCACGGCAATCTCTCGATAACGCGCAGATGCCCGCGCAAGAAACAAACTAGCGACATTGGCGCAAATGATCAGCAACACCAGACCGACGGCGCCAAGAAGCACAAGCAGCGCAGGCCGCACGGGGCCGGCGATATCCTCGAGCAAAGGCACCACTGCAACCGCAACGCCGGTGTTGGAATCGGGATAGAGTTCGGTAAGACGGCGGGCCAGCAGGTTCATTTGTGTTTGCGCCTGCGCGATGGTCGCGCCCGGCTTGAGCCGCGCGAACACATTCAAATAGTGGCTGCCATGATTGATTCGTTCATCAGGCGACAGCGCCAGCGGAGCCCAGAGTTGATCGTCGGGATCGGGAAAATGGAAGCCCGGCGGCATGACGCCGACGATTACGTAGGTTTGGTCGTCGAGAAAAATCTTTTTGCCAAGGACGTGCGGATCCGAAGCGAAGGTGCCGCGCCATAGTGCGTCGCCTATCACCAGAACCCGCGAGTTACCCGGGCGGTCTTCTTCGGGACTAAAGACGCGGCCGAGATTTGCATTCACCCGGAGGGTGGAGAAAAATCCGGCAGAAACGAGTTCACCTTCGAGGCGCATCGGTTCGCCGTTGCCTGCTACGTTGAAGCTGCGGCTGGTGTATGCCGCCATATTCTCGAAAACGGTGTTTTGGACCGACCAGTCGGAGAAATTTCCGGGCGAGGGAGTATTGCGTCTGTTCTGGTAGGTCGGAAGCTGTACGTTTTCATAAACCATCACGAGGCGATTGGCTTGCGGATACGGGAGGGCCTTCAACAGCACGGTATAGACAGCCGAAAAGATGGCGGTGCTTGCTCCGATGCCGAAGGCGAGTGTGAGGACGACCGTCGCCGTGAAGCCGGGAGAGTTGCTCAACATGCGGAGGGCGAAGCGGAGGTCTTGCCAGAGATGATCGCACCAGAGCCAGCGGCGGGATTCGTAAAAGCGCTCCTGAGCTTGCGTCACGTTGCCGAAAGCGCGGCGCGCCGCGGCTCGGGCGTCATCTTCGGTTAGACCTTGTTCGCGCAGGCGTTCGGTTTCCATCTGCAGGTGAGATTCGATCTCATCGCGGAAGTCGCTGGTATTGCGTTTGCGCCAAAACATGGCCGGAGCCCCCTCGCTTCAGCCTCCTTGAGCTTCCAGAATGCGCCCGATGGCTGCCGCCAGCCGTTTCCACTTGCTGGTCTCTTTTCCGAGTTGTTTGCGGCCGGCAACGGTCAGCGAGTAGAAGCGCGCCTTACGGTTGTTGGACGAGATTCCCCACTTCGCGGAAATCCAGCCGCGCTCCTCGAGGCGCTGGAGGGCGGGATAGAGAGCGCCGTGCTCCACGAGCAGTTCTTCGTTGGAAGTTTGCTGGATGGTGCGCGCGATGCCTTGGCCGTGTTGCGATCCAAAAATCAACGTGCGCAGGATGAGCAAGTCCAGCGTGCCTTGCAGGAGTTCCAGCCGTTCGCGGTCTTCTCGGGTAGACATTTAACCCTAAGCGTAAGTCTGCTTGGGTAAGATGTCAACCCCAATTTGTACTTGCGCCTTGCTCAAGGAGCGCGCATGGAGGGAGCTGAAGCAGTGCAGGAACTCAAAAACAGCATGCGCGCCCGGACTGGAAAGTGCTATATAGTACTGCGCACGCCGTCCTTATAAACGGTAGTGGAACGGGTAGGGAAAGGATTCACTGTGACATTTGCCGCTGCCGATTGGATCGCTGTCGTCGGCTATTTGCTTATCACGCTGATTCTCGGCTTGTATTTCCGGAGCCGCTCGGGGAAAAGCACCGAAGATTATTTTGTTTCGGGGCGCAACGTTTCCTGGTGGCTTGCAGGAACCTCGATGGTGGCGACGACCTTTGCCGCGGACACGCCGCTGGTGGTTACGGGGCTTGTCTACCGAAATGGAATCGCGGGCAATTGGTTTTGGTGGAGCTTCCTGCCGTCCGGGATGATGACCGTTTTTCTTTTCGCACGATTGTGGCGGCGCTCGGGCCTCTTGACCGACGTGCAATTCGCCGAAATGCGCTACGCCGGGAAGCCGGCGGCATTCTTGCGCGGCTTTCGCGCGTTGTATCTGGGCCTGCTGATGAACTGCCTGATTCTTGGATGGGTCACGAAAGCGATGACCGCGATCGTGGCTATCAGCCTGGGAGTCAGCGAGTCAAACGCGAAGTGGATTTGCGTTCTGATCCTGATTCCGTTCACCGGCCTGTACGTGACGCTGGGCGGCTTGTGGGGCGTCTTGTGGACGGACCTTTTCCAGTTTGTGTTGAAGATGGCCATTGTCATCGGCATAGCCTGGTATGCGGTGGACGCCATCGGGGGGATGCACGGCCTGCTTGCGAAGCTGGGCGCGATGCAGGCTGCGGCGGGACCTTCCGCTAGCGACCCGACGGCGTTCTTTCCCGATTTTTCGCGGCCGTTCACGTATCAGGCGCTATGGGCGCTTCCGGTGATTACCTTCGCGGTCTTTCTTGGCGTGCAGTGGTGGGCGTTTTGGTATCCGGGGGCGGAGCCCGGAGGTGGCGGGTACATTGCGCAGCGCATTTTCAGCGCGCGCGACGAACGCAACGGTTTGCTGTCTGTGCTGTGGTTCAACGTCGCGCACTACGCCCTGCGGCCCTGGCCGTGGATCGTTGCAGCGTTGGCGGTGGTCGTCCTTTATCCGGGCCTCGCGCAACCCGAGCCGGCGTATATGCGGATTGTGGCGGATCACATTCCGCATGCGCTGCGTGGTCTGGTGTTTGCGGGCTTCCTGGCGGCGTTCATGTCCACCGTGGCGACGCAACTGAACTGGGGCGCGTCGTATCTTGTCGCGGACTTTTACCGGCGCTTTGTGAAGCGCGACGGAACGGAACAACATTACGTTGTGATATCGCGAGTGGCGACCGTATTACTGGTGATCGCCTCAGCCTACGTCGCGGCG
>Ga0126369_10001769_pt1 | contig 15157 bp, 14 predicted proteins | sample PanSoiMetaPlot_1_FD_109646 | JGI IMG/M metagenome (GOLD analysis project Ga0126369, IMG submission 109646) | Tropical forest soil microbial communities from Panama - MetaG Plot_1 | ecosystem: Environmental > Terrestrial > Soil > Tropical forest > Bulk soil | place: Panama | collected 2016-02-17 | reverse complement strand
TAGTCATGCGGGTCCATAGCGTAAACCCAGCCGATCATCCCGGAATGCTTGGTTCCGCAATATTCGGCGCAAAACAGATGATGTTTTCCGGGTTTCGTCGCCTGGAACCAGAGCGTGGTGTAACGGTTGGGCAAGACGTCCTGTTTTACGCGGAAATCCGGAATAAAGAAGCTGTGAATCACATCCTCGGAGGTCATGGTGAGCTTGACGCGGCGGCCAACGGGAATATGCAGCTCGTTGATTTCGCGTTCGCCCTCGGGATGCTGCGTCTTCCACATCCACTGTTTGCCGACGACGTAGATTTCGAGCGCGTCTACGGGGGGTAGCCTCATGTCGAAATACAGCTTCGCGCCATAGGCAAACATCCCCATGAATAAGAGGAAGGGAATTCCAATCCAGAGCGTTTCTGCGCGAACATCTCCTTTGATTTGCGGCGGAAGCTCGTTTTCATGACGGCGGTGATAGCGGGCCGCGAACAGGATCAGGAAAAAGGCGATGCCCACTGACACCAATCCGCACACGGCCGCCATGCTCCAGAAGAAGAGGTTGTAACTCAGCGTGAAGTTGCTCATGTCTGCAACTCGCGTTCTAAAGCCCGTCGATCCTCCTGGAGATTCCGCCGCCATAAAAAGGCCAGTGTTCCGCCCAAAGCACATAGAGTGAGGACCCCAGCGCCTCGCAATAGGTTCATAACCGCAGCGCCGTACTTTCCGGTGGTGGGGTCGTAGTGATAGCAGAACAGCAGCACTTCATCCACGGCGGAGCCGATCTTGTTATGCGACGCTTCTATCAGGCTTAGCTTCAGGTCTTTAGGCTGATATTCAACGCCGTAAAGATATCGGGATATGTTACCTTCTGGCGTGAGAATCATGATGCCGCTCAAATGGAGGAACATTTTGGTTTGCTCATCCCAGCGGTAATGAAATCCTACGGCTTCGGTTATAGCTCGAATCGATTCCGCCGAGCCGGTGAGAAAATTCCATCCGCGCACGCCGGCTTTGCTGGAATAGTGGTGAGCATATTCGTCGCGTTTTTCGCGGGCGGTTGCCGGGGTGTCTTGAGGGTCGAAACTGATGGCCACGACGTTGAAATCGCGGCCCGGCTCCAACGACAGCGGCTTCAGTCCCGAGACGACTCCTGAAAGGATCTGGCTGCACAACATAGGGCAGCGGAAATAGACGAGAGCGAGCAGCACCGGCTCGCGCCCGAAATACGATCCGAGGCGCACGACGCGGCCGTCCTGGTCCACGAATTCCGTATCCAGCGGAATCTGGGCGTTCAGCTTTTGATCGATGCCGATACCTTGAAGCTCCGGAGGCAGCTTCAAGGGCGCAGAGGCCAGGAGCGTTAAAGAAAATAACAACGGGAGGAGTTTTTTCATTTTGGCTCCGGCTCCACTTTTCCTTCGAACCCGGTTTGCCTGGTTCCGGCTTGGGGTGGATCGTATTTGAACTCCGCAGTCGCCCTTTGCGGGGGAATTCCGCGTTGAATAATAAGCTCCATGGCTCTCTGAATCGGAATGGCGACGGCGCCTTTGTCGCGATCGACCCAACCGTAGCTGCTTAACTGTTGCATCTGCGCGTCGCGATAAGCCTTCCAGTCGGCGCTTGGAGAGGCCTGTAAACGGGGCTCCGGCGGCAATGGCCTTGGGACGGCCGCTGCTGCTTGTGTTTGCGCGCCTCCCCGTCTGCGCGCCTGAGTAAGAAGGGATGCGAAAAAGTAGGTCGCAAACGCGATCACAAGAGTCGCGCCGAAGATGCATAATCCTGTGAGAAGGACAGGGTGCGGCTGGATATCGGCCGGCTCGAACCGGACATCGTGTTCAGCGGCGGGCATACTGTAAGGCCTCCTCCAGTTCCGGCGCTCTCAAGGGGAGAAGCGGACGCTGCGTCAACTTTCGAAGGAATATCGCGATCCAAATGCCGCCGAGCGCGACAGGCAGCGTAAAGTTCAGCCAATGAATATGGAAGCCTGTGGGATTGGCGCTGGGCATGACGATCCAGAACAGATCCACAAAGCGCATCGCAACCAGCAGAATGGCCACTCCGGCGAGCGCGGCGGCGTTCCTTTTGAGCGGTCTGGATAGCAGAAGCAGGAACGGCACGATGAATTGAAGGACAATCAGCGCTCCGCCCAGCCATCCCCAGGAAGTGCCCATGCGAGGAAGGAACCACGGAATCTCGCCGGGAAGGTTCCCCGACCAAACAATAAGCAGTTGAGAGAATGCGAAGTAAGCCCACAGCATTACGAAAACCAAGAGAAGCTTTCCCAAATCGTGAAAGCGGCGTGGGCCGAGCGCCGCGGACATCGGCTCCCAGCGGGCCAGCGCCAGGCTGCACAGGATCGCGAAACAAATCACGGTGATTCCTTGCTGGCCGACGAAAAGAAAACCCCACATCGTCGAGAACCAGCGATCCTCCAACGACTGGGCCCAATCAATCGAAGCGAAGGTGACTGTGAAAACGTACAGGATCAACCCCGGCGCACTCAGCCGAGCGAGGCGAACGGTTTGATCGCCGCGCTGGTCTTCTTCCCAGGACCACTTGTTCAGCAAATGAGTCCACAGGATCCAAATGGCGAAATAGATGGCCGCACGGACAAGAAAGAACGCCGGGTTCATATAGCTGTGGCGATGCGCAAGAACAGGATCCCGAGCGACAAGTTCGGGGTGCGCCCAGTTGTACAAGTACGGTATCCCCGCGGCAATGGGCACAAACAGCAGAGCAAGCCAAGGCAGGGTGCGAGCCGCCGCTTCCAACGGACGGCGCGTGACCACGCCCCAGGCCCCGCCCGTGAGGTATTGCAACATGACCAGCGCCATCGCCCCCAGCGCCAAGCCCAGCCAGAATAAATATCCGTACAAATAGGAATGGAAGAATTGCTTCGGATTGAAGAACGCCCCGATGATAGAGATGATGAGCAACGCCACCCCGACAACCTGCGCTCGCCGCTGCCATTGCTCGATATCGCGATCCAGCGGGGGCGGAATGGCAAAGGAGGGCATCATGGCCGAGCCTCTATCCGAGCCCGCTCCGGCGGCGGTAGGTCGGCGAGCGTGGCGTTACGGCTCAATTCGAGCGCGCGAATATAAGCGACAATTGCCCATCGGTCTTCCACAGGAATTTGATTCCCGTAATCGCCCATCCCGCCATAGCCGTTCGTGATCACCTGGAAGAGATAGCCCGGCGGCGCGCGGCGCACGCGATCGTGATGAAGGCTGGGAGGAATCTTGAAACCTCTTCGCGCCACCATGCCGTCGCCATCGCCCAGATAGCCGTGACACGGAGAGCAATAGATGTCGAACCGCTCTCGCCCGCGGTCCAGCAGCGCTTGATTCAGGGGTAACGGAATTGTGTCAGCGTAGACGCCATTCGCCCATCCCGTATGGACAATGTCCGTAGCGTTCAGAGCGTCGCGCGCGACCGTGCCCGGAGGAATCGGACGAGCAGACCGGCCGTCGATGAAGAACGAGCTTGGGGCCAGAGGCTTGTATCGCGGCTGATCCTGCATATCCTGGCGGCAGGCGGCGCAGAGCAAGAAGGCGGCGATTGCAATCGCTGCTCTCCTCATTGATCTAACTCCCACACGCTCACGGGACCGAGATCCTCGATTGTCTCCCGCGTCCGGCGAGCGTCGAAAAGCGGATCGCGCGCTTCCACGCACAGAAAGAATCCGTCTTGCGTGGCTGCCTTAAATCGGTCCACTTCGAAAACGGGATGATGCGGCCGCGGCAACTTCGCCAGGCTCAGGCAGCCGGCGAAAGTCGAGATGGCGGCGAACAGAACCGTCAATTCAAAGAGAATCACGATGAATGACGGCCAGCTATACAAGGGCCTTCCGCCGACATTGATGGGAAAATCCCAGATGGCTATGTAGGTTTGCATCGTCCAGGCCGTGATGGCTCCGATGAGGCCGCCAACGAACACGATCGCCGGCAGCGAATTCTTTGCCGGGATAATGTCCTCGATTTCCTCGATCGGATAGGGCGTATAAACCTCCATGGCGGAGTAATGGCGAGAACGTAGCTCTTCGGCTGCATGGACCAGCTCGTGCGGACCATCGAATTCAGCCAGAATTCCGTACGGCGCGCTGCTCACTTTTCCGATCCTCCCGCCGGGCTTGAAAATGGCAGCAATTCGCGCACTTCATACATGGAAATCATGGGCAGTAACCGGACGAATAACGCGAACATGAGAACAAAAAAGCCAATGGAGCCGTAGAGCAAGGCGTTATCCGTAACCGTCGCGACGAAATTGGCCCAGGACGAAGGCAGGAAATCGCGATGCAGCGCGGTGACGATAATCATGTAGCGTTCCAGCCACATCCCATACAAAATGACCGCGGATATGAAGAACAGGCGCTTCGGCCGGATGCGAAAGCTTCGCCACCAAAGCAATTGCGGGATGGCGACATTACAGGCGATCACTCCCCAAAACGCCCACGCGTACGGCCCGGTGGCGCGATTATGAACCATAAACATTTCAAAGCTGTCGCCGCTGTACCACGAAGTGAACGGCTCGATGACGTATGTGTAAGCGACGATAAGCCCGGTGGCCAGCATCAACTTGGCGCAGTTGTTGAGGTGCCGCTCGGTGAGCAGGTTTCCCAGTCCGTAAACCGCCCGGATCGGAATCGCCAACACCAGCACCATTGCGAAGCCGGAAAATATCGCGCCGGCCACAAAATACGGAGGAAAAATGGTGGAATGCCAACCAGGAAGGATGGAAATGGTGAAGTCGAAGCTCACCACGGTGTGGACGGAGAGAACCAGCGGCGTGGCCAAGCCGGCCAGAAGAAGAGAAGCGGTCTCATGAAGTCGCCAATGCAGGGACGCGCCGCGCCAGCCCCAACAAGCGATCCCATAGAACCGCTGCGCCGCGCGGCTTTTTGCTTTATCCCTAAGCGTCGCCAGATCCGGAATCATTCCCAAATACCAGAACAGAAGGGAAAGTGTGAAATAGGTTGAGACGGCGAAAATATCCCACACCAGCGGGCTGCGAAATTGCGGCTGGACGGTCATCGTGTTCGGATAGGGGATGAGCCAATAGAAAATCCACGGCCGGCCGAGGTGCATAATCGGAAACATTCCGGCGCACATCACAGCGAAGATCGTCATGGCTTCCGCAAACCGATTAATGGAGTTGCGCCAGCCCTGATTCATCAGCAGCAAGAAGGCGGAGATCAAGGTGCCCGCGTGTCCAATTCCAATCCACCAAACGAAATTAGTGATGGCGAATCCCCATCCCACCGGAATCTGGATGCCGTATAATCCTACGCCCCGATAAAAGATCAGAGTGACGATGGTCAACAGGTTGATGGACAATATGATCCCGAAGGCGAATGCGGCCCACCACAGCAGAGGCGATTTGCGGGTCAATATGAAGCCCGAAATCTGATCCGTGATGGATGTAAACGTTTGTCCTGGTGCGATGACGGCGGGCACGGAGCCCGGGTCGGGCCTTCGTTGCGAGCGGCTCTGCAGCTCTTGAACGTTACCCGCGGGCATGGGATACCTCGCCTAGTTCAGGATTGGGATTGCGAAGTTCCGCCAAATAAGTGGTTCGCGGTCGCGTATTTAGCTCGGCCAGCAGAGCGTAATTCAGTTTCTCGGACTTGAGTTGCGCGACGCGATTGGAGAGGTTGTTGATGTCGCCGAAGACAATCGCCTGCGTGGGGCAGGCCTGCATGCATGCAGTCTGGATTTCGCCGTCGCGGACAAAACGATCGTCTACGCGTGCGTGAATCTCCGCCTCGCGAATCCGTTGCACGCAATAGGTGCATTTCTCCATGACGCCGCGGCTGCGAACGGACACGTCCGGATTGCGCTGGAGCTTCAGCGTATCCGTCACCCAATCTTGGAAAAGGAAGAAATTGAACCGGCGGACCTTATAAGGGCAATTATTGGAGCAATAGCGCGTGCCGACGCAGCGGTTGTAGGTCATGTCGTTTAATCCATCGGCGCTGTGAGCCGTGGCGTGGACAGGACACACGTATTCGCACGGAGCGTTTTCGCACTGCATGCACGGAACGGGCTGATAGTAAGCCGAGGGGTTAACGTCTCCGCCTTGATAGTAGGTGTCGATACGCAGCCAGTGCATGCCGCGGCGCGCCAGAATCTGCTCCTTTCCGACCACGGCGATATTGTTTTCCGCCTGGCAGGCCGCTACGCAGGCGCCGCAATTGACGCATGCCGTCAAATCGATGGACATGCCCCAGGCGTAGCCGCTGTAATCCCAGTGCGGATAGATGGTGAGTTCGCGTGGAGGCGTCTCTTGCGACTCCTTCACGAAGTTGGGATTGGCGCGGTATTCATCCAGGTTGCCCGAGATGATCGGATGGTGGCCCTCCACCCACTGCTGCATCTGGGTGCTGGCGAGCGGATACGAGTCTCCGGTCTTATGAATTTCCAGATCGTATGCCGACCAGAGCGCATCGACGGTGCGGATGAGATAGGCGCTAAATCCGGCTCCGTTGCCCGCGCGCCCCGAGCGCGTGCGGCCAAAACCCAGGTGAACGGTAATTGAGCCGTCCGGATGACCGGGCTGAATCCATGTTGAACCTCGTACGGATCGCCCGCCGCGACGCAATTCGACGAGTTCCTGCGCCTCGATCCCCAGACGCTTGGCCGTAGCGGGCGAGATCATGACCGCGTTGTCCCAGGTGAGTTTGGTCATGGGACGCGGCAATTCCTCGAGCCAGATGTTGTTGGCGAAACGGCCGTCGAAGATATATGGATCGGGTCGAAAGACCACTTCGAGAGCCCCGGGGCTCGAAGGCGGGGGCAAGGAAGGAGCGTTGGCCGCTTTGAGCGCCGGCCGAATATCCGCCAATGCAGAAGCTTCCATGAATCCGTCGTGCAGCGATTTCCTCCACCAGGTTTCGAAATCGGCTCCATGCTTTTGCTTTGTCCAGTACTCCCGGACAATTTCGTACGCGGAGCGGCCCGGGAGCGTCAAGATCGCGTCCAGGATGCGCAAGTAACTATGCGATTCATAAAGAGGCAGAATCAATGGCTGAATGATGCTAACCGTTCCGTCAAACGCGCGCGCGTCTCCCCAGTCTTCGAGAAAATGCGACTCTGGCAGATGCCATTGGCATTGGGCGGAAGTCTCATCCGCGTGCAGAGCCACGTGCGCGGAGAACGCTGTACGCGGTAATTTGTGAGCGAAATCCAGATCGGCCGGCGCATTGTAGACGGGATTGCCTCCCAGGATGAGGAGAACTTCTACGGTTCCGGCATCGAGGTCGCGCACCAGGTCGGTTAAGGAAGCCATTTGATCCTCGGCGCGGACTTCGAGGGGCTCGGTGTAAACGACCGTCTGTCCAACGGCGCCAAGAGCGGCGTTGATCTGATGGGCGAGAGCATGGACCGCGGGCGATTGATGCTCGCCGGGGATGACGGCACAGGAGCCGCTGTGCGCCAGCAGATCGCGGGCGACGGCCGACGTCCATTGGCCGAAGTGCGATCCCGCGACGCTCTGGCCCGCGACGGCCTGCGCCAGCTCAACCGCGAAGGTCTCGACCTCCGCATAGCGGACCGGCAGCCGATGATCGGCCTTGCCGCCGGTGGCCGTCATGGCGCTCTCGATCGCGTATAGCCGGTTCATATCCACCCTGCCTCCGCGACGACGGCGCGTCGAGTAATCGCGGGCATAGCGGGTGGAGGCCGGCCCGCAGCACAGAAAATCGGAATCTAGCGCTACGATCACATCGGCGTTATCCAGCCGGTAGTAGGTATTCACGGGCCGGCCGAACGCGAGCACAGAGCCTGAGCGCGCGGAATGACAACCAGCAGGGCCCCATTGATGCCAGCGGGCCGAAGGCAAGGCCGCCAGCACTGCCTGGATGCGATCGCCCAGAGACGGCGAAGTCACGGTCTCGGTGAGAATGCGCAAGCCCTCTCCCTTACGGGCGCGCACAGGCTCCAGGGCGACAAGGAGAGCCCGCAAAAAGGCCTCCCAGCTTCGCGGGTCGCCATGAAGCGTGATCTCACGCGCGCGGTCCGGATCGTACAAATCCATCAAGCTCGCTTGGGATGTCACGTCCGTGGCCCCGAGGCTCGCGGGATGATCCGGGTTACCCTCTACTTTCGTAGGCCGGCCCAAATGGCTCTCGACCAAAACTCCCTGCGCGAGGCCATTGAGCGGGATCGCCGTGGCGAAGAATTGAGGTCTGCCGGGGATTACTTGTTCGGGTGGGTCCACGTAAGGGACGATGAACTCGGTGGGCTGCCGCGTGCAGCCGGTAAGCCCGCTCAAGCCAAAAGACGCCGCCATCAGAGAAAGGAACTTGCGGCGCGACTCTTCGGAGGGCGGCGGCTCGTCGATTGCTTGGCGAGGCTCGTCGCCACCTGGCGCACGGCCTTCGTATTCCTCCAACGTTCGCCAATAACGTCTGTCCGCCGCCTCCGGCGCGGGGCGAAGCGCGGAGACAGGAACGAAATTCGCGGGCGCGCTCATCGGTGGCAGTTGGAACAGCTCGTCAGCGATTGGATGCCGTATTCGTGAACCAGCCGCCGGCCCAGCGCGGCTTGATTGCGTGGATGAACATAGGCCATATTGAACACTTCCGATTGCGGGCGCACGCGTTCCTCGGGGTGGCGATGACAGTCTAAACACCACTGCATCTCCAGGGAGACCGCTTGCCATGTCAGCGGCATCTTATCCACGCGCCCATGGCATTCCGAGCAGCCGATGCCTTTGTTTACGTGAACACTGTGATTGAAATAAACGAAGTCGGGCAAGTCGTAAACGCGCGTCCAGGCGATCGAGCGGCCGGTGCGGTAGCTTTCGCGCACGGGCTCCAGAGCTGGGCTCGCCGCCCACATCTGCGAGTGACAGTTCATGCAAATCTTAGTGGCGGGAAGATTCGCGAAGGAAGACGTCTCCACGGTCGTATGACAGTAGCGGCAATCGATGCCAAGACCGCCCACATGGTGCTCATGACTGAAGGGCACGGGCTGTTCTCGCGGCTCCTCTTGGCGAGTCTCATATGGCGAGCGCACGATCATCGCGCCCGCCCACATCGCAAGCCCAACGGCGGCGGCGAATCCCCACAGCGTGAACCTTGCGATTGTGTTGGCAGCGCCGCTGAAGATTTGCGCCATCTGGACCACACGCGGATCTATGCGTACCAATGAGCAGATGACCATCCCGCCCCCTCTGTTTCGGCCCGCCTCATGTTGTAATGGAGGATCGCGCGGCAAGCGGGGTCCGCGCTCTTCATGATCGACCTCCACACTCACACCGACCGTTCGGACGGCACGCTGAGTCCGGACGCTCTCATCGATCGGGCTGTGGCGGTGGGCCTTTCCGCCATCGCTATTACCGATCACGATACTTTCGCCGGCTACGAAATCGCTACCTCCGTGGCGCACGAGCGGGGCTTGGATCTGGTGTGTGGCATCGAGCTGAGCACGCGGCCAGAATCCGAGGCGGGTAAAAGGCCGCCTTCCGTGCACTTGCTCGGCTACTTTCTGGACTCGGAGCCGCCGCTGGAGTTCCGCGAATGGATCCAGGGGATGTTGGACAGCCGGCATCGCCGCAATGTCGCCTTGATTGCCAAGCTGCGCTCGTTGGGCGTCGATATTTCGCTCGAAGAGGTGCAAGCGGTGGGCAGGCATCTGACGGCGCGGCCTCACTTTGCCCAGGTGTTGTTGAAGAAAGGCTACGTGAGCAGCTTGCAGGAGGCTTTCGACTTGTATCTCGCCGACGAAGCCAAAGCCGCGGTGGCTCGCGAGGAACCGCCGCTCAAGGATGCGATCCGCCGAATTCGAGCGCAGGGCGGGATCGCTTCGCTGGCTCATCCGGTCCGGCTTCCCTCCGGCCGCGATCATGAAGCTCTGGAGCGGCTGCTCCAAGATCTGGTTCCCGCAGGACTGAACGCCATCGAGGTTCATCACAGCGAACATTCAGCCGCGGATGTCGGATATTATCAATCGGTGGCCGCGGCTTGGAATTTGATTCCAACAGGCGGCTCGGATTTTCATGGCGAAAACAAGCCAGGCATCGAATTGGGAACGGGAAAGAACCACAATGTTTGCGTTGACGACTCGCTGCTCGAGCAAATGCGGGCCCGGGGCGGCGCGCCGGCATCGGCAAACACATGAGCCGTCGGCAAGGACGTGAAAGGAAGCGAAGATGAAGCGCAGCACGGATCGCATACTGACCACCCACGCAGGCCGGCTGGATGGGCCGCCGGCGCTCCGCGCAGCCACGGGGCAAATTCTCACGGGCCGCGCTCCGAATCCCGAATCGTTGGGTCCGCTTGTGCGGTCTGGGATTGCGGAAATTGTCCGCCGGCAGGCGCAAGCCGGAATCGACGTGATCAGCGACGGCGAGCTCGGCAAGCTCGGGTTTGGATTTGCGTACTACGGCAAGCGACTGTCCGGCCTCGCGACGCGCAAGTGCAAGCCGGGGGAATCTGCGTGGATGGGCCAAGGCTCGGGAGAGCGCGCGGAGTTCGACGAATTCTATAAAGAACTCGGCTTCATGCCGCAGGCCGAAGAGCGCGCGATCTGCAACGGCCCGATCTCGTATATCGGCCAGGAGGAAGTCAAGAACGACATTAATATGTTCAAAGCCGCGCTGGCCGAGTCGAAAACGAGCGCGGCGGAGGCATTCATGTGCGTGCTCGCGCCCGGCTGGCTCGAGCATTTCTTCCACAACGAACACTACAAGTCCGACGAAGAATACTTGTTCGCCTTGGCCGGCGCGATGAAGCACGAATACAAAGCGATCGTGGATGCGGGATTCATTCTGCAGCTCGATGACCCCGCACTGCCCGACACCTACGACATGATCGTGCCCACGCCGAGCATTGAAGAGTACCGCAGATTCGCCGAGGTCAGAGTGGACGCGCTCAATCACGCCATCGCCGGGCTGCCCGAGGACCGGGTGCGCTTCCACTGCTGCTGGGGAAGCTGGCACGGACCCCACACCCACGATTTGCCGCTGAAGCACATTGTGGATTTAATGCTGAGGATCAAGGCCGGGGCTTATTCGGTGGAGGCGGCCAATCCACGGCACGAGCACGAATGGAAAGTCTGGCGCGACGTCAAGCTTCCTGAAGGCAAGATCCTGATTCCCGGCGTAATCAGCCATGCGAGCAACGTGGTGGAGCACCCGGAATTGGTCGCGGACAGAATTGTTCTCTATGCGGGTCTGGTGGGCAAGGAAAACGTGATCGCAGGGGCCGATTGTGGGCTCGGGCTGCGGGTACATCCGCAGATCGCCTGGGCGAAGCTGAAGGCGCTGGCGGAAGGCGCGGCGCTGGCGACGAAGCAGTTGTGGGGGTAATCTACCAGGCGCTCAGGGATTCGACGCGATTGCGCATTTGTTCGGCGGATAAGGCTTCGGCAAATCGAGAAAACGCTTAATCCTTCCCGCGGCGGGTAACGCTGTCGAGAATAGGTCCTCGTCCTCCTGGTGGAGCATTCCTGCTTCGGCCGGCGTGAGGACGTTAATCCCACGTGAAGGGAGACCGGCTGTTACCTTCGATGTTCGCGCCCAATCGAGGACGCTCCGTATACTGAGATTTGGGGCGCCTTTCCGCAGTCGTTCTGGCGATCGTGTTGTGTTCGTGCTCTAAAGAGCGAAGCGAGCCGCCGCAGCAGGTCCGCGAATCAGCTCCTGCACAATCCCCCGCGCCGCGGCCGGACGATCGTAAGGTCCTGGCTGTCTTCGGCGACAGCATCGCTGCGGGCTTTGGCCTCGACCCCGGGCAAAGCTTCCCCGACGATCTGCAAAAGAAGCTCGACGCGCAAGGTTATCCCTGGCGCGTGGTGAATCTCGGCATCAGCGGCGACACGACGGAAGGCGGCGTCTCCCGCATGGATTCGGCGGTTTCGCTCAAGCCCGGCATCGTCGTCGTCGAGCTGGGCGGCAACGATGGCCTCCGCGGCCTGCCGCTCGAGGTTACGAGCAAGAATCTCGAAACCATGATCGAGACGTTCCAAAGCGCGGGTGCGCGCGTCGTTCTGGCCGGAATGACTCTCCCGCCCAATTACGGACCCGACTACATTCATCGATTTGAGAAAATCTACAAGGACCTTGCCGAAAAATACAAGGTGACGCTCATCCCCTTTGTGCTCTCCGACATCGTCACACCCGACCTTCGCTACATCCAACGCGATGGCATCCACCCCACCGCCGATGGAGCGGAGATCGTCTCCGGCACTGTCTTTCGCGCCGTGAAGCCCCTGCTGAACGGACCGGCGGGCAATCCGGCGCCCCGGGCGGTGCGGTAAGATCGATTTTCAACGTGAGCGCCTTCGCCGAAAAACCAGCCCCTGTCCAGGCGCGCGACCTGCGCACTTACCGCCACTACGATACGCTGCTGGCGATTTTCATTGTGGTGCTGTTGATCTCGAACCTGGTGGGACAAAAGCTTTGCTCCATCGGACCATTTGTCCTCAGTGGCGCGCAACTCCTATTCCCCATCACTTACATCTTCGGCGACGTTTTCACCGAAGTATATGGCTATAGCGCCTCGCGCAGGGCGATCTGGCTCGGTTTTCTCGCCAATGGCTTGCTGGCTCTGATGGGACTGATCACCGTCTGGCTCCCTCCCGCGCCGGGCTGGAAGAACCAAGAAGCTTTTCGGACGGTTTTCTATCAAATCCCCAGGCTTATTATCGCCAGCCTGATCGCCTATTGGTGCGGCGAATTCGCTAACTCCTTCACCTTGGCCAAGATGAAGCTGTGGACCAAAGGAAAAATGCTTTGGACGCGCACGGTCGGCTCGACCGTCGCGGGCCAGTTCGTTGACACGGTGCTGCTGTACGCGATCGCCTTTACCGGCACTGCTCCGCTAATGACGCTGGTCGTCGGCGCGGCGTCGGCCTATTCCTTCAAGGTGATTTACGAAGTGGTCGCAACACCCGCCACTTACGCCGTCGTGGGCTTTCTGAAGCGGTCGGAAGGATTGGACGCTTTTGATTTCAAAAGCAGCTTCAATCCTTTCCACTTCGGCCCGCACTAACCGGCCGAGAGCTTCTTTTCAATCCACCCCAGCACTCCGTCGGCAAGCAGCGCCATCAGCGCCGCTGGAATCGCTCCCGCCAGAATTTGCGCGGTATCCACGCTAGCAACTCCTCTAAAAATGAAGACGCCTAGTCCTCCGCCACCAATCGCGGCGGCAATTGTGGCGGTTCCGATGGTCGTGACAGCCGCCACCCGAATCCCCGCGAGAATCGTGCGCGCCGCCAAAGGCAGTTGCACTTGGCGCAGTAACTGCCCGTCGGTCATCCCCATCGCCACGGCCGATTCGCAGACCGCGGGGTCCACCGAAATGATCCCTACAAACGTGTTCCGCAGAATCGGCAGCAGCGCGTAAAGCGCGAGCGCCACAATCACGGTCCGTTTTCCGATTCCACCGATGAATGGAATCGGAATCAAAAATCCGAATAGCGCGAGGCTGGGAATCGTCTGCATCACGCTGGAAAATCCCAGGAGCCACTTGGCGCCTTTCCTCCGGCTCACCAAAATCCCCAGCGGAAGCCCGATGAGGATCGCCAGCGCCATCGCGCTCGCGACCAGCACGAGGTGCTCCGTCGTCAAAAGAACCAGATCGTTCGCAAGATCGGGGCGCATATTGGTTAGTTTAGGGGCGAGGCTAAAGCCTCGCGCGGGCTAAAGCCCGCCCTCCTACAAACACGCCAGGAACGCCCGCGCTTCCTCTGTCTGCGCGCGCTCGAATTCCGCCGGGCTTGCTATCGCGTCCAGGGTTCCTCGCGCGAGCAGCGCGATTCTCGTTCCTAGCCTCAGGGCCTCTCGCACGTCGTGCGTTACGAACAGGGACGTCTTTTTGAAATTGCGCTGGAGATCCAGAAACTGTTGCTGCAACTCCAGGCGCGTTACGGGGTCTAGGGCGCCGAAGGGCTCGTCGAACAGAAGCAGAGGCGGATCGGCCGCCAGCGCTCGCGCCACGCCGACTCGTTGTCGCTGCCCTCCCGAGAGCTGCCGCGGATAGCGCGTCCTGAACTCGGCCGGGGGGAGTCCCACAACACCGAGAAGTTGGTCCACCCGCGTGCCCGTGTCCGCGTCGTTCCAGCGTTCAAGCTTCGGAACCAGACCGACATTCGCGGCCACGGTGAAATGCGGGAAGAGGCCCACCTCCTGGATCACGTAACCGATGCGGCGTTTCAGGCGAATCGGGTCCCATTCGCGCGTCGAGCGCCCTTCCACCAAAACTTCGCCCTCGGTAGGGAACAGCATCCCGTTTGTAAGCTTCAGCGCGGTGCTTTTTCCCGATCCGCTTCGCCCGAGCAAAACCAGCGTCTCGCCCGCGTCAACGGCGAGATTCACGCCGGAGAGAATCCTCTTGCCGGCAATCTCATATGAGACATCGCGGAATTCGACCAGTGGCACGGGGCGTTTCTGTCAGTCAGGGGCGCAACGCGAATACAAATAGGGAGCTGCCGGCATTGACGGAAACAAACTCGCGGCCGTTGACCGAATACGCGATCGGGCCCGATTGAATCGGCCCGCCCAGCGTAGTCTTCCATAAGAGATCGCCCTTGCGCGCATCGAGCGCATAGAAGAATCCTTCGCGCCCGCCGCTGAACAGCAGGTCGGAATCGGTGGTAAGAATGCCGGCGTCGGTGACATCGGCCATCTTGAACTCCCACTTGCGCTCGCCTGTTTGCGGATCCATAGCGCGGATCGCGCCAAAACCTTCGCCGTCTTTGCGGGTGTTGAGCGGCGGGCGCGCCAGGTTCACAGGCGAACGCGGCCTGCCGCCGCCGTAGTTCCTGCCTTCTTCGTATTCCTGATCATTCTTAACGTAGATGGACGAATAATCGCCCCACGTCGGAATGTAGAAGAGGCCCGTACGCGAGCTGTAGGACGGCGAATACCAGTTCGTGCCGCCCTGGTTGCCCGGAAAGATCAACGTGCCATCTCGGGTGGGGACCTTCCCCGCAACCCTCATGGGCCGGCCTTTTTCGTCGAAGCCGTTCATCCAGTTCACTTCGACAAAAGGCTTGCCTTGCAGGAATTCGCCCGTGGCGCGGTCGAGCACATAGAACAGGCCGTTGCGGTTGGCCCACAGCATGACCTTGCGCGGCCGCCCTTTCCACTGCATATCCGCCAACACAGGAACTTGAACGGAATCGTAATCGAACTCGTCGTGCGGGGAAAACTGGTAATACCACTTC
>Ga0126369_10001768_pt1 | contig 15158 bp, 13 predicted proteins | sample PanSoiMetaPlot_1_FD_109646 | JGI IMG/M metagenome (GOLD analysis project Ga0126369, IMG submission 109646) | Tropical forest soil microbial communities from Panama - MetaG Plot_1 | ecosystem: Environmental > Terrestrial > Soil > Tropical forest > Bulk soil | place: Panama | collected 2016-02-17 | reverse complement strand
GAGGCGGCCACTGCAAAGACCGAGAAAACTGCTGCTTTGACGACTGGTTTCATGGTAAGTCTCCTATCGAATGAATGATGAGTGCTTGAATCTTTCGATCCCGGCCGATCACCGTGACCGACCAGCACGCATCGTAGGAAACCCCGACCTAACCAGGCCGCGAGCATTGCCAGGAGAGTTGTGATCTATTTACTTCGCCGCCATCCGGAGGGAAGCCACAAAGGCTACGAGACGGCGGACGGCGGCTCGACGCGCTCGACGGCACGCGCGGAAGCTCTGATAGAGTCGCTACTGCCGCGGCGGTCTCGCGCGTGCCCGACGCTATGACTGCTCTGCGTGCACTCTTCGCCTATGCTGCGCCGGCGGCGATCCTCGCCGCCGCGTACATGGTCATTACGCAACCGGCGCTGATCCCCGGCGCGATGATCCCGCTAGTGCCGCAACTGCCATACGGCGCACTAGCGACTGCGGCAGTGTTCGGTCTCGTCTTTCATCGCGGCCGAGTGGTCTTTACGGCAATCGCGCTAGGAATTGCGTACGACGCATTCCGGCGGTACGTGGGCGATGACGCAACGAGTCTGCCGGCGCGCGCGGCGTTCGCCGGGATTTGCGTGCTCGCGCCAGTCGTCATCGCGATACTTGCGTCGACTAGGGAGCGCAGGATATTGAACATCCACTCGATCCCGCGGCTTGCGCTCATTGCCGCGGCATGCGCCTTTCCGGCATGGATGGTCGAGACGAATCGCAGCACGATGATCGAGTGGTTCTACGGGTCGGTCATCGGGGCGCACTTGCCGGTTGAGACCCCGATCCCGCAACTCGGGATTGCCGCGATTGGCGGAAGCCTTACCGCAGTGGTGATCGCAGCCATCGTTCAGCGCTCGCTCGTCATTGCTGGAATCGCGTGGGCGCTGGCGGCATACGCATACGCGTTGCACGTGTCGTCCTCGCACTTCGACTTTCCCATCGCTCTCACCACCGCTGGGGCAGTGCTCGCCCTCGTCGTGCTCCAGGACACGTATCACATGGCCTTCCGCGACGCATTGACGGGGTTGCCCGGGCGGCGTGCGTTCGACGAGGCGCTGACCGCGGTCGGCCGGCACTACGCAGTGGCGATGGTAGATATCGATCATTTCAAACAGTTCAACGACGCGCATGGTCACCAAGTAGGCGACGAGGTATTGAGGATGGTGGCGTCGCGGCTAGCGCGAGTGGGCGGCGGCGGACGGACGTTCCGCTACGGCGGCGAAGAGTTTGTGTTGCTGTTTCCGGGCAAGAGTGCCGACGAGGTCGAACCGCATTTGGAAGCCCTGCGCGCGGCGATCGAGGATTACCGGATGGCGATCCGTTCTCCGGGCCGCCCGAAGAAGCCGCGCGTCGGCAAGCGTCGGCGGACGGGACAATCGAGCGCGCAGACGGTGTCGGTCACGGTGAGCATCGGCGTTGCGGCACGCGGCGCGCGAAACATGACGCCCGTCGCCGTGATCGCGGCAGCGGACCGGGCGCTCTTCCGGGCGAAACGCCTCGGCAGGAACCGGGTGTGCGGATGAGGAGCAGGACTGAGGAATGAGGATCTAGGATCGAGGGAGAACCCTGCTGCTCAATCCTCAATCCTCGATCCTCAGTCCTGAATCGTCGCTCCTGTTCATGGAGAATTCCACTACCGTCGCCTCGGTCTCGCTCGTGCGGTGACCGAGAGCAATCCGACCGTGCGCGCGCAGGATCAGCTCCTCGCGCCGGAGGCACATCTCCGCCTCGCCAGCGATCGCGACATAAGTGCCGTTCGAGCTGTGATCAGCCAACACGAACTTGTCGCGGCGCTTCTCGATACGCGCGTGCTGGCGCGACGCCTTGCGATCCTCGATGACGATGTCGCATACTGCATCGCGCCCAAGCGTGACCGCCCCCGAACCTGAACCGTCGAACCACAACTCGCGTCCGGCGAACGCGAGCCGCAACCGCGGCACCCGCTCCTCGCCCGAGCGCGTGCCGAGCATCGTCAGTTCATCGGATTCTTGCCATACCAGCTCGAAGATCTCGAGCGATTCGCGCCTGCCCTTCACGGTTACGCGATCGAGCATCCGCACTTTCTCGCGCAGCGCTTCGGTGAGGCGCTCGACGACCTCGAGAGTCGTGATGATTTGCCCCACCTTCGCCAGCCCCGCGATGCGCGCCGCGACATTCACACAATCGCCGTACAAGTCCCCCGCGCTCTCCAGCACCTGACCGTAGTGGCACCCGACGTGAATCCCGAGTGTGGGGCCACCGAGCGCACCCTGCTCGAGCACCCTGAGGTGCATGATCCGTGCCGCATGCAGCGCCGCCGCGGGCTCCTCGAACGCGCACATGAGACCGTCGCCTGTGGTCTTCACCACGCGGCCTGCACACTCATCGGTCGCACGCTGGAGCAGACGCAGGCAGCCGTCGACGCGCGCGAGCGCCTGCTCATCGCCCAGTTCCTCATAAAGACGCGTACTGCCGCTAATGTCGACAAAAAGTACCGCGCAGGTTTGTGGGCTGTTCATCGGCTCGTCATCAGACACCAGCAGGATGGTCCAGAACTGCCGGGCGTGCAATCGTTGCAGACTGTTACACGGTGGATCACCCCAGCGCTGGCCTCTACCCTGGGGAATTAAGGCGGGCCAACTGTCGTTTTTGGGCGACCCGCTAGGCATTTTTGCGGATGAGCGACCATCCATCCCGCCGATTGACTCGGCCGCTCGGCCACGCCTAGTATGCTTGCTGCCAGGACAAACCAACGCGGGCGATCGTTGCCAAGCGCGTTGGGCAGGGCTCGGGGAGGGAGAACCGCTTGCGAGTCGCATTTTTATTGGCTGCCGCGGCGTGCATCGCCGCACCGGTTGCTGCGCCGGCCGCAGAGTCGCCGGCAGTGGTCACGTTGCTCGAGGGCGAGACAGCGCTGTTGCGCGGCACCGCGCGGTACGCGCTTGCCGAGGGAGTACGCCTCCAGTCCGGCGACATCATCGAGGTCGGCGAAAAGGGACTCGCGGAGATCGAGTTCGGCGACGGCACGATAGTCAGCCTCGGGCCTACAAGCGAGTTTTATGCGGCGTCGATCGTCGCGCGCGGCGCGAAGGGCGCGACCTCCGATTTCTACCTGATGCAGGGGTGGAGCAAGATCGCTAGCGGCAAGTTGGCCACGCCGTTCCGGATCACCACTCCGCTGTTCGGGTTCGGCACTGCCGATGCGACTGCAGTGCTGCAGGTGTCCAATTCGGAGGCGCATATTTTCGTTGAGGTCGGCGAGATGAGGATCGCCGACGGGTTCACGAAAGCGACGCCTACAAGTCCAGTGCGGTTGAGAGCCAACGACTTTTACACTCGCAGGCCAGAGCAAAAAGGGGTAATCGCTCCGCGGGCCTCGCAGAGCTTCATCGCCGCCATGCCGAAGATCTACTTGGACAATTTGCCGTCGCGTGTCGCCAGGTACAAGGACCGCGAGGTGGCGCCTAGACGCGGTGACGAGCTCACCTACGCCGACGTCGAGATGTGGTTGAAGAGCCCACCAGAGATCCGGCGACCGATCATGCAGCGATTCATCCCCAAGGCGGAGGACCCAGCGTTCCGGCAAGCGCTCATCGCGAACCTCAGGTACCACCTCGAGTGGGATCGAATCCTGTTCCCGGAAAAGTACAAACCGAAGCCACCGCCCGAGCCGCCGATCGCGAAGCCTACGTTTGAGACGCCGCTAGGGGCAAAGCCGGTGTCCGAGACGCAGCCGCTCGTCAAGTCAGTGCCCGAGCTTCAGTCGTCGCCGGATCCGGCGGCGACTATTCGTTGGCAGTTCGAGCCACCGCAGACAGCGCCAGCGCCGTCGCAGCCGAATGTGCCGCCGGTCACCGTCGAGGGCGCGGGGCCTGAGAGATCACCGAGGAGTCAATGACTCGCGCGAACGGCGAAGGAGGTCAACCGTGAAGCTCATCCTCAAATTCAACCTCGTGTTCATCGCGATTTTCCTGATCGGGCTCGGCGTCGCGGGCTACATGTCCAATCAGCTGCTACAGCAGAACGCGCGCGAGGAGATCCTGCAAAACGCGCGGCTAGTAATGGAGACGGCGCTCGCGACACGTTCCTACACATCGAGTCAGGTGCGGCCGCTACTCGAGACGCAGATGAAATACACGTTCCTGCCGCAATCGGTGCCAGCGTACTCGGCGACCGAAGTCTTCAACGGGCTGCGGAAGAAATTCCCCGAGTACGCCTACAAAGAAGCGACGCTCAACCCGACGAACCCGCGCGACCGCGCGGTCGAATGGGAAAGCGACGTCGTAAACCAATTCCGCACCAACACCGGGACCGCAGAGATCATCGGCGAGCGGGAGACGCCAACCGGACGGTCGCTCTACATCGCGCGGCCTATCCAGATCAAGGATCCCGCATGTCTCGTCTGCCACAGCACGGTCGACGCCGCGCCCAAGACGATGATCGACCGTTATGGGCCGGCAAACGGATTTGGTTGGCTGCTGAACGAGACGGTCGGCGCGCAAGTGGTCTCCGTACCTACCGATGTGCCTAACCAGCGCGCGATGTCGGCGTATCGTACCTTCATGCTGTCGCTTACCGGCGTATTCGTCTTCATCGGCGTCGCCCTCAACGTCATGCTGATCGCGATGGTGATCAGGCCGGTGACGAAACTGTCGAAGCTTGCCGACCAGGTGAGCCTCGGCGACATGGAGGCCGCCGACTTCAAGGCGCGCGCACGCGACGAGATCGGGACCCTGACCGATTCGTTCAACCGCATGAAGACGAGCCTGGTGCAAGCCATGAAGATGCTCGAAGAATGAAGCGCAGCACCAACAGATTCGCCGCTGTGCACTCTGCGGTCTCTGTGGCTCGCCTGCGAGACGCATGGCGTTGCTAGACCGACTTGGGAAATACGAGGTCACCGAGGTGCTCGGCAAGGGCGCCATGGGGGTGGTCTACAAAGCATTCGATCCGAACATCCGCCGCACGGTCGCGCTCAAGACCATCCGCAAGGAGCTGATCGAAGACGAGCGCGGGCACACGATGCTCGCCCGGTTTAAGAACGAAGCGCAGGCCGCCGGGCGGCTATCGCACCCCGGTATCGTCGCGGTCTACGAGTACGGCGAGGAGAAAGACGTCGCATATATCGCGATGGAGTACGTGCAAGGAAACAGCTTGCGCGAGTACTTCAGTCGCGACACGCGCTTCGAGGACCGCGACGTGGTATCGATCATGGCGCAATTGCTCGACTCGCTCGCGTATGCGCATGAGCAGGGCGTCTGGCACCGCGACATCAAGCCGGCGAACATCATCATTATGACGAGCGGTCGGCTGAAGATCGCTGATTTCGGCATCGCCCGCATCGACTCCTCGAACCTCACCCAGATCGGCGCGATCATGGGCACGCCCGGCTATATGGCGCCGGAGCAGTACTCCGGGTCGGACGTGGATTGGCGTGCCGATGTTTTCTCGTCTGGTGTCGTGCTCTATCAGCTGCTGTCGGGCGTGAAGCCGTTTAGCGGCAGCGCGGAAGCGATCGCATATAAGGTTTGCCACGACACGCCGGTGCCGCCGTCATTGGCGAACGCGGACCGGGCCGTGGCGGCGCAGTACGACGCAGTGGTTGCGAAGGCTATGGCGAGGAAGTCGAGCGAACGGTTCCAGACTGCGCACGAGTTCCGCGGCGCGCTGCTCAATGCCTATGCCGGCCCTGTAAGCCCGACGCTGTCCGAAGAAACCATCATCACCGAGATTATCCCGACAACGATAAAGATCGAACCGACCAGCCCCTCGAGTTCGTCGAGTCCGACGCCGACGGGTGGCCGCACCACTGAGCCGCCGTCGGCGTGGGACCTTAGTCTTCTGAAGCAAATCGAATCGCACTACGCGCGCTTTGTGGGACCGGTGGCGAAGGTGATCGTGCGGCGTACCGGCAGGAAGACCACTGACCTCGACGAGCTTTACACCATGCTCGCCGAACAGCTTGCCTCGATCGACGATCGCAAGGCGTTCATCGCCACGCGCGGGCACATCGTCGCTGAGCCTTCCCTGCGCGGCGCCCCGAGCCGCCCGAGCCAACCCGGCACCTCTGTCGCCGGGCGCAGCGGTGCGTCGCTCAGCCCCGAAGTGATCGACTTGGCGCAGCGCAAGCTCACCGTTTATGTCGGACCCATCGCGAAGGTTGTCGTAAGGAAGGCTGCGGCCCAAGCAGCCACCTCCCGGCAGTTTTATCTGATCCTGGCGGATAGCATCGGCAAGGATGTCGACCGGGTGAAATTCCTCGACGAGGTCGGCGTAGTCTGAGGCGTTTCCTTGATCCGCGAAGACGCGAAGGCTGCTTTGGCGTCTTGTGGCTATCTGAGTCCCTCTAAGATCCGCTCTAGTCGCTGGGCCTGGTCGGGCCCGAGTGTTCCCTTAGCAAGGCCAATAGGAATCGCTCCCCGCGCGAGCGCACGATAGAGAGCGAGCGTTCGCTCGTCGAGCGCGGCCAGCGCAGCCACGTGCTTTTCAACGGTCCCGATGTCGCCGCGCGCGATCGGTCCGGTGAGAGCTTGCTCGGTTCCCGATCGAGCGATCGAGTCGAGCGTGCCACGCGCGAGCGGCAGCAGCGCACGAAGCGCTTCCTCGTCGCTCTTGCCGAAGCTGCGCCATAGACACGTCGCCTCGTGCAGCAAGACCGCGATAAACCCGGCGGCGAAGCCGCCTGCGCAGTGATAGAGCGCGCGAGCGCCCTGCGGCAGGCTGATCGGTCGCGCGCCGAGCGTCTCCGCCATCTCGCGCAGGCGCGTCGCGAGCGGCTCCTCGGCCTCGATCGCGACTACGCAACCCGGGAGACCGGCAAGCGCCGTTTCGGGATCGGTAAACGTCTGGAGCGGATGAAACCCGCCGATCTGAGCGCCCGAGCGTGCTGCGGGCTCCAGTGCGGAGATGTCGGTCGCCCCACTGCAGTGCACGACCGCGATGCCCGCACGCCACTCGAGCGCCGCTGCGACGCGCGGGATGGCGTCATCGGCGACCGTGAGAAACACCAGATCCGCACCGCGAACCGCATCCTGGGGGTCACCGAGCGCACGGCAACCCGGTAGTGACGCCGCCAGGGCATCCGCAGCCGCGCGGTTACGGTTTGCGACTGCGCTCACCACGTGTCCGGCTCGCGTGAAACCTCGTGCGAGCGCTGTCGCCACGCGGCCGGCGCCGATGAACGCGATGCGGCGGTAGAGCTCCGAGGCCATGGCTCGCGAGATTTCTTTGCGCCGTCGGCTGCGGGCTCTTCGCAGACACCGGAAAAAGCACGGCCGGCGCCGCGGGTCGCGCGGGGCCGGCCGGCGGCGGATTCGGGCGGGTTTAGCTGAGGTGCCTGCTGACCAGCTTGGTCATTTCAAACATCGACACCTGCCGTTTGCCACCGAAGACCTCGCGCAGCTTGTCGTCGGCGTTGATCATGCGCTTGTTGACTGCGTCCTGCAGCTTGTTGCGCTTGATATATCCCCAGATCTTCTTCGTGACTTCGGTGCGCGCCTGCGCAGCCGGCCCCACTACCGCCGCAAGGACGGGGCTGGGGGTCATGGGTTTCATAAAGGCCGCGTTCGGCTTCCGCTTGGCCGCGGATTTCTTTTTCGCCGGCTTGCGCCCCATCGTCTTCTTCGCGGACTTCTTCGCACCTTTCCTCGCAGACTTCTTCTTCGCCATCGTCAAACCTCCACTCGCGTGTTTTGATCGTCGAAGGGTTTACCATCCATGCACAGCACCGCTCGCGTGAACGGTTCGGCGACGAGAGAATGCCGAAGCGCGCGCAAACGCGCAAGCGTTTTTTTCATTCTGCCTAACGCCTCGTGTAAGCTCGTGCCATAGAGTCAGTGGGCCATCGATCTCGCGCCTTCTTCGTCCGCAGCGGTGCTCGTTTCCGGAGGGCGCTCGCCGAGCGGCGGAAGTGCCGAAAACGCTGCATGAGACGGGAGCGTGCGTGAATTCGAACGCAACAGACGGATAGCGACCGGTCAGGCGCGCGCCTACAGTCGGTCAGAGTGACCGGAATTCGGGACCCTGTTCCATGATCCCAGACACTGCCTGGCCGCTTGCGCTTACGCGCTGGCGCGCGCGGTTGCTGCCCGTGACGCCGCCGCCGACGGACGCTTCGTTTACGCGGTCAAGACGACAGGCGTATATTGGCGCCCGAGCTATCCGTTGCATCGTTCGCTCGCTGCAAACGCCACTCGCTTCGCGACCGCCACTGCGGCCGAGCGGTTGGTTTTTGCCCTGGCGCGGTGCGTGCCCCTCGGCGGACGTCGCATTGCTCCGTGTCGGCGGGCTTGATCGCGCCGCTGGGCGAATCCTCTAACGCAGCTTCCATCGCACGCCATGCGTGCGGCCGACTTCGCCCGCCTTGTACTGCTCGCCGCGATCTGGGGATCGTCGTTCCTCTTCCTGCGCGTTGCAGTGCCGCCGCTGGGGCCGATCGCAATCGCCGAGCTGCGCGTTGCCCTTGCGGGCATCGTTCTCTACCTGTGGCTCCGGCTGGCGCACATCGATCTTGCTTGGCGCACGAACGCTCGGCTCTACCTGCTCGTCGGCGTCCTTAACTCGGCGGCGCCTTTCGGGCTGTTTGCGTTCGGGGCACTCTACCTTCCTGCTTCCTATCTCGTGGTCCTCAACGCGACGGCGCCGCTCTTGGGCGCCGTCGTGTCTGCGATCTGGCTGGGCGAACGCTTCACCGGCCGGTCGGCGTTAGGGTTCGCGGCAGGAATCTGCGGCGTCGCGGCGCTCGTCGGGCTAGGCCCGCTCGCCCTCTCGCCGATAGTCGGCCTAGCGATTGCCGCAAGCCTATTGGCATCGCTCTGCTATGCAATTGCGAGCGCGTATATGAAGCGCCACGCCGGCAAAGTCAAAGCCGCGGCCGCCGCTGCAGGCAGCCAATTGGGTGCGAGTATCGCGCTCGCGCCGCTGCTTCTCGTGGCTCCGCCAACGGCGTTGCCGACGGCGCTCCAGTGGGGCGCCGGCTTCGCGCTAGGTGTCCTCTGCACTGCCATCGCGTACTTGCTCTACTTCCGATTGATCGCCGATGTGGGGCCGACACGGGCCTTGACCGTGACGTTTCTGCTCCCGATATTCGGCATGCTTTGGGCCGCGATTTTCCTCGGCGAAGCGATAACGCCAACCATGGCGGCCGGTTGTGCGTCCGTGCTCGTCGGCACGGCGCTTATTTTGGGCCCGCGGTTGCCCACCACGCGGTCTCGTCGGCCCGCACCCGAGCGAGGCTAGCCATCATTTAGAATCGTTTTCTCATCAGCAGAAACTCGTTTGCAACATGCACGCCGACGACCTCCGCGCGAGCTACGCCCGAGAAGACCTCGACGAACGCAACGTCGATCGCGACCCGATCGCCCAGTTCGCCAAATGGTTCGATCAGGCGCTCCAGTCCCAGCTTCGCGAACCGACGGCAATGGCGCTCGCGACCGTGGGAACAGACGGGCGGCCTTCGGCGCGCATGGTGCTGCTCAAGGGATTCGACTCTCGCGGCTTCGTCTTCTACACCAACTATGAGAGCCGCAAAGCGCGAGAGTTAGCGGCGAATCGACGCGCCAGCCTGCTCTTCTATTGGGCGGAGCTCGAGCGGCAGATACGGATCGAGGGCGGCATCGAAAAAGCGTCCGACGAGGAGTCGAACGAGTACTACAAGAGCCGACCGCTCGGCGCGCGGATCGGTGCGTGGGCCTCGCCGCAGAGCGAGGTCATAAGCAAACCGGCGCTCATGGCGCGCGTCGCAGAGATGAGTTTGCGGCACGGCATCGGCCCGTCCCGGCCGCCCCACTGGGGTGGCTACCGCCTCGCGCCCGACGCTTTCGAGTTCTGGCAAGGGCGTCCCTCTCGCTTGCACAACCGAATCCGCTACCGCAAGGCCGACGCGGGTAGCTGGATCATCGAGCGGCTGGCCCCGTAGAGAAAATTTCACGCCGCGCACCCATGCCGTTCGCGCGGGGTGCGGTTTTGCCTAAGAGCGCGGAATCTCGACGTGCGCGAGCAGCGATTTCCAGTAACATCCGCCCGGAATTTTTCCCACGTGCCGGGGAGGCTGCGTGGTAAGGACTAAAGAAAACCATGCTGGCCACACTCGTTCAAGCAACGCCCTCGGACGCCGCTTCCCGCCATCGCGAACAACCTGCGCCGCCTCGTGAAAGACGACACGCGCTGCGCGCGGCTCTTGCCATTCTCGCTGCCTGCGCGATCGCCTGGATGAGTTCAGCGCGCGCGGAAGGCGACCAATTCAAATTGACCGAGGGCGAGCTGGGACTCAACGTCTACGGCTTGTCGTATCACTTCCAGCACGATCGCGCGAAGGAACTGGGGTTCGACAACGACGTCAACCCGGGAATTGGCGCGCGTTATCGCTTCGGCGAGTGGAAAAGGTGGTCGTTCTTCGCCGACGCGGCCGTATACAGGGATTCGGGGCGTAATACGGCGACCACCCTCGGCGCTGGCGCACTGTGGCATATCGGCGGTGGGTTCAGCGCCGGCGGCGCACTGGCCTTCTTCCACTCGGACACCTACAACCACGGCAACCCCTTCATAGCGCCGCTCCCCATCGCGACCTATGACGCGGGTCCAGTGACTTTGAATCTCGCCTTTTTCCCGAAGATTTCGCAATACAACGATATCTCCACGCTCGGCTTCTGGATGACGTTCTGGCCGAAGCGCTGGTGAAGCGTCGCGCGGTTCGCGTTCGCGCTACGATTCGCCGCGGAGAGGAGCAATGGCGACGAAGAAGCGCAGGCGCATCAAGAAACCGGTCTGGGAGCGCGGCTACCTCTCGCACGGATTATGGCTGGGGCAGGCACGGGTCGGCTTGGTAGTCCTCGATCGGAGCGCACTGGCGCAGGCGAAATATCGCTGGGAGGCCGGAACCCTCGCCGGTGTCGCAGCGACCCTCGCCGAAGCCAAGCGCGCCGTCGAGGAGGCGGTGATTCTCGGGACCGTGCAATTGCCGCTCTTTGATCCGCCGCAGCGCGACTCGTGACCCTTGTCTGAGGGTGTCAAGCGCTAAGAACCCTCCCCTTTCTCCGAAGCTAGGCGATGCGCCCACCGTGTCGTCTCAGGTAAGCGGTATCGCGTCACGCAGGCCATCACCCAGCGCACTGCCGTCTCGAGGCTCACGCGGTGACCGATCGAGACGTACAAGGGCTTCACGCCGGCTCGAGTCCGGAGGACCGCCCCGATCACTTCGCCGCCATCGACAAGCGGCGCCCACGCACCGCGGCGATCGCGCGGCGCGCGATGCTCGCCGATGAGCCGCGTCTTCGCAACTCCGATCGTCGGACGGTTGAGGAGCAACCCCAGGTGGCTCGCGATGCCGAAGCGCCGCGGATGCGCGATGCCCTGGCCATCGTAGAGTATGAGATCCGGCGGCGCGCGCAGGCGCTCGAACGCAGCCAGCACGGCAGGCGCCTCGCGGAAAGAGAGGAGCCCCGGCACGTAGGGGAAGCGCGTCGCGAGGCGCACGATCGCCCGCTCGACGAGCGCAAGCTGCGGCAGCTCGAGTACCGCGACCGCAGCACGCGTCGTGCGTCCTTCGTCTTCGAATCCGACGTCAACGCCCGCGACGCTGCGGACGTCGCCGATCTGATCCTCCCGAATGACGCGACCCCGCAACCGGGTCTGAAGCGCTATCGCCTCTTTTGGCGTCAGATCCCACGAATGCAGCTTGCGCGCCTTCAATTGCCGGCAAGCAAGGAGGTGTTACTTCTTGACCTTGGCGAGAAAGTGCTTGCGGAACTTCTGGACTTTCGGCGCGACCACCGCCCTGCAATACGGCTGGGCAGGGTTGTTCTTGAAATACTCCTGGTGATAGTCCTCGGCGATCCAGAAATCCTCGGCTGGCGCTACCTCGGTAACGATCGGCGTGTCGTAGACCCCTTCGCGGGCGAGCTCGGCGATCAAGTCCTGCGCGATCCGTTGCTGCTCCGGCGAGTGATAGAAAATCACTGAGCGGTACTGCGTGCCGACGTCGTTGCCCTGCCGGTTGGGCGTCGTCGGGTCGTGAATGACGAAGAATATGCCGAGGATCTCGCGAAATGAGATCGCTTTCGGATCAAACGTCACCCGCGCGACCTCGGCGTGTCCGGTGTCGCCGGAACACACATCCCGGTAGGAAGGATTGCGTGTGCGCCCGCCCATATAGCCGGACTCCACCGATTCAACACCCTGCGTGTCGTCATACACGGCTTCGAGGCACCAGAAGCATCCACCACCCAGCGTGACGACTTCTTTACCCGGCGGGACCTGGTTTGGTGGGATGGGTTGAGGAGTCATGCGAGTCACTCCTTGCTTGCCGTCAGCGAGCGCGCATTGTCGCCGAAAACCGGCTCACGCCATGCCCGATTGATGACATACTTTGCGCCGCACGATCATCCGAAGAGCAAGCGCCTTATGCAACGCGTCGAACCCGAGAACATCGCGGTCACCCGGACTGCGGACGAATCGCTAGGTGAGCAGGAGATCTCGCGCGAAGTCCTGCTGGAAAAGTACGCCAAAGGCACGGAGCACACGGTCGACGACGTGCGCCGACGCGTGGCGCGCGCACTCGCGGCGGTCGAAGCAGAAGGCGCGCGCGCGCGCTGGGAGGCGCGGTTCCTGGAGGCGCAACAGCGTGGATTCGTTCCCGCCGGCCGCATCAATTCGGCGGCGGGTACGACGCTGACCGCGACGCTGATCAACTGCTTCGTGCAGCCCGTCGGCGACTCGATCACCGAAATCGTGGACGGAAAGCCCGGCATCTACACCGCGCTCGCCGAGGCGGCCGAGACGATGCGCCGCGGCGGCGGCGTCGGCTATGACTTCTCGTCGATCCGCCCGCAGGGCGCGCTCGTGCACGGCACGATGTCGCGGGCGAGCGGCCCTGTGTCCTACATGCGCGTGTTCGATCGCTCGTGCGAAACGGTCGAGTCGGCCGGCTCGCGCCGCGGCGCACAGATGGGGATACTCCGTTGCGACCATCCGGACGTCGAAGGCTTCATCCACGCGAAGGACAAAGGCGATCTGACCAACTTCAACATCTCGGTCGGCGCAACCGACGAGTTCATGCACGCGGTCGAGGCGGACACGGAGTTCGAAGTCGTACACAAAGCCGAACCGTCGCCTGACGCTAAGAACGCAGGGGCATACCAACGCGCCGACGGTCTTTGGGTCTATCGGAAAGTGCGCGCGCGTGCAGTGTGGAATCAGATCATGCGCTCGACCTACGACCACGCCGAGCCCGGCGTGCTGTTCATCGATCGCATGAATAAGGACAACAACCTCTATTACTGCGAGACGATCGAGAGCACGAACCCTTGCTCGGAGCAGCCGCTGCCCGCCTACGGCTGCTGTGACCTCGGCTCGATCGACCTCACGCGCTTCGTGAAGTCGCCGTTCGGCGGCGAAGCGACGTTCGACTTCGCCGCGTTCGGCAAAGTGGTCGAGATCGCGGTGCGGATGCTCGACAACGTTCTCGACGTTACGCCTTGGCCGCTCGCCCAGCAGCGCAACGAAGCGATGGCGAAGCGTCGCATCGGGCTCGGGTTCACCGGCCTCGGCGATGCGCTCATCATGCTGCGGCTTCGGTACGACTCGGACGACGCTCGAGCCATGGCGGCGAAGATCTCGGCGGAGATGCGCGATCGTGCATACCTCGCTTCCGTCGAACTTGCGCGTGAGCGCGGCGCATTCCCGCTCTTCAACGCCGACCTCTACCTCTCGGGCGGCAACTTTGCGTCGCGGCTGCCCAGCGAGATCAAGCAGAAAATCAGGCAGCACGGAATCCGCAACTCGCATTTGCTCTCGATCGCTCCGACCGGAACGATCAGCCTGGCGTTCGGCGACAACGCGTCGAACGGCATCGAGCCGCCGTTTTCGTGGACTTATTCGCGCCGCAAGCGCATGGCCGACGGCACGTGGCGGGAATATCAAGTGGAGGATCATGCTTGGCGGCTCTACCGTCACCTGGGCGGCGATGTGCTGAATCTGCCGGCCTACTTCGTCACTGCGCTCCAGATCTCGGCCCAGGCGCACAAGGACATGGTCGCCGTGGTCGCGCCGTTCATCGATACGAGCATCTCAAAGACGGTCAACGTGCCGGAGGACTACCCCTACGCGGAATTCGAGGGCCTTTATCTCACGGCATGGCGCTCCGGGCTGAAAGGCCTGGCCACCTATCGTCCGAACAGCGTGCTCGGCGCTGTGCTATCGGTCGGGCCGAGCGCAAGCCCCGCGCCGCGGGATGTGCAGGTCGCCGAAGCGAATCGCCGGCTATCGATCAAAAGCCTGCCGGCCCCGGTGCTCGCTTCGCTCGTGTGGCCGGGGCGTCCGATGCTCGCGAGCGGTAACCTCGCCTGGACCTACATGATCGAGCATCCGGGCGGCGGATTTGCACTCTTTGTCGGCCACGTCGACGACGAAGGCAGGACGTTCCCGTTCGAGGTTTGGGTGAACGGCGCCGAGCAACCGCGCGGCCTCGGTGCCGTGGCGAAGACGCTGTCGATGGACATGCGCGCGAACGACCGCGCGTGGCTCGCGCTCAAGCTCGACGTGCTCGCCAAGACGCCGGGCGACCACTCGTTCGAGATGCCATTCCCGCCGCACGGTGAGCGGAAGCTGGTGCCGAGCGTGGTTGCCGGCGTCGCGCAGGTGATCCGCTGGCGCTGTGATCAGCTCGGTGCGCTCGACGAGAAGGCCCCCGATCTGCTGTCGCCGCAAGGTCGCCCCCATCCGGTGCTCGACGCAATGTTCGCCGTCGAGGAGCCACGGACCGGCGCTGACGGCACCCTGTCTTGGAGCGTCGACGTCCACAATCCGGCCACCGGTGAAGACTTCGTGCTCGGGTTGAAGGAGATCACGTTGCCTGACGGCGTTACGCGCCCCTACGCAATGTTCCTCGCGGGCCACTACCCGCGCGCGCTGGACGGGCTCGCGCGCATCTTGTCGCTCGACATGCGGGTGCTCGATCCGGCGTGGATCGGGATGAAGCTGCGGAAGCTCCTGAACTGGCCCGACCCGCTCGGCGACTTCCTCGCGTTTGTACCGGGCGAGCGCCGCCAGCAGACCTGGCCCTCCACGGTCGCTTATCTCTCCCGACTTGTGATTCATCGCTACGCGACGCTCGGCGTCCTCGACGAGCGCGGCTATCCAACGCGCGAAATGGGAAT